>Ga0190265_10000926_pt1 | contig 19249 bp, 14 predicted proteins | sample Popmic124T_FD_133135 | JGI IMG/M metagenome (GOLD analysis project Ga0190265, IMG submission 133135) | Populus adjacent soil microbial communities from riparian zone of Indian Creek, Utah, USA - 124 T | ecosystem: Environmental > Terrestrial > Soil > Riparian zone | place: USA: Utah | collected...
CCCCCGCGAGTTCGCTAATCCGGACTCCCTCGCGATTGACGCCGGCCGCGGCGGGATGCAGGCAGAAGCGGGCGACGTGATTGTCAACCGAAATGCATTCGCGGGTGACGGTTGAATCCTGCAGCAGGAAGCCGACACCGGTGGTGTCGAATTCCGCTCCGGTGAACGACGCGATGCAGCCGGTCAGGTCTGCGCGGCTGGTCACAAACCCGTGGAACTGGTTGCGGACCGCAAAACATTCGACGGCGGAGGATCGGACCACGTGGAAACCCGCGTGATTGCCCGCCGCGGTGCACTTCGACAGGCTGCTGTCACCGGCGACAGAAACACCATAACCGCCATTCGAGTTTGCCGTGCATCCGGCGACACACGAGGCGGCGAGGGCCAGCACGCCGTTATTCCTGTTCATCGAGCACACACAATCCGAAACCGCGCCCGATTCGACGAATACCCCGTGTTGCCCGTTGTGAACCGCCCGCAACTGCTCGACGCGATGACCTTCGCCAACAAGATAGACGCCGTGGCCGCCCCAGCGAAGAACCGTGCCGTCACGGATCGTCACGTTGCGGATGGTCGAGCGGCCGGCATGGATGCCATCGAGCGACTCGGGCGCCCCGACCAAACGGGACTGTCCCAGATCAAGCGTCACGCCGGAGCAGGCGATCTTGATCCCGTGCTTCCCGGTTACGCCAACCACGTCGCCCGCGAGTTGATAATGGCCGGGGTGGCTGATGCAGAAAAACGACTCACGATCCCCGGGCGTGTTGCGCGCGTTTACGGAGATGGGCGACGGGGTTGTGGAGAACCGGCCCACGTTTCCGGCAGTGAGTTCAAAGGTGTCGCCATTTACCAGGATCAGCGAGGAGTTCATCGTGCCTTGCTCCATGTCTTGACGTTCGGGTCAGATCGACGGTCCAATCGTCAATCCCTCAATACACGAGATAGTGCGACGGGGGCCCAAACGACCGGACAAAAAAATCGAAAAAATCTTGGGTTTGGCACAAAATGGCCCTCGGACGCTACCGAAACGGCGAAGCGGCCAAATGGGCATCCGCCGCATTTGGCCGCTTCGATCCAGTCCTTCCCCTCAATCAGGCGTCAAGGCACGAAATAGCCGAGGGCGGTGGAAACATTGCCGTCCCCCGGCACCTTGAAGGCCGCCAGGGCATCGGTGCAGACCACGTCGGCCGCGATCACGCTGTTTCCGTTGGTGTCGCGCAGGAGCTCCATGCTCTCGCTGTCCGTCCATTGCAGGAAGGAGGGCTGGTTGTTGCCACCGCCCGAGGACCCGCCGAACCGACCCGCCAGGAACGTAGCCGTGCCGCCGGGCGTGATTGCGACGGAGAAGCCGAACCCCCGCATGGCCCCGTCCCCGATGTCGGCGCCGTCGTCGAAGACGATGTTGTCCAGATCGCCCGCCGCCCCGATGGCCAGCCGTGAGCCTTGGGCGGAATCGTTGTCCGAGGGATCGCGGTTGAGGAAGTACGCGAAGAATCCGGCGCGGGCTTCCAGATTCGTCGAGCCATTGTTCGACGCCGGATTCTCCGACAACTGGGTCGATACGCCGGTGGTGAGGTTCAGCACCCATGCGTTGTCCGCATTGAGCTCCTGGAAGATCACGATGCCGCCGCCGATCTGGGGCTTGGGCGAATAGGCGATCGGGATGCCCGCGTCCGTCGCCACGTCATAACGGAACGGCGTCACGTCGGCCGCGCCATCCGCCGGGAAGACCGTGATAAAGTCATTATCCTCCATGACCATGATTTGCCCCTCGTCGGCATTCACATCGACGCTGACCGCGTTGGTCAGGCCAAACGTGAACGCGGTGACGACCGGATCGTCGCCGGACACGTCAATCAACTTCAGCTCCTTGCCCAGGTCGCCGCGATGCAGGATCGCGACGAGATGGCCGTCGACCGCGACGTCGTTGTTCTCGAGGTTCGCCCCGGGCGCGATATCCCATACGTCCGTTTCGGGGACGACTGTGGACGTGCCGTTGGTCGTATCGTGGACCACGACGGCATTGATGGTGTCAGCTTGCACGCCGATCACTTTCTTGCCCGCGCAGTACACCGCGCCCTCACGGAGGTCGCCGTCAATGGCGGTCGCGGAATCAGCCCCCGGTTCCATCCACGACACCTCCAGCCCTCGCCCGGTCGAGGCGAAGGCGATGATGCCGTCGCCCACCGCGACCATCCCCTCCTTCTGAACGCCGAAGTCGGTCACCACCACGCCGCCGCTGGTGGAAGAATTGTTGTTGGAGTTGTTATTCCCGTTCGAATTTGAGTTGTTGTTCCCGTTCGTATTCGACGGGCCCTGCTCGCAATCCGCTCCGGCCGTTGCGAACACGGCTGCCAGGCAGATGGTGATCCTATACCGACAGTTCGATCCATTTCGAGTCATCTCTTTCTCCAGTGCGAAAAATCATTTGGGACAGAAGTCATTTCGCAACGGGGCTTCTGCCTTGGCTCCCGCCGGGTGGGAGGCTTCATCAAAACTCCCAACAGGACGACAGGCGCCATTTCGACGAGAGACCGGACAAATTTCGACAACCAGCAAAAAATTGGTACTTGGCGGATTTTTGTGAGTGTTGATATTCGTTCGACACCAAAGGCCCCACGGCTCCCAGGTTTGACTATTATTCCACGAATGTCCGGCTCACCCCCAGATTCGGGACCCGACCCTTTGCCGCACCGACGCCGACTTCGCTACTCGGGCACGCATCCGCGCCGCTTCGACGAACGATACAAAGAGCAAAACTCCGCCAAATACCCCGACATCGAGGATCACGTTCGGGCCCGCGGCCAGACGCCGGCCGGCACGCATATTCCCATTATGGTCACGGAAGTTCTCGCCGCCCTCCGCCCGGCGCCCGGCGAAATCGTGGCTGATCTTACGCTCGGATACGGAGGCCACGCCCTGGCCTTTCTCAAATCCACCGCGCCCGACGGAGTGCTGATCGGTCTCGATCTCGATGGCCCGCAAGTGGCGGCGACCGGCGAGCGGCTCGCCCAAGCCGTCGATCCCGCCAGACTACACCTGCACAACAGTCATTTCGCGGGCCTGCCGAAGCTCCTCGCGGCCAACAGGATCGCGGGCGTGGACATTATGTTCGCCGACCTCGGTGTCAGCAGCATGCAGATCGATAATCCCGCTCGCGGTTTCTCGTACAAACATGACGGACCGCTCGACATGCGGATGGACCCTCGACGGCCGCGCACCGCTGCCGACATCCTTCGCGACATCGCGCGAGAAGAACTGGCGACCGCACTGCTCGAACTGGCTGACGAGCCGGATCACGAACAGATTGCAGAGGCGATCATGCAGCACCGATCCGCGCGGCCGATCACGCGGACACCCGAACTGGTCGACGTAGTGCTCGGGGCCAAGGGCCTGACGCGAAAAAACTGGCGGAATGCCGTGAGTCCGGCCGACTCCGGACTTCATCCCGCGGCGCGGACGTTTCAGACGCTTCGGATACTCGTAAACGACGAGCTGCAGGGGCTCGACCAGCTCCTCCGCATCGCGCCCCATTGCCTCCGGCCGGGCGGCCGCCTCGGAATTCTCTCCTTCCACAGCGGTGAGGATCGAAGGGTGAAACATGCCCTGCGCGACGGTCGGCGCGACGGCGTTTACACGGAGATCGCCGAGGAACCGGTGCGCGCGGCGCCGGCCGAACGGCACGCCAATCCGCGCAGCACGGCCGCAAAGTTACGCTGGGCCGTGCGATGATTTAAGCGAAAGCTTCTCAAGGATTGCGCAACCCTCGCGCAATGACGCGGCATTGTTGTGACCTGAACGGACGGCGGTGCATAAATTGGGGTCACCTCCCCGAGTAGGATTCGAACCTACAACCTACCGGTTAACAGCCGGCCGCTCTACCGTTGAGCTATCGGGGAATGGATTGTCAGGCAATTATTTATAGCCGTTCACCGTCGATTGTCTAGGGCCGCAATGCGCGGCGACGCCAGGCACGGCCCCCGGACGACGGCGTTTAGCGACGTCGCCGAATCGCGGTTTCGCTTCTCTTTTTTGACTTTTTGCCTTTTGGGCGTTTTGATGTTTTCCAAGATGCCCCGAGTCGTTGCGAATTCCCAAATCAAGATCCGTCCACCGTCCCTCACGCACCAACAAATCCTCGCTTGGGCTGATGCGCATTTCAGGCGAACCGGAAAATGGCCGATCGCTCGTTCCGGAAAAATTCGCGAGTCCACTGGGACAAGTTGGCAGGCTGTCGACTCGGCGTTGCGCGTGGGCGTGCGGGGACTTCCTGGGGGCGATTCGCTTCCGCGTCTGCTGGCACGTGAAAGACATCGGCCCAATCGACTCGATCTTCCGCGGCTCAGCGCGCCATTGATCCTGAAGTGGGCCGACGCGCATTTTAAGCGAACCGGCAGGTGGCCGACGACTCGATCGGGGATCGTTCCCGAATCTCCGCGAGAGAACTGGCCGACGCTGGACCACGACCTGCGCGTGGGCGCGCGGGGCCTTCCCGGCGGCGATTCTCTTGCGCGCATGCTCGCGCGGGAAAGAAAGCGCCGCAACCATCTCGACCTGCCGCGGCTCAACGTGCGGCTGGTTCTCAGATGGGCCGATGCGCACCATCAGCGCACAGGCGAATGGCCGTCCTCCGGTTCGGGACTCATTCCTGAGTCCCCGGGCGAACGCTGGAGTGCCATAAACTCGGCATTGAACGGCGGCGCTCGCGGGTTTGCCGGCGGTGATAGCCTCGCTCGCTTGCTCGCCCGAGAGCGAAATCGGCGCAATCATCTCGATCTGCCCAAGTTGAGCATTGCCCAGGTACTTCGATGGGCCGACGCGCACTTCAGACGGACGGGTGAATGGCCGCAACCCGAGTCCGGCCTCATCATCGAATCGGGGCACGAGACGTGGGGCGCCGTCAACGCTGCCTTGAATACTTTCACCCGTGGGCTCCACGGCCACAAATCGCTCCCACGCTTACTCTACGAGACTGGACGGAAAAAGCGGCTGAAAAGCCAGTTACCGAAGCTGACGCTGAAACAGGTGCTGGACTGGGCCGATTCCCACCATGCGCGCACTGGGCGATGGCCGAGCACGTCGTCCGGGGTCATTCCCGGAACGGGCGGGGAATCGTGGGATGCCATAAGGAAGGCATGCATTCACGGCGGCCGCGGGTTGGCGCGCCAATCGCTGGCCCAGATCTTCGCGGAGCGCCGGGGCGTCCGTCGCCAAGGCGTCCTGCCGAAACTGACCTACCCTCAGGTCCTCGAATTCGTCGGCGATTACCTGGCCCGCACGGGACGCTGGCCCTCAAATAAGTCCGGCGCCATTCCGGGTTCCGGTGGCGAAAAATGGGCGGGAATTGACTACGCGTTAAAATCTCGCGCGCGAGGCCTGACCAGACACCGCGGCCTTGTTGACTTCCTGACGCAGGAGTTTGGGCGAAGCTCCGGCACCTTCCGGGCTGGTCGATTCCAGATTCGGTTGCCTTATCGCGCCTTGAACGCGGTCGGAAATCTGAGCGAAGATATGATTCTCGACTGGGCCAGGGCGCACCACCAACGGACCGGCGCCTGGCCGACAGTCGTGTCAGGCCCCGTCCATGGGGAGGTGCGGCGCACTTGGGCGGCTGTCGATCGTTCGCTTCGCGTCGGAACCCGCGGCCTGCGCAAAGGATCGTCGATCGCCCGGTTGCTGGCGCTTCGCGCGGGGGTGAGAAATTATTGCGCTCTGCCTCCACTGACGATCGAGTCGATCCTCCGTTGGGCGGATGAGTACTTCAAGCGGGCCGGGCGTTGGCCGCATGAAGGCGCCGGCCCTATTCCGGGATCAGGTGGCGAGTCGTGGAAGTCGGTGGTCAATGCACTGCGGGGCAGCGGCAATCGGCGGGGCTTACGGGAAAAATGGACGCTGGATGAGCTATTGGTGAAACGCCGGGGAAAGCGCAGCAAGTTTCGCTCTCCCAAACTGGACCTCGGGCGCGTTCGCCAATGGGTGCAAAGGCATTTTGAGCGCACCGGACGATGGCCGCAGGCGCGATCCGAACAAATTCCGGGCAGCGATGGCGATACCTGGAACACCGTGGATTATGCGATGTCGAGGGGAAACCGCGGGTTGCGCACCCGGAAAACACTTGCACAGTTTGTCGCCGACATCCGCGGCGAAGCGGCGATGCGTAGAATGGGTCCCCTGAACCTGCGAAGTATCCTGTTATGGGCGCGTGCATTTCATCGCCGCAACGGCCGCTGGCCCGATCGATATTCTGGCAAGGTATTCGATGCACCGGACGAGAAGTGGATCGCGGTTGACGCGGCGCTGCGACATGGATGGCGCGGGTTGAAGGGGGGAACGTCACTAAAAGCGCTGCTAGCCCGTGAACAAAAGCCAAAGGCGTTGATTCAGCGGGCCGCGTCGCACAAGGCATAGACGAATGCAAACCAGTCGTGGATGCTTGCACCAACCTTCAATCCCGCGTGAAACGCTTCATGAGTGGAACCACCTTCTTGCGATTGACGGGCAGGTCAACACTCGTGGATCGAGAATTGCCTCCAGCTTCAATCTCGAAGAGGATCGCCCCATGTCGACTTGCGAGGCAGAAATTCGCGAGTATACCCCTTGATGCATCCTGTCCAAAAACCTTCTGCCTTAACAGCGTGGATACTCGCCTTCGCCGTCGCCGGTTGCGGCCGGCAGTTGATGCCCACCCCGAATCTGTACATGCATTCGCGGGACGACGCGTTCGACCGAGTGCCCGCGGCCCTACGCACCAATACCGTCGACGTGCTCTACGTCACCGACCGAAAAATCGACGGGCACAACGCGGCTGGGCCGGTGTACAAGTATGGCCGGTCGCATTCGCTGGGGTTCGGCTCGTGCGTGGTGGAAATCGGGCGCGGGACGACGTGGAGCGAGTTGGTGCGGGCCAGCCGCAGCCGATCGCGCCGCGGGCTGCCGCTGACCGTGCGGCAGGTGCGGGAAACCGGGCGTTTCCCGGAAGTGCCCTACCCCCTTGTCGAGAGCGATTCCAGGCTGGTCGAAGACCCGAAGATCCTGTTGCAGGAAAAGGAAGCCACGGCAAAACTGCACCAGGAGCTGCACAAGCGGCTCGCGCAGACGGACTGGAAAGACGTTGTCGTTTACGTTCACGGATTCAACAACACGTTCCAGGAGTCGGTGTTCAGCTCGGCGGAGCTTTGGCACTTCATGGGACGCCAGGGCGTCGCGATCTGCTACACCTGGCCGTCCGGGCGGGCGCTGAGCACCAAGGGCTACAATTACGACAACGTCTCAAGCGAATTCACCGTCTTTCACCTGAAGCAGTTGCTGCGTGCGCTGGGTCAGTGCGAGGCGATTGGAAAGGTTCACATTCTGGGCCACAGCCGCGGCACCGCGGTGGTGACCGAGGCGCTGTGCGACCTGCGCATCGAACACATGCACGCCGAGAAGTCGGCCCGCGAGGCCCTGAAGCTCGGCAACGTGGTACTGGCCGCGCCGGATCTCGACGTGGACGTGGTGCGACAGCGGCTCTCGGGTGAGCAGCTTGCCTACCTGCCCGAGCAGTTCACGGTTTACACCTCGCCCACGGACCTGGCGCTGGCGGCTGCCAACTATCTGACACTCGGCGTGCTGCGCCTGGGGTCGCTCCAGCCCACGACGCTGGACCCAGAGATGAAGGAGATCATCAGCCGGGAGCCGATGACCTTCGTGGCCGCGCGGGTAGCGTCGGACGTGTTTGGCCATTCCTATTTCACGCATAGCCCGGCGGTGGCGTCTGACCTGATTCTCGTGCTGCGCGACGGCGCGAAGCCGGGCGCGGCGCATGGGCGGCCTCTCAAGGAGTGCGAGCCGAATTTCCGGGAGATTCGCGACGATTATTTGCGCGAGCGCGAGGAAACAGAGCCGCGACCGTAGCGATCGGGGCTCTGTCTTTCGCTGCCGCTAGAGCACAATCCTTTACTCCGTCATTCTGAGCGAAGCGAAGAATCTTGACTCCGAAGCGTGGTCCTCTGCGAAACAGAATCGTCTCCCATGAGGCAAGACCCTTCGTCGCTGCTGCTCCTCAGGGTGACGGGCATTCGCTAGTAGCGGTAGTGTTCGGACTTGTACGGGCCGTCGATCGGCATTCCGAGATAGTCCGCCTGCTTCTTGGTCAGCTTGGTGAGCTTCACGCCGAGCTGGTCGAGGTGCAGCCGGGCCACTTTCTCGTCGAGGTGCTTCGGCAGGATATACACCTTGTTCTCATAGTTGTCCGGGTTCTGAAACAACTCGATCTGGGCGATCACCTGATTGGTGAAGCTGCTGCTCATCACAAAGCTCGGATGGCCCGTGGCGCAGCCCAGGTTGAGCAGCCGCCCCTCCGCCAGAACGAGAATCCATCGGCCGTCGGAGAAAATCCACTTGTCCACCTGCGGCTTGATGTTCTCGCGGCGGACGCCCGGCACCTTCTTCAGGCCGGCCATGTCGATCTCGTTGTCGAAGTGGCCGATGTTGCCGACGATGGCGCCGGCCTTCATGCGATTCATGTGGTCGGCGGTGATGACGTCGCAGTTGCCGGTGGAGGTGATGAAGATGTCGGCGGTTTCGAGCGCGTCCTCGAGGGTGGCGACCTGGTAGCCCTCCATTGCGGCCTGCAGAGCGCAGATAGGGTCGATCTCGGTGACGATCACTCGGCACCCCTGGCCGCGAAGGGCCTGGGCGCAGCCCTTGCCGACTTCGCCGAAGCCGGCCACGACCGCGGTCTTGCCGCCGATCATGACGTCGGTGGCGCGGTTGATGCCGTCGATGAGGGAGTGGCGGCAGCCGTAAATATTGTCGAACTTGCTCTTGGTGACGCTGTCGTTGACGTTAATCGCGGGGAAAAGCAGCTTGCCGCTCTCCTGCATCTGGTAGAGGCGATGGACGCCGGTGGTGGTCTCTTCGGTCACGCCCTTGACACCTTCGGCGATGCGCGACCACTTGTCGGGGAATTCCTTCAGCTCGGAGCGGATGAATTCGAGAATGGTCCCCCACTCTTCGGGATCGCTCGAAGGGTTGAACGCGGGAATCTTGCCCGAGGCCTCGAACTCCGACGCCTTGTGAACGAACAGCGTCGCGTCGCCGCCGTCGTCGAGGATCATGTTCGGCCCCTCGGCGTCGGGCCAGGTGAGCATCTGCAACGTACACCACCAGTATTCCTCAAGCGATTCGCCCTTCCAGGCGAAGACCGGCGTGCCCTTCGGTTTTTCCGGCGTGCCGCCGCGACCCACGACGACCGCGGCCGCCGCATGGTCCTGTGTCGAGAAAATGTTGCAGCTCGCCCAGCGGACTTCGGCGCCGAGATCGACGAGCGTCTCGATGAGCACGGCGGTCTGAATGGTCATGTGCAGCGAGCCGCTGATGCGGGCGCCCGCGAGGGGCTTTTTGCCGGCGTATTCCTTGCGGATCGCCATGAGGCCCGGCATTTCGTGCTCGGCGAGCACGATCTCCTTGCGGCCGAACTCGGCAAGAGAGAGGTCGGCAACTTTGTAGTCCTGTGCGATCATCGTCGTAGGCGTCATTGTCGTCATCGTCGTCGTCATCTGAGAATTCTCCATGAGTCGAAAGGTCTTTTGTTCTAATTCAAATTCGCCCGAGTTCAATGGATCGGACGAATGCCTGTCAATACGAAGAGCGGCGGCGCGTCGAGGGAGCCCTCGACGGTGCCCGCCGTTATTAATCGATGCGATTCGACCTGATCGCAGCCGGCCGCCGCGAGGCGCCGCCCCAAATCGTCGGCGTCGAATCCCCACCAGCGATCCTGCATGCGATCATAAAAAGCCTGGTTCTCGTGCGCTGTTTGCTCGACGATCAGAATGCGGCCGCCGGGCCGAGTGGCGCGCATCATCTCGCGCAGCGCTTCGTCGACGTCGGCGACGTGATGCAGCACCAACATCGCGACGGCGAGATCGACCGCAGCGTCCTCGATCGGCAGCCGAGTCAAATCGCCGGCTCGCAGATCGACGTTGGTCAGCTTCGCCTGCGCGATGCGACGCCGCGCCCATTCCATCATGCCTTCGGCCGGCTCGACCGCGATCACTTGCTGGAATCGCGAGGCCAGCGGCGCGAGGAGGTAGCCGGTGCCCGTGCCGAGGTCAGCCACGGTCCATTCGCGCGGAAGCAATGTCAAGAATGCCTCCAGCGCGAACGACGAACCGAAGGCCTCGGTGCGAAGCTCGTCCCATCGGCGGCCGAGGCGATTGAAGAAGCCGTGCGAATCGGTGCGGCGTTGTGACAGGACCCGGTTCATACGCTGGCGAAGGGCGGCGGCCAGCGGTTTGGCTTTGAGCCAGTGCGTCAGAATGTCAGGCAGGTGTTCTTCGTTGCTCCCGTTCGCGTGATTCGATGTAGCGGCCTTTGCGACGGAATAGAGTGCCGTCGCCCCGACACGCCGATCGCGCAGCAGATTCACTTCGCGAAGCGCCTTCAGATGTCGAGAGACGGTGGATTGGGGCAGGCCGAGAATCTCAACCAGTTCGCCGACGTTGAGCTCTTCAATGATGAGCAGTTGCATGACCGCGAGACGGGTCTCGTCTCCGAGCACGCGAAACACTTCGGCGGGGTCCGAGGCAGAGTAATCGAGCCGGGATTCCTTAATATCCATATATCCGGATATTAGCATGGATGCGCGTTGACACAAGCCAATTCCTGAAAATTAGAGGAATTCTAGCCGCATTATTTGACTTCCTGCAATATGCATGGCATACTATGTATTGCATACTATTGGAGATTGAAATGCAATTTGAAAGAGAACTCCTCAAAGGCGTCCTGCCGATGGCGGTTTTGAAAATGCTCCGCCAGCGGGCCATGTACGGTTACGAACTGGTCAAGGAGATTTCCAACCAGTCCGACGGCGTTTTGAAACTGGGCCAGAGCACGCTCTACCCCCTGCTCTACAACCTCGAAGCCCAGGGTCTGATCGAGTCTCAGTGGCGCGAGGCCGACAGCGGGCGCGACCGAAAATACTATCGCGTGACCGACAAGGGGCAGGAGCGGCTCGAGCGCGATCTGATGCAGTGGGACGAACTCGTTCGCGGAATGGGCCGCCTGGTGGTGGGCGGACTTCAATCGCGGCTTGCACTCCGATTTTCGTGATGAACTCGACAACCTCCTGGCATAAAAGCGGCAGCGCTTCGGCATTGCCCGGCGCACTCTCAGACCTCATTGATCGTGTCATCCGCCGGACACGGCTGTGGCGGTCGGAGAAGCGCGACGTGCGCGCCGAACTGGAAAGCCACTTTCGCGAAGGACTCGACGAGCTGGCGATGGAAGGCCTGCCGCTCGACGCATCCGTTCGGGTTCTGGCGGAGAGTTTTGGAAACCCCGACCTCGCGGCGACGCTGATCCGCCGCGGCAAACGAAGAGGAAGACCCATGATCTGGAAATTGGCGTTCACCGCAACGATGGCGCTGCTCGGGCTGATGGCGGCTGGAGGCGGATATGTCGCCTATCTGACACTCGCATCGCCCAACCCCACCGTCGATTACCTGAAGCAATTGAACGAATCGGCCGAGGAAACCACCGAGGAGCAGCGCGCCTGGACACTGTTGCAGAAATCGCTCCTGAAATTGACGCCCGTTCCGCAAACGCTTTCATTGCTCAACCCGCTTGAGATTCGACCCCAGAGCCCCGAATGGCCCTCGGTCCGGGAGTGGGTCGAACTGAATCGTCCGTTGTTGCCCGAATTCCACGAGGCGGCGCACAGGCCCCATTATGGATTCATCTACGGCGGACCCGACACCGCCGTGTTCATGCGCAGGCTCGCCGAATTGCAGAACGACGAAGCCATGCTGCAGAAACTGGCCGATTCGCCCGACCCGCTCGTGCCGAAGCTCATTTCGATCCTTCTCCCGCACCTGGCCGAAATGCAGAAGGCGGCGTGGTTTCTGGTCTTGGATGCAAGAGACCACGTCTCTTCGCAAAACTTTTTCGACGCCATCGCATCGCTGGACGTTTGCCATCGGCTGGGCGCAAAGTTATTCGAAGGCGAAACCCTCATCGAGCAACTGGTGGGCATCAAACTCATGCGCATGAGCTGCGAGGAGTTGCGCCAGATCGTGACCTGGCATGGCACGATTCTGGATAATGCCACGAAGGCGTCAATAGCGTCGGGCCATGTCTTCACGATGCCGGAGCGGGAATTCGTCCCGCACCTGGACGGCGAGCGCCTCTCTTTCCACGATGCGGTTCAGTATCTCTTCACCGATGACGGGCAGGGAAATGGCCGCCTCATTCCGTCGCAGTTCGCAAAGATTCGCGACTTCGGAACGGTGGCGCCGGCCGAAACTTCCACACTGAACTCTCTGAACCAGGACGCCGAAATGGTCGCATTGGCCGCCCGACACGCCGACCGCCTCGAGACGCTGGAGAAATATGACGAGCTTTGGGACGAAATGGCCCGCTATCGGGAATTGCCGCTCTACGATCCCCAACGCCGACAGACCGGCGTCATCCTGCAGCGGTTCGCAGACGACCCCGAGACCAAGGTCCGCTTCGCGGTTCTCGACATTCTGATTCCGAATCTGATGTACGCGGATCAGGTCATTCGCGAAGCCGCCATGGAAAACGCCGCGACCCGCTCCGTCGTGCAAATCGCAAGGTTCCGCGCCGATCGAGGGACGTGGCCGCAGAGTTGGGATGCGCTCGTGCCGGGCTATCTGACTACCGCGCCGATCGACGTTTTCACCGGAGATCCGCTCGTGTTTGCAATTGACAAGGCGGGAAATCCACGGGTCTACAGCGTCGGCCGAAATCAAAAAGATGACGGCGGCTCATTGGCGCCCATCCCCGACAGCGGGCGCGGGGATAGAACAACGCCCGCCGACCTGATCTATTTCAACGCGCCCTCTAAATGACCGTGCCGGCAAACGTCGTCGTGTGCCCGCCAACGACAAAATCCGTCATGAACGCGCGCGTCGGCGCAGGACCACCGGAACAAATGCCCCGAGCAGCAGCAGCGTCGAAGGCTCCGGCACGAACTTGAGATTGTCCAGGGCGCCCGAACCCAGGTAATGCGCGGTCATCCTTCTGACGTCGTCCGGATTGAAGCCGGCCTGTTCGACCGCGGTAGCGCTGCCGCCGCCCTCGCCCGGTTGCGGGGCGAGCGTTTGCAGATCAAGCGTCTCGTAGCCGTCAGCCGTGGGAACATTGAATATGTCCTTCGTCCAGTTCGACGGCACCGTGTAGGTCCGTGTCAACAGTGCGCCGTCTGTCAAGGTAAGGACGACACCCTGCTGCGGGTTATCGATGTCGATCACGTCGATCGAATTCAGTCGAATCGGCGACAGGAAATCGAAAACGAACGTGCCACCGTCCGCGTCGTCGTTCGGCGTGTTGAAGATGCCGGGAATGGTCTGCGTCTGGGCCGTCGTGCTTTGCAGGATCAGAATGTTGCCGAGGCTCACCAATAGATCGGGGTCCTGGCCACCGGCGTTGGGGCCCCCCGGCGTGCTGTCGAAGATGGCGGGGCCACGGTGCTGATTGCCGATCGAAGAAATTGACAAGATGTTTCCAAACTCCGGCGGCGTCGAAATGTCCTGGCCGTTCACCAGCGGTGTCACGAAGTCGTCCTCAACGCTAAAGTCGAGATGAAAAACGTCGACGGCTTTCGCGGTCGACCACGCCGATAGCACCACGGCAAACGATGAAACGACAGTCAATACGATTCCGCGCGGCCTGTGCTGCATGGTCATGTCTGAATCCCCTTCGAGTTGCGCCGGGATGGACACCGGCTGGTAAAAAGTGACGAACGTCCCCGAATCACTCGATTATAGGCCGCGGTAAAAACAGGGTTCAATAATAGACTGGGGATGCGTGAGCGCAGCCGCCGCCGGAAAACGGACGTTGCCGCGATGTGTGTAGCGCGAAATGAGGCCGATCAGGTGAACAGGCCGAGCAGGATTTCGGTGAGGACCGTCAGGGGAATCACCACCAGCGACGTGATAAAGGCATTCGCCGCGTTGAACATCAGGTCGTATATGAAAGTCATGAATGATCTCCGAATGTCGCTCACCATCGATAAGCGAACCCAATTCCCGTGAAAAAGTCGTCCGCTTCGTCATTCAGCCCGACGCCGGCGCGGATGTCGAGCTGAAAGTTATCGGTCACCAGAAAAGTGAGGCCGCCGTTGGTGTAGTGGGCGTCGGACTGGCCGCGATCGTTCGGATAGAACCCGAAGTACTCAACGTATCCCCCGAGGCGATCGGTGAAGGCATGACTCAAAGAGATGGACGACGCGGCCTGAAAGAACCGGCCGTTCTCACTGGTGGGCACGGCGAAATTGACATTGCCGGAGATCGCGAAATCATGCCCGAGATCGTACGCCCATAGCCATTTGACCGTCGGATCGACGTCGCCCGAAGTCTTGTTTTGAGCGCCGACCGGAATGGAGGCGTCGACGATCACGCCGAAATCGGGGATCCACTCCTTCTGATCCAGCAGGTGAAACTTGAAGCCGAGGTTCATGTCGGTCGGCCCATTTTCAAAGTCAGTCAGCTTGAGGTAGCGCCCCTCCTCGCTGCGCTCACGGTGCATCTGGCTCGAATGCGACCAGCCCAGCCAGGCGATGCGAAGCTCCACGTTCTTCACCAGGCCGATGCGCGCCAGCATCTCGGGATAGGTGTGATCCATGTTTCGCTCACCGTCGCCGCTGTCGTAGCTGAACGTGTAACCGCCTTCGAGCTGCAGATGGCCGTAGGGAATCGTTGAGGTGCTCTCAGTGAAATCGGGACGATCGGTGACGAGCGGCCCGGTGAGCGGTTCGGCATCGAGCCCGAGGATATTGCGCGCGGGTGCGTCCGTGGCCGCGGCTTCGCCGGAAGGTTGGCTCGTTTGCCCAGCCGTCGCAAGGCACAGGGCAGATGTAATAAAGACGCAACTTCCCATATGCAGTTCCCGATTTGCTTCAGCAAGAGTAGCCAGTACTATACAAGTTAGTAAAGGCTAATCAAGTGGTAATTTTGGTGCTTCTGATATCGAACAAATTCGTCCGCGCCGCATGGGCCGGCGTTTCGTTTAGCCCAGACCTGAAAGGTCCGGGTGCGTCGGCGTTGGCGCTCAAACCACGGGCAATGCAAATAATGAATGGGGGATTCAACAGCGCTTTCCGGGGCCCTGCCGGGCCGCGGCTAAACGGCACGCGCCGCGTTCGCTGAATCGCTGTCTTCTGTTAGAATCCCCGCAACAATGCCCACCAAGCTCGACATCGCGAAGAACTGGCTGCCGCGCTACACCGGCATGCCGCTCGACGGCTTCGGCGACTACGTGCTCCTCACCAATTTCGCCTACTACGTCAACAAATTCGCCGAGCAGTTCAAGTGCGACATGCACGGCGTCGGCCGCGCCATGCAGGCCGCCACCAACAACGATGGGCTGACCATCATCAACTTCGGCATCGGCTCGCCGAATGCCGCGATCATCATGGATTTATTGACGGCCCGGGCGCCCAGGGGCGTTTTGTTTCTCGGCAAATGCGGCGGCCTGAAACATAGCGCCGACATCGGGCACTTCATCCTCCCCATCGCCGCCATCCGCGGCGAAGGCACGTCCGACGACTATTTTCCGCCGTCAGTTCCCGCCCTGCCGTCGTTCAAACTGCACAAGTTCGTATCTGAGATGATCGTGCATCGCGGGCTGGACTACCGCACCGGCGTGGTTTACACCACCAATCGGCGGGTCTGGGAACATGATGAGGCGTTCCTCCAGCGCCTGCACGAAATGACCGCGATCGCCATCGACATGGAAACCGCCACGATCTTCATCGTCGGCCACAAGAACGAAATCTCCCGCGGGGCGCTGCTGCTCGTGTCCGACGTCCCCATCACCCCCGACGGCGTCAAGACCGAGGAGAGCGACGCCCAGGTGACACGCATGTGGAGCGACGTGCACCTCCAGATCGGCATCGACGCGATGACGCACATCGGGCAGCAGGGCGAGCACATCAAGCATTTCAAGTATTGAGAGAGTTTCGAGTTTGGTACCCGTCGAGAAGAAGCCTGTGAATTCTGGTCAATCCGGCGCTCGTAGATAATCGCATAGGCCGGCGGGGTCCTGGATGAGCTGATGGCGGCCCTGTCCTTTGGCGCCGCGCGGCTCGCCGTGCCGTTTCCCACCCGTGGCTTCCACTTTTGACATGTTCTCGTCGAGGTCGGCCACGACGAAGTAGAGGAGCCAGCATGGCGGCACGGCGGCGTTGACGCCGCGCTGGTGGCATATCCCGGCAACCGCCGCGCCGCCTTCGGCCGGCATCATCATGTGATCCTTGTAGCCTTTCATGTCCACGGGCTGCGACTTCCAGCCGACCACGGCTTCGTAGAAGGCACGCACCGCTTCGGCGTTGGGGACGGTGAGGTCGGCCCAGCCGATGGAACCGAGGGCGAGTTTGGGGGGGGGTTCGGACATACGTGCTCCTTCAGCCCCGTTCACGGGGCTTTCCCGCGCCAGCGGGCTGCAGGCCAGCCGTTGAACGGCTGGTTCGGAGGACAACTCTCTATTCCCCCTAGCGCGTTTCAACGCGCTTCCCGGCTCGTGTCAGCCTTCAGGCGCGTTTTCGCCGAGTGAAGGGTGTCCCTGTTCCTATGTCGCGTGCGGAACAGTGAGCCAGCATAACACTCCGAATGTACCAGCGATGGGATACCAAAAACCACTTGACTTTCCTGCTGTTTGCATGCGTTTGCGGGAGTTTACCCGCCGCGGCGGGTTTGCATATTGCGGGGTCGGTACACGAGACAAAATGGCCTCGATCCATCCCGGCCGTTCTGAAATACTCAACAAATTCAACCCCCTGCGATATATCAACAGGCGCTTGAAATGTTGAAAAAAATGATCATCCAAACTCCCTCGCTCGCGCGCCGGGCTCGGAAAATGCGCTTCGGGGCTTGGGATGCTACTTTTTCGTCCACTGGTCGAGCCAGCCGATGACCGTTTCGTGCCAGAGGATGCCGTTGGCCGGCTTGAGGACCCAGTGGTTTTCGTCGGGGAAGTAGAGGAACTTGCTGGGGATGCCGCGGCGCTGGAGTGCCGTGAACGTGGCCATGCCCTGCGTGTCGACCACGCGGAAGTCGCGGCCGCCGTGGATGACGAGCGTGGGCGTTTTCCAGTTTTTCACGAAGTCGATCGGATTGTCCTTCGCGTATCCCTCCGGATTCTCCCAGGGCGTGCCGCCGTGCTCCCACTCGGGAAACCAGAGCTCTTCGGTGTCGAAATACGCGAGGCGCTCGCAGAGATTGCCGTCGTGACAGATGAGACACGCGAACCGGTCGGGCCATTTGCCCGCGATCAGATTAATCATGTATCCGCCGTAGGAAGCGCCCAGGGCGCCGACGCGCTGGCCGTCCATCCACGGATATTTCTCAATCGCCGCGGCGAGTCCCTTTTGCAAATCCTCCAGCGGCTTGCCGCCCCAGTCGCCGCGAATCGAATCGCAGAAGGCCTGGCCGTAGCCGGTGGAGCCATGGAAGTCGATCATCACGGCCGCATAACCGGCGCCGGCGTAGGCCTGCGGGTTCCAGCGATAATGAAAATGATTGCCGAACGAACCCTGCGGCCCGCCGTGGATCAGGAATGCGACGGGGTATTTTTTCGCGGGGTCGAAATCGACGGGCTTGGTGACGTAGCCATAAACGTCTTCGTCGTTCCAACCCTTGAAAGTGAATTGCTCAAAATCTCCCATCCTCGCGGCGGCGAGCTTGGACTTGTTGATGTGGCTGATCTGATCGGGCTCGGTTCCCTCCGGCTTTATGGAAAAGAGTTCCGCAGGCGATTGAAGGTCGTCCTTCAGGAAAATCAGCGAATTGCCGGCGGTTTGAACCGAACCGATGGTGCCCTGCTCGACGACGACGCGCTGCTCACCGGTGGCGACGTCGACCGCGAAGAGCGAAACCTGGCCGAGATGGCCGGCGGTGACGTACAGGGTCTTGCCGTCGGGGGCCCAGTTCAGCGAGCCGGCGGAGCGATCCCAGTCTTTGGCCAGTTCGCGTTCGTCGCTGGTTTTCCAGTTCCGGAGGATAATCCGCTGGCGATCCGCTTCATAACCCGGCCGCGACATCGCCAGATAGGCGACCGTCAATCCGTCGGGCGAGAACACCGGCGTGGTGTCGGAGGCCTTGTTTGCTTCAGTGAGGCACTTGGGGCGAAGCGAGCCGTCGACGGGCACGGCGAAGAGATCGACGTTGGTGGACCACGCTTCGTCGCGCGCCGCGTTTCGTGCCGAGAATATGACACCCTTGCCCTGCGGCGTGAAGGCGATGCCCTCTGTGCCGCCGAACGGCTTTTCGGGAATGTCCATGTCCATCCCCGAGGTGAGGTCTTTCGACTCGCCGCCGTCGATCGGATAGACGAACAGGTGAGAGCGGCGGCCGTCCTTCCATGTGTCCCAGTGGCGGAAAAAGAGGCGGTCATAGACTTGACCGGTTGCCTTGCGGGCGGCGATTTCGTCGAGCCGCTCTTTCGTCGCTGCCGGGGTTTTGGCATCGGGAAACACCTCCATCGTGTAGGCGATCGAGTCGCCGTCGGGAGCGATCACCAGATTGGCGACGTCGAGCGGCTCGCGGGTGACTTGCTCGGCCTCGCCGCCGTCGCGCGGGATTCGCCAGACCTGGGACGACCCCGAGCGTGTCGATAGGAAGAGAATCGACTTGCCGTCCGGCATCCAGCGCGCATTTGCGTCGGAGGCTTCGTGCGAAGTGAGGCGTCGCAGGTTTGAGCCGTCGACGTTGGCGAGCCAGAGATCGGTGAGGCCCTTGTTGGCCTTCAGATCGGTCGTCCGGATCGAAAGCACGATCTGCTGCCCATCGGGCGACACCTGCGGATCGCCCAGGCGATCCATGGCCCACATGTCGTGAACGGAGAATGGGTGCGACTCATCGGCGGCCTTGCCGCGCGTCGGCGCGACGGCGAATGCACTCACGAGTATGACGAAAACGACTCGGTATGTTCTTGCCAAGGCAAACCCTCCAAAGTTTGGTACATTCCGTCGCGTCCGGACCGCGCAAAGCGGAGATTCTAGAGAGGCCGGGGCATTGTGGCGACCGTCCACCGCTCATACATTTTCAATCAGGAATTGCGAACCGCTTCCGCGCAATGCCCCGAGAGGAGTTGCTGCCCCACTCGATGCCCGCCTCGCCCGCCAGACGACTTCGGCGCCGCCTCACGGCTGGCGTGATACACGGCGCGTGCCGCGCAGCGCCGTACCTGCCCGGGCCGTTGATGAACATCGCGGAGACATTTCTGGCGGCGGCCGGGCCGATGTCGCCGA
>Ga0190265_10000927_pt1 | contig 19235 bp, 13 predicted proteins | sample Popmic124T_FD_133135 | JGI IMG/M metagenome (GOLD analysis project Ga0190265, IMG submission 133135) | Populus adjacent soil microbial communities from riparian zone of Indian Creek, Utah, USA - 124 T | ecosystem: Environmental > Terrestrial > Soil > Riparian zone | place: USA: Utah | collected...
CCTGTTCGGGGTGCTGGCGGTGATTGCCCTGGTGTTGTCGTCGGTCGGCCTGTACGCCGTGACGGCCTATGCCGTGACGCAGAGAACCCAGGAGATTGGCGTGCGCATGGCGATTGGCGCCCAGCGCTGGCAGGTGGCGTGGCTGTTCCTCCGCCGCGGCCTCGCGCAACTCGCGATCGCGATGGCCATCGGTCTGCCGGCCGCGCTCGGGTTCGGGATGCTCGCGCGCTTCCAGCTCGTGGAGATCGAGCCCTCCGACCCAGTGACGATGATCGGAATCGTGGTGGTACTGGCGGGCGTCGCACTGGCATCGTGCCTGATTCCCGTGAAGAACGCCGCCCGCGTCGATCCGGTCATCGCCCTCCGGGCCGACTGAGCAACGCTGTCATAACAACAGGAGAGGCCTGTGACCTTCAAGCAGTTCATGGCACGGTCCGTCGCGATGTTCCGTACGTCGGCAGCGGACCAGGATTTCGCGCAGGAGCTCGAGTCGCACGTCGAGATGCTGACGGCCGACAACATCGCCGCCGGCATGTCCCCTGCCGAGGCACGGCGGGCGGCCCGCATCACGCTGGGCGCCGCCTCGTCGCTCGCGGTGCAGCATCGCGACGCGCGCGGATTGCCGGTGATCGAGGACCTGCTGCAGGATCTCAAGTTCGCGTTGCGTCTAATTGCGCGCGACAAGTGGTTCTCAGCCGCGGCGGTGATGGCCATTGCGCTCGGCATCGGCGCGAATACCGTCGGCTTCACGATCGTCAACGCGGCGTTCATCCGCGGCTTCAGCTTCGAGCGCGCCGAAGAGCTGCATGCCGTTTCGTGGCGGCCGACCCGCGGCCGCCGCCTGCCCTCCTCGGTGATGGATCTCGAGGACTGGCGATCGCAGTCCCGGTCGTTCAAGGAGCTCGCGGCGTCCACGTTCGGCGCGATCAACATCAGCGACGACCACGCACCGGCCGAGCAGACCCAAGGATCGCGGGTCACGGCCAATCTCTTCGAGGTCCTGCGGCAGCGGCCGCTCTTCGGCCGGACGTTCGCCCCCGGAGAAGATCTCGCGGGTGCCGAGCCGGTGGTGATCATCGGCTACGAGATCTGGACGAAGCGTTTCGATCGCGATCCCAACGTCATCGGTCGCATTCTCCGCATCAACGGCAGCCCGGCAACGATCATCGGCGTGATGCCCGAACGGATGAAATTCCCCGAGAACGCCGGCAGCGAGCTCTGGGTGCCGTTCATTGCCGCCGAGGCGCGGCAGGCGCGTGACGCGCGCCTGCTCAGCGTGTTCGGCCGGCTCGCCGACGGCGTCACCAAGGAGCAAGCCTCGACCGAGATCGACGGCATCGCGCAACGAATCATCACGGCACATCCCGAGGTGGTCAACAGCGTCGTCGGCGGTCAGGTCGAGACGCTTCTCGAACGGTTCCTGAACGGGGCGGCGCCGCGCATGTTCAAGGTGATCATGGGCGCGGTGATCTTCGTGCTGCTGATCGCCTGCGCCAATGTCGCCACCCTGCTGCTGTCGCGAGCACTGTATCGCTCGCGCGAGGTGGCCGTGCGGTATGCACTCGGCGCCACGCGGTGGCGAATCGTCAGGCAGCTGCTGATCGAGAGCGTGGCGCTGTCCAGCATGGGCGGCCTGATCGGCCTCGCGTTCGCCACCGTCGGCGTGGGTGCCTTCGACGCGGCCCTGCACGCATCGGGAGCGCCGTACTGGATGCGCTTCACGATCGACTATCGCGTGCTGGCGTACGTGGCCGGCGTGTGCGTAGCCACTGGTGTGCTCTTCGGCCTCGCGCCTGCGCTGCAGGTATCGCGCGCGAACCCGCACGATACGCTCAAGGAGGGCGGCCGCGGCAGCGCCGGCAGCCGCGGCACCGGCCGCCTGAGTAACAGCATGGTGGTCGCCGAGCTCGCGCTCACCATCGTGCTGCTCTGCGGCGCCGGCCTGATGCTGCGCAGCTTCGTCGCCCTGTATGCAATCCCACCGGGCTTCGACGTCACCGGCCTGACGCGTATGCGGATGCAGCTGCCGCCGTCGACTTACCCGACGCCGGAGGCGCGCCTGCGTTTCTTCGAACAACTGCTGCCGAAAGTCTCGGCCATCCCCGGCGTCCGGCATGCCGCAATCGCGTCCAGCGTCCCGCCGCTCGACGATGAAGCGTGGCGCTTCGAGATCAACGGGCGCAATTACGCGGTGGACGAGATCCGGCCATTCACGGCGACGGTGACCATCACCCCGGAATACTTCGATCTGCTCGGGGTCGGCATGCTCCGCGGCCGACCGTTGACCGAGGCCGACGGCGAGCCGGGCGCCGAGAACATCGTGATCAGCCAGGTCATGGCAAATCGCTTCTTCCGCGGCGAGGATCCGATTGGCCGGCAGATTCGATTCATGCCCCGCGACGATGAGCCGGCGCCGCCGAACTGGCGCACCATCGTTGGCGTCGCCGCGCCGTTCCTGCAAGGGTCCGCGGACGAGGCGTTTAAGAGCGCCGTGGTCTACCTGCCACTCCGCCAGTCCGCGCCTCGCACCACCTCGCTGATCGTGCGCAGCAGCCTGCCACCGGCGAGCGTGATGATGGCGGTCCGCGGGGCGGTGCAGTCGATCGATGCCGATCAACCCGTCTTCGCGATTGAGACCGTGGCGAGCGTCTTCGCCAGCGAGCGATCGATGCACGGTATCCTCGCCACGCTGTTCGCGGTGCTTGGAGCTATCGGCCTGATCCTGTCGGCGGTCGGCGTCTACGGAGTGATGGCCTATGCGGTGACGCAGCGCACGCAGGAGATTGGTGTCCGGATGGCGGTCGGCGCCCAGCGCTGGCAGGTCGCGTGGCTGTTCCTGCGCCGCGGTCTCTGGCAACTCGGCGTCGCGATGCTGATCGGCTTGCCTGCCGCCCTCGGCCTCGCCATCGTGGCGCAGTTCCGCCTCGTGGACGTCGAGCCGGCCGATCCCGTGACGATCATCAGCATCGTCACCGTCCTCGGCGCCGTGGCGCTGACCGCGTGCCTGATCCCGGTCCGTAAGGCGGCGCGCGTCGATCCGGTGATCGCGCTTCGTTCGGACTAACGCTTCGGCGGGACCGTCAACGCGCGATTCAAGACCGCGCCCAGACGAATACCAGCGAGCGACAGGCGCTCGTCGATGGCATTGATGTGGCGGCGATAATAGCGGTCGTCGATGTTGGTGTCCGGCTTTACCAGGGCTTGATTCCCTAAGCGGAACGACTCCTCCGCCCACTGCGCGGGTGTGCCCGGCAGCTGTGCGGCCCAGCGTTTATCGACGATCAGCTTCTGGAGCGCCGCGGTGTAGGCGCGGTCGTTGAGCTTGCGGTGACCGATCAAGCGGCCATCCCACACCGAGTGCAGGTTGCACGGGAACGGCTTCTCACCCTCGTCCGCGCAGTTCGCGTTGCCAAACACCCGCACTTGCACGTCGTTGCCGCCGCGGCCCACGCCGAGCGCGTGAAACGGCTGGTGCAGATCGCCGATGAAGTGCACGATGAACTTGAGCGCGGTGGCGCGGTCGGCGCGATCCAGCGAGACGTCCGCCAGGCGCTGTTCCCAGAACAGGATCCGATCGACGGCGCAGTCCCGCCAGCGATCCGAGCGGGAGCCGTCGGCGACGCCGGCCGCGCGCGGGCAATCGCGGTCGCGATTGTAGCCCTTCGCGCCAGGCGGAATGTTCAGGAAGTGCCAGCCGTAGGTCTGCTGCTGATCGCTCCTGATCGTGTCGGCCCAGTTCGACACGTCAGCAAGGCTCCGCCCGTCGAGCAGCCATGCGACATTGGCCGTCGCCACCGGCGTCAGCCGCCCGGCGGCGACCAGGCCGACGAGCCGATGTCCTTGAGCACCCCACGCGGCCAGCGATGCGGTCTCGAGCGCGATTGCGATCGCCGCAACGAGCATCACCTTCTTCATCTGTGAAAAAAGCATCACACCGTTTTTTTCATTCTGCATTTTGCATTCTGCATTTGCCGCTCGGCCGGCCGATCGGTTACGGACCGGCACCGGGGTCTGCCGGAGTCGGCGGCGGCATGATCGCCATCGGCGTGCAACCCGGCGATGCCGTGATTCTCGTCGACGGCGAGCGCTGGCAGAGTTCGAGCACCGATCGTCTCGAGATCCAGGTCTCACCGGGCGCGCATCGCATCGAGGTGCAGAAGGACGGGTATCAACCATTCACGACCAGCGTGAACGTGCGTCCGGGTGAAACCGCCACCGTCAACGTCAGCCTGTCTTCAAAGGTTCCAGGGGTTCCATAGGTTCCAGGGGTTCCAGGGGTTCCAACGGTTGGGTTCGACCGCGTTCGACGATCATCTTCCGAATAGTTTGACCTTCGCCTGTTTCAGCGTGGCGGTCAGCCGTTCCGATTCGGCGACCGCCACCTTGCGGCCGCGATCGGTCAGCCGGTAATACCGCCGCCGCTCGTCATCCAGGGAGGGGTCGGGACGATCGCGGGTTTCCTCGATCAGCCCGTCCTCGAGCGCGCGCTTCAAGACGCTATAGAGGGTGGTGGCGCGCAGCGTCACTTCGCCGCCGGTGCGCCTCGCCACTTCCTTGCCGATGGCGTAGCCGTGCTTGTCGCCGTCGGCGAGCGCCACCAGCATCTGCCACGAGCTGGGCGAGAGCGGCAGGTACGGCTTCGGGTCGAATGGCGCCATGCGCGCCATACTATACCCGAATCGGTTATAGTCAACCGGTTTCTGTGGCGAGCGCGCCGGCGCCGGAAATGGTCAGCCGCCGCCCGTGCAGCGCGGCGAACTCGCGCGCGTCGAGCCGGAGCGCGATCGGCGCCGGATAGCCCATTTCCCTGGCGACGATCAGTCCGAGAAGGAGGATGGCATCCGGTTCGTGCAGCACGACCGCGGCCGGCGCGATGCCGGCATGCACGAGCTCGAGCAGAATCGCCGCCGCGGATGACGAGCCAATCGTGGCCGGGATCAGCAGCACGCGCCCGGTGATGCGCTGGCCGTATTCGGGGTGACGAACGTCGGCAATTTCCGCGGTCCTCGGATTGACGCCGCCCCAGAAACTGATCGGCGCGGTCAGCGCCAGCGCCGTCGCAGCCACGGCACTGCCGGGCAGGAGTACTTCGGCCTGCAGCGTCACCGCATGCCTCCCACGACCGGCTTGCCCGCCACCGCGCTCTCCACGCAGTCCGCCAGCGACGCGTACAGCACCGAGTAGCCGGTGTTGGCGGGCGCGTAGTGCGCGAACTTGCCGGAATTGGTCATCAGGACGGCGCCGGGCTTCTCCGGAAGGATCGGCGTCACCACCACGCAGGTGTCGGCGACGATCACCACGCCGCTCGACTCCAGCTCGGCGCGGTGGCCATCGCGCTCGAGCACTTTCAGCACGTGGCGGCCGGTGCAGGCATACAGCGGCACCGCGAGCCGGCGGCCGCGCAGGCGGGCGCGCAACGCATCGAATTCTTCGAGCGACAGGTGCGGGCTGCCAATCGCGACGGCGTCGATGCGATCCGCCGCCTCGGCGGTGGAGAGGCGGCGTTGCGCGTCGCGCACCATCTCGAGCGTGACGCGAATGCGCTCGCGCGGCGGACGATCACCGAGGGCGGTCGCTTCATCCGGCGCTTCCGGCGTGGTGCCGGCCACGTGGAACAGCGCCACCGAACCGCTCGAGGCCGCGGTGGCGCCGAACGCCTTGAGCAGATCTTCCCAGGGCCGCATTCGCAGCCCCGTGATTACGCCAACCGCGTTGCCGATCACGCGACCATAGAGGTTGCCGAGCACCGGCCACGCCACGTCCGACATCAGGAAGGCCTCGTCGAGATCGGACACGTCGAACACGACCGTGGCGTAGCGATTGTCGCGGCGATGCAGTCCATAGTCGGGCGCACGGCCGGCAATCGCACACGCGATGTCGAGAAAATCACCGTAGCGATTGGTCCGGGCGCCGAGCACCGAATTGCAGAAGGCCACGGCGTTTGATTCGCCCCAGGCCACCTGGCTGCCGAGACGCGGCCGATGCCCCGCCTGATACGGCGCACAGGTCCAGGTGGGTTCACACCCGAGCTGACGGTAGGCCTGCATCATGCGCGTGGCCATCGCATGTTCGTGCTCTGGCAGCTGATTGCGCGAGCACCCGGTGAGATCGATGGCGCCGACGTTGAGGGTGGCCCGCACGGCCACCTGGGCGCCGCCGGCGACGAGCGTTTCAGCGAAGAGGGTGCCGGAGTCCCCGTGATACAGGGCGCCGTCGATGTGCGCGGATTCAATCGCCAGCAGCCGTTCAGCGCCCATCAGGCGCGCGGTGTCCGCGACAATCCGCATCGCCATGGCCGCCCCTGCCCCGCGCGCACCACCAGCAATCGCGCGTTCGTCGTCGGAAAGGTTCACGGCCACAGCCGTAGTGTATTTAGAAACCGACGCGGAAGCCGAGATCGAACTGCCAGCGCGGCCGCGGTCCGTCGAGCGCGCGGACGACGCCCACCTCGACCGGCAAGCCGCCGGCATTCGCGCGGATGCCGCCACCAATCGCGCTGATCCGCGTCTGGCGGGAGCCGGGAGCCGCGAGCCGGGAGCCCGAGATCATCCCCGCGTCGGCAAACACGAACGCATCAATCGGGAACATGCCGTATTCGATCTGTCGCGAGAGCAACCCCCAGATCGGAAACCTGAGTTCAAGGTTACCGACCAGCAGCCGATTGCCGAGTAACTCGTCGCCGCACACCCGCGTGGCATCGGGACGGCAGTAGCTCACGTCCTGGCGGTGCCCGCGCACGAAATAACTCGATCCGAGATAACTCGGGAGCAGTCGGGGATCGGCCCCGTCCGCACCGTAGCGTGCCGAATGCACCATGCGCATCGCCAGCGTGAAGGGCTTGACCGGCATCACATACCGGCGGACATCGGCGACCACCGTCGTGTAGGACAGGTGCCCGACCGCGGGCGCCACTTCGAGGCGATAGCGCGAACCTACCAGCGGACCCGTTGGACCGAACACCGTCGTGTCGCGCACCAGCGCCGCGCTGACCTCGGCCACCGTGGTCGGCGCACCGCCGCGCGTTTCCACCTGCCCGCTTTCCAGCACGCGGCCGGTGGCCGCCGACGAGATCTGCAATCGCTGATCGCGATGATACGTAGCGTGCCGCACACCCGCGGACATCTCGACGCGCAGGCCGCGGCTGAACGGGTAGGCGGCGAGCGCCGCACCCCGCAACTGCATGCGCTGGAAATATTCGGTCTGCTTCCGGACCGCGGCCTCGCCGGCGTGCTGGATCGCCTCGGAGGTCCGGAAGCGCGCCATGCCGGGCTGCAGTTCCGCAACCGCGCCCCACGTCCAGCGCCGCTCCTGGTTCAGGAAGCGCAACTCGAACGCGGCATCGCGCAACCGGTTGCCGATCTGCACCGCCGCGCCAAGTTTTCGTTCACCGAGCATGTCGCCAAACAGCAGCGCGCCGCCGCCGCGGACGAACGTGCCAAACGGACCGCCGCCGGAGCTGAGGTACGGCTGGCCAAGGCCTTCGAGCTGCAGCCGCGGCTGGTAGTCGAGCATCCGCATCGACGCGGCCTCGGGCAGCCCGGTGACATGATCGGCGAGTAACCGATTGATGCGGCCAAACGCCCCGTCGGAATCCACCGGTGTGGCCGCAATCGTGTCGGTGCCTGTCCCGCCGTAGCCCAGAAAGGGCGAAGGCGGAGGCTCCAGGGGACGCTCGTTGGCAGCGGCCTGCTCGCGATCGAGCACCACCAGCCGCGGCCGGCCGTTCTTGTAGACCGTGAACGCCACCGCCGAACCGTCTGCCGAAACCGACAGCGCCGGTCCGGTGGGCGTAATGCCGCTCACGCCGGTTGAGACGTTGGTCACGCGCCGCACTTCCGATGATGCAAGGTCGACGCGAAGGACGTTCGCCAGGCCGTCGACATCGCCGACGAAATAGAGCGCGCGATCGCCCGACCATTGCGGATTGAACCGTGTCGCCGGGCCGCCGAGATCCACGTGGCGCGCCTCGTTGGTGGCCACGTCCATGATCGCCAGCTGCGGGCGCCCGATTTCGAGCGTCGCGAGATCGGTCGAGAAACGTTCGGTGACAAAGGCGATGCTGCGGCCGTCGGGCGACCACGCCGGTTGCAAGTCGGCGAACGCATCATCGGTGAGCTGGCGCAGCGAGCCGCTCGCCACGTCCGTGACATAGAGGTCGGTCCAGCCGCCGGCGAGCGCCGAGAACGCGATCGACTTGCCATCGGGAGACCACGTCGGCGACAACACCTGGCCCACGCTCGGAAACACCATCTCGCGATCGCCGGTGCCCTGGCCGACATCGACCAGCAGCAGCGCAGCCCTTCCCTGTCGCACCGCGGCAAACGCGAACCAGCGGCCGTCGGGGCTCCATGCGCCGGCCGAGCGCAGCGGCTGCAGGCTGTCGAACTTCGCGCTCGCCGCCGTGGTGGCCAGCTTGCGAATCACCAGGCCGGTATGAAGATCGGCCAGAAACAGATCGAGCGACAGGCGATCGTGCTCCGAAAAGAACACCGCCCGCGCGCCGTCGGGGCTGACCGACGGGCCAATCTGCATGCTGTCGCGGCTCCAGATCGGAAACTTGTCGCGCCCTTCGTATGCCCCGGCGTGCTCGCGGATCACCGCCGTTCGCCAGTCGCCATAGAGCGTGTCCAGGTCCTCGCCCGTGGCATGGCGAATACGGTCCTTGAGCCGGCGTTGCTTGCGTCCGGGTTTCAACGATTTTTCGACGATGTCGTCGCCGAACCGGCCGCCGAGGTACGACCAGAAGGCGTGGCCAAACATATAGGGCGAGAGATCGCGCGACGCCTCTCCGGTCTCTTCCGGCAAACGCCGGCTGAGCACCGCGTCGCGCAGCCAGAGAGACGAGTCGGGTTCAAGCGAGCCGCGCGACAGGTACTCGGCCATCCCCTCGATGAACCACAACGGTTGTCCGGTGTCGCTGCCGTGCCGGCGCGCAATGTCGAATTGAAAGGCGTGCACCAGCTCGTGGCCGATCACGCGATCGGTCTCCGCGAGCGTGGGCGCAAACGGCATCACGATGCGGCGCCGCGCGCCCTCGGTGACGCCGCCCACCGAATCCGGCAACAGCCCGCGCACCACGTTGGTCTGCGCAAACTCCGCCTGGCTGCCGTAGAGCACGAGCGGCTGGCGGCGATCGAAGCTGTGCTGCAGCAGCGTCGACAGCCGCGCGTACCAGCGCTCGGCCAGCCGCCCCGCCATGCGGGCCGCGCGTTCTTCCTGCGCGTAGTAATAGATGTCGAAGTGCGCGGTGGCCAGGATCCGGAATTCGAAGTCTTCGTACTCGACCTTGTTGCGGCCGAAATGCTGCGCCGTGACACCGATCGGCGTCAACACGAACGACAACGCCACAAGCGTACGCACGAGTAGTGTGGTCACACCCATTCCTTCCACGAACCTGGGGGCGCGCGGGATTGTGTTGAAAGGGTGTTTCTAACTTAGGTAAGTAGAGGAGTCAATAACGGTATTCAGTACGGCCGCGAATTCATTGCCAGAGCGTGCGATCCGCCGCCGCTCGCAAGTCTCAGCTGCGAGCGACGGCGAACCACGGATGAGCTTACCAGCGGAACGTCATGCCGACCGTGCCGCGCCAGAAATCGAAGCTGCCCAGCGACAGGTCGAGATCGTTGTCCGCTTCGGCGTCCTGCAGCGAACGGAAGTACCGCAGGTCGCCGCGGATGCCGACGTTGTCGGTGAACTGGCCGTTGATGCCGGCGCCGATGTTCACGCCGAGATCATTCGTTGCCAGATCGTTGAACAGGTTGGTGCCGCTCGTGATGTTCGCGCGGATCAGGCCAAGACCCGACGACACGTACGGACGCAGACCCGTGCCCGGCGGTGCGCTGATCAGCAGGTTGGTCATGAGCGTCGTGACGTTGCTGTCGCCGAATTCGAAGTTGGCGTCGCCCGCCGTATCTTCGAAAAAGTTCGGCGACCATCCGAAGTCGACCTCGAAACCGACGACATTGGGGTTCCAGCCAACGGTGGCGCCGAAGTCGAGACGCCGCTCGACCTCATCATCCGCTTCGGGAAAATCACCAAAGTCTGCCGAGCCGCCGAAGTTGGCGCCGACAAACGGCGACACGAACCAACTCTGGGCGGACGCCGACACCGGCAGCAATAACGCCAGTGCACCAATCATGAAGAGCTTACGAACTTGCATCATTCCTCCTTGGGTATGCGCGTGTGGGGCGGCATCCCAGGGCCTGAAGCTGCAATCCGCGTGCCCCAGCCCCGAAAAATGACGACAGCTCATCGCTAGAGCCACCTCATGGCTTCGCGTTTGCAGCGCCTAACGTCCAGGGGGAGCTCACAACATGAAATTAGGACGCAACAGGGTTATACAGGCGGCGCTCGTGCTGCTTTTCGTTACCGGCATGGCCAGGCCCGCATCGGCGGACTGGTTGTTCACGCCGTACCTCGGCATCAATTTCACCGGCGCGGCCAACACCATCGACCTCGACAACTTCGACGAGGCGTTCGAGCAGCGGGTGAATTTCGGCGGCAGCCTCGCCGGCATGACCAGCGGCATCTTCGGCTTCGAAGTCGACTTCAACTACACACCGAACTTCTTCCAGGTCACCGAAGGCGGCGAAGATTTCGAATTCCTGAACATCGATTCGAGCCTGACCACGTTCATGGGGAACCTGGTGCTGGGCATTCCAGTCGGCGGCACCACCGGCGGCGGCGTCCGCCCCTACGTCACTGCGGGCGTCGGACTGATGCGCGCCAACATCGCCTTCGACAGCCTGTTCGACGACCTGAGCACCAACGACCTCGCGATCAACGTCGGCGGCGGCCTGCACGTGTTTTTCTCCGACAACATCGGCCTGCGCGGCGATCTCCGCTACTTCCGCGGTCTCGAGCAGCAGGACGACGATGACCCGATTGAAGACGATGATTTCCTCGACGAGGACTTCGGACTCGAGGACTTCGACTACTGGCGTGCCTCGATCGGCGTGACCTTCCGGTTCGGCGGTTAACCGATGAAGAAAACGATTCTGCTGGTGCTGTTCCTGTCGGCGTTCGCCGCCCCCGCGCGCGCCGACTGGCTGCTCACACCGTATCTTGGCGGCGTGTTCGGCGGCGCCGCCAACTCGTTCGTCGTCGACGACCTGGACGATGAATTCGAGCAGCGCATGACGATCGGCGCCAGCCTCGGCTACTTCCTGAACGGCATCTTCGGCATCGAGGTTGACTACAGCGCCGCGCCGAATTTCTTCCAGTTCACCGGCGGCACGAACGACTTCGACATCCTCGATCTCGACTCGAGCGTGCAGACGTTGATGGGCAATGTGGTGCTGGCCTTCCCGGTCGGCGGCACCGACGGCCCGTTTCGGCCATACGTGAGCGCGGGACTCGGCAGCATTCGCACGCAGTTGCGCAGCGAGAGCGACGTGTTCGACGACCTGACCAGCAACGACAGCGGCTACAACTTCGGCGCCGGCGCGCACCTGCTGGCCGGCGGCCGCTTCGGCCTGCGCGCGGATGTCCGCTACTTCCGCGGCTTCGAAGCCATCGACGACGAGGACCCGGTGGACAACCCGATCTTCGATGAGCCGTTCGCACAGGAAGTGTTCAACTTCTGGCGCGGCACCATCGGCCTGACCTTCCGCTTCGGCGGCTAGGCGGGCGCAGCCGTCTCTCCTTGACAACTTAGGAGAAGGGGCATACCCTTTCCTATGTTGCTTAGGAGAGCGTGAATGACGAAGTCAGCCGAGCTGTTGCCGGGCACGTTGGACCTGCTGATCCTGAAGTCTGTTTCGCTCGGCACCTTGCACGGTTACGGCGTGCTGCTGCGCATCGAACAGATTTCCGGCGGCTCACTCCACATCCAGCAAGGCGCGCTCTACCCGGCGCTCTATCGCCTCGAACAACAGGGCCTGATCGAGAGCGAGTGGGGCGTCTCGGACAATAACCGCCGCGCCAAATTCTACAAATTGACCGCCCTCGGCAAGCAGCGGCTGCGCGACGAATCGGCGGGCTGGAACCGCCTGGCCGGCGCCATGGCGGCGGCGCTGCGCGCCACCTCGCAGGAGATCTAGGCCCGCAGAGGACGCGGAAAGAGCAGATCGAACATGCAAGGATTCATCGCGCGAGTGCGATCGTTCTGGCACGGTTTGCGGAAGCCGGCCCAGGTGGACGCCGACATGGCGGATGAAATGCGCTTTCACATCGAGATGGAAGCGCAGCGGCTGATGACCCGCGAGGGCCTCGACGCGCGGGAGGCGCGCCGCCGGGCCGTCCTCGCGTTTGGCGGCGTCGAGAAGTACCGCGGCGCCGGCCGCGACGCGCTTCGCTTCAGCTGGGCACGCGGCCTGTCGGTGGACATGAAGCTCGGCGTCCGCATGCTGCGCAAGTACCCCGGGCTCACGGCGGTGGCGGTCTTTGCCCTGTCGCTCGCGATCGGCGCGGGCGCGGCCTACCTCGAGTTCGTCCACGACATGCTGCACGGCCGGCTGCCCTTCCCCGATTCCGAACGCATCGTCGGCATCCAGAACTGGGATCAACAGACCGGTGACCCCGAGTTTCGATCGAGGTTTGACTTCGTCACCTGGCGCGGCAGCCTGTCGTCGCTCGAGCAGATCGGCGCATACGGTGCGCTGGATCGCAACCTGGTGACCGAGGATGGCCGCGCGGAACCCGTGCGCGGGGTGGAAGTCAGCACGTCGATCTTCCGCGTCGCCGGCGTCGCGCCGCTGCTGGGCCGGACGCTGATCCCCGAGGACGAGCGCACCGGTGCGCCGCCCGTGGTCGTGATTGGCCAGGACGTCTGGACGAACCGGTTCGCGTCCGATCCCGCCGTGATTGGCCGCGCCGTCAAGGTCGGCAACGCACCCTACACCGTGGTCGGCGTGATGCCGGCGGAGTTCGGGTTTCCGACGGCTCACAGCCTGTGGGTGCCGTTGCCGCTGAATGAGGCGCAGTATCCGCGCCGCGCCGGCGCGCCGATCAGGATCTTCGGCAAGCTGGCTCCAGGCATGTCCATCAGCGGCGCACAGGCCGAACTGACTGCCGTGGGACGGCGCATGGCCGCCGACTTCCCCGATACCCATCAGCACATCAACCCGCTGGTGAAGGGCTACGTGGATTCGCTGTGGTCGACGGAGGCGGACTCCTACCTCCAGCGGATGATTCTGTACGCCGCCAACCTGTTCTTCCTGGGCCTGCTGGCGCTCTGTGGCGCCAACATCGCCACGCTCGTCTTTGCGCGAACGGCGACACGCGACACGGAAATCAGCGTGCGCACCGCACTCGGCGCCAGCCGCGCGCGCATTGCGGGACAGCTGTTTGCCGAAGCGTTGGTGCTGTCGTCGGTTGCCGCGATCGTGGGCTTGACGGTGGCGTTCTATGGATTGAAATGGGTGAAGCACACCATCGGCGTGGCCTCAGGCAATCGCCTGATGTTCTGGTGGAACGACCAGTTGTCGCCCCAGGCGTATGTCTATGCCGCGGTGCTGGCGGTGGGAGCGGCGCTGATCATCGGCGTGATCCCCGCGCTCAAAGCCACCGGTGGCAAGGTGCAGGAGCGATTGCGAAACGCCACCGGTGGATCCGCCGCGGGCCTGAAGTTCGGCGGCATCTGGACCGGCGTGATCGTGACGCAGGTCGGCGTCACGGTGATCTTCCTGTCGATTGTCGGCACGCTGGGATGGGGGCTCTATTTCAGCAATGGCGGCAATCGCCAGGTGAACTTCGCCTCGACACAATACGCCGGCGCGCGCATCACGATGGATCATGAAGGGACGGCGGAGGCCGATCGAGACGATGCGCGGTTCCGCAGCCGGTTCCGCACGCTGTTCACGCAGTTCGCCGACCGCGTTGCCTCCGAACCTGGCGTGACCGCGTTCACTTTCGGGGCGCACTACCCGAACACGAACCTCACCGAAATGCCCGTGGACATTGACGGCGTGCCACTGGCCGCCGCCGGCGAGCGCGCCGTGCAGACCACCTCGATCGCCACGGACTTCCTCGAGGCGTTCGAGGCCCCGATCGTTGCCGGCCGCGGTTTCACCGCCGCGGATACCGCATCGGGTCAGAGCGTGGCCATCGTCGATCAGACCTTCGTGCGGCAGGTGCTCGGTGGACAAGAGGCGGTGGGCCGCCGCCTGCGACATGCGGCGTCTGGGGAGCGGCCCGCAGGACCGTGGCTCGAGATTGTCGGCGTCGTGAAAGATCTCACCGTCGACACCAACAAGGACAAGTACAACGCCGTCGTCTATCGGCCGGTGGCCGCGGAAGCGATGCATCCGATTCGCGTGGCGGTGCGCGTGACGGGCGATGCGTCGCCGATGCTGTGGCGGCTCCGCGTGATCGCCGCCGAGGTGGACGCGTCGTTGCGTCTCGATGAAGTGTTGACCCTGGACAAGGTGGGCACGGCGGATCTCGTCGGGATCGCCTTCTTCCTCCGCATCCTCGCCGGTATCGGCGTCGTGGCGGTAGTGCTCGCCGCCGCAGGGATGTACGCGCTGATGGCGTTCACGGTGGCACGGCGCACATCGGAGATCGGGATTCGTCTCGCGCTCGGCGCGGATCCTCGACGTCTCGTGATGTCCACGTTCGCGAGGGCGTTGGCGCAAATTGGCGCGGGCGTGGCGATCGGCATCATTCCCGCCGTCGCCATCGCCGCCTCGCTCGCTCCCGAGGTATCTGCGGGCGCGGACGGCATGCGCACGGCGATCGTGGTGTGCTCGGTCTCCGCCATGTTCATGGTCTCCGTGACCGTGCTGGCATGCACAGCGCCCGCCCGCCGAGCGCTGCGCATCCAACCGATCGATACCCTGAAAACGACCTAGCCGGTCACCACCTCAAGGAGCGATGGCCAACTGTGGTTTGTTGGCGGCCGCTTCGCGCGATCTGAAGACCGCCTGACTGGTTGACGTCGTCGTGTTCTTGAGGGCGATCGTGATCACGTGCCGGCCCGCGGCCTTCTCCTGTTTTACGTACTGCGTGATGTCCAGCTCATACCAGCGGCCCGTCGTCGAGTTGGCGAGCGTCACCGTGGCCAGCGCCGCCGGGCCACTCGACGGACGGTTGTTCCACGTCAACGTCGCTTCGTTCCAACCGCTCGACGACACCGGGTAGGCCGCGGTCCGCACCTGCACGCCGCTCGTCTGGTTGAGCGCGCCAAAGATCCGGAGCTTCGCGGTGCCTGCGGCGGTGACCGTCGCGGTATCGAACTTGAGATACGTCCAGCGCGTGTTGCCCGACGTGCCGGTGCGGGTTTCCAGCGTCGCCGCTTTACCGAAGTTGGTGTTGGCGCTCGAACCATCGCGCACGTAGGCGTCGGCCGCCGGCGCGATCGCCGCGGCGACCACCACGTTCGCAGTGGACGTAGCCGACGCGCCGCCGTTGTCGTAGGCCACGGCCCTCACGGTGTAGCGGCCGGCCGCCACGCCGGTCCAGGCGAAGCTGTACGGCACGACGCTGTCGACGCCGAGCAGCGTCGCTCCGTTATGGAACTCCACGCGTTGAATGGTGCCGTCGAAGTCGGATGCCGACGCCGCGAGGGGTACCGTCGCGGGCGCTTCGAACGGGGTTCCGGATGATGGGCTGGTCAAGGTCACGCTCGGCGGTTGATTGACGCCGATGATCGTAACGGTGGTCGTGGCCGGCGCCGATGCCAGCTCACCGTCGTGCACCACCAGCGTAACGGTGTAGGTGCCGGGCGCGGCGTAAGCGTGGCCAATGGCGCGCGGCAGTCCCGAAGACGACGTGCCGTCACCGAACTGCCAGTGGAACTCGAGGCCGTCGCCGTCCGGGTCGCTCGACGTGGTGCCCCAGATCGTCACGTTGCGGTTCACCTGTCCGGTGAGCGGCCCGGCAATCGCCGCAGTCGGCGCTTGATTCGGTTGGGCGGCGCAACCCCAGCGGCCCCAGTTGTCGGTTGCCGGGAATCCCGGGATCGCGGGGAACACACCCACCGCGACGAGATCACCTTCGAACGCGGTGAACGCATGCACGCTGTCGTCGATCCGCGAGTAGTAGAAACCGGTGCCCATGTTCGTCCACGCGCCGGAGCCGTCGCGATTCCAGCGCGCGACCATCCATGCCGATCCGGCAGTGGTGCGCCGGAACCATCCGCCGGCGATCAGCGTGTCCTGATACACCGTGAGCGCGGTCACCGCTCCGCCCACTTCACCCGGTGTGCCGACGGCGGCCCACGTCGAACCGTTCCATCGTGCGACGGCGCCAGTGGCCACGCCGCCGGCCGCGCTGAAGAAACCACCGGCCACGAGCTCGCCGTCGAAGATCGTCAGCGCCTCGACATGATGATTGGTGCCGCCGCCCACCGCGGCCCAGGCGCTGCCCGTCCACCGCGCGATGAACGGCGCGTGATCGCCGCCCGCGTACAACTCGCCGTTATAGCTTGCCAGCGCCAGCGGTGTGCCGATGTGGGCGCCGCCCATCAGCGGCGTCCAGCTCGTACCGTCCCACACCTTGTTGCCGGCGATCAGCTGGCCGTCGTGCACCACGAGCGCATAGATGATCTCGTGCGAGCCTTCGCCAAGCGCGGCCCAGCGCGCGCCGTTCCACCGCGCGATGTTCGCCGCCGGCACCGCGCCCGCGAGGCTGAAGTCGCCGGCGACGATCAGCTCGCCGTTGTAGACCGTCATCGCGTGGACTTCCACGTACCCGCCGCCAAAGTGATGCACACCGCCGCCGACGCCGGCGAAGGCGTTGCCCTGCAGCTTCGCCACGCCCTCGGCGGGATCATCGATCAGGCCGCCGATGTACAACGCCGGGCCGGAGCCATCGTCGTAGACCGACGCGGCATAGAGCAGGCTGCCGAAACCAATTCCGGGAAGACCGCGCGTCCAGGCGCGGGCCTCGCACTCCGGGGACGCCAACGCCGTAACAGGCGCGAGTAGCGAGCAAACAACAGCGGCAACGAGCACACGACGACCTGACAGCATGGATGTCTCCTGAGGGAGTGGGTGACGATCCGGCGCGCCGCGGCCAGAGCAATGCGCGTACCGTGGGATGAAACAGCACCCGCGCGGGACCAACGCCACGTTACGGGGCGTTTCAATGGTTCAATCTTGGTCGCGCGCGTTGTCGCCTTTCGATGGCGGTAATTGCTTTCGCGGCTCGTCAGCGAAATCTGGCTGAAATTACCCCGATCGCCCGTTCGCAGGGCTGTGAAATTGGAATTGACGCGGATAACGAAGCGCCCGTACCCTCCAAGATGTATGCACAGCCACTCACGTCCTGTTATGAAATCTCTTGTTGCGGTGCTGGCCGTCGGCGCGTTCCTGAGCCTGCCGAGCGCGCAGACGCGGCGCGGCACGGAAAACGGTGAATGGCGCTACCTCGGTGGCGATGCGGGTCATACCCGTTACTCGCCGCTCGACCAGGTGACGCCGGCCAATTTCGAAACGCTCAAGGAGGCGTGGAAGTTCAGCCCCCTCGACGTGGTCGGACCCATGACGGCGCGCGCTACGCCAAGTTACGTGGGCGGCAAGCTGCTGAGCGTGGCCGGTTATAAACGGCACGTCGTGTCGATCGACCCCACCAACGGCAAGCTGCTCTGGAACTGGGTGGAGCCCGAGACCTACCGCTCGAAGTACTCGATGCGCGCGCCGTACGGCAAAGGCGTGGCCTATACCGAAATCAACGGCAAGGGCGTCGTCATCATCTCGACGCCGGGCTTCTTCCTGGTGGCGCTCGATGCCGACACCGGCAAGCCGCTCGAGAACTGGGGCCGTCCGATCGCGATCCCCGGCTTCCCGCGCAGCGGCATGGTCGACCTGGCCGAGGATCTGATTCGCGACTGGGAGCCGTGGACGCGATCCAAGCGCAAGTACAACGCCGCCGAAGGCGTGCCGCTCGAGCTCGGCTACATCACGACGTCGTCGCCGCCGATCGTCGTCAACGACGTGATCGTGGTGGGCAACTCCGCCGAGCAGGGCTATCACCAGACGCGCCAGGAAAACGTCCCCGGCGACATCCTCGGCTACGACGTGAAGACCGGCAAGTTCCTGTGGAAGTTCCACGTCGTGCCGCGGCCGGGCGAGTTCGGTCACAACACGTGGGAGAACGATGCGTGGCGGACCACCGGCGACGTGTCGTCGTGGGCGCCGATCGCCGCCGATCTGGAACGCGGCATCGTCTACATTCCAACCAACAGCGCCACGGTGGACTTCTATGGTGGCTTCCGGCCCGGCGATAATCTGTTCTCGGCGAGCGTGATTGCGCTCGACGTCAAGACCGGCAAGCGGGTCTGGCATTACCAGACGGTGCACCACGACATCTGGAACACCGATTTGCCGACCGCGCCAGTCGTGATGGACGTGACCGTGGACGGCAAGCGTGTCCCCGGAGTGTTCCAGGCGGGGAAGACCGGCATTCTCTACTCGTTCAACCGCATCACCGGTCAGCCGATCTGGGGCTTCGATGAACGGCCCGTGCCGGCGTCGAAGGTGCCGGGCGAAAAGCTGTCGCCCACGCAGCCATTCCCGAGAAAGCCGGCACCGTTTGAACGGCTTGGCCGAGCCGAAAGCGACGTCATCGACTACACCCCTGAAGTGCGGAAGCTGGCGCTCGAGCGGGCGCGGCAACAGGGCATGATTGTGCCGCCGTTCAACCCGCCGGTGCATCGCGGCAACGCGGAAGGCATTGCCAGCGCCCGGTTCTACCCGGGTGAGACCGGCGGCGTGAACATCACGCATCCGCCGGCCGCGGATCCGACGACCGGCATCATCTATATTGCCTCGCACAGCGGCGGCGGCAACCGCGCGCTGGTGCCGGGCAAGGAGTTGGATTGCTTCGGTCAGACCGGTAAGACCGTGGCGGCGTGGGTGCCCACCAGCGGCGGCTGCACATCGACGTCGGTGGAAGCCGCGATCGACATGTATCCGGAAGCAGCCAAGGCGGCCGGCGCCGAGAAGGCGAAGGGCATGGCGTCGGGTGGTGAGGGTGGTGGTGGCGGCTTCGGCGGCCAGAAGCCCGATCCGAAGGATCCGCTCGGCAACCTGCCGCTGTTCAAGGGTCCGGTGGGCCGCATCAGCGCCATCGATCTCAACACCGGCAACTACCTGTGGGTGATCCCGAACGGCGATGCGCCGCAGGCGCAGCAGGACGCCATCCGCAACAACCCATTGCTGAAGGGCGTCAACGTCGACCCGAACGTCGGCCGCGCCGGCCTCGGCGGCTTGATCGCCACGGCCACCATGCTGCTGGCGCCCGGCCAGACGGCGGATAACTCGCCGAAGCTCTTCGCCATCGACAAGAAGACC
>Ga0190265_10000928_pt1 | contig 19231 bp, 18 predicted proteins | sample Popmic124T_FD_133135 | JGI IMG/M metagenome (GOLD analysis project Ga0190265, IMG submission 133135) | Populus adjacent soil microbial communities from riparian zone of Indian Creek, Utah, USA - 124 T | ecosystem: Environmental > Terrestrial > Soil > Riparian zone | place: USA: Utah | collected...
CCCGACTGCACGTCGCGATGGAGCAGCTTGCGCTGGGCTTCGACCGAGAAGATCGTGCCCGCGTCGATGTAACGCTCGGCACCGCGCAGCGCGTGATGGCCGAGGAAGCGGCGACCCTTGGCGCCCTCGGGCATGGCCGCGGACACCGCTGCGAGCACACGCGCGAACGGACGCGTGAACGGGTCGCGGCGGCGCTCGCGCTGCTCGACGCAGTACTTGTCGTAGCCGCCGAAGAGCTCGTCGCCGCCATCGCCGGAGAGCACGACCTTGACGTGCTCGGATGCCAGGCGCGAGACGACGTACGTCGGGATCGCCGACGCGTCGCCCAGCGGCTCGTCCAGGTGCCAGGTCAGGTCGTCGATCAAGCGCAGGGCGTCCGGCTCGACCACGAGCTCGTGGTGGCGGGTGCCGAACTGCTCGGCGACGCGCCGGGCATACTTGCGCTCGTCGAAGGCCGGCTCTTCGAAGCCGATCGAGAACGTATCGACCGGTTGGTCCATCAGGCGCGCCATGGTCGCGACGACGCTGGACGAGTCGAGGCCTCCGCTCAGGAATGCGCCGAGCGGGACGTCGCTGACCAGGTGCATGCGCACCGATTCCTCCAGCAGCTCGCGCAGGCGCGCGGCCGTGTCGTCGATCGAGCGCGTGTAGTCGGGAGCGAAGCGCGGCGTCCAGTAGCGCTCGACGCGCGGGGTCGACGTGCCCGACGCGATCAGCAGGCAGCCCGGCTCGAGCTTGCGCACGCCGGACACGATGCTCTGGTCGGCCGGCGTGTACTGGAACGTCAGCAGGAAGTTCAGGCTCGGCCAATCGACCAGTCGTTCGACCTCGGGTAGCGCGAGCAGCGACTTGAGCTCGGAGGCCCAGAGCAGGCGCGTGCCGACCTGCGCGTAGTAGAGCGGCTTGATGCCGAGCCGGTCGCGCGCGATCACGAGGCTACGGCTGCGCTCGTCCCAGATCGCGAGCCCGAACATCCCGCGCAGCTTTTCGACGCAGCGCGCACCGTGCTCCTCGTACAGGTGCACGATCACTTCCGTGTCGCTGGCGGTCGCGAAGCGGTGCCCCCGGCCTTCGAGGTCCGCCCGGAGCTCGCGATAGTTGTAGATCTCTCCGTTCAGTATCGCCCACACCGAGCGGTCCTCGTTCGCGATCGGCTGATGACCGCCGGCGAGGTCGATGATCGACAACCGGCGCATGGCGAGGCCGACGCCGTCGCCGAGGTAGAAGCCCTCGTCGTCCGGACCGCGATGGACCATGGCCCGGCACATCGCCTGCAGATCGGACACGTCCACGGGGCAGCCGGAGAAGTCGCGTATACCTGTGATGCCGCACATGTGACTCACACCGCCGGTGCTGCCGGCGGGCTCCCATTCGACACCGCGAGCGCGCGAAGCCCCGCGGCGTAAGCTGCGACGAAGACCAGTCCCGCTACCGTCATGCTCACGAACGTGGAGCTGGCGATGATGCTCTTGGCGCCCCAGGCCAGGAGACTGGCGGCGCTGGACAGCGCGAGCGTCGTGCCGAGGTCACGCCAGGGCAGCAGCTGGAGCGCGCTGACGTTCAGCAGTCGCCGGAGCTTGGCCAGCGCGACCGCCTTGACCGCCAAGGTCCCGAGCACGACGCTGACGGCTGCACCGATCAGCCCGAACGACGCCAGCAGGGGATAGATCGACCCGCCGACCACGGCGAGGCGCACGATGTTCATCCTGAGCAGGATCCTGGTGTCGCCGTAGGCGCGTAGCGCGGAGTCGGTCGGCAGCGCGGCAAAGGCGATCGCCAGCGACGAGATCAGGAAGACCGGAACGCTGGCGCGAAAGCGCTCGGTGAAGAGGAAGACGATCAGCTCGCTGCCGGCGACGAGCAACAGCGCCACCAGCGGAACCAGCAGCATGGCGAGCTTGCGCACGGCTTCGTGCCAGAGCTCGAGGCGCGCGCCTTGCTCGGCCGCTCCGGCACGCTCACCCATCTTGACCATCAGCACGCTGCCCGCGCCCGTGGCCACGAAGTCGACCAAGGGGATCTGCAGGCATCCGACCGAGTAGATCGCGAACGTGGTGGTGTCGAAACGGTTCGCCACCACGAACTGGTGCAGGCTGCCCTGGGTGATCTCGAGCGAGACGGCGGCCGCGAAGGGCAGCGCGTAAGCGAGCTGCTTCTTCAGCAGTGGTAGATCGGGCCGGAACTCGCGGCCGAGCTCGTAGCGCAGATAGCCGACCGTACCGACCGCGCGGAGCAACGCGAAGACCACCGCGCCCACCATGACGGCGTGGACGTCGCGCCAGACCACTGCGGGGAGCACCAGGCTCAAGGCGCGCGCGGCATCGGAGACCGTGTAGACCGTGGCGGAGAGGCGATGACGGTTACGGGTGATCATCACGATCTCGGTCACCGCCGACATCATGGTGAGCAACACGAACAAACCCAGCAGCGTGGTGTGGGCGGCGAACGAGGGGTTCTCCATCCCGTTGGCCAGCGCATGATTGCCCACGACCAGGAGCAGCAGGCATGCGACGCCGGTCGCGAGCAATGCCAGCATCGAGTTGGCCACGAAGCGGCCGGCGCGCGCCGCGTCCAGCGGCAGGAAGTAGTACAGGCACTCCGCCATGCCCAGCGGCGCGATGCCGTACAGCGTCGCGTAGACGAGAAACAGCTGCTTGTAGGTCCCGAACTCGGCCTGATCGAGGAACCGGACCAGCACCACCGGAATCATGAACGTGCTGACGAAGCCGAGCGTGCGGCCCGCGGCCAGCTGCAGCATGGGCTTGAACAACACGTCCTTGTTCAGCACGGCAGCACCTGACTCTGCGTGCCGTGATCATCGTCGCAGCGCGAAGGGTAGGGGAGCACCGACGACGCGTGGCAGTGCATGAGGCTGGAGGAAAAGCCGCCGAGCGCGCCCGCGCACGAGCCCTCCCAGAGCATGACGCGAGGAATCGTCAGCAGCGGAGCCGCTTCCACCGCGTGATCGCAGATCGTGTACGCGAACTTGTAGCCGGCGGTCGCGACCGCACGCGCGACGCGCAGGTTGAAGCGGCCGTCGGGATAGGCGAGGTGATGCACGGGACGCCCGAGCCCGGCCTCGAGCACCGAGCGTGAGCGCACCAGCTCGTCGATCAGCCGGTCGTCGTCCTCACGGTCGAGCAGCGCGTGCGTGTGGGTGTGAGAACCGATCGTCACCCCGCCGCGCTGCATGGCTTCGAGCGCAGTCCAGTCCATCGTCACGAGCTCCCGGGCGGGCACGTTGTGCCACCCGAGCGCGCGCAGATCGTCGAGGATCGGGGTCAGCTTGGCGGCTGGCAGCGCCAACAGAGCGCGCACCGTGTGGCTCATCGCGAGCGGGCCGCCGCGGGGGTCGTGCTCGCAGGCGCTCAACGCGTCTGCGAGCGAGCGCGGCATGGAACGCCGGGCCTGCGGTCCGCTCACGTCCTTCACGATCTCGAACAGCTCATCGTGCAGAGGTAAATGGTCGGTCCCCACCAGGCTGCTCACGACGAAGACCGCGGCCGGCAGCCCCATCTGTTGGAGCACCGGCAGCGCGTAGTCGTGCACGTCCTGGTAGCCGTCGTCGAAGGTGATCGCCGCGAGCTTCCCGCAAGGCTCTCGCCGCTCGAGCGCCGCGCCCAGCTCGTCGAGCGACACGATGCGGTAACGGCGCGCGACCCATTCCAGGTGAGCGCGCAGCATGCGCTGCGAGATCGTCATACCCGGCAGGATCTTCCCCTGGGTGGCCGCTACGCTCTCCACCACGCGGTGATAGCCGAGGATCAGCGGAGTCTTCGGCTGCCTGCGGCCCAGCCACTCGTGCGCGCCGCTCCACGAAAGCGCGGCGGCGATGGTCGTCTTAGCGAGGCGCCGCATGGTCCGCCTGCATCGTCTTGGCGGCCATCCGCCGACTCATGTCGAGAGCTGCGCGCGTGATGCGACGGGCTCTACGCGTCAGCGCGGTGGCTTCGCGTTCCAGAAAGCCGAGGGTCCCCGGTGAGTGCAGCTCGAAGCGCACCAGCTCACGGGAGGCGCTCGTCCAGTGCGCCTTGTAGCTCTCGGTTCCGTGCAGCAGGTCGAGCTCGTCGGCGCCCTCGTCGATCGCGGCGCGCACCGCGACACCGAGCATGACCAGCCCGACGCTGTCGCGCGCGAACGCGGGATCGAAGCCGGACTGATAGAAATAGAAGGTTCGCTGGCGGAGAAAGCCGTAGAGCGCCGCGGCGGGCTTGCCGTCGATCCGCAACACCCACAGGCGCAGCCAGCCCGCGGCCAGCGCCGTGCGAGTCAGGTCGTCGTGAAAATCGCGCAGCGCCTGCGTCGAGAACGCGCCGGGCTCACCGCGCGAATGCCAGCGCAGATCGTGAAGCGCGTACAGGGCGCCCAGCGCTTCCTTGCGCTCGGCTTCGGTGCGCGCCAGGTCGAAGCTGGCCGTTTCGCGGCGCTCGATTCGGCCGAGCTTGCGGCGGAAGGCGTAGCGATGCTCCGACCCGAGGCTCGCGAGATACGCGTCGAACGACTGTCCGCGCAGCGACGCGTACGGGCACAGCTCACTCGGCCCTTGCCACGCGTGCCAGCGCCGTTGCTGCATGCGCTCGATCAGCATTGCCGCCGGCCCGACGGGCCGCATGCGCATGAAGGCCAGCGCGCGACCAGACGCGTTCAGCCGCTCGGAGAGCACGCGCACGGTCTCGGCTTCGTGTCCGCGCCGGACGATCAAGTCGAGATAGTCCGAGCCCGCCACGCCCGAACCGAGAAACTGGAGCGACGCGACCGGTGGCAGATGTTGGACGGACGCAGGGCGAAGCGCGAACGGCGCGATGGCGACGAGCAGGTCGCCACGGCGCAAGGTCATGATCTGGAGCTTGCAATCACCCGCGAGATGCTTCCACCAGGTGAAGACCCACTCCCAGGTGAGGAAGAGACCGTCGGCATCGCTGTCGCGAAGCAAGGACTCCCACTCCGGCGCGAGCAGCGAAAAAGTGTGAACGTCGTCGATGATCTCGAGCGCAGGTTCGACGTCGTGTGGGGGCAATGGGTCCATCACTTGACTGTGGCTATGGGACGTGCGACCGGCTCACGCTCGCGCGCTTCGAGCAAGCGCGAATAGAGAGATTGCATCTCGTGGGCCATGCGCTCCTGGGAGAAGCGATCGGCGATCCGCCGGTGTCCGGCTGCGCCGTAGCGCGAGCGCAGCTCCGAGTCTTCGAGCAGCTGCCCGATCGCGCGAGCCAGCGCGCTGACGTCGGTCGGTGGCACGAGCATACCGGTCTCGCCGTCGGCCACCGCTTCCTTCGTGCCGCCCGAGTTGGTCGCGACGACAGCCACGCCGGCGGCCATCGACTCGAGCACGGAGTTGGGCAGGCCCTCGCCAGTGACGGATGGCAGGACCGAAATCGCCAGCTCGGCCAAAACGTCCGGTACGTCGAGTCGAAAGCCGGTGAAGATGACTCGGTCGGACAGACCGAGCCGCTCGGCATGTCGCGCGAGAGCTTGGCGATATCCGCCTGGCGGTGCGCCCTCGTTCGGAGTGCCCTCGTCGCCCACGATCAGGAAGCGCGCGTCGGGGAAGCGGTCCGCCACGATCCGCGCGGCTTCGATGAAGACCTCGAGTCCCTTGCTCGGAGCCAGGCGCGCGAGCACGCCGATCAGAGGTGCACCGGCCGCGAGACCGAACTCCTGGCGGAGACTCGACGGCTCGCTTCGAGCCTGGAAACGCCGCGTGTCGACGCCGTTGGGGATCACGGCGATGCGGTCGTCGCGCCAGCCTTCGTGGACCAGCCGACGGCGAATCATCTCGGCGTTCACCACGGTGCAGTCCGCGAGACGGCACGCGAGGCGATCGACCGCGCGCTGCGCGGGCGTCCAGACCGAGCCATCGTCGCGGATCGACGCGATCCGAACCGGGGTGCGCCCGAGCCACGCCGCGGGCAGCGCGAAGGTGTTCGCGTAGAAGCCGTGCGTGTGGATCAGCCGTACCTGATTGCGCGCGAGGTAAGTCGCGAGCCGCAGCTGCTGCCGCATGGCACCCGGTCCATAGAGGCGGCGGATCCGGTACTCGGCGACCGGAACGCGGGCTTCGTCGATTTCGCTCATCAACTCACCCGTGCGTGAGAGCGTGCCCACGTGCACCCGGTACGTCGCCGGGTCGATCACGTTCACGAGATTCACGAACTGACGCTCGGTGCCACCGATAGCCAGGGCGTTGGCGAACTCCAGAATCGGAAGTGATTGAGCCACGTTCATTCTCCCACACGACCGCTAACGCAGCCGCCAAACCACCGGCGTAATAGAAATGGAAATGGTAGGCGACGGGGTGAAAGAAACCGGACACCACGAACGCCACGAGCATCATCTGCACGCCGACCGCGAGGCAGCGAAAGTCCCGCGCAGCACCGGTCCGGGCCGTCTGCCGTGCAACCTGTGTGACCATGCGTAGGCACGCACCAAGCATCAGCAAGAAGAAAATGAGCCCGGGCAACCCGAGGTCGGTCGCGTACTCCAGGTAGACGTTATGGACGGGTACCCATGTCGGCCCGCGAAGCTCGTTGAGGGCGAGCACGCTCATCCCCGCACCGACACCCATGATGGGATTGGCGAGCACCAGCGAGAACGCGCTGAGGATGTCCCTCCAGCGATCCTGCGCCGAGCCGGTGGGATCGGTATCGATCGCTGCGATCGTGCCCATGTGGTCCAGATACCCGGCGGGCAGGAAGGGGAGCGCCATCAATGCGAGCGCGACCACGCCGATCGTCCACATCGCGGCCTGGCGCCGCGGAAGCCGGAAGAGCGTGAAGACCGCCAGCGCGCCGAGCGTGAGGAAGCCGGTGCGCGAGAAGGTGAGAACCACCGCGGCGACGTCGAGCGCCGCACACCCGGCGAAGACGATGCGGCGAAGCGGGCGGGTCTCGGCGGCTGCGAGCGCGACGGCGAGCGGCAGCATCATGCAGAGCACGAGCGCGAGATCGTTCGGATTCGCGGTCAGCGGCGCGTCGTAGCCGGCGATCCTGGGAGCGGCGCTGCTGCCGCCGTCGACGTACACCCCGGTGAAGAAGTTCTTCACGCCGGTGGCGCTGATCGGCACGGTCAAGAGCGTCAGCCAGGTGGCCATTTGCTTCAGGCGGGTCTTGGTGTCGACGATGACCGCCAGCAGCCAGAAGATGATCAGCGACTTGAAGTAGAGCTCGAACAGCAGCGCGACCGAGCCGCCGGGCCAGTGCGAGAACGGCACCGTCAGCAAGGCCCAGCCGGCGAGCGCGGCGGCGCACAGCATGGCGGGGTGCGAGCCGAAGATCGACTGTCTGCTGCGCAGTGACGACACCACGTGCGCGATCACCGCGACCACCACCGAGACCGCGGCGAGGTGCAAGGCGTCGAGGCCGGGGACGATCGTCTGCGGCGCGATCAGCAATGAAAACAAGAAGTACATCAACGCCCAGAAAGCCAGCGCGCTGCGCCGTGACTTCGCGGACGCCACCTGCTCGGTGCGAGCGGCCGCCACTGGCCGCCACCAGTTGGGCTGGGCGAGCTCGTCCCCCACCGTCATGACAACGTGCCGTAGCGCTGGCCGCGAATCGGCTGATCGACCACGATGGCACCTTCATGCCCGCGCAAGACGATGTGAACGGTCTCGAATAGCACCCGGAGATCGAGCCAGATCGAGACGTTGCGGATGTAGAAGAGATCGAAGCGCATCTTCTCGATCTCCTGCTCGAGGTTGTTCGCGTACCCATAGCGGACCTGCGCCCAGCCGGTGATCCCTGGTCGCACCACCGAGCGAAACGCGTAGTGGGGGATGCGCTCCATGAAGAGCAGATAGTTGGACACCGGGTGAGGCCGCGGCCCGACCAGGTTCATGTCGCCCTTCAGGACGTTGATCAGCTGCGGCAGCTCGTCGATGCGGAAGCGACGCAGCAAGCGCCCCAGCGGGGTGATGCGATCGTTGTTGTCGTTCGCCCACTCCGATCGCGGCCCGTCGGCGATCTGCATCGTGCGCAGCTTGATCAGCCCGTACGGCTTGCCATGCCTGCCGACCCGCTGGTGAATGAAGAAGACCGGTCCGGGCGAGGTGAGCCGAATCGCGAGCGCGATCAGCGCCAAGAACGGGGCGAGCAGCACCAGACCGACCAGCGCCGCCATCAACCCCACCGCGCGCGAGAACGCGGTGTAGAGCCGCGCCTCGCCGAAACCGGCGCCGAACACCACGCTGCCCGGGCTCAGCGCATCGAGCGCGATCTTGCCCGCGAGCCGCTCGTAGAACGGCACGAAGTCCTCGACCGCGATGCCGCTGAGCCGGCCTTGCAGCAGCTGCTGCAGAGGCAGCGGTGCCCGACGATCGGCGGTCGCGACCACGACGCGATCGGGCTGCGTCGCGTGCATGGCCTGGTGCAGCTGTTGGTTGATGCCCTCGGCATCGCGCGCGAGAGGCAGCACGCCCACGACGACGTACTCGCCTCGGCCCTTGACCGCGACCGCATCGGCGAGCCGCGACGCCAGGGTTTCGTCACCGAGCACCAGCACTCGTTCGGGCTCGCGGCGGCGCACGACCCGTCCGAGCATGATGCGCACCGCGAGCAGGAACACGACCCCGGCCCCTGCGCACGGCAAGAGCACGTGTGCGTTCAAGCGCAGGGCCGGCAGCAGGTAGTAGAGCGCGGCGAGCAGACACAACGCCAGCGCGAGCGTGTAGGGCAGGCGCTCGGGAAAGGCAGCGGGCCGCCGCAACGTCACCATGTCGTACAAGTCCGCGAAGTACAGGCTCGTTACGCCGATGACGGCGAACGCCAGGCTGCGTCCCAGCGACAGCTCCCACGAGACCTCGGGCCCTTGCGGAGCCAGTACGTTGTTGGCGACGGCAATGCTGACCAGGGATGTCAGCCACAGCACGAGGCCCTCGATCAGCGAAAGCACTAAGGTTGTCTTGCGGGTGAACATAGGGGTTGTTGCCGTCAGCTGCGAACGCGAAACCAGCTCTTGTTGGGGGGCGAAGGTCGATCCGCATCGGAGAAGACCAACCCGAGGACCTGATCCGGGCGCATGAGGTTCAGCCCCTCTTCGAGAACCTCACGGGTCGTTCTGTGCGCCGTCACCACGATCACGAACCCGTCGATCCACGGCGCCATCGCGCGGCAATCGGCCGTCGGCGAGAGCGGTGGGGTGTTTACGATGACGAAGTCGTATTGCTGGCGCGCTTCGAGCATGAGGAGGCCGAAGCGTGGCGACGACACGAGGCGGCCTGCGACCTCCGGTCGGGCAGCCGTCGGCAGAACCGTGAGCCCGTCGGGGTGGGGTACGTAGCGCACGAAGTCCCGCAGCGGCAGCGACCAGTCCGCGAGCGCGGTGTCGAGCCCGTCGTCGGTGACCGGAGCGAGCGCGAGTTGCTTCGCGACCGCCGGCATGCGCAGGTCGGCATCGATCAGGAGCACACGGAAGATGCCCGGCTCGATCAGCGCGGCCGCCAGGTTGATCGCCGTCGTGGACTTACCGCTACCCGGGCTCGGGCTCGACACGGCGATCACGTTGCACTTGCCGCCGGTGAGCTTGCGCAGCAGCGCTTGTCGGAGGCAGCGATACTGCTCCGCTTCGTACGAGGCGGGTCGCAACAGATTGACCAAACGCGCGTCGCACTGGGCGCTCGCGCGTGAACGCACGAGCGAGGTTTGATTGCGTGCAGTGGTGGAAGAACCGTCGGACATCGCCAAGTCTCCGGGCACCGTCTCAGGGTCGAACGTTATGAATCCACGCGACGACCGTTTCGGTGCTGCTGCTCAAGTAAGCTGAGCCCGCGAACGTAACTGCGAGAAGCATCAGGAACTTCGCGGCCAGCAAGCGCCCCTCGCGCGCCTTGCGCCGCTGGGCGTTCGGCGAGATCAGCCGGGGAACCGTCGCGAGCACCGGCACCCTGGTAAAGGCGCGCAGGTCGTCGGCGGTGTGGAACGAGGTGTCCATGCGCTCGATCAGCGCGACGACGGCTGCCGCGATCGCCAGCGCGAGCACGAGCCCAATCGCCAATATCTTGGGGATGCTGGGTGCCACGGCCTGTTTGCGCGGCACCGCCGGATCGAGCACCACCACTCGCCCGCCGTCATGGTGTGGGTCCCACAGCTTGGCGAGCTCGTACTTTTCCCAGAGCGACTGGTATTGATTCCTCGCCGCGATGTAGTCGGGCAGCAGCGCTTCCAGCTCCTGCTGGCGGAACGGCGCGTTGAGGATCCCCTTTTCGTGCAGCGCGGCTTTGTCTGCCAGCTCGGAGATGCGCCGCCGAGCGCCTTCCATGCGCGCGGTCGCGGCCGCGGCGGAGTCAGCCGCGCTTGGTGCCGAAGCCGCGGCGCCCATCTGCGCGCCCTCGCCAACCCTGCGGCGCAGGGGATTCTGCTCGATCTCACGCTTGAGCTGTTTGACCTCGGGATGCTCGTCGGTGAAGCGCGTCCTGAGCGCCGCCAGGCGGTCGAGCCGCTCGTCGTACTGGGGCACCTCAGTCGTCGGCACACGCACGCTCGCCTCGCGCGGCGATGAGCCGTGCTCGCTCCGCCCGACGCGCATCTGGGCGTTGAGCTGGGCGAGCTCGGCGAGGTGCAAGCCGACTTGCTCGGGCAGCTCGTTCAAGTTGCGCATCTTGTAGTCTTTGAGCCGCGTCGCCTGTTCATCGAGGCGCTTCTTGGCGTCGACCAGTTGCTCCTGCAGCTTGGTGGTCGCGCGCTGTGCACGGTCCTCGCGCATGCGCAGGTCTTCGCGCTCGTAGAAAGCAGCGAGCTCGTTGGTGATGTCGGCCGCAAGCTGGGGCGACTTGGCGGTGAAGGCGACGTTGATCGCACTGGCGACGCTCCGCCCGCCGCGGTCCTCCCGCTCGACCTCGATCTTCAGGTCCTTCTGAAGCTGGTCGAGCATGGCCTCGGGCGATGCCGCGCTCGCCGGATTGCCATACGGCTTCCAGCGGTTGATCAGCGCGTGCAGCCGCGAGCGGCGAAGATTCTCGCTGATCAGCACGCTCAGTCTCGCGTCCACGTCGTCGTCCGAGACGCCGGCTCCCCGTTCCACGACGACCACGGCGTTCGAACGGTACGATCTCGGCAGGAACAGCGCGGCGCCGAGGGCGCACGCCAGCGGGACGGCCAAGGCGAGCGCCGCGACGCGGTGCCGTCGCACCACGACCTCACGCACGAGGCGCAGGATGGGAACGCGTTGAGTCTCGTCGTCGGACATTCGTTACGCGCTCCTCACGCAACCTCGAGCTCCGGCCGGAACCTTCCGCAGCCGCAGGCCGCTGGCAGTTTCTTGCCGACGGCTTGCGTCCGACCACTAAGCAAGGCTCAAGCCACGCCTTTTGCTGGCTACGCCCGCCAGAGGCCCCCGCGCGGACGGCCAAGCTCGGGACTAGGCTTGCGCCAGGCCAAGCGACATAGGTGCCACAGTTGGGCATTCTGGTTGGGCGTTAACGCATTTTGACGGCGCGTCCCCGGGGAGCGCGCTTCGTCCACCGGATAGCGCGCTTCTTGCAACGCGCGGCGACAGGCTCGCTGCGCAGAAGCCTCGACTACACGCGGCGTCGCACGATGCGACGGTGGAGCAATGCGCCCCGCCTCACACTGCACGAAGGAGCGGAACGAGATGCGCATCGCAGTGACGGGAGGAACAAGCTTCATCGGCAGCCATGTCGCCGAGGGCATGCTCGCGCTCGGACACGAGCTGCTCTTGCTCGATGATCCGAGCAGCCGCGCTCCCCGCGACTTGCCGGCCGGGGCGACGCGCTCTTCGCTCGATCTACGCGATGCATCCGAGCTCGCGCGCGTGTTGCGCGCCTTTCGGCCGGACGCCGTTTGTCACGCGGTTCGTCATGAGGCGAAGCACGTCGGCGCGGCGCTCGACGCCAGCGTTCGCAGCGGAGCGCAGTCCTTCATTCTGGCTTCGAACGATGCGCTCGAGCCGGAGCGCGACTTGCCAGGCTGCGAGCATGCGCGTCACTTGCGCGCTGTCACCCTTCGCTACGGAAACGTGTACGGGCCGGGGCAGGATCAGGAGCGCGAGCCGGGCGTGGTCGGCACGTTCATCGCGCGGATGCTGCGCCACGAGCCCATCCAGATCAACGCTCGCAGCCGCCGCGGCGACGATGGCTGCGTGCGCGACTACGTGTTCGTGGACGATCTCGTGCGCGCGACGATCGCGGCGCTCGACCCGCGCTTCGCGCACCGGACCATGGACGTGTGCACCGGTCGGCCAATCACCACGCGTGCGCTCGCGGAGCACATTCGCCGGGCGTGCGGGTCTCACAGCTCCATCTGCCACGCGTCGCGGCGGGCCGGTGATGCCGTGTGGTCGAGGCCGGTGCTCGATCCGACCCACTGCCGCGCGCTCTATCAGCCCACCGGCCTGATCGCCGGATTGACCAAGACCATCGCGTGGTTCGAGGCGCGCGCGTGGCGCAGTGAGGCGGTGAGCGGGCGAATCGCGCGGCCCGAAGCGCTGGCAGGCGGGCTACGGAGCGCACCCGGCACGGCGGCCTGATCGCGCGCTGCGGAGCGCGCGGACTAGACCGCGGGCCGCGTCGAAGAGCGCGTACTTCACGTCATCGACGACAGGCGAATGCCCCACCGGTCGAGGCTGCAAGCGCAGCTGGCGCAGCCGGTGATTGATCCGGTACGCGATCTCGCGGCGATCCGAGGCGTCCGTGCGGAACGTGACGCTGAACGAGATCGAGACCATCGGTCCATTCTGGACCCAATGCGGCGCGTTGACCGGGACGTGCACGCCTTGGCCGGGCTCGAGCTCGAACACCCGGGCTTTGGACTCGGCCTCCGCCGTCAGCTGCAGCAGATTGCGCGAGCCACCGGCGTAGAAGCGCTCGAGCTCCTGCTCGCTAAGGACCGACCGATCGCGAGCGGGGAACGTGCGCATCGTCTTGGTCCCGCGGACCTGCAGCAGGAAATTGCACTCGGGATCGATGTGATAGGGCGTAACCGCGTCGGGCGACGAGATGAACACGAACAGCTCGGGCGCGCGCATGTCCGGGCACAGCTCGCGCATCGGATCGAGGCAGCGCTGCCCCAGCTCGCGGTACTCGGCGTCGCTCTCGACGTTCTTGAGCACCATCCAGGAGCGGCACTCCTCGATCCTGTGGATCGTCTCGGTCACGCTGAGACCGGTCCGCGGCGTCTGCCTGGGATCCTGCGTGATCGGCAAGGTGCCGGCGTTGTACTCGACCCGATCCGCGGGCAGCGCGCGCGACAGCTCGATCAGCCGGGCGAGCCCGAACAGCGGATGGTCGCAGAGGCGGTGCTCGATCCGGAATGGTTGCCGATCGAACCAGCGCCGGAAGTCAGCGCGATCGAACGAGACGGTCGGATCGCGTGCCGTCATGGCTGCACCGAGAGCGCGCGGCCGCGGACGAGCCGCTGCCCGAGCGCGAGCACGGTGGTGGCCAAGCGGCCGAACGGGCCCAGCGGGATGACCCAGCTCTGGATCAGGCGCTGTTCTTTCCAGAGGCGTTCGATCATCGGGTGGCCTGGTACGGCGCACGAGTCCATCCACTGAACGCGCGCTTCGGCGTGCAGCCGGCGGATGTTCTCGAGCTCGAGCAGCACGCCGGGCGAGTACTGCGCGAGCTCCTCGGCGTACGCGATCTTGAAAGAGAACGAGCCCGGTGGAGCGAGCAGGTTGCACTTCATCGCGACCGGCCGCCCGTCGAGTCGCATGGTGATCATCTGCAAGCGACCGGCGTTGAACGCCCCTCGCACGAGATCGGCGAAGAACTCGCGATCGGCCGGCCGGCACGACATCGCCGTGCCTTGCGCGCCCTTCCAGCCCGCGCGTTCCAGGGCGAGGAACTCGGTGATGGCCGTTTCGACGTCACCGGTTGGTTCCAGGCTCTCGATCTTCAGCTCGCCCTTTTCGCTCAGTCGTCGCTGCTGCCTGCGCAGCTCTTTGAGCTTCCCGCCCGACACCGCTTCGCTCAGGTAGGCGTCTGCCGTATCGCTGCGCAACAGCAACGCGCGCGCGTGAGAGCTCGACGACGGCGCGTTCAGGGCGCGCCGCCGCAGCAGCGCGCCGAGCGCGTCGGCATAGGCACCTTCACCGGCCTGGTCGCCGAGCTCCACGATCGCGCTGCCCGACGCGTCCAGCCAGGTGAACACCCGCGCCAGCACGTCCTCCGCGCAGGCCGCGCGCACCAGCGGAACGCGCAGGAAACAGTAGTCGTGCTTGAGCAGCCGCAGGTTGCGGATCGGCAGACCGCGGTACGTTCGGTGGCGAAAGAACGGAAAGAACCCGCACCAGATCGGCGCCTTGCCCGGTGAGCTCGCGTCGCTGCCGCGGACGACCAGGAAAGCGGGCTCGCCCTCCGGCCGCAGGTGTCGCATCGCCGCGAGCACGGCGCCCGCAGAGAAGAAGGGGTTCGGCTCGACTGCGGTGCCCGCAAGCTCGTCCCATGCGGCAACTTGGGCCTCGAGGTCTTGCCAACGCTCGACCACTTCGACCGTATACGTTCGCGCCGTGGCGCCCGAGGAAGGCGCGAAGCTCATGCGTTCCGCTGCTGCGCTGTACATGGCATGGACCCGGCTTCACCCGAGCAAAGGGCGTGCCTGAGGGCCAGTTCTGTCTATACCCCGGAGGGCCCGCTGCCAGCGCTGCGCGCTCTTACTTCAGTTCCAGGTCGAAGCCGCAGGCGTCGTCGCCCAGCCCGCCGATGCAGGTGGTCTCGATCGCGCGGGTCTTCTTGTTGAGGATCGTCCCGACTGCACCGGCGATCAGCCCGCCCTCGAAGTGGCAGAGCGTGCGCCCGACCGGCGTCATGCCGGAGCAGGTGACGCACTCGTAGACGTCGACGCGGATGCGCGAGTCCGTCAGAACGTGGACCTTGATCACGCCGACCTTGAGCGCGTCACAGAGGCCGAGGAAGTCCTCGAGCGAGGTCAGACCGAGCGACGCACCGAGCTTCTTGCCGGCGATGTACGCGGTGCCGGCTGCACCGCGCCCGATGATGTCTTCGAGCGCGACCAGCCTGAGCAGCCGGTACAGGGCCACGCCGGCGTCGTTGCCGAGCGTGGGACGCACGACGCGCAGGGCGTTGGCCACGTCCACGTTTTGGTGCGGGATCTGCGGCCGGGTACGTTCGGTCTCGTTTTGCATGCTCACCTCTGGTCTGAACCGTTGGGCGCCGCTCGCTCGCGCTCGGGCGCGTCGGCCAGTGTCACCAATGCAAGGCTGTGATCCGCGCTCTCGATCGGGCGCACGATCAAAGTCATGTTGCGGTCGTCGCGCACCATCACCTGGCGCACCTCGTGCAGCGGGAGCACCCGGCGCGCCTTGGTGCCGACCTCCGCGAGGTAGGCGCCGAACGCCGCGAGCGCGTCGCCGTGCTCGCTGCCGGCCGAGCTGGCCGCGACGACCAGGCCGAGCTCGTCGGTGATCACGGCGCTCCTGGCGCCCCGCGTACGGACCTCGGCCTCCACGATCGACTGCAGTGCGTCGCTGTTGATGTTGGCCGGCCTGCGCGCCGCGTCGCTGCGCGCATCGGCGCGCGCGCCGCGCTGTCTGACCCAGACGACGCCGGCGGCGAAGAACAAGCCGGCTGCCAACGCGGACAACAGCCACGCCCAGATCAACAGACTCACTGTGAGCCCTCGCGAAGGACGCGCAGCTCGGCGCGCCGCTCGTCGCTGCCGTCCCCGCGCATGACGGGCAGCTCTCCGTGCGCGCGCAGCGCGATCCGCCCGCGGTCGATGCCCGCGCGCACCAACAGCTCCGCGATCGCGTCGGCGCGAGCGCGGCTGATCCGCTGGTTCAGCTCATCGGGCCCGCTCTCGTCGGCATACCCGTCGATCTCGAAGCTCGCGCCCGCGCCGACCGCGGTCCCTGCCAGGCGCAAGATCTGGTCGCGTTCGTTCACCCCGATCCACCAGGTCCCTTTGCGAAACCTCACCACCGCGCGACGCGCGGCCCGATCGGCGCGGACAGCGGTCGGCCCCTCGCCGCGCACTGGCTCCCTTGTCCGCAGCTCCTTCATGCCCGTGCCCGTGCTCGTGCCCGCGCCCGTGTTCGTCTCCCCATCCGCCTTCACCGACCGCGCCAAAGAGGTCGGTGCCGGCACTGGCTGCTCCTGCTGCTGCTCGTGCTCGCTCGCCGCCAGCACGGCGGTTTGCGTCTCATCGCGCGACGCCACGGCGCCCGCCGGCATCAACAACGGTGGGAGCACCCAGAGATTGAGGGCTGCCAGATCGATCGCACCGAGCCCCAGCAACAACGCCAGGCCCGTGGTCTGCGCGCCTGCCGTCATAGATACTTCAGCAGCTCGGCGACGGTGCGTTTGAGCTCGAGGAAGATCAACCCCAGCTTGGCTTCGCGCGTGACGAGCAGCACGAGCACCGCATCGGGGCCTGCGGCATTGACGACGATATAGCCCTTGGGAGAGCGCACGTAGGTCTGTTCCATCTGCGACTTCATCAGGTCGGCGGAGATGCGCTCGCCGACGCCGAGCAAGGAGGCCGACATACCGCCGATCAGATCTTCGTCCACTTCGTTCGGGAGCACCGACGCCACGATGAAACCGTCGGAGCTCACCACCGTCGCGCCGATCACCTCGGGCGTGCCCTGCCGCAGCGCTCGCAACAGCTGGCTGATCTGCTCACTCTTCGTTGCCATTCAATCCCCTTGAATCGCGCCGGCGCTCCGCGAGCTCGCGCAAGCGCCGGAGGTTGAATTGATAGGTGCGGTTGTCGGGAGCGAGCTCGACCGCGCGTTCCCATTCGTTCAGCGCCTCGTCGTAGCGTTTGTCCTGCGCGAGCTGCATGCCGCGCTCGAAGCTCTCCAGCGCGCGTTGCTGCGGCGTGGTCCAACGATCGACCGGGGCTCCGTTGCCGGGGGGACCATCGCTGGAGGCACCGTCGCTGGACACGCCGTGGCCGAACGCGCCGTGGCTCGGCACGTTGATCACGCCTGCGGGCTGCGGGACGGGGATCGGCAGCCGCACGAACTCGGGAGGCAGGGTCGAGCTCGGCGGACGCGGCAGACCCGCGTTGCGGATCGGCGGCGCGCTGCCCGATCTCGGCGCGAGCGCAGCCGGCGGTAACGGCGGAGGCTTGCTCGACCCGACCGCGCGCAGCCTCACTTCCGAGCCGCGCGCCTGCCGTTCCGGAAAGGCCTCTTCATCCAGCAGGCGCACGCCTTCGAGTAGCAGCTGCATGGTCGGCACGTGAATCGAGCGTTGAGCGGCGCGCGCGTGGCGGTCGAGCCCGAACACGCCGCCCGTCCACTTCAACATGCGTTGAAACGGCGCCACCCCGTGCGACCCGCCGATCTCGGCGTGGACGATCGCGCCGCGATCGAACGCGATCGCACCGCGCTCCTCGCCGTGATCGATGCGTAGCACGCCGGTCGTGGCCGCGGCGCACAGCAGCTGAACCAGCTCGGTGAGCTCGTCGACCGCGAGCTCGCCGCTGAAGCCAGTCGGGACCAACAGCAGCCGCTCGACCAAGCCGATCAAGCGCTCCACTTTGGGCGGATTCTCCAGCCACGAAGCAGCGCCGAGCGCGCGCGCCTGGGAACGCAGCGCATCGCTCGGATGGTTGCCGATCACGATCACCGCCAGGGAGGGACGCCGCTGGCGAGCCGCCGCGACCAGCGCGAGGGCGTCGAGACCTCGCGCCTGCACGTCGGCGATCAGCAGGCGCGTGCGCTCGTCGTCGAGCAGCTCCAGCGCGGCGGCGGCGTCCTGAGTACCGCACAGCTCGAGATCGGGGAACGAGGACCGCAGAGCAGCTGCGACGCTTCGTTCGATGGAGTGGTCATCCACCACCAAGACGATCCGACGTTGCTGCAGTGAGTGCGCCAACACGACGGAACCCCTCCTCGAACCCTCCTGCATAGTACAACCGTATCGTGCCGAAGCAGCGGGGCTTTGCCGTGAGCGTTCGCGAAGGGCGCTTACGAGTTCATGACATGGCAACGCTCGTCCAGGCCGACATTGGCGGCCTCTCAGAAGTAGTAGACTGAAACTAGGTGTGTGGTGAGCAGGATCACGACGACCACAGCCAGGAGCACGTGCACACTCAGGCCCAGTCGGTGTACGAGGCCGTCGCGATGATTCGCGGTTCGGTCTAGCCAGCCGAAGCCCATGGCGGTGGCGTGCTCGGCGACAATGGCTTTCATGAGGTGGCCCGCCTGGACTAGATACACCTGCGCCAGAAGCGCCGTGATCAGCCAGCGATTCAGGTTCACACCAACGTGCCCGCGGGTGTGGAGCAGGATCACGAACAGCAGACCGATCGGCACGACTTGGTGTGCGCTGCGCCAGAAGTGCAGCGCCTGTCCGTGCAGAAAACGCTTGGCCATGCCGAGCGAAGCCTGGAACAGCACGATCCCGCCGGACGCGTAACCGGTGAGCTCGCGCGCTTCGCGGCTGGCGAGCCAGGCGTTGATGCGCTCCGCAGGCAAGCGCAGCGGGAGCCCCAGCTGCGCCGCGAGCAACGGAGCGGAGCACAGGCCGATCGCGACCAGACAGAGTAGCTGCCAGTGGACGCGCGTCTCCCAGCCGATCAGCTGGTGCGCGGCGATGTTGTTGGTCGTGCCCATGTCAGTTCACCCGCATGGTGATGACGAGGCCGCCCATCACGTCGCCGAGCTTGAAGTCTTGGCGCGGGCTCTCCGGGTGGTCGTTGTGGCAGTCGACGCACGCCTGCGACACGGCTTTGTCCGGGTAGAGCGCCATGTAGTAGCGCTGGTCGGCGTCCTCTTGGAAACCGCGATACGGTTCGCCCGGGTTCTTCGCCAACGCCTTGAGACCCTTCTGCTCGAAGTCGGTCTTGGGCATGTTGGCTTTGTTGATGGCCCATTCGCTGATCAACGCGTAGCGGAGCTTGCCTTGACTGCTGCCGGCCACCGCCTTCGCGCCCATCCGTAGCATCTGCGACGGTAAGGGCAGCGCCTTGTCCTCTTGAAACTTCTCGCTCGCTTTGAGCACGCGCTCCACGTTCTGCAGCCGATGCACGACTTGCTCGGCGTAGGTCGCGCGATCCGCTTCGATCGTGGTGTGCACGTAGTCCGCGACATTCGCGACGGGGACGCATGCGCCGGGATCGGCTTCGGCGCCTGCATGGCACCCCAACGTGGGTACCCCCAACAAAATCAGCAGGCAGTATCGATTCATGGTTACCCCCAAGGTGACCCAAACCCAACCTGCATGGGGCCAGGTGTGAGGAGCCATCGCTGCGGCGACGGCTAATCACGATTAGGACCACACATCACTAGTACGCATTGGAAC
>Ga0190265_10000929_pt1 | contig 19216 bp, 19 predicted proteins | sample Popmic124T_FD_133135 | JGI IMG/M metagenome (GOLD analysis project Ga0190265, IMG submission 133135) | Populus adjacent soil microbial communities from riparian zone of Indian Creek, Utah, USA - 124 T | ecosystem: Environmental > Terrestrial > Soil > Riparian zone | place: USA: Utah | collected...
ATCGAGCACGACATGGACGTCGCGCTCACCGTCGCCGAGCGGGTGACGATGATGCACGACGGCCGCGTGATCGTGGAGGGCACGCCTGCCGAGATCCGGGCCAACGAGCTCGTGCACGACCTCTACCTCGGGCGGGCGCACTATGCCGACGAGGGGGTCGAGGAGGGCGATCGCGCTGGCTGAGCCGCTCCTCACCGTCGACAACCTGAGCGCCTTCTACGGGCGCGCGCAGATCCTGCACGACGTCTCGTTCGAGCTCGGTGCGGAGCCTGTTGCCGTCATCGGACGCAACGGGATGGGCAAGACGACGCTCTGTCTGTCGATCATGGGCCTCATGGCCCAGGCGTCGGGCTCTGTCCGCTTCGGCGGCGAGGAGCTGATGGGCCGCCCGCCGTACAAGATCGCGGGCGCCGGCATCGGCTACGTCCCGCAGGGGCGGCGCCTCTTTCCCTCACTGTCGGTCGAGGAGCACCTCGACATGCTCGGCCGCCCTCGCGGACGCTGGACCAAGGACGCGATCTGGAAGCTCTTCCCCCGCCTCGCCGAACGGCGACGCGTGGGTGGCGCCCAGCTCTCGGGCGGCGAGCAGCAGATGCTGGCGATCTCACGCGCTCTTCTCGGGGACCCGAAGCTGCTGATCATGGACGAGCCGTCCGAGGGGCTCGCGCCGACGGTCGTCGAGGGCCTCGTCGAGACCTGCACGACCCTTGTGCAGGAGGGGATGGGACTGCTCCTGATCGAGCAGAACCTCGGCGTCGCCACGTCCCTGGCTGAGCGCCAGCTGGTGATGGTGGCCGGCGAGATCGCGACCGAGACGACCGCGGCCGCGATCGCGTCCGACCCCGCGGCGCAGCAGCGCTACCTCGGTGTCACGCGCGTGGAGGCTGCCTAGATGGCAACGGTCGTCCTCCTCGGCACCCTGGACACGAAGGGATTCGAGTACGCGTACCTCCGCGAGCGGCTGCTCGAGCACGGCGTCGGCGTGCTGCTCGTCGACGCTGGCGTGAACGAGCCGCTCGTCGAGCCGGACGTCTCGCTGCCGCACGCTGAGTACGGCGACCGGGGTGCGGCTGTGGCGGCCATGGCCGACCGAGCCGAGGACGCGGTCCGGCGTCTGCACGAGGAGGGCCGCCTCGACGGGATCCTGGCGTTGGGGGGCTCGGGCGGGACGGCGATCGCGACGCAGGCGATGCGCGCACTGCCCGTCGGCGTGCCGAAGCTGATGGTGTCGACGATGGCCTCGGGCGACACGCGGCCGTACGTCGGCGCCGTCGACGTGACCATGACCTACTCGGTCGTCGACATCTCCGGGATCAACGCCGTCTCCGCGCGCATCCTGGCCAACGCGGCTGCGGCCATGGCCGGAATGGTCACGGCGGGGCCGCCGGAAGCCGGCGAGGGGAAGCCGCTCGTCGGTGCGTCCATGTTCGGCGTCACGACCCCGTGCGTCACCGCTGCGCGCGAGCGTCTCGAGGGGCTCGGATACGAAGTGCTCGTCTTCCACGCCACCGGCACGGGCGGCCAGTCGCTGGAGGCGCTCATGCGCGCCGGCTTCATCACCGCCGTGCTCGACGTGACGACCACCGAGCTGGCCGACGACCTCGTCGGCGGCGTCCTCTCGGCGGGGCCCGACCGCCTGGAGGCCGCGGGCGAGCTCGGCCTGCCGCAGGTGGTGTCACTGGGCGCGCTCGACATGGTCAACTTCGGGCCGCCCGACACGGTGCCCGAGCGCTTCCGCGACCGCCTCTTCTACGAGCACAACCCGACGGTCACGCTCATGCGCACGACGCCCGACGAGTGCGCGGAGCTCGGCCGCCGCATCGCCCGCAAGCTCAACGCCGCGAGCGGGTCGGTCACGCTGTTCGTCCCGCTGCGCGGCGTCTCGATGATCGCCGTCGAGGGCCAGCCGTTCCACGACCCGGAGGCGGACGAGGCGCTGTTCTCGGCGCTGCGCGAGGAGCTCGACCCCTCGGTCGAGGTGCGGGAGCTCGAGCTCGACATCAACGATCCGGCGTTCGCCACCGCCATGGCCGAGCGCCTGCACGAGCTGATGGGAGCCCGCGTGTGAGACGGGTGGACGCCCTGCAGCGGCTGCGCGCCCAGGTGGAGCTGGGCACGCCGATCATCGGCGCCGGCGCCGGCACCGGCCTGTCCGCCAAGTGCGCCGAGGCGGGCGGCGCCGACCTGATCATCATCTACAACTCCGGCCGCTACCGCATGGCCGGACGCGGCTCCCTGGCCGGCCTCCTGCCCTACGGCGACGCGAATGCGATCGTCGTCGAGATGGCGGGCGAGGTGCTGCCGATCGTCCGCGACACGCCCGTCCTAGCCGGCGTCTGCGGCACCGATCCGTTCCGCCTCATGCCCGTCTTCCTCCGGCAGCTCGTCGAGCTCGGCTTCTCGGGCGTCCAGAACTTTCCCACGGTCGGGCTGATCGACGGCCTCTTCCGCCAGAACCTCGAGGAGACGGGCATGGGCTACGCGCTCGAGGTCGACATGATCCGCGCCGCGAGCGAGCTGGGCCTCCTGACGGCGCCGTACGTCTTCACGCCCGAGGACGCGCAGGCGATGGCCGAGGCGGGCGCCGACGTGCTCGTGCCGCACATGGGGCTCACGACCGGCGGGGCGATCGGCGCCGAGACAGCGAAGACGCTGGACGAGTGCGTCGGCCTCGTGCAGGCGATGCGAGACGCGGCCTTCGAGGCGAATCCGGACGTGCTCGTGCTCTGCCACGGCGGGCCCATCGCCGAGCCCGAGGACGCGGCCTACGTGCTCGAGCGCACCGACGGCGTCGTCGGGTTCTTCGGCGCCTCGAGCATGGAGCGCCTCCCGACGGAGACGGCCATGACCGAGACCTTGCGGCGCTTCAAGTCCATTCGCGTGAAAGGGGACGTCCGTGCCGGCAGTTGACCCGAGCTCGCTTCCGACGCAAACCTTCGAGTGGGGCTCGATCAAGTGGCTCGTCTCGCCCGACTCGGAAGAGGGCGCCGGGCTGACGCTCGGCGAGGTGGTGCTGCTGCCGGGCAAGGGCCACGACCGGCACAACCATCCCGAGTCGGAGGAGGTGCTGTACGTCCTCTCCGGCGAAGGCGAGCAGATGGTCGACGACGCGCCGCCGTTCCCGGTCCAGGCCGGCTCGACCATCTACGTGCCGACCGGGATCTTCCACTCGACGAAGAACACGGGCTGGCAGCCGATGCGGCTGCTCGCGCTCTACAACCCCGCTGGGGCGGAGAAGGCGCTCGCGGGGCTGCCCGACTTCCGCGAGGAGCCGGCGGGCACGATTCCCGGCTGGAGCCGCGCGTGACGACGTATGCCACCCCGGAGCTCGTGCGCGAGCTCGAGGCGGCGGTCGGCGACGTCGTGACCGACGGGCTGGACGACTACGCGGCCGACACGTACTGGAAGGCGCTGGCCATGCACGCCGACGGCTCGCCGCTCGGCAGGCCCGACGTCGTCGTCCGGCCGTCGTCCGAGGAGGAGGTGGCCGCGACCCTCGAGGTCGCGAACCGCCGCGGCATCCCCGTCGTCCCGTGGGGCGGCGGCTCGGGGAGCCAGGGCGGCGCCGTGCCCAGCGAGGGCGGGATCGTGCTCGACCTCACGCGCCTCGACCGCATCGTGGACGTCGACGAGACGTCGCTGACCGTGACCGCGGAGGCCGGCGTCAACGGCCTGCGCCTCGAGCAGGAGCTGAACGAGCGCGGACTGATGCTGCCGCACTATCCCGCCTCCGTCGACCTCGCGACGGTGGGCGGCTACGTGGCCGCGCGCGGCTCCGGCGTGCTCTCCACCCGCTACGGCAAGATCGAGGATCTCGTCCTCGCGCTCCGAGTCGTGCTGCCGACGGGCGAGGCGATCGAGACCGTGCCTGTGCCGCGCCACGCGGTAGGCCCCGAGCTGACGCAGCTCTTCGTCGGCTCGGAGGGGACGCTCGGCGTCATCACCCGCGCGACCCTGCGGCTCGCGCCGCAGCCCGCGAAGCGCCGCTTCGAGGCGGTCTCGTTCGCGACCGTCGGCGACGGGATCGCCGCGGTGCGCTCCGGCATCCAACGCGGCCTGCTCCCGTCGGTCGTCCGCCTCTACGACGAGGTCGCGACGCGCCAGACGCTCGGCCCGGTCGTCGGCGAGGAGCTCGAGGGAGCCTGCGCGGTCCTCGCCTTCGAGGGTGAGCCGGCAGTGGTGGACGCCGAGGCCGAGGCGATGCTCGAACTGGCGCGCCGCGCCGGCGGGCGAGTGCTCGACGGGCGGCTGGCCGAGGTGTGGTGGAACCGCCGCTACGAGTTCTACAAGCCGCCCCACCACCCCACCCTGCCCGCGATCTGGGGGACGATCGAGGCGGTCGCGACCTACAGCCGCATCGAGCACGTCTACCGCGGCGTCCGCGAGGCAATGCGGCCGTACGAGCGGGACGGCCTGACGCTGAAGATCCACCTCAGCCACTGGTACCCGTGGGGCTCGATGATCTACGGCCGCTTCGTCGTCCCCGACGGCGGCGCGGACGCGATCGCGCTGCACGACCGCATCTGGGAGGACGGCGTGCGGGCGATCCTCGCCGCGGGCGGCGTCATCAACGACCACCACGGCGTCGGTCTCAAGCTCGCCCCGTACATGCGCGAGCAGTACGGGCCTGCCCTCGACACGCTGCGACGGATCAAGGAGGTGCTCGACCCGAACCGGATCATGAACCCCGGCAAGCTGGATCTCTGACACACGATCTTTGGCGACGAGGAGGAGCACGGATGGCACTGAAGGTGGCGATGCACAACTGGATGCGGCCGGAGCCGATCGGGACGACGATCGAGCGGCTGGCCCGCGCCGGCTACGACGGGATCGAGATCGCGGGCGAGCCGGCCGTCTACGACGTCGGCGAGGTGCGCGCACTGCTCGAGCAGCACGGCCTCGAGTGCTGGGGCTCGGTCACGATCATGGTCGGCGGCCGCGACCTGCTCCACGAGGACAAGTACGTCCGGATCGGCTCGATCCAGTACTGCAAGGACACGATCGACCTGATCGTCGGGCTCGGCGGCAAGATGCTCACGGTCGTCCCGTCGACCGTCGGGAAGATCGTCCCCATGGGCTCGCCCGAGGACGAATGGCAGTGGGCGATCAAGAGCCTGAAAGAGGTCAACGCCTACGCCGAGGACAAGGGCGTCCGCCTTGCGCTCGAGCCGCTCAACCGCTTCGAGACCTATTTCCTGAACCGGCATGACCAGGCGCTCGCCCTCGCCGAGGACGTCGGCGGCACCTGCGGCGTCTGCCTCGACATCTTCCACATGAACATCGAGGAGTCCGACTGGGAGGAGGCGCTCCGTACCGCGGCGTCCGCCGGCAAGCTCGTCGACGTCCACGTGGCCGACAACAACCGGATGCCGTGCGGCCAGGGCGCGATCGACTGGGCCAAGTTCATCGGCACGCTCGAGGAGATCGGCTACGACGACTACCTGACGGTGGAGTTCGTCGTCGCCCTCGACCGCAGCCGCATCTCGCAGCGGACCGAGATCGCCGACGCGTCAGAGGCCGACGCGAGTGTGGGGCTGGAGCAGTTCCTGCGCGACCACGGCACCGGCGCCGTCCCCGACGCGCTCTACGACCGCTTCGTGAAGGAGTCGATCGACGAGCTGCGGCGCCACATCGGCGCACGCCAGGCGACACCGGCCGGCGCGGGCGGGTAGGGGCCGATGGCGCTCCCGTCGTACAACATCGCCGATCTGGCGCCGCCCGACATCCAGGCGTACCTGGCCGAGAAGGACATCATCATGGTGCCGCTCGCGAGCATGGAGCAACACGGGCCGCACCTGCCGCTCGCGACGGACACGATCCAGGCGGACGAGATCACGCGCCGCGCCGCGGAGCGGGCGGAGGTGCTCTACACGCCGTGCGTGTGGATGGGCTACTCGCCCCAGCACATGTATGAGCCCGGCACCGGTACGGGGACGATCACCGTCCGCTCGCAGGTGCTGCTCGAGCTCTGGTACGACGTGGGGCGCTCGTTGATCCACCACGGCTTCAACCGGATCGTCTTCGTCAACAACCACGGCTCGAACACGAAGATCGTCGACCCGCTGCTGCGCCGGCTGCGCTACGAGACCGGAGCGTTCGTCGTCCTCTCGAAGCTCTACGCCGAGCGGTACCTGGGGCTGATCGAAGGCGTGATGGAGAACCCGCCGGAGGAGACTCCGGGCTGGCACTCCAGCGAGCTCGAGACGGCCCAGATCCTGGCCTACGACGAGGGGCTCGTGCGCATGGACCGCGCCGTGAACCAGCAGGTGACGAAGCCGGACTGGTTCCCGGAGGGCTTCGTCAAGCTCGACGGCGCCCCGGACGTCGAGTTCCGCGGCTACCAGTACTTCATGTTCCCGACCGACCACCAGGACTTCACGCCGAGCGGCGTGATCGGCAACCCGATGCGCGCGACAGCCGAGAAGGGCGAGCGCACGTACGACCTGTACGCACAGCACCTCGCGGAGGCGCTGGAGGAGTTCCAGAAGGCGCCGGTGGAGGTGCACACCCGCGAATGGCGTGACCGCGCGTGACGCGGATCGCCGTCATCGGCACGCTGGACACGAAAGGGCCGGAGATCGCCTACGTGCGCGACGGGATTCGCGCTCTCGGCGCCGAGGCGCTCGTGATCGACTCCGGCATCCTCGGCGAGGCGGCCGGCTGCGTCGCGGACGTCCCACGGGCGCAGGTCGCCCGCGAGGGCGGCCACGACCTCGAGTCGATCCGCGCGGCCGGGAGCCGTGGCGCGGCCGTCGAGCGGATGCTCGAGGGCGTGCGGGCGGTGGTGACGCGCCTGTGGCGGGAAGGCGAGCTGAACGGCGTGCTCACGCTCGGCGGCGCCGAGGGAGCGTTGCTCGGGGCCGCCGCGATGCAGGCGCTCCCGCTCGGCGTGCCGAAGGTGCTCGTGACGCCGAGTGCGTCCGGCCGGCGGCCGTTCGGTCCCTTCGTCGGCGAGAGCGACGTGCTCGTGATGCACTCGGTCGTCGACATCCTCGGCCTGAACCCGATCTCGCGGGCCGTATTCGACAACGCCGTGGCGGCGGTGGTCGGGATGGCAGTCACCGCCGGCCGCCCGGTCGCCGGCCTCGGCGGGAAGACGGTCGGCATCACGATGCTCGGCCACACGACGCCCGCCGTGATGCGGATCCTCGAGACGCTGCGCGGGGCAGGCCACGAGCCTGTCGTCTTCCACGCGAACGGCGTTGGCGGGCCGGCGATGGAGAAGCTCGTCGCGGCCGGGGCCCTCGCGGGCGTCATCGACTACACACTCTCGGAGCTCGCCAACACGGTGCGCGACGGCCTGCACGCGACCGGGCCGACGCGGCTGACGGTCGCCGGCGAGCACGGTGTGCCGCAGGTCGTCGTCCCGGGCTGCGTCGACTTCTTCAACCAGGGGGCGCCCTCGAGCCTGCCTCCGGAGTACGCCCGCCGCAAGCGCTACTACCACAACCCGGTCGCGACCCTCGTACGGCTCGAGGCGGACGAGATGGCCGAGCTCGGGACGATGATCGCGGAGCGTCTGAACGGCGCCACCGCTCCCGTCAGCGTGATGGTGCCGACGCGCGGCTTCTCGCTGGCCGACGTGGAGGGCGGCGACCTCTGGGACCCGGACGCCGACGCGGCGTTCGTGGACGCGCTCGAGGCCGCGCTCGGCGACGAGATCGCGTTCGAGCGCATCGACACGCACGTCAACGATCCCGCCTTCGCGGACCTCGTGGCGGCCCGCTACCTCGCCCTGATCTCCTCGCCCGCACCCGCCTGATGCCCGCCGACCTGCGCAGAGCGAGGATCCTCGAGCGCATCCAGCGCGAAGGCGGGGCCTCCGTGCGCGAGCTCGCCCGCGACCACGGCGTGTCGGCGATCACGGTGCACCGCGACCTTGAGCGGCTCGCGCGGGACGGGCTGGTCGAGCGCGTCCACGGCGGCGCGCGGGCGCACGCGAGCCGCTCCGCGCGGATCTCGGTCGCAACCGACTGGGCGAAGCGGCTCGAGCAGGCGCTGCCCGAGAAGCAGGCCATCGCCGCGCGGGCCGTCGGCTTCGTCGAGGACGGCTCGACCATCTTCATCGACTCCTCCACCACCTGCCTCGTGCTGGCCCGCCACCTCGAGCGGCACCCGCCGCGCGCGCTGACGCTGGTCACGAACTCGCCGGCGATCGCGCTCGAGCTGCACGCGCAGTCCGTACACGTGGTCGTCACGCCCGGTGAGGTCGACCAGACGCTGCGGATGATTGGCGGGCGCTGGGCGGTGGAGTTCCTCGCGGAGCTGAACATCGAGACGGCGTTCGTCTCCGCCGGAGGGGTCACGCTCGAGCAGGGGCTCACGACCACGCGGCGCTCGCTCGCCGACACGCTTCAGGCCGTGCGCGCCTCGTCGAAGCGGACGATCGCGCTCATCGACTCGTCCAAGTTCGGCCTGTCCGCCCTGCTCTCGATCGCCCGCCCCGAGGAGCTCGACGCGGTGATCGTGGACGACGCCCTTTCCCCCGAGACGATCGCTGCGTACGAAGCGGCCGGCGTCAACCTGATCGTGGCCGAGCGCGCGACGACGACTGCTTCCGTGACCGCCTGAAGGAGGAGATATGGCAAGACCAGTGACGCTCTTCACCGGCCAGTGGGCCGACCTGCCGCTCGAGGAGCTGGCCGCGAAGGTGGCCGAGTGGGGCTTCGACGGGCTCGAGCTCGCGTGCTGGGGCGACCACTTCGACGTCGACGCGGCGCTCGCGGACGACGGCTACACGGACTCGCGCTGGGAGATTCTCAGGCGCCACGGCCTCAGCTGCTTCGCCGTCTCGACACACCTCGTCGGCCAGGCCGTCTGCGATCCGATCGACGACCGGCACCGCGCCATCCTGCCGCCCGACGTCTGGGGCGACGGCGATCCCGAGGGCGTGCGGCAGCGGGCGGCCGACAAGGTGAAGGACACCGCGCGGGCAGCGGCCAAGCTCGGGGTCGAGGTCGTCAACGGATTCACCGGCTCGAGCATCTGGCACCAGCTGTACTCGTTCCCGCCCAACGACTTCGAGGCCGTCGAGGCCGGCTACCGCGACTTCGCCGACCGCTGGAACCCGATCGTGGACGTCTTCGACGAGGTCGGCGTCCGTTTCGCGCTCGAGGTGCATCCGACGGAGATCGCATACGACTTCGTCACCACGCGCAAGGCGCTCGATGCGCTCGAGCGCCGCGAGGGGTTCGGAATCAACTTCGACCCGAGCCACCTCGCCCACCAGTCGCTCGATTCGGGCGCCTTCATCGAGGAGTTCGGCGACCGCATCTACCACGTCCACGTCAAGGACTCGCGCACGTACCTGAACGGCCGCAACTCGATCCTCGGCGGACACCTCAACTTCGGCGAGGTGGGGCGCGGCTGGGACTTCGTCTCGCCCGGGCACGGCGACGTGGACTTCGAGTCGGTCTTCCGTGCCCTCAACCGGATCGGCTACGAAGGGCCGCTGTCGATCGAGTGGGAGGACGCGGGCATGGACCGCGAGTGGGGGGCGCGGGACGCGCTCGCGTTCGTGCGCCGCACCGACTTCGCGCCCTCGGCCGTCGCCTTCGACGCCGCCTACGAGAGGAAGTAACGATGACCGAGGAGACCAAGGTCGGATTCGTGACGATGGGCGCCGCCGGGGCGGGCGGCGACGTGCCCCAGATCAGCGTGCGGATGCTCGGCTACGCCTTCATGGGCAAGGCGCACGCGAACGCGTACCGGAAGATCGCGTACATGACGTGGCCGCCGCCGCTCCGGCCTCGGCTCGACGCGATCGCCGGCCGCTCGGAGGACGCCGTCGCCGAGGCCGCACGCCGGTACGGGTTCGAGCGCTACGTGATGGACTGGAAGGAGCTCGTCCACGACGTCTCCGACCCCGGCATCACGCTGTTCGACAACAGCGGGCCGAACAACCTGCACGCCGAGCCGTCGATCGCCGCCGCCGAGGCGGGCATGCACGTCGTCTGCGAGAAGCCGCTCGCGCGGACGGCCGAGGAGAGCTACGACGTCTGGCAGCGCGTCGCCGCGACGGGCGTGAAGCACATGTGCGCCTTCAACTACCGCTTCGTGCCGGCCGTCCGCCTCGCGCGCGAGCTGCTGGAGGCGGGCGAGCTGGGCGAGATCTACCACTTCCGCGGCAGCTACCTGCAGGAGTGGGGTGACATCGACGACCAGGTCTGGCGCTTCGACAAGTCGCTCGCCGGCTCCGGTGCGCTCGGCGACCTCGGCGCGCACGTGATCGACCTCGCGCGCTACCTCGTCGGCGAGTTCAAGTCGGTCTCCGGGACGACCACCACGTTCAAGCAGGGGCGCGACGTGGACGACGCGTTCCACGCGGCCGTCGAGTTCGAGAACGGCGCAGTCGGGACGCTCGAGGCCTCACGCTTCTGCCCCGGCCGCAAGAACGCGTTCAGGTGGGAGATCAACGGCTCGAAGGGCTCGATCGCGTTCGACCTCGAGCGGCTGAACGAGCTGCAGGTGCATCTCATCGGCTCGAAGCCCGGCGACCGCGCCCAGGGCTTTCGCAGCGTTCTCGTGTCGGAGGCCGACCATCCCTTCTGGGAGCACTGGTGGCCGCACGGCCACATCATCGGCTGGGAGCACTCGTTCGTGCATGAGCTGCACCATTTCCTGACGGCGATCCGCGACGACTCCGACGTGGCGCCGCACGGCGCGACGTTCGAGGACGGCTACCGCGCGGCGGAGGTGTGCGACGCCGTCGTCCGTTCGGCCGAGTCGGGGAAGCGCGAGGAGATCGCCTATCGCACCTGACGTCGTCTGCCTCGGCATTCTCGTCGCCGACGCGATCGCCCGACCGGTCGACGACCTGCCGGAGCGGGGCACGCTCGCGCTCGTGGACGAGATCGCGCTGCGCGGGGGCGGGTGCGCGCTGAACACCGCCTCCGCGCTGGCGAAGCTGGGCCTCCAGGCGGCGGTGGTCGGCAAGGTGGGCGACGACGCGCTCGGCGACTTCCTGCTCGGGCTGCTCCGGGAACGCAGGCTCGACGCGCGAGGCGTCCTCCGCGACCCGGGAGAGCCGACGTCCGGGACGGTCGTCCTGGTCGACGCGCGAGGCGAGCGCACGTTCCTGCACCTGCCCGGCGCGAACGCCGCGCTCCGTGCGGACGAGCTCGACGCCGAGCTCCTGTTCGGCGGCCGGGCGCTGCACGTGGCGGGATCGCTCGTCATGCCCGCCCTCGACGGCGAGCCGACGGCCCGGATCCTGCGCGAGGCGCGCGAACGCGGACTCCTGACGAGCCTCGACACGGTCTTCGACGCGACCGGCCGCTGGGAGCGCGTAAAGCCGGCGCTGCCGTTGCTCGACCTGTTCACGCCGGGCATCCAGGAGGCGCGCGCTCTCACCGGGGAGCACGAGCCGCCGCGCATCGCCGCGCGGTTGCGTGAGCTGGGCGTGCGGGAGCTCGCTCTGACGATGGGCGCCGACGGCTCCTACGCGGCCGGCGAGGGCTTCGAGGGCTTCATCGCACCGCTGCCGGTCCAGGCGGTCGACGGCACCGGCTCGGGCGACGCGTTCGCGGCCGGGCTCCTCTACGGGAAGCTGGCCGGCTGGCCGTTCGAGCGCGCGGCCCGCTTCGCGAACGCGGCCGGTGCGCTCGCGACGACCGCCGTCGGAGCGACCGAGGGCGTACGGGGAGTCGAGGAGACGCTCGCGCTCGCAGGTTTAGATAGTGATCTACGCTCGGCCGTGTGAGTGCGCGGCTGAACCGCCTCTTTGCCGCCGACGGGCGCTGCTTCGACGTCGCCGTCGACCACGGCTTCTTCGGCGAGCCGGCCTTTCTCGCGGGCATCGAAGACCTCGAGCGCGCCGTTGCGACCCTCGTCGAGGCGGCGCCGGACGCGATCCAGCTTTCTCCCGGGCAGGCGCCGCTGCTCCAGCGCGTCGCGGGACCGAAGCCCGCGCTCGTCCTGCGCACCGACGTCGCCAACGTCTACGGCCGTGAGGGCGTCGCGCGGGAGTACCTCTTCAGCGAGCTCCTGGAGGACGCGGTCGAGCGGGCGCTCGTGCTCGACGCGGCGTGCGTCGTCGTCAACCTGCTGCTCCTGCCCGGCCAGCCTGAGCTCCTCCATGCCTGCGTCCGGAACGTCTCGCGCCTGCGCGCCGCCTGTGACCCCGTGGCGATGCCGCTCATGGTCGAGCCGCTCGCGATGAAGGCGGGCGAGTCCGGCTACGGCGTCGACGGCGACGCAGACACGATCGTCACGCTCGTGCGGCAGGCGGTCGAGCTCGGCGCCGACGTGATCAAGGCCGACCCGACCGACGACCTGGACGACTACGGCCGCGTCATCGAGGTCGCCGCCGGCAAGCCGGTGCTCGTGCGTGGCGGAGGCCGTGCGCCCGACGAGGAGATCCTGCGGCGGACCGAGGAGGTGATGCGCCGCGGGGCAGCCGGCATCGTCTACGGACGCAACGTCATCCAGCACGAGCGGCCCGCGGCGATGACGCGCGCGCTCATGGCGATCGTCCACGACGGCCTGTCGGCCGAGGCCGCGGCGGACCTCCTTCGTGGCTGAGCGGGTCGTCCGCGTGGGGCTGGTGGGTGGGGGGTTGATGGGCCGCGAGTTCGCGAGCGCCGCTGCGCGCTGGGCTCACCTGGAGCCGCTCGGCGTGCGGCCCGAGCTCGCGGTCGTCTGCGACACCGATCCGAACGTGCTCACGTGGTACGAGCGGCTGACGCCGACACCGCGTCTCGTGACGGACTGGAACGAGCTTCTGGCGGACGAGTCGGTCGAGGCCGTCTACTGCGCGGTGCCGCACCACCTCCACGGAGAGCTCTACGTCGCCGTGCTCGAGGCGGGCAAGCACCTGCTCGGCGAGAAGCCGTTCGGCATCGACCTGGCCGCGAACGAGACGATCAACGCGGCCATCGCGGCGCGTCCCGACCTGCTCGTCCGGTGCTCGTCGGAGCTGCCCTTCTACCCCGGCGGCCAAGAGGTCTGGCGCTTCATCTGCGAGCGGCGCTACGGCCGCGTGCTCGAAGTGCGGTCGCTCTTCCTCCACTCGAGCGATCTCGACCCCGGGAAGCCGATCAACTGGAAGCGTCGCGCGGCGCTCAACGGTGAGTACGGCGTCATGGGCGACCTCGGCATGCACGCGCTGCACCTGCCGCTCCGGGCGGGCTGGACGCCGCGCAACGTGCGGGCGATCCTCTCCGACGTCTTCAGCGAGCGGCCCGACGGCGCAGGCGGCACCGCGCCGTGCGACACCTGGGACAACGCGGTGCTGCTCTGCGAGGTCGACGACTTTCCGCTGCGGATCGAGACGAAGCGGATCGCGCCTGGCGAGACGAACACCTGGACGATCGAGATCGACGGCACCGAGGGCTCGATCGCCTACACGACCAAGCTCCCGAAGACGCTGCGCGTCATGGACTACGAGCCGGGCGCCGTGCAGGCGTGGCAGGTGCGCGATCTCGGCTCGGTCTCCGCCTATCCGTCCATCACCGGCGCCATCTTCGAGTTCGGCTTCTCCGACGCGATCCTGCAGATGTGGGCCGCGTTCCTCGACGAGCTCGCGCACGGACGGGAGGGCATGCGCCAGCCCTTCCATTGCGCGACCCCCACGGAGGCGGCGGCGACGCACCGGCTCTTCACGGCCGCGCTCGAGTCGCAGCGCGACCGCGCCGTCGTGCTGCTGGATTGAGCCTCCGCGATACGGTTGCGCGGTGCAGGAGCGCGCTCGGGTCTTCAGCTACGCCGTTACCCTCGACCGCGACTGGGCAGCGCGGAGCGACAAGGGCGGGTCGCCGTTGCCCCGCGAGGAGGCGTGGAGCCCCGAGCACCTGCTGCTCGCGGCGCTCGCGCGCTGCCTGCTGACGTCGCTCGAGTACCACGCGAAGCGCGGCGGGACCACAGCGGAGGGAAGCGCGGCCGCACGCGGCAGCGTGACGCGTCGGGAGAGCGACGGCCGCTACGCGTTCGTCGAGATCGACGCCGAGCTCGACGTCACGCTCGACCCGGCCCCGTCGGACATCCGCGAGCTGCTCGCACGCACGGAGCGCGACTGCTTCGTCAGCGCCTCGCTGAACCTGACACCGTCGTACGTGTGGACCGTGAACGGGCAGGAGGTGGCATGAGCACCACCGTGCTCGACGTGGCGGCCGTCCGGGCGCGGTTCTCGGCGCTCGACCGCGAGCTCGCCTTCTTTGACGCCCCGGGCGGGACGCAGTGCCCGGACGAGGTCATCGACGCGATCGCGACGTACCTCCGCGAGGACAACGGGAACATCGGCGCGCCGTACGAGACGAGCATCCGCACGGTCGAGCTGATCGAGAACGCGCGCGCGGGGGCCGGCCGCTTCCTCGGCTGCCATCCCGACGAGGTCGCGTTCGGGCCGAGCATGACCTCGCTCAACTTCCTGCTCACGCGCACCGTCGCCCGGACGCTCGCTCGCGGCGACGAGATCCTCGTCACGAAGCTCGACCACGACGCGAACGTCTCGCCCTGGCTCGAGCTCGCGCACGACCTCGGCGTCGTCGTGCGCTTCGTCGGCCTGCACGACGACCTCACGCTCGACCTCGACGACCTCGAGCGGCAGCTCTCCGACCGCACGCGCGTCGTCGCCTTCCCCATCGCGGCGAACGCGGTGGGGACGGCGCCGGACGTGGCGCGCGTCGTCGAGCTGGCGCACGGCGCGGGTGCGCTCGCGTGGGCAGACGCCGTCCACTATGGGCCGCACGGCCCGATCGACGTGGCCGAGTGGGACGTGGACGTCCTCATCTGCTCGCCGTACAAGTTCTACGGCCCGCATCTCGGCCTCGCCTTCGGCAGGCGCGAGCTGCTCGAGTCCTGGCGGCCGTACAAGGTGCGCCCGGCGGAGAACGAGCCGGTCGGGAACCGCTTCCAGCACGGGACGCAGCAGCACGAGCTCCTCGCCGGCTTCGTCGCGTGCGTCGAGTACGTCGAGTCGCTCGGCTGGGACGCGATCGTCGCGCACGAGACCGCGCTCGGGCAGCGGTTCCTGGACGGGCTGCCGGAGACGGTGCAGCTCTACGGGCCGGCGACGATGGACGGCCGTGTGCCAACGTTCTGCTTCAACCTGCCCGGCCGCACGCCGGCGGAGGTCGCGACCGTCCTGGCGGCCCGCGGCCTCGCCGTCTGGCACGGCGACTACTACGCCGTCGAGGTGATGCGGCAGCTCGGCCTCGGCGAGGCGGGAGCCGTACGGGCCGGTTTCGTGCACTACAACACCGAGGCCGAGACCGACCGGCTGCTGGAGGCCTTGCGCGAGCTGTGAGTGTCACCGAGCTCCTCCAGGATCTGATCCGCTTCGACACGACGAACCCGCCGGGGCACGAAGGCCCGTGCATCGCGTATCTCGAGGCGCGGCTCCAGACCGCGGGCATCGAGACGGCGCGCTTCGCGCAGGACCCGGCTCGGCCGAACCTCGTCGCACTGCTGCCGGGCGCCGGCGGCCCGCCGCTCCTCCTGCAAGGTCACGTCGACGTCGTCACCACGGCCGGGCAGAGCTGGACGCACCCGCCGTTCGAGGGGCGGCTCCAGGACGGCGAGGTCTGGGGGCGCGGCGCCCTCGACATGAAGGCCGGCGTGGCGATGCTCGTGCAGGCGGTGCTGCGGCTCCAGGCGGAGGGCCGCACGCCGCCCGGCGACATCGTCCTGGTCATCCTGAGCGACGAGGAGGCGGGCGGCGACGTCGGCGCGCGCTTCCTCGTCGAGCAGCACGCCCAGCTCTTCGACGGCATCCGCTACTCGCTGGGCGAGTTCGGCGGCTTCACGCTGCACGCCGGCGGGCGCCGCTTCTACCCGATCCAGGTGGCGGAGAAGCAGATCTGCTGGCTCAAGGCCGTCGTCCGCGGCCCGGGCGGCCACGGCGCGCTCGTGCACCGGGGCGGCACGATGGCGCGGCTCGGCAAGCTCCTCCGCGACCTCGACCGCGGGCGGTTGCCCTACCACCTGACGCCTGTCGTCCGGCAGATGCTCGAGACGATGGTCGAGGCGCTGCCGCGCGCCCAGGCGACCGTCTTTCGCGGCCTCCTGAATCCGCGGCTCGCCGATGCGTCGCTGCGGCTGCTCGGCGAGCGCGGCCGGCCGCTCGAGCCGATGCTGCGGAACACCGTCAACGCCACGATCCTGCACGGCGGCCTGAAGATCAACGTCGTGCCGTCCGAGATCCAGCTCGAGCTGGACGGCCGCTCGCTGCCCGGCTACGGTCCCGACGCGCTCATCGGCGAGCTGCAGGAGGTCGTCGGCGACGACGTGGAATTCGAGCTCGTTCGGCACGACCCGGGGCCGGCCGAGCCCGACCTCGGGCTCTTCGACACGCTCGCGGGCGTCATCCGGGAGCTCGACCCGGACGGAATCCCGCTGCCGCTGCTCCAGATCGGCGTCACCGACAGCCGCTTCTTCTCACGCGTCGGCATCCAGAACTACGGCTTCCTGCCCATGCGGCTGCCCGAGGACTTCGCGTTCACGACCCTGATCCACGCCGCCGACGAGCGGATCCCGGTGGCGGCGCTCGAGTTCGGCGCCGAGGCCGTGTACCGCGCGCTGACGCGCTTCGCGTGAAGCTCCTCATTCTGGGCGGTACGAAGTTCCTCGGCCGCGCCGCCGCCGAGACGGCGCTCGCGGGCGGCCACGAGCTGACGCTCTTCACGCGCGGCGACACGAATCCGGAGCTCTTCCCGGAGGCGGAGCGCCTGCGCGGTGACCGCGACGGCGACCTCGCCGCGCTCGCAGGGCCGCGCTGGGATGCCGTGCTCGACACCTCCGGACAGGTGCCGCGCGTCGTCCGCGCGTCGGCCGAGCTGCTCCGGGAGTCGGGGCGCTACGCCTTCGTCTCCAGCATCTCGGTGTATGCCGACGTGAGTCGCGGCCCTCGCGAGGACGACGCCGTGGCCGAGCTGGGCGACGCCTCCGCGGACGAGCTGGCGCCGGACTTCTCGAACTACGGCGCGCTCAAGGCGCTGTGCGAGCGGGAGACGCAGGAGGTGTTCGGCGAGCGGGCGCTCGTCGTGCGGCCGGGGCTCATCGTCGGGCCGCACGACCCCACCGGGCGGTTCACGTACTGGGCGCAGCGGCTCGAGCGCGGCGGCGAGACGCTAGCGCCGGGGCCGCCCGACCGCCAGGTGCAGTTCGTCGACGTGCGCGACCTCGCCGAGTGGCTGGTCGACTGCCTTGAACGCGGTGTGGCCGGGGTCTTCAACGCAACGAACGAGGGGCTGCCGTTCTCGGAGCTCCTCGAGGGGGCGGACGTGACGTGGGTCTCCGACGACTTCCTCGTCGAGCAGGGCGTGGGGCCGTGGATGCAGCTGCCCTTGTGGCTGCCGGGGCCGAACCACGCAGGCATGCTCGACGCCGACGTGCGCCGCGCCGTCGCGGAGGGCCTTCGCTTCCGCCCGCTCGCGGAGACGCTGGCCGGGGCGGCCAGGGCGCCAGCGGTGGACGGCGTCGGCCTTACGCCGGAGCGCGAAGCGGAGCTCCTCGCCGCCTGGCGGAACCGCTAGCGGTACGCCTCGCGGGCCTTCTGCCAGCGGGGGTCGTCGCGGCGGATCAGGTCCGGGTCGGTGCCACGCTGCTCGGCGAGGTCGAGCGTGAGCAGCTGGAAGGGCACGATGTCGACGACGGGGTGGCGCGTGGGGAGGAGCGTGACGTGGCACCCGAGCTCACGTAGCGCCGTGGCCGCCTCGGCCGCGCGTTCGCCCGCGCGCCCCTCGCCGGCGAGAACGAAGCAGCGGACGCTCTCGTCGATTGCGGCCAGGTGGCCGTGCAGGAGCTCCTCGAGCAGGTGCGCCTCGGCGGCGACGAAGACGCCCTCGCGCAGCTTGAGCGCCGCTTCCTGCGCCGTCGGCCAGTCGCGGCCGGCTCCGGTGATCAGCCAGCGCTCGTGCTCCGACACCGGCAGGCGCCGGCCCGCAAGGGCGTCGGCGACCGCGGCCGGCAGCCACGAGACGTCCTCGCCGCGCAGCGCGGCCAGCGTCGCCACCGTCGCGGTGTAGGAGGCGGTGTGGCAGTAGCTCCCCTCGATCTCCGGCGTCGCGACGACGACCTCGTCGCAGACCTCCGCCAGCGGGCTCTCGGCTCTGCCCGTCACCAGCCACTTCGGGCCGGAGAACGCGCGGGCCGCCTCGAGCGTCAGCGCCGTGCCCCCCTCGTGGCTGACGGCCACGAGCAGGTCGGCGTCCGGCGGGCGGAGGACGGCCTCCAGAGAATCGAGGACCCACCCGCCGGCGATGACACCCGTCTGGGCGGCGTGGAACGACGTTCCCGCGCCGACGTAGGCGATCCGCCCGTCCGGCAGGCGCCGGTCGGTGGGCACCCGCGCCAGCCAGTCGGGCTGGGCGGCCACGGCCGCGCGTGTCTTCTCCCCCGGCATGCTGCTCTATAGCATGGCCGCGTGGCTGCCTTCGAGCGACACACGCTGGGCAACGGCATTCGCGTGCTGACCGCGCCGATGCCGCAGGCGCAGTCCGTTTCGTGCTTCGTCATGCTGGCCGCCGGCTCGCGCTACGAGACGCCCGACACGAACGGCATCGCGCACTTCGCCGAGCACATGTTCTTCAAGGGCACTGAGCGGCGGCCGACGGCGCGCGACATTGCCGGCGAGATCGACGCCATCGGCGGCGAGTTCAACGCCTTCACCGGCAAGGAGTACACCGGCTACTACGTCCGCTGTGCCGCGCACACGCGCGACGTCGCACTCGACGTGCTCGTCGACATGGTGCGCCGCTCGAAGTTCGACGCGGAGGAGATCGAGCGGGAGAAGGGCGTCATCGTCGAGGAGATGAACATGTACTTCGACACGCCGCGCGACTTCATCGGCGGCGTGTACGAGAACCTCCTCTACGGCGACCAGCCGCTCGGCTGGGACATCATCGGGCGCAAGGAGACGGTCCGGGGGGCGACGCGCCAGACCTTCATGGACTACATCGACCGCTGGTACCGGCCCGAGCGCATCGTGGTGGGCGTGGGCGGGCGGCTCGGGGACGATCTGCTGCCCCGGCTCGAGGAGCTCCTCGGTGACCACGAGCCGCGCGAGACGGGCGCCCCGGCGCCGGTCGAGCTCTCGGCCAACGGGGCTCAGGTGCGCGTCCACACGAAGCAGTCCGACCAGGCGCACCTCATCCTCGGCGTCCGCAGCCGCCCGCTCATCGACCCGGACCGGTACGTCCTCCAGCTGCTCGCGACAGTGCTCGGCGGCGGCATGTCCTCGCGCCTCTTCACCGAGGTGCGCGAACGGCGCGGGCTCGCC
>Ga0190265_10000930_pt1 | contig 19188 bp, 5 predicted proteins | sample Popmic124T_FD_133135 | JGI IMG/M metagenome (GOLD analysis project Ga0190265, IMG submission 133135) | Populus adjacent soil microbial communities from riparian zone of Indian Creek, Utah, USA - 124 T | ecosystem: Environmental > Terrestrial > Soil > Riparian zone | place: USA: Utah | collected...
CGACCCCGAGAGGAGAGAGTCCGATCTTCTCGAGGTCTCGACTGGAACGACGTGTTCATCGCGGTGTAGTGTGGCAAACGAGGTTCGACCGCCGGTCGCCCCGGCCGGTCGTCGCAGCTGCGGTGATCAGCGGCTATTTCCGGCTCCCTGCTGAACTTCCGGTGCGGATGAGCGCGGGATCTCCAGAAGCCGGCGGTCGTTTTACGCCTTACTAGGCAACACTAACCGTCGAATTTGCAGGTACTTTGTTGGGCGAAGACGGGAGCGACGGGACTCGAACCCGCGACCTCCGGCGTGACAGGCCGGTCGTGGGGCTTCCGGGCTGAGCGGGGATAGGCGGGGATTTGCGGCGTAAGCAGGGCTTTGGCGCCCGTGTCGTTGCGGGGATTCGCGGGTGCGGGCGGGGGTTTCCGGGAGCCTCGTGCGGGATCAGCGCGGGATGAGTAGTTGCCCATGTGGCGAACAGAGCGAGATGTGCGCGAGATCCCGGGGCCTTGCCGAATGGGTCGCAGAGGGCGGAGCCAAATGCGACGTCGACCCTTCCCTTACCACGGAGGTTCTCGGCGTCGCGCGCGTAGATGGGGTTGGGCTCGACACCTGGGCGATGCGGCGCGGCATGACGCAAACAGAGCCGGAGAGTCATCGCGCACATGAGCAGGCTCGGCGGCCACAGCCGAGACTTCGACGACGTCATCTCGGGACCAGACCGAGGAGGACCGCCGCTGCACGCTCGGAGCCCGTCGTCCGGCCGAGCCACGCCGCGGCGCCGGCGCGCGCCGACGCATCGGCGTCCTCGTCGGGTGCGAGTTCCGATGACCGCCTCGCACGCGTCATTCCCGTGACGGAGCTCGATCAGCTCCGACGTCACCTCCCGTCGGGCCCGAGTCGGAAAGCTCCCGATCGTTCACGAGCACGCGCAGCTCGCGGACCGCGGCGGAGCGACGCGAGAGCTGTTACGGCGCCGTGCCACCCCGCGAAGTCATCGTCGCGCGCCACAGCGACGAACGCGGGCAGCGCCCGTTGGCCGAGCGGCTGCTCGAGTCGCACCGGGCGCGCCCCGGGGTCGGAGGGTGATCCGGCATCGGGTCCGCCCTCGTGACGCGCGTGCCCAGCCGGTGTGAAGGCCGACTGGCCCCCGCGGCCAAGGGTCATGCTCGAATAGCCACTCCGCTGCGCCGGCTCGAGGGCGACGGGGTGCACCCCCCCGAAGCGTGAGCCTCTCCGCGCGGGACTCCAGACCCGCGCCTTCGCGTGGCTCCACAATCCGCCCCCGCCGGCGGATCCTCTCGGCATCGGCCGCGGACCAGCGAGCCTTCTGAGCCGCGCCCACGCGAGGATCGGAGAGTGGGCACTTACCGCCTCGTCGCGGGTCACAGGCCGGTGGCGCTCGAATCGGTCAGAGCCTTGACCCCGCGCTCCTGACAGGATTAGGTTCGTCCCGACTGGAGGCGTCCATCGTGCCGAAGCTCGATCCTCTACTCGCGTTCCAGCTGGATGCCGGCGCTGCCGACACAAGCGGCGGTCTTGACCCGAATCGCCGCGTCCGGGTCAGCGTCGAGTTTCGGGGCGACCCGGACGCGCTCGAGAAGGCAGGCCTCGTCGTCGAACGGGTCTCCGGCTCGTTCGCGACCGGGTCGATCACGCTCGGCGAGCTGCCGCCGCTCGCGGCGCTGGACGAGGTCGTCTACGTCCGGGCGCCGCGACAGACGCGTCCGCAGCTCGATCACAGCGTCCCGGAGACGCGCGCCAACGAGGTGCGCACGCACTCGCCGCCGTTCACCGGCAGCGGCGTGATCGTGGGTGTCGTCGACTCGGGGATCGACATCCTCCACGACAACTTCCTCACGCCCGGCGGCGCCACCAGGATCCTGCGGATCTGGGACATGGTCGCGCCGCAGCGGATCGCGGTCGACGCCAGCGCCACCGGCGGCACGTTCACGCTCGACTTCACTCCGCCCGGCGGCCGGCGGCGGACCACGGCGGCGATCCCGTTCAACGCCGACGCGGGCGCCGTGCGCTCGGCGCTCGAGAGCCTGTCGAGCATCGATCCCGGCGACGCGCTCGTGACGGGCGGCCCGCTGGGCACCGCCCCGGTAACGGTGGCGTTCGCCGGGCAGTACCTCAAGCAGGACGTCCGGGCGATGGGCGTGACCGACAACGTCGTCGGCGGGGACGTCACGGTCACGGCCGGCCGCGAGTACTCGCCGGCGGACATCGCCGCCGCGCTGGCCGCCGGCCCAGAGGCGCCGTTCCTGCACCGGGACAACACCGGCCACGGCACGCACGTCGCGGGCATCGCCGCCGGCGACGGCTCGCAGGCCGACGGATGCAAGGGGGCGAGGACGTACATCGGCGTCGCGCCGGAGGCGGAGCTCCTGATCGTCAAGGTGAGCGGCGACGACCTCGACCTCGCCGAGGGGACGGAATGGATCTTCACGCAGGCCGGCGCCCGGCGATGCGTGGTGAACATCAGCAGGGGGCTCGAGACCGGACCGCACGACGGCACGACCGAGGTGGAGCGCCGGATCGACGCGACGCTGAACGGGATGAGCAACCGCGCGGTCGTGGCCTCGGCGGGGAACGACCGCGACAAGGGGATCCACGCGTTCGACCGCATCAACCCGCAGGGCACGCTCACGTGGCGGTTCGTCGTGCCGCGCGGCGACACGCGCCGGGACGCGATTGACATCTGGTACACCGGCGCCACCCGGGTCCGGTTGACGCTGACCGGCCCGCCCAACGTTCCGGGCGTGGCCGGCCCCGTCGACCCCGGCGACCCGGCGCTGGACACGGTGCTCGGCGGCAACCGCGTGCACATCGAGTCGATCCTGAACGAGCAGTTCAGCGGCAGGCACAACATCAACGTCCTGCTGCGGCCGCCGGTCGACGGCCAGATCTCGCCCGGCACGTGGACGATCGACCTCCGCGAGCTGGCGAACACCGCCGGCGATGTGGACGCGTGGATCGACTTCCAGCGTCCTGACAAGTTCCCCGCCTTCTTCGAGGACGAGTTCGGGTCCGACCGCGACACCACTCGGATGATCGGCCCGCCGGCCGGCGCGCGGCACGTGATCACGGTGGGCTCGTACGATCCGCGGCCGGACGGCGACGTCTACTCGCTCGCCGACTCCTCGTGCTTCGGCCCGACCACCGACGGGCGGCAGAAGCCGGAGATCTGCGCCCCGGGGATCGGGATCATGTCGGCGAAGAGCCGCGCCCGCGACGTGTCGGCCTGCAGCGACTGCTGCATCGACTTCTACGTCCCGAAGAACGGCACGAGCATGGCGGCGCCGCACGTCACCGGCGTCGTGGCGCTGCTGATGCAACGCGCGCCCGGGCTGACGACGGCCCAGATCCGCGACCGCATCACGCAGAGCGGCCGCGAGCCCGAGCCCAATCCCGTGCCCGCGCTGCCGAACAACGAGTGGGGCCACGGGCGGCTGGACGCGATGCGGGCGGTCTTCCCGGAGCTGCCGGTGGCGCTCGGCGGCGGTGGCGGCGGAGGAGGTGTTCCTGGCCCGCCCGCGCCACCCGGACCGAGCCTGCTGGCTCCGGCCGCGATGGTGCTGGCCGAGCCGTCGCTGCGTGCGCGGCTCGCACGCCTCGAGCGCGCGGTGGGGACGAACCCCCAAAGCCAGTTCCTCGCGGCCCTGATCAGCACGCATTTCGACGAGGTCCTGCGGCTGATCAACAACAACCGCCGGGTGGCCGTCGCCTGGTACCGGATGGGCGGGCCGGACCTCGTGCGCACGCTTCTAACGGCCGACAAGCCCCTGGTCGCAGCCTCCGCATTCGCGGACGCGCAGGCCCCGGAGGCCGCCGTCCGCTTCCTCGAGGCGCTCGCCCGCTATAGCAGCCCTGCGTTGCGCGAGGATGTCGCGCGCCACGGACCGTTCGTGCTGACGGTCCTCGGGACGGGATTCGCCCAACCCGAACGCCGCGCACCGGCGGCGTAAGCCGATGGCCACGCAGACGGGCACGCTCGAGCTCATCGCACGCGAGCTCGCCGCCGCGCTGCGCCCGCTCGAGGAGCAGCTGACCGCCGGCAACGCCGAGACCTTCGTCACCGACCTAGGCCTTCGGCTGCCGCCGGCCCTCGCCGCGCCGGCCGCGGTCGCCGCCTCCGCCGCCTCGACCGCAGCGGCGGCCGTCGCCCTCGCGGAGCCGCTGGCCGCGCTGACCGCCGCGATCGAGGCCGACGACGGCGCGAAGATCGCATCCGCCGGGCAGGCGCTGATCGGCACGCTGCGCTCGCTTCTCGATGTTCTGCAGCAGCTCAAGGAGGCGCTCGAGGCCGCCACGGCGGCCGCGGGCGGACTCACGCCGGCCGAACGCGAGCAGATCGAGGCCTTCGTCCTCGAGTTGCCGCGCCGGATGCTCGACTTCGCCGCGGTCGAATACCTGCGGGACAAGGGCCCCGACCTGCTCGCCGCCGTGGCGCTCACCGGTGTGATCGAGGACGCCGACGACCCCGGCGACCCGAGCGACCCGCTGCGTGTGCCGCACCGACGGCGCGAGCTGCACCCCGAGCGTCTGATCGACGCCTTCACGCGGCCCGAGCAGTACCTCGCCGACGCGTTCGGCTGGGGAACCCCGGGCTTCGACGGCACGGCGTTGTTCACGCGCCTGGCCGCCTTCCTCGACGCCAGCGACCTGCCGTCCCACCTCATCACCGCGCCGGGCCTGCCGCCGATCTTCGAGGCGTTCCTGGTCCGCCTGGCGCCCACCGCCACGAACCCGCCGGGCCTGTCGTTCCGGCTGCGAATTCCGGCGACGCGCGATTTCGCGGCCAGCTACGTGCTGAAGGACCCGTGGTCCGCGACCCTCGCTGCCCGCGCGCGATTCGCGGCCGGGCTCGAGGGAGCGGTCCAGCCTCTGGCGGAGATCTCGCTCGCGCCGCCCGAGGGCGTCGCCTCGATCGATGTCACTGCGGGGCTCCGCGCCGAGCGGCCCGGCGAGCGCCTGACGCTTCTGGGCCGGGCCGGCGGCTCGCGCCTCGACCTCGAGCGCTTCTCGGTCGAGGGCGGCGTCGTCGCCCGCTTCGACAGCAACGGCGGCACGGTAAGCGGGGAACCGACCGGCGGCCTCGAGGTGGCCGGCGGCAGGGTCGTGATCGACCTCTCGTCCGGCGACTCGTTCGTGAGCACGATCGCCGGCGGCGGGCGGCTCGAGAGCAACGTCGGGTTCCGGGCGCGCTGGTCCCCCAGCGCCGGCCTGCGGATCGAGGGTAGCGCGGCGATCGAGATCGCGATCCCCACGCATGTGACCGTCGGGCCGGTCGAGATCTCGTCGATCTACCTCATCGCCGCGCTGCGGGATGACGGATCGGTCCCAATCGAGCTGTCGGCGGCATTCTCGGCGAAGCTCGGGCCGCTCCAGGCGGCGGTCGACCGGATCGGCATGACCGCGACCGCGCGCTTCCCGGACGGCGGCGGGAACCTCGGTCCGCTCGACCTCGGACTCGCGTTCAAGTCGCCGACCGGCATCGGCCTCTCGATCGACGCCGCGGTGGTCAAGGGCGGCGGCTTCCTGTCGATCGACGCCGAGCGGGGCGAGTACGCGGGCGCGCTGGAGCTGGTCTTCTCCGGGTTCCTGACGTTGAAGGCGATCGGGCTGATCACGACGCGGATGCCCGACGGCTCGCGGGGGTTCTCGCTGGTGGTGATCATCACCGCCGAATTCGGTTCCGGCATCCAGCTCGGCTTCGGCTTCACGCTGCTCGGCGTCGGCGGGCTGCTCGGGCTCAACCGCACGATGCGGCTGGAGCCGCTGATGGAGGGCGTGCGCACCGGCGCGATCGACCGGATCATGTTCCCGCGCGACGCCGTCGCGAACGCCCAGCGCATCATCAGCGACCTGCGGACGATTTTCCCGCCGCAGCAGGGCATCTTCCTGATCGGCCCGATGGCCAAGCTCGGCTGGGGCACGCCGCCCCTGATCACCGGCTCGGTCGGCGTGATCATCGAGATCCCAGGCAACATCGCGATCCTCGGCGTCCTGCGCGTCGCGCTTCCCACCAGCGACGCGGCGCTCATCGTGCTGCAAGTCAACTTCGCCGGCGCGATCGAGTTCGACCGCAAGCAGATCTACTTCTTCGCCGCGTTATTCGAGTCGCGCGTGCTGTTCCTGACGATCGACGGCGAGATGGGCCTGCTCGTCGCGTACGGCGACGAGCCTAACTTCGTCCTCAGCGTCGGCGGCCTTCATCCGAGCTTCCAGCCGCCTCCGCTGCCGTTCCCGAGCCCGCGCCGCGTGTCGATCACGCTCGTCAGCTCGCCGGTCGCGCGCGTGCGCGTGGAAGGGTACTTCGCGGTCACGAGCAACACCGCCCAGTTCGGCGCGCGTGCCGAAATGTTCTTCGGCCTCGACGCGGTCAACGTGCAGGGCGAGCTGAACTTCGACGCGCTGTTCGTGTTCTCGCCCTTCCACTTCGTGGTGGCGATTTCCGCGTCGTTCTCGGTCAAGGTGTTCGGCATCGGGCTGTTCAGCGCCCGGATCCGCGGCGCGCTGGAGGGGCCGACGCCGTGGCGCGCGCACGGCGAAGGCTCGGTCTCGCTGCTGTTCTTCGACGTCTCGGCCGACTTCGACGTGACGTGGGGCGAAAGCCGCGACACCACCCTCCCACCGATCGAGGTGATGCCGCTGGCGAAGGCGGAGTTCGAGAAGGCCGAGGCGTGGACTGCGCTGCTGCCGGCGAGCGCCAACCTGCTGGTGTCGCTGCGGCCGCTGCCCGAGACCGGCCAGACGGTCGTCATGCACCCGCTCGGCGTCCTGCGGATCACGCAGCGCCGGCTACCGCTCGACCTCACGCTCGCCAAGGTCGGCAGCCAGCGGCCGAGCGACGTGAAACGGCTCAGAGTCACCGTCTCAGGCACCGGGCTCGCCAAGGTCGGCGACACGCTGGAGCAGTTCGCGCCGGCGCAGTTCCAAGACCTCGACGACCCGGCGAAGCTGTCGCGCCCGGCGTTCGGCCGCGAGCACGGCGGCGTGGACGTGTCGGCGACCGGCCGGCAGGTGAACTCGAGCCGGCTCGTGCGGCGGATCGTCCGGTACGAGGAGATCATCCTCGACACCGGCTTCAAGCGCCGGCGGCGCCGCTTCGCGCCGTTCAACGCGGCGCTGTTCGAGCTGTTCCTCGCCGGGAACCGCGTCGCTCGCGCCGACATCTCGCACGCGCGCGCCAAGGCCCTGCAGCCGTTCGCGGAGACGATCGCCGTGCAGGACGAGAGGTACACCGTCGCCCACCAGGCGACCAACCAGGCGTACGCGGCCGAAGGCATGTCGTTCGCGAGCGAGGCGAGCGCGCGCGAGCACATGGAGGAGGCGATGGCCGGCGACCCGACGCTCGCCGGCACGCTGCACGTGGTCCCCGACTTCGAGCTGGCGACGTGAGCCCGGCTGCCACCTACTCGTTCCTCCCATGGCTGCGCCAGGGCCTCGCGAACCGGGTCCTGACCGCGGATATGGACCCTGCCGTCCTCATCCGCGCCGAGGTCCTCGTCCAGCTCTCGCTTGCCGGCGAGAAGCTCGACGGCGGCACGCTCACGGAGCCGATCAACCGCAAGGTCGCGCTGTACGGCCCCGGCGACCTGACGGGGATCGAGCGGCGGGCGATCGTCCGCGCCGAGCCGCGCGACTGGATCACCGACTACGAGCCGAACTACCTGCCGCACATCGAGTTCTACGACGAGGACTTCCCGTGGCGCTACACGCCGGCGGCCCCCGACATGAGCACCGGCCGCCTTCGCCCGTGGATAGCGCTGGTGGTGCTCGACGAGCAGGAGTTCGATGAAGGCACCGACGTGCGCGACAAGCCGCTCCCGTACGTCGAGCTCCCCGACCCCGGCGTGCTCCCGCCGCCCGAGCAGCTGTGGGCGTGGGCGCACGTGCACGTCAACCGCAACCTCGCCGCGAACGACGCCGAGCTGGTATCGACCGACATGCCGGCAGTGCTGGCCAGGTTCGACGCCGTACTCGCGGAGAACCCCGACCTCGCGTACTCACGCGTCGTCAGCCAGCGCAAGCTGGCCGAGAACCGGCCGTACCACGCGTTCCTGATGCCGGTGTTCGAGAGCGGCCGGCTGGCCGGCCTCGGGCTTGACCCGGCCGATGCGCCGCACGCCACCTTCTCCGCCTGGAAGGACTACCCCGGGCGCGCCGCCAACCAGGGATCGCGTTTCCCCTACTACCACCGCTGGTTCTTCCGCACAGGCACGACCGGAGACTTCGAGTCGCTGGTCCGGCTGCTGCGGCCGCGCTTCGTGGACAAGCGCGTCGGCACCCGCGACATCGACGTGCGGGTGCCCGGGTCGAACGTGCCCGGGATCTCCGACTCAGACCTGGGTGGCGTGCTGAAGCTCGGCGGCGCGCTGCGCGTCCCACGCAAGAACTTCACCGAGGAAGAGCTGGAGGTGGTCGAGCGGTACGAGAACTGGTTCGAGCCGTACCCGCACGACTTCCAGCGGGCGCTCGCGACGTTCGTGAACCTAGCCGACGACTACGGCGAGCACACCGCAGAGGACGCAAACGCCGCGACCGGGCTGGGCGCCGACGTCGAGGACGATCTCGACCCGCTGATCACGCCGCCCATCTACGGTCGCTGGCACGCGCTCACCCGGCGGCTGCTGGCCGAACGGAACGGCGACCCGGTGACGCCGCTGCGGAACTGGGTGCACGAGCTCAACCTCGACCCGCGGCACCGCGTCGCGGCGGGGTTCGGCACTCGTGTCGTCCAGCAGGAGCAGGAGCGCTACATGGACGCGGCCTGGGAGCAGATCGGCCGCGTGATCGAGGCCAACCGGCGGATCCGGCTCGCCCAGCTCGGCAAGCGCGTGTCGGCGTCGTGGCACGAGCGGCACGTCGAGGCGCTGGTCACGGCGAGCCCCGAGAAAGCGCTCGCCGTCACGGCGCCGGTGGCCGCGCGCGTCCTATCCGGCGACGTCACCGTCCGCCACCGGCTCGCCGGCAGCCGGGTGGTTCCCGCGATGCTGTCGCCGCCGCTGCGGCGCGTGCTGCGGCCTGAGGGCCGGCTGGTGCGGTCCACGGCGTTCACCGCCTCGGTGCGCACGGACAACGTGCTCGAGCGCGTCAACGCCCTCGAGGCGAGCGCCGCGCCGCCGAAGACCGCCCCACCGGCCGTGGTGACCGCAGGCGAGCTGGCGGAGTCGGCGCTGCCGCGCGGCGTGCCGGCGCTCGTCGTCGGGCTGCTGCGCCGCCGGCTGTGGTGGGTCGTGCTGCTGGCGGCGCTGGCAGTCGTGACCGTCGTGCTGCTCGTCGCCGGGATCCTGGCCGCCGTGATCGTCGCCGCCGCGATCGTGGCGCTCGCGATCGCGCTGCGGCCGCTGGTGGTGCGCTGGACGCAGGCGATCGACGCGTCCGACGCGATCGGGGAGGAGGAGCGGACGCCGGCGGCGATCGACGCGCTGCCCGGCAACCCGGTCTTCACGATCGCCGACCCGCGGCCCGGCGCCCGGCCGGTGCCCAGCGGCGCCGACAGCGCCCAGGCTGCGCGCTTCAAGCGCGGCCTGCGCGACACGTACGGCATGCTGGCCGCGAGTGCCGTGGCGGGCGCTGTCCCGACGCCGGTGCGACTCGATCTGCCCGTACTCGCCGCCGACCTGGTCACGGCGATCGACCCGGCCGTCACGATCCCGAAACGGCTGCGGTTCGGCATCGAGCTGCCCGGGCGCGTCACCGCCGAGATCGGCGAGGAGCTGGTCGAGGCGATGGCCTATCCGGAGTTCGACACGCCGATGTACGAGCCGCTGAAGAACATCTCGGCCGAGCTCTTCCTGCCCAACATCAACCTGGTCGAGCAGAACAGCATCACGCTGCTCGAGAGCAACCAGGACTTCATCGAGTCCTATATGGTCGGCCTCAACCACGAGTTCGCGCGCGAGCTGCTGTGGCGCGAGTACCCGACCGATCAGCGCGGCAGCTACTTCCGCCAGTTCTGGGACGTCAGGGGCGTCTACGATCCGCGGCAGCCGGACGCGGAGACGTTAAAGGAGAAGCTGCGCGACATCCCGCCGCTGCACAAGTGGCTGAAGGCGTCGCTGCTCGGCGAGCACGACAACCGCGAGGAGCCGGGCGAGGAAGAAGAGGAGCTCGTCCTGGTGATTCGCGGCGAGTTGCTGAAGCGCTACCCGACGGCCGTGATCTACGCCCACCGCGGGTGCTGGCCGCGTACCGGTCCGGAGACCGACCGGCACCCGTGCGAGCGCAGCGGGGCGATCGACAACACGGTCGAGCGGAGGCTAGCCCCGCTGACGCCGGAAGAGGAGCAGAACCCACCACACGCCAAGGTCCGCACGCCGCTGTACGAGGCAAAGGTCGACCCGGACATCTACTTCTTCGGCTTCGACCTCACCGCCGAGGAGGCGATCGGCGGCACCGGCGAGCCCGGCGACGAGGATCCCGGCTGGTTCTTCGTAATCAAGGAGCGCCCCGGCGAGCCGCGGTTCGGCCTCGATCTCAACCAGCAGTCGGAGATCAACGTCTGGAACGACCTCTCGTGGGCGGACGTGCAGCCCGGGCCGCCGGGCAGCTTCATCGAGATCACGAGCGCGACGCCGACGATCCCGCTCGTAGTGCCGACCGGGCCGGACGCGCAGGAAAAGCTCGAGCAGCACCAAGACGACAAGAACGTGTCCTGGCGCGCGTCGATGGGCGCAGCCGACCTCGCGTACATCCTCTACCAGGCGCCCGTTCTCGTCGCCGTGCACGCGTCCGAGATGCTGCCGCGGAGCTGAGACGATGGCCGACTTCGACCAGCTCGCCGCCGAGGTCCGACAGGCCAGAGAGGCCGAGGCGGATGCCGGCGACAAGGCCGCCGCCGCGCGCGAGCGCCTCAAGCGCGCCACCGCCGCGCAGGCGGCGTTCGACCGCGTGTTCGACCCGCGGGAGGAGAGCCACGCCGCCGAGCGCGAGCGGTTGGAGCGCGAGCGAGCCGCAGCGGACGAGCAGTTCGCAGGCCTACGCGGCCGCCACGCCGCGGCGCTCGAGGCGGCCACCGCGGCGATCGCCGCGCTGGAGCCCGAGAGCGACCCGCGCAAGGCCATCGCGCACCTCGACGACGGCGTCCCGATCCTGCTCGTGCCCGTGCGGCTGGAGACGCGGTTCGTTGAGGGCGAGCTGTGGGTGCGCATCTATCCCGACGACTGCTCGATCGACGGCTTCGAGGAGATGCTGTCCGAGGCCGAGGTGGCGAACGCGCGTCTGTACTGGATCGCCCTGTGCGAGGCGGGGGGCATGCCGGATCAGCAACGCGGCGCGTGGCGCGGGCTCGTCGTCGCGCACGGGTCCGGGCGAGCGCAGTGGATCGTGCGGAGCTACCGGCCGCTGAACATCGGGCCGCAGCAGCCGCCGAAGAACGAGCCGACCGACGTCGTCCTGACCGTGGCGACCGACGCGCCGGTCCCGGACGCCGACGAGGTGGCGGAGTTCTGGGAGGCGATGTGGCTGGCCGACGGGAACGCCCGCGCGTCCGACGAGGCCCGGACGGATCTCGAGAACGCGGTGGGAGCGGCGCGCGCAGCGGAGATCGAGGAGCGGCTGCGGCCGGTGAACTTCAACGAGCGCCCCGCGCCGCCGCTCACGAAGGCCGACGTCGGCGTGAAGACCGGGTTCATCGTGTTCCCGCCGCCCGGCGACGTGGAGACCAAGACCGGCTCGTGGACGCGGCCCTCGCGCGCGGCGATGCTGCCGGACCGCTTCGTGTTCCTCGGCTACTCCCGCGGTGAGCTGTCGAACGTTCAGCTCGGTGGGCCGATACGGTCGCCCCTCTTCATCGGCCCCGACCCATCGGCGCCGCCGGACGAGCAGCTCAAGCCGGACAACGGCGAGATCGTCATCCCGGAGCAGATCCGCTGGATGGTCGACTTCGACGCGGCGGTCGAGGCGGGCATGGGCCTGCGCATATCGCTCGGCGAGGGCGAGGCGAACGGCTTCGACCGCGTCCTCGTGGTCGGCCTGCGCGCAAGCGAGGACGAGGAGACCGCACGCAAGGGCCTGGAGACGCTGCTCGAGCACCATCGTCTCAGCCGCACCGGCCTCGTGCTCGTCCCGCAGGGGACGCCGACGAACAACACCGAGGACGCCCCGGCCGGCCAGGCGCGCGGCGACGACTCCGACGCCAGCTTCGACGACCTGGCCGCCGCGCCGCTGTTCAGCGACGACGCCGATTGGCGTACCAAGCGCGACGGCCAGTGGCTCGCCGAGCATGTCGGGATCAACCCTGACCGCCTGAAGGAGACGCGGAACGCCGGTGGGCGCGATCAGGCCAATGCGCGCGCGATGAACATCGCCATGTGGCCCGCGACGATGGGCTACTGGATGGAGACGATGATGGCGCCGGTGCTCGGCCACGACGCAGCCGAGGTCACGCGCGAGTTCTTCACGCGCTTCGTGAGCGGCGCCGGCGCGATCCCGGCGATCCGTATCGGCCGCCAGCCCTACGGCATCTGCCCGGCCACCGCGTTCTCGCGCCTGCGCTGGCCGCTTGGGCGCGGGGAGGAGCACGGCGCAGGCGAGGGTTTCATCGCGCGGCTGTACCAGCTGCTGCGGGCGATCGACGCCGACTGGGCCGCGATGTCCGCCGCGGTCTCGTACGCCGGCAAGCCGGGAGACGCGCACCAGACCCTGCTCGACATCGTTGGCCTGCACCCCGGATCGGTCGAGTGGTCGCAGCGCTGGGCCGAGAGCGTGCACGAGCTATACAACCGGCTCAACCTGCAGGGGCTTGGCTGGGTGATCGTGCCGCTGATCCGGAACGGGATCCTGCAGGAGGGGATCGACCTGCTCCGGCGACTCGGGTATACGGGCGAGGAGGCGCCGGAGATCCTCGAGAAGGTGTTCTTCGGCCGCCACAACCGGTTGACGGGGCCGGTAATCGACGACCCGCCGCTGTCCGAGACCGACCCGATCCACGACACGACGACCGACGGGCGCAACTACCTCGAGTGGCTGGCGACAGCGGCCGGCACCTCGCTCGACGCGCTCTACCGCCAGGAGGGCTTCGTGGACGACCAGCCGCCGCGGGCGCTGCTCTACCTGATGCTGCGGCACGCGCTCCAGCTCGGCTACCACGACGTCAGCCTGCAGTTGCACGAGGCGGCCGGACTGCTCGACGCCGCCACCGTCGTCACAGCGCGGCGCGATCGGCCGTACATCCACGTCGAGGAGCAGGCGAGCATCAACGAGAGCCGCTACGGGCTGCTGTACGTGCACGAGGAGGCGATCACCGGCTCGCAGCAGGTCAGCGTCGGCGACTTCATCGGGTCCTCGCTCGCCACGCTCGCGCCGGCCGAGGCGCTGCGCGAGCAGACGCAGGCGATCGAGCGGCTCGCCGACCAGCCGACCGCGCGGCTAGAGCGCGCGTTTGCCGACCACGTCGACTGCTGCTCCTACCGGCTCGACGCCTGGCTGCTGGGGCTCGTGCACTTCCAGCTCGCGCGCATGCGCAACCTGCTCAGCAGTGAGGCCACGCCGCGCCGCGGCATCCACGTCGGCGCCTACGCGTGGCTCGAGGACCTGCGGCCCGAGGTACGCACGCTCGAGCCCGTCGACCTGGACGACGACCTGCAGACTGTCTTCGAGCCCGACGTGCCGCCGGTGCTGCGCAGCGACAGCTCGAACCAGGGCTATATCCACGCGCCGTCGCTCAACCAGGCGGTCGCGGCCGCGGTCCTGCGCAACGGCTACGCGACGAACGGCGGCACGATGGCGGTCAACCTGACGTCCGAGCGTGTGCGCAGGGCACTCGGCCTGCTCGAGGGCGTCCGCGGAGGCCAGAGCCTCGGCGCCCTGCTCGGTTACCAGCTCGAGCGCGGCCTGCACGATCGTCACGCGTTCGCCGAGGTGGACGAGTTCATCCTCGACATCCGGCGCGCGTTCCCGCTCCGCGGCGACCGGCTCAAGTCGACGAGCACCGTCCAAGACGGCGAACCGGCGGAGATCGAAGCGATCGAGGCACGCAACGTGGCTGACGGGCTCGCGCTCGTCGAGCACATCAAGGACACGAAGCGCGAGACGTACCCGTTCGGGCTCGACCTGCCCCCCGCCGACCCACCCCAGGCGGCGGCGATCGACGCCGAGGTGGCACGCCTGCTCGATGCCCACGACGCGGTCGCCGACCTCGCGCTCGCGGAGGGCGTCTACCAGGCGGTGCTGGGCAACTACGACCGCGTCGCGTCCACCTACGACGCGTATGCGAAGGGCAACTTCCCGCCCGAGCCCGACGTGATCCGCACGCCGGGCCGCGGCATCGGGCTCAGCCACCGGGTGGCGCTACACCTGGAGGCGGGGCTCGACGCCGGCGTCTCGCCGGTGACCGGAATCCCGGTGACACCGCGCGCGCGCGCCGAGCCGGCGCTCAACCACTGGCTTGCCGGCATGCTGCCGCCGCTCGACGACGTCGGCTGCCGGGTCACGTTCCTGGACGCGACGACCGGCACGATGGTCACGCGTGAGGTGACGCTCGCTGACCTCGACCTGCAGCCGGCCGACCTGATCGCGTTGCTGTACGAGGGCAGCGACCAGGCGATGGCTGAGCTCGACGACCGGATCGTGCTCCATACGGTCACGACCCACCACGTGCGCCCGGATGAGCCGGTGACGATCACGTACATGGACACGAACGCCGACCTCTCGGTGTTCGAGCTCCTGCCGCTGGTGCGGGCGCTGCGGCCGCTCGTCACGCGCTCGCGGCCACTGCGCGCGACGGATCTCGCGCTGACGATCGAGGCGGCGGCCGAGGATGACGCCAAGCCATCGGTCGACGCGGCGCGGATCGAGCGCGTGCTGGCGGACATGGTCGACGTGCGCGACGACATCGACGCGTTCGCCTCGACGCTGCAGGCGCTGTTGGACGACGTGGCAAATCAGCGCGCCGCGATCGTGGCGGGCACCGATGCCCGTGCCGCCGCCGTCACAGAGCTGCTGGCGCGGGCCGCTGCGTTCGGCACTCTGCAGGCTGGCTGGGGGTTCGTCCAGGAGTTTCGGCAGCGGGTGTTCGCCGCGGTACTGGCCATGTCCGAGGCGGTCGACGACCGCTGGACGGCGCGGCTGGCCGAGTTCGACGACCTGATCCAGGCCTACATCGACCTCGGCACGGCGGCGCCGGCTGAGGAGCGCCTCGCGCTGCTGCTGCGGGCGCTCGGCCTTGTCTCGACGGCAGCGCCGGCGGCGCTCGGTGACCCGGACGACTTCCATGCCAACGTCGTGGAACCAGCGGGCAACGCGTTCGAGAGCCGGCGCGACGGCTTCCGCGACATGGCCGCTACGACGCGCACCACCATCGGCGGACTGCTCGCCGACGTCGGCGCGCTGCTCCCGGTGTCGGCCTTCGACCTCGAGCCGGTGGACTTCGCCGCCGAGGAGGATGAGGCCGTCCGCTTCGCGCAGGATTGCGCGGCCGTGGCGGGCGCGGTGCTGTCCGAGCTCGAACGGCGCATCGCGGCGGCGGAGGATCTGCTCACCAAGGCCGGCGACGCGGCCGCGGCGGCAGCGCGCGTCGAGGCGCTGACCGCCGCCGCCAAGGCGCTGCTGGGGGAGGACTTTGTCGTCGTGCCCGAGTTCAGCCTGCAGCCGCTGCACGGCGCTGAGTTGGCGAAGGCCGTCACGGCAGGCGAGGACGGCACGCTGCTCTCTCACCAGGCGACGATCGGCGTCGACTTCCCGGTCGACACGTGGCTGTACGGCGTCGCGCGGGTGCGCGAGAAGCTGCGCGCTTGGGAGGCAGCGGTGATGTACAGCGGCGCGGCCGGGCGCGCCGAGCCGGAGCTGACACCGCTCCAGCTCCCGTATCGGGACGACGATCGCTGGCTCGCGCTCGAGTTCCCGCCGGACACGGACCTCGGCACCGAGCGACTGCTCTACACCGCGCATTTCACGACGAGCTTCGACGCGTCCGAGCGCCAGTGCGGCCTCCTGCTCGACGAGTGGTCCGAGGTGATCCCGGATAGCGACGCCGATACCGGGCTCGCGTTCCACTACGACCGGCCGAGCTCGGAGGCGCCGCAGGCGATGTTGCTCGTCACACCGACCGCGTTCACCGGCCACTGGCGGTGGGACGACCTGGCCGATGCACTGAACGAGACGCTCGACCTCGCCAAGCGGCGGGCCGTCGAGCCGGTGCACGTGGACGCGAGCCCGTACGCTCCGTTCCTTCCCGCGACCGTGATGGCGATGACTGTCCGCCAGCTCACGATCTCAGCCAACCTGGCGCTCAACAACGACCTCGCCGTGTTCGCGGAAGGAGGCTGACATAGCCGTCGCGTGGATCACCGAGGACGTCGCCCAGGCGATTTTGCGGCGCCGGATCCCGGCGATCACGTACTGGAACCGGCTCGAGGGCCGACCGCGCGCAGACGACTTCCAGCGCGCGCTGAAGGCCGAGGTGCGCGACGCGCTGTGGATGCTGACGCGGCAGTGGCAGCTCGGCGAGTTCCACGGCGACGACGCCGGCTCGCCGGTGTTCGCCAAGGTCCACCTGACGACGACGCGGCTGGAGAAGTACCGGCCTGACGCGCACGCGACCGAGCCGTTCGACGACGACGCGCCGTTGGAGGCGCGCGTCGAGGCCCGGCCTGTGCCGCTGCTGCTCGGCGACCGTGAGATCGCGCTCGACCTGCGCCTGCTGGCCGGCCGGCAATGGCTGAAGCTGATGGCCTCGATCGGCGACTTCGAAGCCCAGTTCCGCACCGTGTATCCGATCCGTGCACCGGATCTGACGGATCCGGACGACGCGGTTTACACCGCGCATCCCGAGGCGTGGTCGGCGTTTGTCCTCGCCCGTCGCAGGATGGACGGCGTCAAGCTCTATCAGCACCTCGTTGACGACGCGGGTCACGCCTGGGACGGCATCCCGGCGCTCGACCCGCATCGCACCGAGGTCGACAACCTGGCCGCTCGGTTCGTCGGGTGGTTCGAGCGGCTGATCCATCAGCCGGCCGCCGGCGACGCCTGGCTGCCGGAGCGGCTCGAGTACCAGTTCGCCTGCGCGGCCCCCGACCTGGAGGGCGAGAAGGTGCTGGTGGCGGAGGAGTACACGCTCGGCCACCTCGACTGGTACGCGGTCGACTCCGACGCCGCGCAGGCCCCGCTCGGCGGCAAGCCCGCGACCGGCACGCCCGACACATCCACCCAGGTGGTCCTGCCCACTTCGATCGGGTTCGAGGGCATGCCAAACACGCGCTGGTGGACGTTCGAGGACGGCCGCACCAACTTCGGCGACGTTCGGCCCGACACGACCGACGTCGGCAAGCTGCTGCTGGTCGAGTTCGCGCTGATCTACTCCAACGACTGGTACTTGATCCCCTACACGCTTCCGGCCGGATCGATCGCGCGGGTACGCGGACTGGCCGTCACCAACGTGTTCGGGGAGCGCACCTGGGTCGAGGCGGCGGGCCACGGCGCCGACGAAGACTGGCAGCGGTGGGCGATGTTCCACACCAGCGTCGCCGGGGACGCCCCGCAGGCCGCGGACACGAGCCTGCTGCTGCTTCCCACCGCGGTCAGCGTGCTCCAGAGCCGGCCCCTCGAGGAGGTCATGCTTATCCGCGACGAGGTGGCGAACATGGTGTGGGGCGTCGAGCGCACGATCGCGCTCCCCACCGGCGAGAGCAAGCCGGGCCAGGAGGCTGCCCGCGAACTGCGCGCCGACCTCGAGCGCCGGGCCGGACCGCCTCCCACGCCTCCGCCGCCTGCCGGAGAGGCCAAGGTCCGCTACCAGGTGATGACGAGCGTGCCGGAGCACTGGATCCCGTTCATCCCGGTCCACGTTGACGGCGACGACCGCGAGACCCAGCTCCAGCGCGCCGCGATGCTGCGAATCATCGAGGGCGACCTGAACCGGCCGGGCAAGATCCACCCGCGCACCGCGCTGCTGCGCGTTGGACTGGACGCCTCGCCCGCGCAGAAATACCTCGTGCACGAGGAGGAGGTCCCGCGGGCTGGCGCGCACGTCATCCAGACGTTCCAGCGGACGCGCTGGCGGGACGGCCGGGCCTGGGTGTGGCTCGGCGCGCGCAAGCTGAGCGGCCGCGGCGAGGCTTCGAGCGGCCTGGCGTTCGACCAGCTCGTCGACCTGCCGAACGCATAGCCGACGGCGCGTTCCATGGCCCGTATCGCAGCCGTGTCCCTGCGCAGGAACATCGCTCGCGGCGCGAGCGCAGGCTAGGCGAGCCGGAGCACACTTAGATCTCGGCCGCTCCCTTCTCGGCCGGGCAAGGCAGCTGAGTCAGGCCGGCGGCCACGACGGCGAGCGCGGCGCCGGGCGTCCTTCCTCCGGCGCGCCTCGCCCTCCGACTTAAAGGGAGAGGCGCGGAGCAACCGACGCCGTCAGAACGCGTCCCAGCGGCTCCTACGGCCCATGTCAGACGGAGGCGTCTCCCGCGCGAGGCCGCCCCACGAGCGCCTGGGAAGCCGACCCTCCAGGGCACCCTGAAAACCAACGCTCTCGCCTCGTCGAAACGAGGCAGACCCCCACCCCGGGCACCCCCCTGACCGATGAGCCTCTCCGCGGGGGACTCCAGGGCGGCGGCCCCCTTCCACGATAGGCGTCACGAGCTCTCCCTACCGCCCCGTTCCCGGAGCGTTGGAGCTGAGCACGAGGTCGGGACCGCCGCCTGAACCTCGCACCAGGGCCGCTCGCGAGGCCGCGACCCGTGGTGAAGGCATCGAGGTACACAGCGCTGTAGGTTGAGCGGCTCCAAGGGCCTCCGGATCGCCTCACGGCGTAGAAGGCAGTCGGATGCCCGAGCAGCCTTAATTGATCTTCAAACGGCACGTCTCGAAGCAGGGCGCGGGCAAGCAGCCCTCTCACATGCCTAGGCTCGCCGGCGCCGATGATTGTCTTCAGCCGGCGCGCAGCGTGTGCGACCGGATCGGGGAACCAACCGAAGACGTTGCGCGCAGCGCGAAGTTCGCGAATGGGCCGCTGGCCCGGTCCCGTGAACAGCGCACGCTACGTCTTCCTCGAGCCCGGCGCCGGCGAGTTCTACGTCGACTGGGAGCGCGCCGCCAGCGACGTCGTCGCTGTGCTGCGGCAAGCAGCCGGCCACGACCCCTACGACCGCGACCTCTCGGACCTCGTCGGCGAGCTCTCCACCCAGAGCGCCGAGTTCCGCATCCGCTGGGCCGCCCACAACGTGCGCTTCCAGGACACCGGCGTCAGGGACTACCACCACC
>Ga0190265_10000931_pt1 | contig 19174 bp, 17 predicted proteins | sample Popmic124T_FD_133135 | JGI IMG/M metagenome (GOLD analysis project Ga0190265, IMG submission 133135) | Populus adjacent soil microbial communities from riparian zone of Indian Creek, Utah, USA - 124 T | ecosystem: Environmental > Terrestrial > Soil > Riparian zone | place: USA: Utah | collected...
ACGTGAGGAAGATCCCGACGAACAAGGTGAGCTGCATGATGGCCGCGGCGCGCATGTCGCGGAACCGATACGCAAGGCCGAGGCTCCAACCCGTCCCGATCGTCGACATGCCGAGGCCGGCGAAGTAGAGGGTCAGCAACCCGAGGGGACCATCGGTGAGGCGGGCGCCGGCGATCGTGCCGAACACGAACACGATGGTGACGATGATCAGGGTCCGCCCCCACACCGACATCAGCGGACCGAGCAGGAGCGAGCGCCGCGGCGCCGGCGACATGCGGAGCCGGTCGTAGAACCCGCTCTCGAGGTCGCGGATCATCGCCAGACCGACGCTGAGCCCGCTGAACGACGAGCCCATCACGGTTGCCAGCGGGAGGAACCAGTTGATCGAGCGGTCGGTCGGGAAACCGGGGAGCCGGGTGATCCCGAAGTAGGTGCCGGAGAAGGCGACGGCCTGGAAGACCGGCATCAGCAGCGCCGGGAGGAACGCCGATGGCAGGCGCCGGATGTTGCGCAGGCTCCTGATCGCCAGGGCACCGGCGGCGGCGAGCGTGGCGGTCCGCGGGAGCGGACTCGTGGCCGAACCGACGGTGGGATCGAGGGTCTGGCTCATCGTGCCGCGACCCGCTTGCGAAGGCTGCGGAGGGCGAGCGCCATGGCGAGCACCGCCAGGCCGCCCGAGACCAGCAGCGTGCGGCCGACCGCCGACCACGACAGCCCGTCGATCGTGAGATCGCGGAACCCCTCGACGAGGTGCGAGATCGGGTTGAAGTCGGCGACGCGCCGGTAGGCGCCGTTCATGGTCTCGCGCGGGAAGAACGCGCTCGACAGGAACAGCAGGATGAACAGCAACGGAAACGCGCCCTGCACCGCCTCCGACGACCCCGTCCGGATCGCCATCGCCGACATCAAGCCGCCGACGGCGAGCGCCGTCAGCATCCCGCCGACGACCATCACCAGCACACCCAGCGGTCCGGCGCGCAACGTGAGTCCGAACGGGATCAGCACCGCGATGAACACGATGGTCTGCAACGCCGCATAGGCCATCGCCCCGGCGAGGCGTCCGACGAGGATGCTGGCGCGCGATGCCGGCGACGCCATCAGGCGGTCGAAGAAGCCGGTCTCGATGTCGGTGGCCAAGGCGGTGGCGCTGGTGACCGACCCGAACAGCACGCCTTGGAGGATCGCTCCGGCGAGCGCGAAGTCGAGGAACGAGTCGACCTCGGGGAAGTTCGGCAGTTCGATGGCACGACCGAACGCCGCGGTGCCGAGGGCGACGAAGAACAACGGGAACACGAGCGACGGGAACACGACCGTCGGTTGACGGGCGAGGGCGAGGATCGCCCGCTTCGACATCGCCCAGGTCTGGGCGGTGATCGCCGGGCGACGCTCCGACGTGAGCGCGGCGATGCTCATCGCCGACCTGACGGCCTGTGGTCGTCCGCCCCGGCCGCGGTATCGGCGCCCTCGAGCCGATAGCCGGTCGCCTGGGCGAACACGTCGTCGAGGCTCGGTTCGCGCAGATCGAGGTTGTCGACCGCGATCCCGGCCTCGTCGAGGCGGCGGACGACCGCCGACACCGACCTCGAACCGTCGGCGAGGCTGACGCCGAGCGTGCCCTCCGCGCTCGGCCGCAGCTCGCCGAACTCGGTCAGCAACTGGCCGGCGCGCTCGATGTGCTCGGCGGCGACGTGCACGAACAAGGTCGGGTCACCGACCTCGCGCTTCAGATCGGCCGGGACGCCCTGGCGGACGATGAGCCCGTGATCGATGATCGCCACCCGGTCGGCGAGCTGGTCGGCCTCTTCCAGGTACTGGGTCGTCAGCAACACCGTCGCCCCCTCGCTGTTGAGGCGTCTGATCTCCTCCCACAACGACAGCCGGCTCATCGGGTCGAGGCCGGTCGTGGGTTCGTCGAGGAACAGCACCGACGGCTCGTGGATCAGGGCCATGGCGAGGTCGAGACGCCGCTTCATCCCACCCGAGTACGTGCCGACCCGCCGCTCGGCCGCTCCGGTGAGCCCGACCCGCTCGAGCAGCTCACCCGACCGCGATGCCTGGACCGCCTTGGGCAGCCCGTACAGCACCGCTTGCAGGCGCAGCAGTTCGATGCCGGTCATCAGCGGATCGATCGCGGCATCCTGCAGGGCGACGCCGATCGAGCGCCGCACCTGATCCGCTTCGGCGACGACGTCGTAGCCGGCGACCGTCGCCCGGCCGGAGGTCGGCCGCAACAGCGTCGTGAGCATCCGCACCGTCGTGCTCTTCCCGGCACCGTTCGGTCCGAGGAACCCGAAGATCTCGCCGGCATCCACTTGGAGGTCGACGCCGTCGACGGCACGCACGACGTCGTCGTCGCCGTCGCCCGAGCCGAAGTGGCGCACGAGCGCCTCGGCCACGATGGGGGGTCGCGAGGATGGGTTGGAGTTGGAGCTCATCGGTTGGGACCTCTGCCGACAACGGGAGTCAGGGGGCGGCGGTGGCGGTTCGCACGGCGATGATGGCGGTGACGAGGTCGTACGGCCACCCGTCGGGAAGGTCGGTCGGCAGATCAGGGAACTCGAGCACCGACTGGCGGAGCTCGCCGGCCTCGACGTAGCCGATCTCCTCGCGCGCCGCCTCGCGGATGCCGTCGTCGGTGGCGAGGCGGTCGACCTCACGCTGCAGATCGAAGTTGACCGCCTCGAGTTGGTCGAGTTGATCCTGACGCCTGGCCAAGACCTCGTTCTGTCCGAAGTAGGTCTGCACGGGCAGCACGAACAGCGCCGCCGCGATGGCGCCGGCGATCACGAGCGCGACGAGTCCGAGGAAGAGGTTGGAGCGCCGCTGGCGCGTGATCCGACGATCGATGCCGATCGGCCGGGTGAGATCGCCCAGCCTCGACCGGCCCGCGTCAGAAGCGCGCGGGGGCGTTTCCGGACGATGGACGGACGTGCGCGACGAAGCCACGCCGTCATTCTCGCAGCTCAGACCGCTGATGAGCGGGCACTGTTTTCATGAGCGGCGGCGAAGCGGCTGACGCCGCCGCCGCCGGACCGGGTCTTCGATTCTGAACGACGGGTTCGGTACGCCGCCAGAGTCCGCCGCACAGCCGCACCCGTTACCGGCGACGGCGCGTTCGGCGAGGCAGACGGCGAGCAGGCCGACGAGGAGGCCGGCGGCGGCGTCGGAGGTCCAGTGGACGCCGAGCCAGACCCGGCTGGCGGCGACGGCGACGGCCGCGGTCCAGGCGAACACGGCGATCGTTCGGGGCAGCCACGGCCGGCGGCTGTACAGCGCGACCACCATCGGGATGAGACCCCACGCCATCGCGACGGCATAGGGATGCCCACTCGGGAAGGCCGGGCCTCGACCGCGGACCATGCGGTCGCCGCTCGGTCGCTCACGGCCGATGAGCTCCTTGAGGACGAACTCGGAAAGTGGCCTGGCGATGGCGAGGACGACGATCGCGATCGCCAGGCGAGGGCAGCGGCGCCACGCGACGAGGGCCGCGATGGCACTCGTCGCGAGGATGACGGGCGTCGAGCCGAACGACGACACCCGCAGCGCGACCGAGTTCCAGAACGGTGTCCTGGCGTCGATCACCGACCGGCTGATCGGCCCATCCCACGGCAGCGCGTCGACCGAGGCGCCGACGGCGAGCATCCCGAAACAGAACGCGGCGACGGCGAGCAGCCACCCACCGCCGGTCGTGGCGACGGGCAGCGTGACGGGTCGATGCTGATGGACAGTGTTCACTCGCGGGTGGTCATTCGCTCGTCCGGACGTCGGTCACGTGGCCGATCACCCGGTCGAGTGTGACGTCCTCGAGGCATCCTTCCAACCGCTTGCGGCCATGTTCTCCGAGCGCTGGGGTGATGGTCACGTGCCATGCGTCGTCCGCTGCCTCATGTGCCGGAGCCGGCACGGTGATGGTGGCGTCGTCGACGGTCATCGCGCACACGGCCATCAGCGTTCGCGCGGCGGTCTGCTCGCCGCCCGGGAAGTCGCGGGTCGAAACCGTGAACGCGAGCAGGCTCGACGAACCGGGCGGCGGATTGTCCGGCCGGTTCTGCGTCGCCTCCATCAGTGCGAAGACCCCGACGAGCCCGATGACGGCGATCGCCATTTGGGCGATGAGCCGCTTCATCGCCGCGGCCCTCGCAACAGTGCCAGTGGGTCGACCCCGCCATCGAGCAGACCGCCGCTCGGCAGGTCGAGCTCGCCGAGCTGACGGGCCAACCCGTGTTCACCGACGCGTCCGGCCGTGGCCTTGGCGAGGCGCTCGACGACCCACGCCAGCCCCGACAGCACCGCACCGGCGCCGAGGAGAACGGGAATGAAGACGTTCGAATGCTCGGGCCGCATGAGCCACCTGAAGTTCGTGCGTGGCGCCGGTGCCGTCGCCCGCAGGATCTGCAGCCGGCGCTGCTCGGAATCGAGGGCAGTCTGGTCGAGGCGTCGTTCGAGCCGACGCATGCGATCGGCGAGCAGCCAGCCGACGAGCCCGACTTCGGCCGCGACGAAGATCGCGGCGGACATCTGGGCCCGGTTCCATTCCCACCGGTACAGGTAGATGAACACGTAGGCGCCCGAGGCGGCGAGAGTGACGAAGGCGGCGAGTCGGCCGAGGCGGCGGGCGTTCATGATGATGCTCCTGCTGTGATGCACAGTTGATCCGGCGTCGCGTCGGTGTCGACGCTGTCGGGCACCGCCTCTGTGTCATCGACAGTCACGACGGCAACGGTGCCGGCGCTGCCGTCGACGGTGACGACCTGACCATCATCGAAGCGTGACGTCGCACCGGCGACCCCGACGACGGTCGGGACCCGGTACTCGCGAGCGAGAATGGCGAGGTGGCTGAGCGCGCTGCCCGTCTCGGCGACGAGTGCCCCCAACCGTGAGATGACCGGGGCGAGACGTGGGTCGAGGTGACTGACCACCAACACCGCCCCGACGGGCACGTCGTGATCGGCTCGATCGCGCCAGACGACGACTGGACCGGATGCGACGCCGGCGCTGACGCCGACGGCACCATCGCCGGCGCCTGCCCGACGACGACGACGGCTGGACGGAGGGGGAACCGTCCATGCCGCGCCGTCGTCGTCGAGGCGGAACCGGGCGGGGAGGGATGTCCCGGTTGGCTCGCGGCGATCGTGGAGATCGGCCGGCACGGTGCGCAACTGGGCAGCACGTGCCAGCTCGTCGAGCGTGAGGAGCCGCACCGACCCCTGTGACGGAAGCACACCGACGGCGACGAGTCGGTGGGCGAGCTCCCACGCGGCGCGAGCGGTGAGCTCTTGCAGCCAACGCACACGCAGGCGCAGCGCTTCGCGGGCGACGGCAGCCGGATCGGGGTCGTCGTGGACCCCTGCCGGTGCGGGCGGGGCGGCGACCAGGCCCAGCGCGTCGACGTCGGTGCGATCGCCGATGCTGGGCGCGAGCAGCGCCAGCACCACCGGATCGCGCTCGATCAGTTCGGCGATCGGGACGCCCTCGGCGTGCGCCTGGGCGACGGCGGACAGCGCCAGTGACGCACCCGTCACGGACGCGGTGGTGGAGCTGGGGATCAGGAGCCCGGCGATGGCCTCGTGTCCGTGCAGGCTGACGAGCGTCTGGCGGCCGTTCCGCACGATCGCGACGAGCTCGTGGTTGGCGAGCTCATCGAGCGCCGGCACGGCCGACAGGTCGGCGTCGACGCGGCCGATGACGTCGGTGGCGAGCGACACGAAGGCGCTGCGCAACCGGCCGACCTGCCAGGCCGCCCGCAGGCGGCGGGCGGGTGGACGCGGATCCAGCCGGCGCAGGAACCCACCACCCACCGGATCGACGCCGAGGGCGACGAGGTCGGCGGCGGCCATGCCATCGACGGCGACCACGATCGGACTGCGGTCGAGTGTTCGCGCCGGCATCGCACCGGTCAGCCGGATGGCGGCCCGCAGACCGTCGCGCATCGGCGCCAGCCAGAGATCCTGTTCCAGCGTCGCCAGCGGTGCGGGGAACGATTCGGCCACCGGACCGGGACCGAAGACGGTGCCGCGGTCCGGTCCGATCGTCGTGATCGGGCGAGCCTGCAGCAGATGGAGGTGACCGTCGGCGGTCACTGCCCACTCGATGTCCTGCGGACCACCGTAGGTGCGGGCAACCTGGCGGGTGAGCGCGGCGAGGTGCCGCAGGTAGCGCTGAGGTGGGCGTGCGGCATCGTGCCCCGAACGCACCTCGCGGACCCGCCCGCGCCGGTCGAGCAGTGCGGTCCAGCCATCGACACGTCCCGACACCAACGCATCGGGACCGCCGTCGACGGCGGCGATCAAGAAGCGGTCACGGCGCCCTGAGACGGGATCGGCGCCGAACAGCACGCCGCCCCATTGGGCATCGATCATCGGCTGCACCAGCACCGCCATCGTGGCGTCGACGAGGCCGGCATCGCGGGCGGCGGCTGCCGACCGGACCACGGCGTCGACTGCGACGCGGAACTGCTGCTCGTCTCCGACGTCCAGCACGGACTCGAACACTCCTGCCATCGACGACGCGCCGCCGTCCTCGCCGGTCGACGACGAGCGGACCACGACCCGGGATGCGCCGTCACCCGACAGGCGCCGCCAGGCGTCGACGGCCGGTTCGGCCTGGTCCGCGTTCCAGCTCGTGGTCAACACGACGCCGGGCAGCGCCGGAAGCCCGGCGGAGCGGGCGCGCGCCAGGTTGGCGGCCTTGGCGCCCACGAGCGCCGGATCGACGGCGCGTGGGTCGTCAAGCGCGACGACGGATGGGTCTGCGGACATGTCGCCACCATCGCGATCCGCACTTGCGAATCACTGACACGGCGCTGACGTCATCCTGAGCGGCGGCGAAGCGGCTCCGCCGCCGCCGAACCGGGCCTTCGATTCTGAACGACGGGTTGCGCTCGTGCACTCGTCGGGTGATCAGTGGGCGTGCGACGATGCGCCGACCCGTTCGAGCAGTTCGTCGAGCTGGTGTGCGCGACCCGCTTCGAGCGCCGCGTCGTACCGATCGCCGAGCTGCGCCCGGACAGCCCGCTCGGTGCGCTCGACATCGAGCCGGTCGTCGTCCCAGAGCGGCGTGGCACCGCTGCCGCGGAGGTGAGCGGCGTGCCAGAGCAGCATCGCCGCCAACTCAGCGTCGTCACCGGCCGCCGCCGACGCCAGGCCTTCGATCGCCGACGCGACACCTCGTTCGTCGGATCGGTCGCGCGCGATGGCGAGCGCTTCGTCGTGGTAGCGCACTGCGGCCAGCGCATCGCCTGTCTCCTCCGCGACGTATCCCAGTTGGATCGCGCTGCGCGCCACGCCGCGCGCTGTGCGGAACCGGCTACTGACGAGTCGTGACGCCTCGTGGCACCGGCGGGCCTCGTCGAGGTCGCCACACCGCCGCCAGACGAGTCCGAGTCCGTCGAGCGCGGTGGCTTCGACGTCGGGGAGCGCCAACTCGCGCCCGACGTCGAGGGCCGCATGATGCAACTCGGCCGCGCCGTTCGGATCGCCAAGTCGGATGAGTGATGCGAGGCGGGTGGTCATCGTCGCGTGCCACCCGCGCAGTCCGTGCGTCGCACTGACGTCGCGCGCCTCGCGGACCGACACCTCGGCCGCCTCGTACCGACCCATCGTTTGCTGTTCGCGGATGAGCTGGTCGAGCGACGTCACCACGCTGCAGACGTCGCCGACCGAGCGGAACAGGTCGATCGCGGTGACGATCTCGCGCTCCGCATCCGCGTGCTGGCCGGCGAGCCCATCGGCGTAGCAACGCCTCGCCTCGCCACAGCCCGAGTGCCCGATCGAAGCAACCGGCGGCGGCCGTCGCCCGGCCACTGCCGAGCTCCGCCCGACCCTCGTGCACCAACCGCTCGAACTCGTGTGCATCGACGTCGTCGTCGGCGATGTCGAGCAGGTACCCGGGCGGGCGGGTCACGATCCGGTCGGTGCCGACCGTTCGTCGGAGCTTGAACACGACGACCTGGAGCGCGTTGGCCGGCCGCTGCAGGTCGCGCTCGGCCCACAGATCCTCGATCAGCCGCTCCGCGGGGGTGACCACGCCGGGCCGCAGCGCGAGCAGGGCCAGCAGCGTGCGCTGGCGGAACCCGGTGAGCGCGATCTGCTGACCCTCGTCGTCGCGGACGTCCAGCGGTCCGAGCAGCCCGACTCTCACGGCCAGACGCTAGCCGCCAGTCACGTTTGGTGAATCCGCCCGAACTGTCTGCTTCAGACTGCCCAGGGCTGCACCTGAAGCAGACAGAACGGCGGGGTTAGTGCAATGGCGCCAACGCTGAGCGGCCGCGAAAGGCTGCTGATTCGCCGAGGTCGGCTTCGATTCGCAGCAGCTGGTTGTACTTGGCGACGCGGTCGCTGCGGGCCGGCGCGCCGGTCTTGATCTGACCGCAGTTGGTGGCGACGGCGAGATCGGCGATCGTCGCGTCCTCGGTCTCGCCGCTGCGGTGGCTCATCACCGACGTGTACGAGTGGCGCGTGGCGAGCTCGACGGTGTCGAGCGTCTCGGTGAGCGATCCGATCTGGTTGACCTTCACGAGCACGCTGTTGGCGACGTTGCGATCGATCCCCATCCGGAGCCGGTGGACGTTGGTGACGAACAGGTCGTCACCCACCAGCTGGACACGTGCACCGAGCGCCTCGGTGAGGTGCGCCCAACCGTCCCAGTCGTCCTCGGCCATGCCGTCCTCGATCGACACGATCGGGTAGGTCGCGACGAGATGGGACCAGTAGTCGACCATCTCCGCTGACGACAGCACCTTGCCCTCGCCGTCGAGGTGGTACGCACTGTCGCGGTACAACTCGCTCATCGCCGGGTCGAGCGCGATCGCGATGTCGTCGCCGGGCGTGAAACCGGCCTTCTCGATCGCCTGCACGAGGATCTTGACGGCATCCTCGTTGGTGGCGAGGTCGGGCGCGAATCCGCCTTCGTCGCCGACCGCGGTCGACAGGTGCTGGTCGTGCAGCACGTTCTTGAGTGTGTGGTACGTCTCCGCGCCCCACCGCAACGCTTCCGAGAACGACGGAGCGCCGACCGGCATGATCATGAACTCCTGCAGGTCGATCGTGTTGTCGGCGTGAACGCCACCGTTGACGACGTTGAGCATCGGGACGGGCAGCACGTGCGCGTTCGGCCCGCCGACGTAGCGGTACAGCGGGAGCTCGAGCTCGTCGGCGGCGGCCTTGGCGACCGCCAGGCTCGTGCCGAGGATCGCGTTGGCGCCGATCCGGGCCTTGTTGTCGGTGCCGTCGAGCTCGATCAGCTCACGATCGACGGTTCGCTGGTCGAGGGCGTCGAAGCCGTCGAGCACACCCGCGATCTCACCGTTGACGAACCCGACGGCCGTCAGCACGCCCTTGCCGAGGTACCGCTCGCCGCCGTCACGCAGCTCGACGGCCTCGTGCTCACCCGTCGAAGCGCCACTCGGCACGGCAGCCCGGCCGCGGGCGCCGCTCTCGAGCACGACTTCGACCTCGACGGTCGGGTTGCCCCGAGAGTCGAGGATCTCGCGTCCGGCGATGTGCACGATGTCGCTCATAGGGGCGCCACCGTATCGCTGGGTACTCGTTCCGTTACCCTCCCCAGGCGACCTGGTCGGACGAGATCACTGGAAGCTCCATCGTGACCTCGCCGACTTGGAGCAGCTCGTCGGGCGCACTGATCAAGACGTCGGTGATGTACGACTCGAGTGCCTTCTCGAGGCTCACATCGGAGGCGCGCTCCTGGCTCAAGAACCATCGGTGTTCGAGAAGCTGGTGGTACAGCTCGGCTGGCTCCAGCTTGCTGAACAGTTCGGCCGGCACCGCCTCGATGATGGGCTCGAAGCGCTGATCGAGCCACCGCACGGCGACGATGTTCTCGGGCACCGTGCGGCCGGCCGTCTCGTGGAGCTGGGCGCCGAAGGCGCAGATGTCGTTCAGCAGGCGGCGGGCCTGGTTCTCCTCGGTGTCGAGCCCGGTCAGGCTGCGCAGCCGCTCGGCGTGGTAGCCGTGCTCGACGACGCGCGGCTGGAGGCGCAGGCGTTGGACGGCGTCGTCGGTGGTCACCAGCTCCATCTCGCCGACGTCGAAGCCGAGCTCGTGCAGCCGTTCGAGGCGGCGCTCGACGATCCACAGCTCATCGGAGTCGAACTCCTCGGTGTGCGTGACCTCTGCCCACAGTTGTCGGTAGCGCTCCTCGATCGCGCCTGACACCTCCCACGGGTCGATGTCGACCTGCAGGCGGCCGCCGGCCTGGAGGTCGAGCAGTCCGCCCGCCACGTTCTCGGCGGCGATCTCGATGTCGAGCAGGCGTTGGCCGTCGGACAGCTGCGGATGGCGTTCGGCCGTCTCGAGGTCGATCGCGTACGCCGAGAGCGCCCCGGCGTCGCGCCGGAACAAGGTGTTCGAGAGCGAGCAGTCACCCCACCAGAACCCGGCGAGGTGGAGACGCACCAGCAGCCCGACCATCGCATCGAGCATGCGCTCGCCGAGGTACGGGATCGTGAGACCACGGCCCGACAACAGCGTGCGATACGGGAGCGAGTAGTCGAGGTGACGGGTGATCAGCAGCCCGTCGACGCCCTCGGGCTTCTCGGTGAGCACCGCGACCACTTCGGCGGTCGGGAGATGCTCTTCGTCGAGCTCTCTCAGCAGCCGGTACTCGCGCAGCGCCAGCTCGTCGGGGAGCTCCTTCACCACGTACGACACGGCGGCGGTCTCGACGAGTCGCACAACGTGACGATGGAGACCGAGAACACCGTGCATCTGCGGAAGATCCCAGTCGGCCAGACGCTCGATGAACGGGAACGCGGCGATCTCGGGGTGCAACGAGGGATTGGCGATCTGCAGTCGCACCCGTTCAGTCTGGCCCAGCCTGGGAAGAACTCCTCAAGATCCGTGGGTGACCGGCCGATGAACCGACGTGGGAGTAGATCCTGTCACGCTCGCCCGACCATTCGCGCCGCCCGCTGGCTCGCCGATGGTCGATGTCGCACCGCCCACCTTGCCGCCCCGGACCGACGTCGAAAAGCCCCCGAAGGCGTTACTGCGTGAGCGTCTGTTCCCGCGCCACACCCACGTGAACACCGACTTGATCCCCGCTCGGCCGCCGATCGCGGGTTCGCACTTCCTGCGGTTCGCGGTGTCGTTCTTGCTCGGAGCGCTCGCGATGTTCACGCTCGGTGGCGGCGTCGTGATCCTGTTGCTGTGGCAGGAGGAGCGCGAGTCCGGGGTGCTGTTGAACCAGATCGATCGGGCGTGGGATCTGTTCGAAACGTTGCGTCGGGTCGAAATGATCGTCGCCTTCGCCGTCGTGCCGCTCGCTACCGCGTGGGCCGCCCTGGCGACGCTCAACGTTCGACGCGCGACCGCCCGGCACTGCAACCCCGTCATCGCCGCGCTGTCGATCCCGGCCGCGGTCGCAGGTGTCTGGGCGCTCGGTGCTGCGATCGCAGAACCCGCCGACGACTGGGCGACGGCGACGGGCGTGCTGCTCCTTCAGGCCCTCGTCATGGCCGTTCCAGTGATCGTGCTGGAACGTGTCGCGATGGCTGCGGAAGGGCCTCGACGGCCGCTGCGGATGACCTACCTCGCGGCAGTCGCCTACCTTGCCATCCTCCAGGGGCTCGGCGCGCTCTCGACGATCGCCGCCACCAACGATCCGGACGAGTGGGCGCAACTCGCCGCGTACCTCATCATCGCCGCGCTCGTCCAGATCCTCGGCGCGATCGCGGTCAACGAGGCGTTTCGCTCGATCGAGGGCGCCTCGGCGCACCGCTTCGCGCTGCGCAAGGCGTTCGGCGAGAACGTGCTGCTGCAGGCCGCCGGCCGCTGACTCTCTGACCTCAGTGTGACTCGTCGAGCTTGACCTGTTCCCACAACGCGTCGAGTTGATCGAGTCCGACGCTGGCGAGCTCGATGTCGCGCGCCCGAGCGAGCGCCTCGACGGCCTCGAAGCGGGCCCGGAACTTCTGCGCGGCCGCCCGCAGCGCCGACTCCGGATCGACCGCGAGGTGGCGTGCGACGTTGACGACTGCGAACAGCAGGTCGCCGAGCTCGTCGCGGACAGCGTCAGGCTCCGACGCCACGGCCGCCTCGCCCAGCTCCGCTGCCTCCTCGACGATCTTGGCGAGCGCGCCACCCACGTCGGGCCAGTCGAAGCCCAACTTGGCGGCCTTCTTCTGGACCTCGTGGGCGTACGACAGTGACGGGAAGGAGCCGGGGATGCCGTCGAACACGCCCTCGGACCTGCCGTCGAACGTCGGGCCATGGCCCTTCTCGGCGCGCTTGATGGCGTCCCAGTTGCGCAGCACGGTCTCGGTGCCGTCGACCACCGTGTCGCCGAACACGTGCGGATGACGGCGCACGAGCTTGTCGTGCACGCCGCGGGCCACGTCGGCGATCGTGAAGCGGCCCTCCTGTTCGGCGATCGTCGCGTGGAACTCGATCTGGTACAGCAGGTCGCCGAGCTCTTCGATGACGTGCTCGTCGCTGGTCGGGTCGTCGGCGGTCAACGACTCGAGCGCGTCGACCAGCTCGTAGGTCTCCTCGATGACGTACGGGATGAGCGTGCGGTGGGTCTGCTCGATGTCCCACGGGCACTGCTCGCGCAGGATTCGGGCGAGCTGGTGGAATCGCACGTACTCGGCGCCGACCGGCGTGGCCAACCGCGGGATGTACAGGGCGGTCAGGTGATCGGGCTCGACCGTGCGGTCGAGCTCGGCCCACGTGGTGCGCGTGATCGCCTCGTCGGGCGTGCCGAGGCGCTGGAGGATCACCACCTCCTCGTCGCCGGAAGCATCCTCGACGGCGAGCTTGATGTCGGACAGGACCCAGTCGGCATGCGCGTGGGCGACCAGCAGCGGACCCCGTTCGCCGGCCGCGGCGACGGCGAAGTCGTGCCCGTCGACGAGCCGCAGACCCACCTCGACCGGATCGATGCCGAGTCGCGCGTAGGCGACGTCGAGGAACGACAGGGCGGGCAGGACGGTGCACTCGACGCGGTCGTCGGCGACGAGCTGACGCACGCTGCGCTCGAGCACCAGCGGGCTGCCGGGGACCGCGTACAGCACCTCGCCGCCGTCGATGGCAGCGCGCACGATCCGGTCGGCGAGCTCGGTGTACACGTCGGCGTAGGTGTCGGCGGACTCGTACAGCTCGTCGAACGACACCGCGTCGGGCACGAGATGTGCTGACGGGTGCCGGCGCGTGCGGACGAACCTGAGTGGGACGCGCTCGATCTCGTCGAGCGTCTCGACGGTGACGTGGGCCGGGCTCCCCGGACCGAGGCCGATGACGACGACGCGGGGACGCTCGCCGCTGGCGCTCATCCCAACGCTTCGACGCCGGTGACCGGGTTGAACGATCCATATCGGGGGTCGACGTAGACGTCGAACTCGGCTGCCGCGCGCTGGAATCGAGCCGACGTGTCGGTGTACAGCGTCGCCAGCTCGGCCGGGTCGATGCGCTCCGACGGACGCAGGACGATGACGTGGTAACCGAACTCGCTCTGCACCGGTCCGAACGGCTCACCGATCTGGGCGGCGAGGACACCTTCGACGAACTCGGGGACGTACGTGTCCTCGAACGTGTTGGTCAGCGCGCACGGTAGGTTCCCGCCGTTCGCAGCCGACGCCGTGTCGGTCGATTCGCTCGTCGCCAGCTCGGCGAAGTCGGCACCGCCTTCGAGCCGGTCGAGGATCTCCTTCGCATCGGCCTCGGCCGCGACGAGGATGTGGGCGGTGCACACGATCCCGGACTTTGCGGTGCCCGAGTCGTACAACGTGCGCAGCTCGTCGTCGGACGGCGGCGGGAACTCGAGCGCCGACCACGTCTCGACCGCGGCCCGTTGCATGACCTGGAGGTTCTGCAGGTCGATCGGGACAGCCGCCCAGCCCTGCGGATCCTGAGCGGCGAGGGCTCCGGTCACGTCGGCGATCTTCTGGGAGGTGACGCTCTCGCCTCGGGCGGTGAGATCGGCCTCGACGATCTTGGTGAGGATCCAGATGTTGAGCACGTTGCGGGCGGTGTCGGCGCTGGCCCCTGACTCGTCGACCGCCGGTGTGCCGGGCTGGGTGGTGGTGGTCGGCGTCGCCCCGATCACGAGATCGCCGAGCTCGTCCTGCGACAGCTCGAAATCGCCGACGCGCGCCGCCGCGTCGTTGTCGGAGAACGTCGCGCAGCCGGTCACGGCGCCGGCGAGCAGGACGACCGGGATGACAACCGCTCGGCGATTCACGACCGCAGAACCTATCGGTCGGGGCCACTCGTTGTTACGGCACGATCAGCTCGCGGAGGAAGCCGACGAGGAAGGTCGCCGGGTCCTTGCTCCCTGAAACTGTTGGGGGAGGGATCGGGACCACGAGCTGGCGTTGGTCCTCTTTGAGGATCGCGTCGCGCGCGAGCCGTTTGAGGCGCATCGACTCGCTGAGCTTGAGCTCGATCGGTGACAGGCGCGCCTGAGTGGTGGTGATCTGCATGTCGGTGATGCCGAGCCGGTTGCACTCGGCCCGCAGCGAACCCACCATCAGCAACGCTTCGGCCGGCTCGGGGAGCGGACCGTACCGATCCTCCCACTCGGTTCGGATGTCGGCGACCTCTGACTCGCTGGTCACCGCCGCGAGACGCCGGTACGCCTCGAGGCGCAGCTCCTCCTTGGTCACGTAGTCGGCCGGGAGGAACGCGTCGGTCGGCACATCGAGCTTGATCTCCGAGGGTGGCGCGATCGGTTCGCCCTTCATCTCGGCGACCGCCTCGGTGACCATCTGGCAGTACAGGTCGTAGCCGACCGCCGCGATGTGCCCCGACTGCGCCTCGCCGAGCAGGTTGCCGGCGCCGCGGATCTCGAGGTCGCGCATCGCGATCTTGAATCCCGAACCGAGCTCGGTCGACTCGCCGATCGTGCGCAGCCGCTCGTACGCATCCTCGGACAGCGGTCGGTCGCGCGGGTGGAACAGATACGCGTAGGCCCGCTGGCCACTGCGTCCGACCCGGCCGCGCAGCTGGTGCATCTGACCGAGCCCGAGCAGGTCGGAGCGCTCGACGACGAGCGTGTTGACCGTCGGCATGTCGATGCCGGACTCGATGATCGTCGTGCACACGAGCACGTCGTAACGACCTTCGGAGAAGTCGACCACGACCTGCTCCAAGGTGCCCTCGTCGATCTGACCGTGGGCCACCGCGATGCGGGCCTCCGGCACGAGTTGGCGCAGCCGGGCGGCAGCGGTCTCGATCGACCGCACCCGGTTGTGGACCCAGAACACCTGACCCTCGCGGAGCAGCTCGCGCCGGATCGCTTCGATCGCGACCCGCTCGTCGTACTCGCCGACGTAGGTGAGGATCGGCTGGCGGTCGGCGGGTGGGGTCTGCAGCAATGACAGGTCACGGATCCCGACCAGCGACATCTCGAGCGTGCGCGGGATCGGCGTGGCGGTGAGCGTGATGATGTCGACGTTGACCTTGAGCTTCTTCATCGCCTCCTTGTGTTGCACGCCGAAGCGCTGCTCCTCGTCGACGACGAGCAAGCCGAGATCCTTGAACGTGACGTCGTTGGTGAGCAGGCGGTGGGTGCCGATCACGCAGTCGACGTCGCCCGTGCGCAAGCCATCGATCACGGCCCTGGCCTGGGCGTTGGTGAGGAACCGCGACAGCACTTCGACGCGGACCGGGTAACCGGCGAACCGATCGGCGAACACATTGCCGTGCTGGTTGGCGAGCAACGTCGTCGGCGCCAGCACGGCGACCTGCTTGCCCTCCTGGATCGCCTTGAAGGCGGCCCTGATCGCGACCTCCGTCTTGCCGAACCCGACGTCGCCACACACCAGGCGGTCCATCGGGTAGGGCCGTTCCATGTCGCTCTTCACGTCGTCGATCGCCACGCGCTGGTCGGGTGTCTCGACGTACGGGAACGCGTCCTCCATCTCGTGCTGCCACGGCGTGTCGGGCCCGAACGAATGGCCGACGCTGTGGACCCGCTTCTGGTACAACACGACGAGCTCCTGGGCGATCGCCCGCACCGCCGATCGGACCTTGCTCTTCGCCTTGGCGAAGTCGCTGCCGCCGAGGCGGTGGAGGGTCGGAGCCTCGCCGCCGACGTACTGGCGCAGTGCGTCGATCTGGTCGGACGGCACGTACAGCCGGTCGCCGCCCTTGTAGGCGATGAGCAGGTAGTCGCGCTCGATGCCGCCGATCGTGCGCTTGACCATCCCCTCGTACTTGCCGACGCCGTGCTGGTGGTGCACCACGTAGTTGCCCGCCTTGAGATCCTCGAAGAAGCGGGCACTCTCGCGTCGTGGTGGGCGGGCAGTCCGGTGCGAGCGGCGACGGCCGGTGAGGTCGGACTCGGCGATGATCGCCAACCTGGCGTTGGGCAACGTGCAGCCGCGATGGAGTGGCGCGACGACGACGCGGCCACCGGGACGAGTGGTCCCCCCGGTGGTCGTTGCGTCGCCGTCGGCGACCGGGAGGTCGAGCCCGTGGTCGAGCACCAACTCATGCAGGCGCTGCGCCGAGCCCTCTCCGTCGGCCGCCACGACGACGCGGTACTGCTGGGCGAGCAACTCGCTCAGCCGTTTCGTGAGGCCGCTCGCGTCGCCGCCGACCGGACCCCAGCCGGAGGCCTCGACGACTGGCGTGTCCGGCGAGTCAGGTGTCGAGTCGATCGTCCAGAACGACCCGCTCGAAGCAAGCAGCGCGTCCGGCGATGCGTGCAGGCGGGGGAACGTCTTGTCGGGGTCGCGGGCCCAGGTCGAGGCGAGGGCTTTGGCGAGGTCGTCCTCCTCGGCGAGCAGTTCGGTCGCCCGGTCGCGCATCCGGCGTGGCTCGACCAGCACGACCTTGGCGTGCTCGGGCAGCACGTCGGTGAGCAACTGGTCGTCGTCGACGAGCCACGGCAGCCACGACTCCATGCCGTCGAAGTGGAGGCCCTCGGCGAGACGCTCCCACTGCTCGCGTCCCCACGGCTCGGCGGCGATGAGCTCGTCGGCCCGGCGACTGACGTCCTCTGTCGGCGTCAGTTCGCGGGCCGGGAAGATCACCACCTCGTCGAGGTCGACGGTCGAACGCTGGTCGTTGACGCCGAACCGCGTCAGGCGGTCGACCTCGTCACCCCACAGATCGATGCGGACCGGGGCGTTGGCGGTCGACGGGTAGACGTCGACGATCGCCCCTCGCCGGGCGAACTCACCGCGGTGCTCGACCAGCCCCTCGCGCCGGTAGCCGAAGCCGACGAGGGTCTCGGTGAGCTCGTCGGGATCGACGATCGCGTTCGGCCGCACGACGATCGGTTCGGTCGACGTGGCGCCGGGCCCCAACTTCTGGAGCAGGGCGCGCACCCCGGCGACGACGATCGCCGGTGTCTGGTCGGGGTTGCGCAGCCGCCACAGCACCTCGAGCCGCTGCCCCATCGTCTCGACGCTGGGGCTCACGCGCTCGAACGGCAGCGTCTCCCACGCCGGGAAGTGGACGACCTCGCCGTCGGGCATGAACTGGGTGAGGTCGTCGTAGAGCTGGCCCGCGCTGGCTCCGGTCGGGCAGGCGACGACGAGTGGACGCCGACCGGACAGCTGTGCCAGCGCCGCGATCGCGATCGGTCGCGCCACCTCGACGACGGCGATGCGGGCCGACGGATCACCGAGGGCGCGGGTGAGCCCCGGCTCGTCGCGCAACAATGAGGGGAGTTCAGTCAACGACATGGAAGTAATGCGTTCTGTCTGCGTCAGATGAAGCGAGGCGCCGTCTGAAGCAGACAGTTCCGAGGGAAATCTGAACCTATCTAGCGGCCGTTGAAGTTGCGCATGGCGGCGTCGATGCCTTCCGTCACGATCGTCTCGACCGCGTCGGCCGCTTCGACGACCTTCACGTCGAGCAGCTCGCGCTCGCGCTTGGGAAGCTTCGACAGAACGTGCCCGGCGCCGCGCTCCTTGCTCGGCGGCTTGCCGACCCCGATCCGGACGCGCAGGAAGTCCTGCGACTTGAGGTGGGCGACCACGCTGCGCAGCCCGTTGTGGCCGGCCAACCCACCGCCGGCCTTGACGCGCAGCACCCCCGGTTCGAGGTCGAGCTCGTCGTGGACGACGATGACGTGGTCGGGCTCCTCGATGCGGTAGCGACGGATCAGCGACGAAACGGCCTGACCGGATTCGTTGACGTAGGTGAGCGGGAAGGCGAGGACCACCCGATGTTCGCCGATGCGCGACTCGGCCACCAGGGCGTTGTCGCGGCCCGCCTTGAGCGCATCGCCCCGGCGCTCGGCGAGCAGACGTACCACGTCCTCGCCGACGTTGTGGCGGGTGCGGGCGTACTCCTTTCCGGGGTTGCCGAGCCCGACGACGAGCCAGTCGAACGGGGTGCCCCTACCGGCGCGCCGGCCGAACAACCCCATCGCCGACCGCTCGTGCGATCAGTTGCCGGCGTCGCCGCTGGATTCGCCGGTGGTCTCGGTGGACCCTCCGGCAGCTTCGCCTTCGCCTTCGGCACCCTCGCCCTCGACCGCCTCGCCCTCGACGGCCTCTTCCTCAGGCACGGCGTCGGTCTCGAGCTCGCTGGCGCGCATCACGAGCACGGTCACGACGGCCATCTCGGGATCGCCGGTTGGGGTGACGCCCTCGGGCATGGCGACGTCCTCGAGGCGGATGACGGTGTCCATCTTCATCTTGCTGATGTCGACGACGAACTCGTCGGGGATGTTGCGCGGCGTGCACACGACCTCGATCGAGTCGACGGCAGGGTCGACGAGACCATCGTTGGCGAGCACCTCGGTCGCCGTGCCCTCGAGCCGCAACGGCACGGAGACGGTGATCTCGGCGCTGAGGTTGACCTGGATGAAGTCGACGTGGCTGACGTGACGTCGTACCGGGTGACGCTGGAGGTCCTTGACGATGGCCGAGTAGGTCTTGCCGTCGACATGGAGGTCGAGGACGGTGTTGAGCGCGGCGGTGCCCGAGAGCGCGGTACGCAGCTCGCGCCGCTTCACCGACACCACCAGCGGCTCCATGCCCAGCCCGTAGACGACGCCGGGGATCCGATCCTCGGCCCGCAGCCGCCGCGAGGCGGCGCTGCCCGTGACGCGTCCGGTTTCGGCGACAAGAACGGTGTCAGACATGGTGATGGCCTCAGTGAATCAGATGGAGCGAGCGCGAGAGCGCCGCGAAATGCTACCGGCGGACCTCTGGTCCGCCATCCTCACGCGAGATTCTCGCCGTGGAAGATCTCGCTCA
>Ga0190265_10000932_pt1 | contig 19158 bp, 19 predicted proteins | sample Popmic124T_FD_133135 | JGI IMG/M metagenome (GOLD analysis project Ga0190265, IMG submission 133135) | Populus adjacent soil microbial communities from riparian zone of Indian Creek, Utah, USA - 124 T | ecosystem: Environmental > Terrestrial > Soil > Riparian zone | place: USA: Utah | collected...
CCCTCGAAGATGTCGTCCTCGAGCGCGTCGAGCTTGTTGCCGATCTTGCGCAGCATCGGGAAGCAGTAGTCGAAGCTGTCGTCGACGAGGCGGTAGAGCAGGTAGCCCGAGCCGCGCGAGAAGAGCTGCTCGCGCAGCTCCTCCTTGGCGCGGCAGCGCTCGAAGAGGTACTCGACCGGCTGCAGCGGCTGGTTGGGGATCGTCACCACGTAGCCGGGCCCGACGAAGAGGTCGAGCTCGCCGGTGCCCAGCCGCCCTGCCGCCGGATCGAAGACCGGGAAGTGGAGGACGATGAACAGGTACTCGTCGTAGATGTCGATCTTCGGCCGCTTGTTGCGGGAGAGGACGTCCTCGAGGTCGAGGGCGTGGAAGTCGAAGTTCTCCTCCAGCCACTGGCGCTCCATCGCGCCGGGGAGCTCGATGTTGACCCAGCGCAGGCCGGAGGAGTCGATCTGCTCGACGTTCGGCGTCTGCTGCTCAGCCTGAGGCGCCGCGACGAGCGGGTCGCGGCGAGCAGCCCGTCGCAGCCGTGGTTTCGGAAGGTTCGGCATCGCTCTGGCTCACTGGCTCGTCGGGCATGACCGGCACTAGGTTAGACGGCCTTGCCGATCCGAACCGCACGAGATTTCCCCTGGTAAGGTTCTTTCTTACATAAGCGCCACATCTAGAGGGGTGGAGGGACTGGCCCGACGAAGCCCCGGCAACCACCTCGAACCAACGGTTCGAGGAGAGGTGCCAACTCCAGCAGATCGGAAGATCTGGAAGATGTGGGGGATGTCCGATCGGACCTCGCCCCACACAAGGCGAGGTTTTTTTCTAGGCCAGGAAAAGGAATGATCGGATGTCAATCGAGAGCTTGAAGTGCAAGGAGTGCGGAGCGGCGTACGAGCTGGACGCGCGCTTCGCCTGTGAAAACTGTTTCGGCCCGCTCGAAGTGGCCTACGACCACACCTCGCTCGACGCGGCGGAGGCAAAGCGCCGGATCCAGGCGGGATCGCAGGGAATCTGGCGCTACGCCGACTTCCTCCCCTTCGTCGGCCGCCCGGGAGACCCGCTCGAGCCGGGCCTGACCCCGCTGCTGCGCGCCGATCGCCTCGCCGAGCGGCTCGGGCTCGACGCCGAACTGTGGATCAAGAACGACGCCGCGAATCCCACCCACTCGTTCAAGGACCGCGTCGTCGCGGTCGCGGTCGCCAAGGCGCGGGAGCTGGGCTTCGACACCGTCGCCTGCGCCTCGACCGGCAACCTCGCCAACGCGGTCGCTGCCCACGCCGCCGCCGCCGGCCTCGAGTCCTACGTCTTCGTCCCCGCCAACCTCGAGGAGCAGAAGCTGCTGGCGACGGGGATCTACGGGACCAACCTGGTCGGCGTGCGCGGAAACTACGACGACGTCAACCGGCTCTGCACGCAGCTGGCCGAATCCCGGCCCTGGGCCTTCGTCAACGTCAACCTGCGCCCCTACTACGCGGAGGGTTCGAAGACGCTCGCCTACGAGACGGCCGAGCAACTCGGCTGGGAGCTGCCCGACCGGGTCGTCTGCCCGATCGCCTCGGGGTCGCTCTTCACCAAGCTCGGCCGCGGTTTCCAGGAGTGGCTCGACCTGGGCCTGCTGAGTGGCGAGCTGCCGGTCTTCAACGGCGCCCAGGCGCAGGGCTGCAGCCCGGTGGCGACCGCCTTCGCCGAAGGCTGGGACGTCTGCAAACCGCAGAAGCCGGAGACGATCGCGAAGAGCCTTGCGATCGGCGATCCGGCCGACGGTCCCTACGCGGTGGAGCAGGCTCGCACCACCGGCGGCGCGATCGACTCGGTCGGCGACGAGGAGATCAAGGACGCCATCCGCCTCCTGGCGGAGACGACCGGGATCTTCACCGAGACCGCGGGCGGCGTCACCATCGGCGTCCTCGCGAAGCTGGCCGAGCGGGGCGACATCGCCTCCGGCGAGCGGGTCGTCGTCTACATCACCGGCGAGGGCCTGAAGACGCTGGACGCGACCCGCGATAGGTTCCAGATGCACGAGATCGACCCCGATCTCGCCAGCTTCGAGTCCGAGTTCGAGCAGCAGGAGGTAGCCGTCTGATGGCAGTCACCGTGAAGATTCCGACCCAGCTTCGCGCTGCGACCGGGGGGGAGGCAGAGGTCGAGGTCGCCGGCTCAACCGTGGGCGAGGTGCTCGACGCGGTCTTCGCCGCCCACGGCGACCTGCGCGAGCGGATCACCCAGGACGGCGACCTGCGCCGCTTCGTCAACGTCTACGTCAGCGGCGAGGACATCCGCTTCCAGCAGGGGCTCGACACCGCGATCGCCGAAGGCGACGAGGTCACCATATTGCCTGCTGTGGCAGGTGGCTAAACCGCCGGTCGTCATTCTCTGTGGCGGTCGAGGGACGCGGCTGCGGGAGCGGACCGAGACGGTGCCGAAGGCTCTGGTTGAGATCGGGGGCATGCCGATTCTTTGGCACGTGATCGGGATCTACGCCGCGCAGGGGTTTGAGCGGTTTCTGCTCGCCACCGGCTACCTGGGGGAGACAGTGGAGGAGTTCGTCGCTGCGGAGGCCTGGCCGGGTGGGGTCGAGGTCGAGTGCGTCGACACCGGGCTCGACACGCCGACCGGCGGGCGGATCGCCCGCCTTGGCGAGCGCTTGGAGGGTGAGCTCTTCTGCGCGACCTACGCCGACGGCGTCGCCGACGTCGACCTCGACGCGCTGCTCGGGTTCCATCGCGACCACGGGGCGCTGGCGACGATGACCGTGGTGCGGCCGCATCTGCAGTGGGGCGTCGCCGAGGTCGACGGCGACGGCCGGGTCGAGGGCTTCGTCGAGAAGCCGCGCAGCGAGCGCTGGATCAACGGCGGCTTCTTCTGCTTCCAGCCGGAAGCGCTGAACCACATGGACGAAGACAGCGTGCTCGAGCGCGAGCCATTGACCCGGCTCGCCGCCGACGGGCAGCTGCGCGCCCACCGCCACGAGGGCTTCTGGGATTGCATGGACACCTACAAGGACGCGGTCGTCCTCAACGACCTCTGGGCATCGGGGCAGCCGCCCTGGACGGTGTGGGACGCGGCAAGGGTGGGGGGGCGGCGATGAGCCGAGCGCTGGTCACGGGAGCGCATGGCTTCGTCGCCTCGCACCTGGCACGGGCGCTGCTGAAGCGCGGCGACGCCGTGCGCGTCCTCGACCGGCCGGCACCGCGCGAGGCCGATGTCGGCGGTGAGCGGATCTCCGGGCTCGACCTGCTCGGGATTCGCGACGAGGTGGAGCTGGCGGAGGGCGATCTGCGCGACCTCGACGCCGTCGACACGGCGGTCGACGGTTGCGACTCGGTCTTCCACCTGGCGGCGCAGACGATCGTCGGCGTCGCCCGCGAATCGCCCCTCGACACCTTCGAGGTCAACGTGCGCGGCGCCTGGCACGTCTTCGAGGCCTGCCGCGACCGGGATGTGGAGCGGGTCGTCTTCGCCTCCTCCGACAAGGCCTACGGGTCGAGCCCGGAGCTGCCCTACCGCGAGGATTTCCCGCTGCGGGCGGCCTACCCCTACGACGCCAGCAAGGCCGCGGCGGACGTCATCGCCCGCAGCTACGCCCGCGCCTACGGAGTGCCGCTCGCCGTCACCCGTTTCGCCAACATCTACGGCGGCGGCGACCTCAACTTCTCGCGCCTGATCCCGGAGACGGTCGTCGCCGTGCTCGACGGACGGCCACCCGTGATCCGCTCCGACGGCAGTCCGGAGCGGGACTTCCTCCACGTCGAGGACGCCGTCTCCGCCTACCTGGCGATCGCCGCTGCGCTCGGCGACGGCGCGGCGGGGGAGGCCTTCAACGCCGGCGGCGAGCGGCCGCACTCGGTGCGCGAGGTGGTCGAGCTGATCGTGGATTCGGCGGAGAGCGACGTTGAGCCCGACTTCCAGGGCAGCGGCAATCCCGACGGCGAGATCGACCGCCAGTTCGTCGACTCGGCCAAGCTGCGCGAGCTGACCGGCTGGCGGCCCGAGGTCCAACTCGAAGCCGGCCTCCGCCGCACCCTGGAGTGGTACCGCGAGCACCCCGAGGCCCGCCCGAGCGAGTCGGTCGCGCGGCTAGGCTGAGGCCACCATGTGCGGGCGCTTCACGGTCACGGCGAAGGACACGAAGACGATCGCCGACCGCTTCCAGGTCGAGCTGGAACGCTCGCTGGAGCGGAACTCGGCGGGGGAGGCGCCGGCGCCGACCAAGGAGCGGGTGGAAAAAGCCGAATCGGGCCTGGGCCGCTTCAACGTCGCCCCGACGCAGGAGATCCTCACGATCCGCTCCTCGCCCGATCCCGACGAGGCGGCCGCCGGCGAGCGCGAGGCGCGGCTGATGCGCTGGGGCCTGGTCCCGCGCTGGGCCAAGGACCTCAAGGTCGGCTACAAGATGATCAACGCGAAAGCCGAGAACCTCGACTCCAGCCGCGCCTACTCGCCGCTGGTCGGCAAGTTCCGCCACCGCTGCCTGATCGTCGCCGACGGCTTCTACGAGTGGATGCGGGCCGAGGACCCGAAGCAGCCGCGCCAGCCCTGGCGCTTCACGGTCGACGGCGGCGCGCCGTTCGCCTTCGCCGGTCTCTGCACGCGCAAGGAGTGGGAGGACCCCGAGGACCGCGGTTTCGAGGACGGCTGGCTCTACAGCTGCACGATCGTCACCACGACGCCGAACGAGGTGGTCGGCAAGGTGCACGACCGGATGCCGGCGATCCTGCCAAACGCCGAGGCCGAGGCGGCCTGGCTGCGTCCCGACCTCGATGCCGAGGACGCGATCGCGATGTGCGGGCCGCTGCCGGCTTCGCGGATGGAAGGCGCCCCGGCCAACCCGAAACTGAACAAAGTCGGCAAAGGCAGCGAGGGGCCCGAGCTGCTTGTCGCTCCCGCCTAGCGGAGCGACCCGGCGGTGCGCACGGCGGTGCTGCCGGCGTCGTTCTCCAGCGTGCAGGAAACGTCCGCAGAGATCCGGCCGGCGGTCCGCCAGAAGCTGGCGAAGCCGAGCCCGAGGGGCTCCTGCGGGCGTCCCTCGGGGAGCCCCCACTGCCATTCCTGCGAGTCGGTCCGGTGCGGCAGCCAGCTGACGACGACCCCCGGCAGGTCGGTGAAGGTCCCGAAGGCGTCCTCCAGTTCCAGCGAGGCGAATTCCGCTCCCTGGATCGGCAGTCGGATCCCGACGCTCCCGGGGACCTCCTGCTTGGTCAGGTTGTATTCGCCGGTGGAGCGGGGAAAGGCGCCGCGGCTGTCGACCGTGCGGCCCAGTTCGGCCCGGCGGGCGCCGCTCGTCCGGCAGCGGACTCGCGCCTGCCCGACGGCTGAGCCGGGGGCGATCCGCAGCACGGAGGTGGCGCGATAGACCCGTTCGCCGTTGATGTTGGCTTCGGTTGCCCGCAGGCCGCCGTCCTGCAGCCGCATCGATCCACCGCCCGGGATCGCCGCCGGCCGCGAATCCGGCAGTGGTGCCCGCGTCGCCCACTTGATCGCCACCGAGCTGCCGCCGGTCTCGTCGGTCGAGAGCAGCCAGGCCGCCGCGCAGGCGACCAGCCCGACCGCGACGACCGCAAGCGCTCCCCGGGGCGGTCGCGTATCGGCGTTGGTCTCCACGGGCGGGTATTAGACACGAACCGTCAGAAGACGCGCCCGGCAGGATTCGAACCTGCGGCCTCCGCCTCCGGAGGGCGGCGCTCTATCCAGCTGAGCTACGGGCGCTCAGGCGTCAGTCTAGCTTCGCGTGTTCGACGCGCCGGGTCGCGTAGGCTCGCCGCCCATGCAGCTTTCGGTCGCATTCCTCGGTACCGGCGGTGCCGTGCCCTCGGCGCGGCGCTCGACCGCGAGCGTGCTCGTCGCCCGCGGGGGGGAACGGCTGCTGTTCGACTGCGGGGAGGGGACGCAGCGCCAGATGCAGCGCTCGCTCGGTCTGGTCCAGGTCGACGAGATCTACCTCACGCACTTCCATGCCGACCACTTCCTCGGCCTGCCGGGGCTGCTCAAAACCTACGACCTGACCGAGCGCGAGGCGCCGCTCACCGTCTACGGCCCGCGCGGCCTGGTCGACCTCTTCAACACTCTGCACCGGATCGTCGGCAGGCTCGGCTTCAAGCTCGATCTGGTCGAACTGGAGCCGGGCGACTCGATGGCGCTCGACGGGGCGAGCCTCCACGCCTTCCCGGTCGAGCACAGCGTGCGCGCCCTCGGCTACTCGCTGGTCGAGGACGAGCGCCCCGGCCGCTTCGACCCCGAGGCGGCGAAGCGGCTCGGCGTGCAGGAAGGCCCCGCCTTCGCGGCTCTGCAGCGCGGCGAGCCTGTGGCCGGGACGACGGGCCCCGTGCAACCCAAGGACGTGATGGGCGAGTCCCGACCCGGGCGCAAGCTGGCGATCACCGGCGACACGGCCCCCTGCCGGGCAACCGTCGAGGCCGCCCGCGGCGCCGAGCTCCTGATCCACGACGCGAGCTTCGCCGAGGAGGAGGCCCAGCGAGCAGCCGATACCGGCCACTCGACGGTCGGCCAGGCAGCCGCGGTCGCCCGCGAGGCCGAAGTGAAGATGCTCGCCCTGGTCCACATCTCCTCCCGCTACCACGTCGGCAAGGTCCTCGAAGAGGCCCAAGACGTCTTCCCCCCCGCCGTAGCCCCCCGCGACTTCGACCTGGTGGAGATCCCTTTCCCAGAGCGTGGAGAGCCCGAGCTCATCCCAAATGGAGCAAGGGATCGAGATCGAGACGAGGCGCCGACTCTCGACTGACGCCGGTGGGCAATGCTAGGCTGACGCCGTCCTTTAACCAGGTCCAGAGAGGCCAGGAAGGAGCAAACGAAGTGAGCGAGAAGGTCGTGCTCGAGCGCGACGATCTGAGGCGGACGCTGCGGCGGATCGCCCACGAGATCGCCGAGAAGAACCCGGGGCCCGACAGCTTGGCGATCGTCGGCATCCACACCCGCGGCGCCGTCATCGCTCGCCGCCTCCACGCTCTGCTCGGCGAGATGACCGAGAGCGAGCTGCCGATCGGCGACGTCGACATCTCCTTCTACCGCGACGACGTCGGCGCCAAGGGCCCCGCCTCCCAGCCGGTCGTCCACGCCTCCCACGTCGACTTCGACCTCGCGGACCGCACCGTCGTCCTGGTCGACGACGTGCTCTTCACCGGCCGCACCGTTCGCGCCGCGATCGACGCCCTCTTCGACTACGGCCGGCCACAGCGGGTGCAGCTGGCGGTCCTCTGCGATCGCGGCCACCGGGAGCTGCCGATCCGCCCCGACTACGTCGGCAAGAACCTGCCGACGGCGCGCAGCGAGCGCGTCAACGTGCGGCTGGAGGAGCTCGACGAGGTCGACGAGGTGACGATCTCCGAGCCGCAGACGGCGGAGGCGCTGGCATGAAGCACCTACTGGGGATCGAGCAGCTCTCCCGCGAGGAGATCGAGGCGATCCTCGAGCGCGCCGAGAGCTTCGCCGAGGTCGGCCGGCGCGACATCAAGAAGGTGCCGACGCTGCGCGGCCGCACCGTGGTCAGCCTCTTCTACGAGGCGAGCACGCGCACCTCATCCTCTTTCGAGCTGGCCGCGAAGCGGCTCTCGGCCGATCTGATCTCGATCAAGTCGAGCGGCTCCTCCGCCGACAAGGGCGAGTCGCTGAAGGACACATGCGCGACCCTTTCGGCCTACGACCCTGCCGCGATCGTGATCCGCCACCCCTACGCGGGGGCGGCGCAGATGGTCGCCGGCTGGTCCGAAGCTGCGGTCGTCAACGCCGGCGACGGCAAGCACGAGCACCCGAGCCAGGCCCTGCTCGACCTCTTCACGCTGCGCCGCCGGCTCGGCTCGCTGGAGGGTAAGAGGATCTGGATCGTCGGCGACGTCCTCCACAGCCGCGTCGCTCGCTCCAACCTGGTCGCCTTCCAGGCGATGGGCGCCGAGGTGACCGTCTGCGGCCCACCGACCCTGATCCCGCGCGGGATCGAGGCGCTCGGCTGCGAGGTCGCCCACTCGCTCGAGAAGCTGGAGGAGGCGGACGTCGTCTACGCGCTGCGGATGCAGAAAGAGCGGATGCAGGAGAGCTTCGTGCCCTCGCTGCGCGAGTACGCGGCCTGCTTCCAGATCGACACCCGGCGGCTCGGTCCACGCCAGTTGCTGATGCATCCCGGTCCGGTCAACCGCGGCGTCGAGCTCTCCGGCGAGGCGGTCGACTCGCCGCAATCGCTGATCTCCGAGCAGGTCGCCGCCGGCCTGGTGGTGCGGATGGCGATCCTCTACGAGCTGCTGGCGGCGAACGAACGCCCCGCCCCTGTCGAGGGCGAGGGAGCGGAACGCCCGACCCCGATAGGGCAGCCGGCGTGAGTCTCGCGGAGTCGCTCGACATGCGCTCCGGCGAGGGCGCGGACCTCGTCCTGCGCCGCGCCACCGTGCTCGACCCCGTCGCCGGGATCGAGGGCGCGCACGACGTGAGGATCCGCGACGGACAGATCGCCGAGCTGGCGGCGCCCGGAACCGCCGATGCAGCCGGCGCGGAGGAGGTCGACGCCGAGGGGCTGCACGCCTTCCCGGGCTTCTTCGACCCCCACATCCACCTTCGCACCCCCGGCCACGAGCACAAAGAGGACATCGAGACCGGGACCCGTGCCGCCGCCGCGGGCGGCTACTGCGGCGTGATCGCGATGGCCAACACCGACCCGCCGGTCTCCAGCAAGGCCGACGTTGAGGCCCTGCGTGAGGCGGCCCGCGAGCAGGCCTGCGTCCAGGTCGGTTTCCTCGCCACCGTCACCCGCGGCATGGAGGGCGAGGAGCTGACCGAGATGGCGGCGCTGCGCGACGCCGGGGCACTCGGCTTCAGCGACGACGGCCTGCCGATCCGCAGCGCCCGCGTCCTGCGCCGCGCCCTCCAGTACCAGCACCTCTGCGGCGGCACGATCGCCCTCCACGAGGAGGATCCGGAGCTGTCGGGGGACGGGGTGATGCACGAGGGGCCCGTCTCGGCTGCGCTCGGCCTGGCCGGGATCCCCTCCGTCTCGGAGTCGACGATGATCGCCCGCGACGCGGCCCTGGCCGGATACGAGAATGGCCGCATCCACGTCCAGCACCTCTCCGCCACCGAGTCGGTGGACGCGGTCCGGGCCGCCAAGGCGGCCGGCGTCGAGATCAGCTGCGAGGCGAGCCCGCACCACCTCTGCCTCACCGACGAGGAGGTGCGGAGCCTCGACCCGCGCAGCGCCAAGATGAACCCGCCGCTGCGCTCCGAGTCCGACCGCCAGGCGCTGATCGAGGGCCTGCGCGAGGGCGCGATCGAGTGCATCGCGACCGACCACGCCCCGCACGCACCGGAGGAAAAGGAGGTCCCCTTCGAGCAGGCGGCGATGGGGGTGACCGGGCTGGAGACGGCCTTCGCCGCGGTCCACACCCACCTGGTCCTGCCCGGGGTGCTCGACCTGGCGCTTGTGGTCGAGCGGATGGCCGGTGGCGCCGCCCCGTTCGGGCTGGAGCGGCCCAGCCTGGCCCCCGGGAGCGAAGCGAACGTCGCCCTCTGCGACCTCGGGGCCGAGTGGACGGTGGGCGAGGAGGGCTACGAGAGCCGTTCCGACAACTCCTGGTGCGCAGGACAGACCCTGACCGGCCGGGTGCTGATGACCGTCGCCGGCGGCCAGGTCGCCTACCGGCTGCGCAGCTTCTCCCTGGGAGTGGCGACGTGAGCGCCGCGAACGGCTACATCCTGCTCGAGGACGGCACCCGCTTCGACGGGGAGCTCTGCGCGCACGGAGAGCCGATCACGGGCGAGGTCGTCTTCAACACCGCGATGACCGGATACCAGGAGTCGGTCACCGATCCCTCCTACGCCGGCCAGATCATCGTCTTCACCTACCCCCTGATCGGCAACTACGGCGTCTCCGCCGCGGCGATGGAGTCCGACCGTGCCCACGCCCGCGGGGTGGTCATGCGAGAAGCCAAGAACGGCGAGGACGTCGCCACCGCGGAGGGCGGCTGGCTCGACTGGCTCGCCGACTGCGGCGTGGCCGGGATCTCCGGCGTCGACACGCGGGCCCTCGTGCGCCACATCCGCGACGGCGGCGCGATGCGGGGCGGCATCTTCGCCGCCGAGCTCTCCGAAGCCGAGGCGCGCGAACGGGTGGCCGCCGAGCCCTCGATGGCCGGCGCCGACCTGGCCCGGACGGTGACGCCGCCGGAGCCGGTTCGCTTCGACGGCGACGGCCCGCACGTGGTCGGGATCGACACCGGGATCAAGCTCAACATCGTCCGCCAGCTGCGCGAGCGCGGCTGCCGCCTCACCCTGCTGCCCTGCACCGCCTCCCGCGAGGAGGTCCTGGCCGAGGACCCCGACGTCGTCTTCCTCGCCAACGGGCCCGGCGATCCCGCCGCGCTCGACTACGTGGTCGACACGGTCCGCTCCCTGGTCGGAGAGCGCCCCATGTTCGGGATCTGCCTCGGCCACCAGCTGCTCTGCCGCGCCGTCGGCCTGGAGACCTTCAAGCTGCCCTTCGGCCACCGCGGCGCCAACCATCCGGTCAAGGAGCTGTCGAGCGGGCGGATCGACATCACCTCGCAGAACCACGGCTTCGCCGTGCGCGGGCCCGGCGGCGAGGCGCGGATCGAGGCCGACGAGCCGGTCCGCTGGGAAACCGACTTCGGAGCCGCCGAGCTGTCCCACCTCAACCTCTACGACCGCACCGTCGAGGGACTCGTCCTCCGCGACGTCGCCGCGGCGACCGTCCAGTACCACCCCGAGGCGGGGCCCGGCCCGCACGACGCCCGTCACCTCTTCGACAGCTTCCTCGCCCTGGCCCGTGCCTAAGCGCACCGACATCGAGAAGATCCTCCTGATCGGCTCGGGGCCGATCGTGATCGGCCAGGCCGCCGAGTTCGACTACTCGGGGGTGCAGGCCTGCAAGGTGCTGCTCGAGGAGGGCTACGAGGTCATCCTCGTCAACTCCAACCCGGCGACGATCATGACCGACCCCGGGTTCGCGACCGCGACCTACATCGAGCCGCTGCTGCCGGGCCCGGTGGCGAAGATCATCGAGAAGGAGCGCCCCGATGCGCTGCTGCCGACCCTGGGTGGGCAGACGGCGCTCAACCTGGCGATGGCGCTGCACGAGGACGGCACCCTGGAGCGCTTCGGGGTCGAGTTGATCGGCGCCGACCACACCGCTATCCGCCGCGCCGAGGACCGCGAGGAGTTCCGCCGCACGATGACCGACGCGGGCCTGCGGATCCCCTGGTCGCTGACCGTCGGCAGCCTCGCCGAGGTCGACGCCGCGCTCGCCGACAGCCGCATCGGGCTGCCGGCGATCGTCCGCCCGGCCTTCACCCTCGGCGGTCAGGGCGGCGGCGTGGGGGAGACCGAGACCGAGCTGCGCCAGGTCGTCTCCGAGGGGCTGGCGGCAAGCCCGATCAACCAGGTGCTGGTTGAGGAGTCGGTGATCGGGTGGGGCGAGTTCGAGCTCGAGGTGATGCGCGACCACAACGACAACGTGGTGATCGTCTGCTCGATCGAGAACATGGACCCGATGGGCGTCCACACCGGCGACTCGGTCACCGTGGCCCCCGCCCAGACGCTCACCGACCGGCTCTACCAGGAGCTGCGCGACCAGGCGATCCAGGTGATCCGCGCCGTCGGCGTCGAGACCGGCGGCTCCAACATCCAGTTCGGGGTCGACCCCGAGAGCGGCGGCATCGTCGTGATCGAGATGAACCCCCGCGTCTCGCGTTCCTCGGCGCTGGCCTCGAAGGCGACCGGCTTCCCGATCGCCAAGATGGCCGCCAAACTGGCGGTCGGCTACGCGCTGGAGGAGATTCCGAACGACATCACCCGCGCCACGCCGGCCTCCTTCGAGCCGACGATCGACTACGTCGTGACCAAGGTCCCGCGCTTCGCCTTCGAGAAGTTCCCGGCCGCCTCCGGCCGGCTCTCGACCTACATGCAGAGCGTCGGCGAGGCGATGGCGATCGGCCGCACCTTCCGCGAGTCCTTCGCCAAGGCGATGCGCTCGCGCGAGCTCGATGCGCCGACCGAGCCGCCCAGCGGCGACGAGGACCTGCTGGGGGCGATCTCGGTGCCCAGCGCCGAGCGCTTCGACCTCGTGCTGGAGGCCTTCCGCCGCGGCATCGACGTGGAGGCCGTGCACGAGCGCTGCCTGGTCGATCGCTGGTTCCTGTGCGAGCTGCAGGCGCTGGCGACCGAAGGCGACGGCACCGAGGGGCTGACCCGCACCTACAAGTCCGTCGACACCTGTGCCGCCGAGTTCGAGGCGGCGACCCCCTACTACTACTCGGCGCACGAGCGCTCCAGCGGCGGTCGCGCTCCCGCCTCGGAGGTGCGCCGGGGCGAGCGCCCCTCGGTCGTCATCCTCGGCGCCGGGCCGAACAGGATCGGCCAGGGGATCGAGTTCGACTACTGCTGCGTGCACGCGGCGATGACGGTGCGCGAGATGGGTCGCGACGCGGTGATGGTCAACTGCAACCCGGAGACGGTCTCGACCGACTACGACACCTCCGACCGGCTCTACTTCGAGCCGCTCACCGCCGAGGACGTGCTCGCCGTCTGCGAGCAGGAGCGCCCCGAGGGAGTGATCGTCCAGTTCGGGGGCCAGACGCCGCTGAAGCTGGCCCGGGTCCTCGAGGAGGCCGGCGTGCCGCTGCTCGGCTGCCGGCTCGAGCAGGGGGGTGCCTCTCCCGTCGCCGCGATCGACCGGGCCGAGGACCGGGGGCGCTTCGGCGCCCTGCTGCGCGGCCTGGGCGTCAAGCACCCCCCCTACGGGACGGCGCTCTCGGCCGAGGAGGCGGCGATGATCGCCGAGGAGGTCGGCTTCCCGCTGCTCGTGCGCCCCTCCTACGTGCTCGGCGGCAGGGCGATGGAGATCTGCTACTCGAACGAGAACCTGGCGGCCTACCTGGAGGCCCACGCCAAGGCCGACCAGGAGCACCCGCTCTACCTCGACCACTTCCTCGAGGGGGCGATCGAGGTCGACGTCGATGCGCTCGCCGACGGCGAGGCCGTCCACGTCGCCGGGATCATGCAGCACGTCGAGGAGGCGGGGGTCCACTCCGGCGACTCGGCCTGCGTGATCCCGCCGATGAGCCTCGGCGAGGAGATGCTGGAGGAGATTCGGGCGACGACGGAGCGGATCGCGCTGGAGCTCGGCGTGGTCGGCCTGATCAACATCCAGTACGCGGTCGCGGGGGGAGAGCTCTACGTGATCGAGGCCAACCCGCGCGCCTCGCGCACCGTGCCCTTCGTCTCCAAGGCGACCGGCACGCCGCTAGCCAAAGTCGCGACGAGGCTGCTTCTCGGCGAGCGGCTCGCCGACCAGGACCTCGGTGCCCCGCCGGAGGGCTTCGTCAGCGTCAAGGAGGCGGTGCTGCCCTTCGCCCGCTTCTCCGGCGTCGACTCGGTGCTCGGGCCGGAGATGAAGAGCACCGGCGAGGTGATGGGGATCGCCGCCGACTTCCCGACCGCCTTCGCCAAGGCGCAGGCTGCGGCGGGCGTGAAGCTGCCCGAGGAGGGCTCGGTCTTCATCACCGTCACCGACACCGACAAGCCGGCCGCGACCCAGCTCGCCGCCCGCTTCCACGACCTCGGCTTCGAGGTGATCGCGACCGGCGGCACCGCCCAGTCGATCTCGGCGATGGGGGTGCCGGTGACCCGGATCAACAAGCTGGGGGAGGGGTCGCCGCACGTCGTCGACCTGATCCGGGAGCGCCGCTGCGACCTGGTGATCAACACGCCGACCGGCTCGGGGCCGCGCGAAGACGGGGTCGCGATCCGAACAGCCGCGGTCCGCCACGGGATCCCCTGCGTGACGACGATGACCGGCGCCTCGGCCGCGGCGCGCGCGATCGCGGCTCAGAAGGAGGGGGACGCCGGCGTCATCTCGCTGCAGGAGGTGCACGGCACAGCCGCCGCTTCCTCCGCTCCGGCGGATGCCTGAGGCGCCCGGCACCGATGAATCCCATCACGTTTTCCATGCGATGGATGGAAAACGTGATGGGCTTTCGGATGGAGGCGGCATGACCGCACCCTTCGGGCGGCGGCTGTGCGAGGTGGCGGAGAGCCGCGATTCGGGCGGCTACCGCCTCTTCTCGCTGCTCGACGAGGAGGGTCCGGTTCCGTTGCCGGGCCAGTTCTACATGCTCGCCACCGAGCACCACTGGGAGCAGGACGGCGGCCGGCCGTTCCTGCCGCGTGCCCTCTCGGTCGCCGACGTCCCCCCGGGCGAGGGACCCACCCAGCTCGACTTCCTGATCGAGGGAATCGGGCCCGGCACCGACCGGCTCTGCGAGCTGGTCCCGGGGGAGCGGGTATGGGTCAACGGCCCCCTCGGCAACTCCTTCTCGCCCCCGCGCGAGCTTGCCCCTGGCGCCGCGGGCGCGATCCTCGTCGGCGGCGGCATCGGCATCGCGCCCTTGGCCCTCCTGCGCCGCCGGTTCGCCGACCGGAACATCCCCACCCGCGTCCTGCTCGGCTTCCGCGACGAGGTCCACTCGGGCGGCCTCGACGATCTCTTCGCCTGCTGCGAGGTCGGCCTCGCCAGCGAGGACGGTCACATCGGCCACCGGGGCTACATAACCGACGTTTTCAGCGCGATGCTCGAAGGCGACGACGCTGCCGGCGCCGCCGTCTATGCCTGCGGGCCGCCGCCGATGCTCGACGCCGTCGCGGCGCTCTGCGCCGATCGCGGCGTCGCCTGCGAGCTGGCGATGGAGTCGCCGATGGCCTGCGGCTACGGGGCCTGCTTCGGCTGCGCCGTCCCCAAGCCCGACGGCGGCTACATGCGCCTCTGCGTCGACGGCCCGGTGATTCGCGGTGGTTGAGTTCTGCGGCCTGAAACTGAGCAACCCGGTGGTCAACGCGTCCGGGACCTTCGACGCGATCGCCGCCCGCCGCATCTACGGCGAAGCGCTGCTGCAGGACTTCCCCTTCTCGGCCTTCGTCTCGAAGACGATCACGCCCGCGCCGCGGGTCGGGAACGAGCCGCAGCGGATCTGGGAGACCCCGGCCGGGATGATCAACTCGATCGGGTTGCCGAACAAGGGTCTCGACGGGTTCCTGGCCGAGGACCTGCCGCAGCTGGCGGAGCTGCCCGTGCCGCTGATCGTCTCGGTGATGGGGACGAGCCGGGAGGAGTTCTCACGGCTGGTGGAGGAGGTCGCCGGGCGCGAGGAGGTCGCCGCGGTCGAGCTCAACGTGTCCTGCCCCAACGTCCACTCGGGCCTGATCGTCGGCGAGCAGCCGGGGGAGACCATGGCGCTGCTGGAGGCACTGCGACCGCTGACCGGGAAGCCGCTGATCGTGAAGCTGACGCCGAACGTCGCCGACCCCGCCGCGGTGGCGGTCGGCGCGGCGGAGGGTGGGGCCGATGCCGTCTCCCTGATCAACACGCTGAAGGCGAGCGCGATCGATCCCGTGACCGGGCAGCCGGGAATCGCGGCCGGTCACGGCGGGCTCTCCGGTCCCGCGGTACGGCCGGTCGCCATCGCTCAGGTTCGCGCCGTGGCGGCGGCGGTCGAGTTGCCGATCGTCGGCATGGGTGGGGTCTGCAGCGGTGCCGATGCCGCCGAGATGCTTGCCGCCGGGGCACAGCTGGTCGCCGTCGGGACCGAGAACTTTCGCGACCCGCGGGCGGGAAGCCGGATTGCCGCAGAGCTTTCTGAGTGCCTGTTGGTGGCGGTCTAACCTCAACCTCCGGTCGAGGTCGAGGTGAATTTCCGGGAAAAAGGCGCGAATGGCCTTGCACGCCCTCGGCCCGCGGCTATACTCGCCGCCCTAATGCCTGCCCCAGTCAAGACGTCTGCCGCGGCCCCCGAGAGGTCGCTCGATCAGCGGATGGACGCGCTCAAACGGGCCAATGACATCCGCACTGCCCGTGCCAAGCTGAAGAAAGACCTGAAGGCGGGCAAAGCCAACATCCACGCGCTGCTGCTCGATCCGCCCGAGTACGTGATGACCGCGAAGGTCTTCGACATGCTCCTCGCCGTTCCGAAGTACGGCCGGGTGAAGACCAACCGCATCCTCAACCAGTGCCGGATCTCGCCCTCGAAGACGATCGGCGGTCTCTCCGAGCGCCAGCGCGCAGAGCTGGTCTCCCAGCTCCGTCGCTAGTTAGCCGACCGCCGCGCCGGTCAATATCTTCGGCCGCATGGCCAAGGTATTCGTCATCACGGGCCCCTCGGGGGTCGGCAAGGGGACGCTGATCTCGGGGCTGCTGCAGCGCGTGCCGGATCTGGAGCTGTCGGTTTCGGCGACGACGCGGGAGCCGCGCGAGGGAGAGGTAAACGGGCGCGACTACCACTTCCTCTCGCCCGAGGAGTTCGATCGCCGGGTCGAGGCCGAGGACTTCCTCGAGTTCGCGACCTACAGCGGACACCGCTACGGCACCCTGCGCTCTGAGGTCAGGCGGCGCCTGGACGCCGGCCACTCGGTCCTGCTCGAGATCGAGGTCCAGGGCGCGAGCCAGGTCCGCGCCGCGATGCGGGAGTCGGTTCAGGTCTTCATCGCCCCGCCGCGGCCCGAGGTCCTGCTCGAGCGCCTGCGGGCGCGGGGCACCGACTCCCCGGAGGCGATCGAGGCGCGGCTGAAGGTCGCGGAGATGGAGTTGGCGGCCCAGGGGGACTTCGCCCACCTCGTCGTCAACGACGATCTGGACGAGGCTGCAGGCGAGTTGGAGGAGATCGTGCGCGCCGAGCTCGGCTTACCACTAGACTCCACGGCCGAATGATTAGCCCACGCGTAGACAAGCTCCTCGAGCACGCCGACTCGCACTATGCCGCGGTCGTCGTCGCTGCGAAGCGGGCACGTCAGATAAACAGCTACTTCCACAACCTCGGTGAGGGCGGCTTCGGCGAGTACCCGCCACCGATGGTCGAGACCCACGGCGAGCGGAACTACCTCTCGATGGCGCTCGAGGAGCTTGCCGAGGGCAAGCTCAAATACGAGTACCGCGCTTAGCCCGCAACTCCAGGAGGTACAGATGGCCAGGATCCTGCTCGGCGTAAGCGGTGGGATAGCCGCCTACAAGTCGCTGGAGCTGGCGCGCCTCGCCACCAAGGCGGGCCACGGCGTGCGCGTAGTGATGACCGAGAACGCCGAGCGCTTCGTCGGGGCCGCCTCCTTCGAGGGCATCGTCGGCGCCCCGGTGCTGACCTCCGAGTTCGAGCGCGACCCGATGCGCGGTGCCTTCCCCGGCGATCCTGTCCCCGAGCACGACCCGATCGGCCACCTCGAGGTGGCCGCCAACTGCGACGCCTACCTCGTCGCCCCCGCCTCCGCCAACACGGTCGCAAAGCTGGCCGCCGGGATGGCGGACTCGATGCTGACCACCGGCTTCCTCGCCTGCGCGGCGCCGCGTCTTCTCGCTCCGGCGATGAACGACCGGATGTACGCGGCCGCCGCGACCCAGGCCAACCTGGCGACGTTGCGCGAGCGGGGCGTCGAGGTGATCGAGCCCGAGGAGGGGGCCCTCGCCTCGCGGGGCGAGTTCGGCAGGGGCAGGCTGCCCGACCCCGAGCGCCTGCTCGCGCGGCTGGAGGCGGTACTGCCGGCGGGCGAGCGGCCCTGGGACGGACTCCGCGTGCTGGTGACCGCGGGGGGCACCCGCGAGCCGGTCGATCCGGTGCGCTTCCTCGGCAACCGCTCCAGCGGTCGGATGGGGCTCGCTCTCGCCGCCGCCGCCGCTCGCCGCGGCGCCGAGGTGACCCTGATCGCAGCCAACGTCGCCCTCCCCGAGCCGGCCGGCGTTCGCCGCATCGACGTCGAGACCACCGCCGAGCTGGCCGAGGCCGCCCGCACCGAGTTCCCGTCCATCCACGTGTTGCTGATGGCCGCGGCTCCTGCCGATTTTTGCCCTGACGAAGTCGCGGCGGACAAGCTCAGGCGGGAGGAGGGCATCACTCTTCACCTGAAGCCGACTGAAGATGTCCTCTTGGGCCTATCCCGGGAGCGGCGACCCGACCAGACGTTGGTTGGCTTTGCGGCGGAATACGGCGACGACCATGAGCGGCCTCGCGAAAAGCTGGAGCGCAAGGGCGTCGATCTGATCGTCTTCAATGACATCTCGGATCCAGGGATTGGGTTCGATAGCACTGAAAACGCCGTAGCTCTGTTTGACAGGAATGGCGCGCGAGCATTTGGCCGTTCTTCGAAGGACAAGATTGCCGAGCGCATCCTCGACAGGGTGGATTGGTTGCGAGGTTCGGCTGAGCTACCCGTCAGCCAGCCAAACGAGTAGAGCCGGGCCGCAAGGAGGACGGGGGTGTCCGTCCGCGCAGCGGCGTCCTCTTTTTCGCCCCAGCGGACTCAGCGAGAAAAACGCCGCTCCCCTGGCGAAAAACCCAGCAAGCGGACGGACACCCCCGTCCTCCCACAAACCAACCGGGCTATACTGACTACAAGCTTTTTGTCCCTATGCATTGTCGAGAAGTGGGCCTGGCCCACTTTTTTTTCGGCTTGAACCAGGCGTGACAGATCTCAAAGACAGCATTCAGCAGCAGCTTTCCGAGCTCGACTCCGAGCTCGACCTGGTTGCCCTCGAGCAGCCGGGGAGCGCGACCCTGCGCCTCTTCATCGACCACCCGGGCGGGGTCGATCTGGCGCTCTGCGAGCGGGTGACCCGGCATCTCGAACACCTGCGGGCGGACTACTCGCTCGAGGTGTCTTCCCCGGGCCCCAAGTACAGCCGCACCAACCCAACTTCCGAACCAACCGAGGAGCGACCGTGAGCAAGGAGATCGTCGAGGCAATCAAGACGCTCGAGCAGGAGAAGGGGATCTCCTCCGACAAACTGATGGACGCGCTTGCCGACGCGCTGCTCTCCGCCTACAAGAAGACGCCGGGCGCCGCCAAGTACGCCCGCGTCGACCTCGACCACGAAACGGGCGACTTCCGCGTCTTCGAACTGATCCTGCCGCCCGAGCTGGAGGAGAAGCTGCTGGCCGAGGCGGCGGAAGCCCAGGAGGAGGAAGAGCGCGAGATCGACCCTGAGACCGGGGAGCTGAAAGAGCTGGAGGACCCCGAGCTCGACCCCGAGATGCTCGCTCCCTACGAGGACCAGATCTCCTCGCGCGACGTCACCCCCGACGACTTCGGCCGGATCGCCGCCCAGACCGCCAAGCAGGTGATCCTGCAGCGGATCCGCGAGGCCGAACGGATGATGATGTTCGAGGAGTACCA
>Ga0190265_10000933_pt1 | contig 19123 bp, 15 predicted proteins | sample Popmic124T_FD_133135 | JGI IMG/M metagenome (GOLD analysis project Ga0190265, IMG submission 133135) | Populus adjacent soil microbial communities from riparian zone of Indian Creek, Utah, USA - 124 T | ecosystem: Environmental > Terrestrial > Soil > Riparian zone | place: USA: Utah | collected...
GCTGCCGCTGATCGGGAAGGCGCTCGCAGACCCTCCGTACGAGATCTGGCACGGAGGGTCGCTCTTGCCGTAGGCGCTTTCAAGCTCGCCCGACTTCTCGGCGGGTTGATGGGTCTGCTCGACTTGCGCGATCTGCACCTTCTGCTTGGCGATCGCCCGGGCGAGCTTCCTCGAGGGGTACTTCGCGTATTCCTTTTCCATGCGCTCAAGCTGTCCGGCGAGGTGCTGGGCGGCCCAAGTGAACCCTTCGGAGCCGAACGCGAACGTCTCGACGGTGCCGTCGCCGCGGTCGCGCTGCAGCACGCCCTCGGCCACCGGCTTCCACCCTTTCTTGAGCATTTGGGCGTAGGAGTCCGGCGGGGAGGCTTCCCCTTCCAAGGAATCCGCGAGGCTCGGGCGCGTGCCGCTTCCGATCAGCAGACAGAGCACGAGGGAGGCGAAAGAGAGCTTCTGCTTCATGGTGCACTTCTCCTTAACTAAGTTCATGCCTCATGGCGTTGAAGTCGTCCTCGAGTACTGGACCGAAGTGGTGTGGGTGTCGGAGGCGGACTGACCGATGCCGTCATTCACGGTGACGGAGAGGTTCACGATCTCGACACGGGAGACGTTGTTGCCGCAGAAGGTTTTGGAGTACGAGCCGCCGGTTCCCACGTTGGAGCCGTCGCGGTACCAGGTGTAAGAGAAAGGCGAGGCACCGCCGGAGACCGAGGCTGTCCACAGGACGGTCGTGCAGTCGTAACCGGTGATGTGGCGGTAGGTGGTACCGATGATGGTGACGCTGACCGGAGGCACGGGGGGCTTGCAAGCGTAGTTGGGGGTCGCGGAAATCGAGTAGAAGATGCCCAGCGAGCCGCTGGTCACGTGGGCCGAGGCCTCGGAGTAGCAGTCGCTGCTGCCGGCCGTGCTGGCCGCGGCCACGCTGTCGTACCAGGTGCCGTTGCTGCGCGGATCGGTCGTGGTCTGCACGTTCGTGGTGGTGCCCGTTCTGGCGCGTGAGTAGGCGTAGGCGTTGGTGTCACCCACCAGGCCGCAGTTGTTGTGGAAAAGGGCGTTCGATTTTGCGCCGGCACCGCCGCCGCTCAAGGGGAAGGCGCTCGCGTCCCCGCCGTACGAGATCGTGCATGGAGGGTCTGACTTGTCGTAGGCGCCTTCAGGCTCGCCCGACTTCTCGGCGGCTTGATGGGTCTTCTCGACGTGCGCGATCTGCGCCCTCTGCTTGGCGATCGCCCCGGCAAGCTTCTTCGAGGGGTACTGCGCGTATTCTCTTTCCATGCGCTCGAGCTGCCCGGCGAGTTGCTGGGCGGCCCAGGTGAGTCCTTCAGAGCCGAACGCGAACGTTTCGACAGTGCCGTCGCCGCGGTCGCGCTGCAGCACGCCCTCGGCGACCGGATTCCACCCTTCCTTGAGCATCTGGTCGTAGGAGTCCGACGGAGAAGCCTTGGCTGACATGGGAGCCGCGAGGCTCAGGCGCGTGCCGCTGAAAACCGTCAGGCAGAGCACCAGGGAGGCGAACAGAAATCCATGCTTCATGATGCCTACTCCTTGACCAGGTTGAAGTACTTTGGATGAACAAAAGGAGTGCTGCCTTGAAAAGACGGGGAGAGCCCATCCGCCTCTGAATGGACTCCCCCGCTCGCGCTCAAATCAGCCCAGGGGCTTTAGAGCGGCTCTTCGGGCAGGCAGAACCTGGTGCCGCAGGTCGGCGTCTTCGTCCTGTACGTGACCGAGGTTGTGTGGGTGTCCGAAGCGGTTTGACTGATGCCGTCGCTTACGGTTACGGAGAGGTTCACGGTCTCGGTGTAGTTAGAGTTGCCGCCGCAGAAAATTTCGGCGTACGTGCTGCCGGTCCCGACGTTGTAACCATCACGGTACCAGGTGTAGTTGTAGGCCGGGGTGCCGCCGGAGACCGAAGCCGTCCATTGGACCGTCGAGCAAGCGTAGCCGTTGACCAGGGAGAGGATGGGACCGGTGATCGTGACGGTGACCGGGGGCACTGGGGGGCTGCAAGTGTAGTTGGGGGTGGCGGAAATCGAATAGAAGATGCCCAGCGAGCCGCTGGTCACGTTTGCCGAGGCCTCGGAGTAGCAGTCGACGCTCCCCGCCGTGTTGGCCGACGCCACGCTGTCGAACCAGGTGCCGTTGCTGCGCGGATCGGTCGTGGTCTGCGTGTTTGTCGTGGTGCCAGACGTGGCGCGCGAGTAGGCGTAGGCGTTGGTGTCGCCCAGCAGGCCGCAGTTGTTGTGGAAGTAGGCGTCTGAGCTCGCGCCGGCGCCGCCGCCGTTCAGCGGAAAGGCGTTCACGTGAGCTCCGTACCCGACATCGCACCCGTTGATGATCACCTTGTCGTAGGTGCTCGAAAGCTCTCCGGACTTCTCGGCCGGCTGAGCCGTCCGCTCGACGCTCGCGATCTGCGCCTTCTGCTTTGCGATCGCCCGAGCGAGCTTCTTCGAGGGGTACTTGGCGTATTCCTTTTCCATGCGCTCGAGCTGCCCCGCGAGTTGCTGGGAGGCCCAGGTGAATCCTTCCGAACCGAACGCGAACGTCTCAAGGGTGCCGTCGCCACGGTCGCGCTGCAACACGCCCTCGGCAACCGGCTTCCATCCTTCCTTGAGCATCTGGTCGTAGGAGTCCGGTTGGTAGCCCTCCCCTTCCACGGGAGCCGCGAGGCTCAGGCGCACGCCGCTGAAGAGCATCAGACAGAGCACGAGGGAGACGAACGAAAATTTCTGCTTCATGGTGCACTACTCCTTGACAAGGTTGAATTACCAGCCCGGCTCCACGGGGGCCGGGCATTGGTGAGCAAAAGAGTGCCGCTTGAGATGAGGCTCAGGATTCCGGCTCGGGGATTATCGGGCAGATCCTCGAGCCGCCGCAGGGGTTCTGCGTCGTCCTCGTGTAGTTGACTGAGGTGGTGTGAGCGTCCGACTGGGTCTGGCCTATTCCGTCGGTTACGTTGACGGAGAGGTTCACGGCTTCGGTATAGGCAAAGTTGTTGCCGCAGAAGGTCTCAAAGTACGAGCTGCCGGTCCCCACGATGTAGCCGTCGCGGTACCAGGTGAAGTTGTAAGCCGGGGTGCCCCCGGTGGTCGTGGCCGTCCACTGGATGTTCGTGCAGGCGTAACCGGCGACCGAGCGGAAGATGGGGCCGGTAATCGTGACCGTGACCGGGGGGACGGGGGGATTGCAGGTGTAGTTGGGGGTCGCGGAAATCGAATAGAAGATACCCAGAGAGCCGCTGGTCACGTTCGCCGAGGCCTCGGAGTAGCAGTCGAGGCTCCCCGCCGTGCTGGCCGAAGCCACGCTGTCGAACCAGGTGCCGTTGCTGCGCGGATCGGTCGTGGTCTGGGTGTTCGTGGTGGTGCCCGTCGTGGCGCGCGAATAGGCGTAGGCGTTGGTGTCGCCCAGAGCGCCGCAATTGTTGTGGAAATAGGCGTTCGAGCTCGCACCGGCGCCGCCGCCGCTCCGTGGAAAGGCGCTCACATACCCGCCGTACGCGACGTCGCAACCGTTGATGATCACTTTGTCGTAGGCGCTCTCGAGCTCGCCGGACTTTTCAGCCGGCTGAGCGGTCAGCTCGACACGGGAAATCTGTGCCTTCTGTTTGGCGATTGCCCGGGCGAGCTTCTTCGAGGGGTACTTCGCGTATTCCTCTTCCATACGCTCGAGCTGCCCCGCGAGCTGCTGGGAGGCCCAGGTGAAACCCTCGGAGCCAAAAGCGAACGTCTCAAGGGTGCCGTCGCCGCGGTCGCGCTGCAGCACGCCTTCGGCCACGGGTTTCCATCCTTCCTTGAGCATCTCGGTGTAGGAGTCCGACTGGGAGTCCTCCCCGGGAGCGGGAGCCGCGAGGCTCAGGCGCGTGCCGCTGAAGATCATCAGACACAGCACGAGGGAGGCAAACGAATACTTCTGTTTCATAATGCGCTACTCCTTACTAAGTTGTAATACTAGCCCGGCCACAGGGCCGGACATTGATGAGCAAAAGGAGCGTGCTGTCTGCGCTACGGCTGACTTGCAAACAAAACGGAGCGCATTCTAGCCATGGTCAAAAGCATTGTCAATGTTAAAAAACCTATTCCATTTCTTCTATGAAAGCGGCACGCCCGCTTGCGCCGGAGGCCGTTCTCCTGGAAACTACGAGCCGTTGCTCAAGAAGTTTTGACCTAGGAGAAATTCATGGCCGAGGCATTGCCCTTCCGCTCTATCCCCAGCCCTGCTCGCGGGCGGCGAGCTCTCCGCCGCGCTGCCTTGATTTTCGCCGCCGTGCTCGGCCTCCTGGTGATCGTGGCTGCCGCGGGCGGCCTCTGGCTCCGCGGCGAGATCGCGGACAGCCTGCCGCAGCTCACTGGTGAGCGGTCCATCCCAGGGCTCGCCGCACCGGTCACGATCGAGCGGGACGCGCTCGGGGTGCCCACCATCCGAGCGGAGAACCGCCTCGATGCCATGCGCGCCCTGGGCTTTCTCCTCGCTCAGGACCGCTTCTTCCAGATGGACCTGCTGCGACGCCAGTCGGCGGGCGAGCTGGCCGAGATCATCGGACCGGCGGCGCTCGACATCGACCGCGGGCACCGCGTCCATCGCTTCCGCGCCGTGGCCCGCCGCGTCCTCGCCCAGGCGTCGCCGGGGGCGCGGGCGCTCTTCGAGGCCTATGCCGGAGGCGTCAACGCCGGGCTCACCTCTTTGGGGACGGCGCCGTTCGAGTACATCGCGCTACGGACGGACCCCGCGCCGTGGCTGCCGGAGGACTCGGTCCTCGCCGTGTACTCGATGTTCATCGAGCTGCAGGACGAGACGGGCGAGGACGAGTCGCACCTGGGCATCCTGGAGGACACGCTGCCGCCGGAGATGTTCGCGTTCCTCGCGGCGCCCGGCACGGAGTGGGACGCTCCTCTGGTAGGCGAGCCCTTCGCGACGCCGCCAGTCCCCGGACCGGAGGTCTTCGACCTGCGCCGGCGCAGGAGCCTGCCGAAGGCGGCGCGGCTCGAAGAGCCCCGGCGGCAGTCGGAGGATCTCCGCAGGGCAGCGGCCGTTCTGGGCAGCAACAACTGGGCGGTGGCGGGCACCCACACGGCGGACGGCCGCGCTCTCCTTGCCAACGACATGCACCTCGGCATCCGGGTGCCGAACACCTGGTACCGCGCGTCCGTCGTCCGTCCGGACGGCGCCGGCGGCACGCTCCGCATGACCGGGGTGACGCTGCCAGGCACTCCCATGGTGGTCGTCGGCAGCAACGGCCACGTCGCCTGGGGGTTCACCAACAGCTACGGCGACTGGACGGACCTCGTCATCCTGGAGGTCGATCCCAAGGACCCGGAGGTCTATCGCACTCCCGGCGGGCCGCGGCGCTTCACCGCAGTGGCCGAGACGATCCGCGTCAAGGGTGGCGAGGACGTGGCGCTCACGGTGAGGGAGACGGTCTGGGGGCCGGTGATCGACAAGGACCATCGCGGCCGGCTCCGTACCCTCGCCTGGACCGCCCATCGTCCGGAGGCGGTGAACCTCGGAGTTGGGGATCTGGAGACCGCCCGCTCGCTGGACGAGGCAGTGGCGATCGCCAACCGCGGCGGCATCCCGGCGCAGAACTTCGTGGTCGCCGACGAGAAGGGCAGGGTGGGCTGGACGATCGTCGGCAAGATTCCGCGCCGCACCGGCTTCAGCGGTCAGACCCCCACCTCCTGGGCGGACGGCACGCGCGGTTGGAACGGCTGGCTCGCCCCCGAGGAGTACCCGCGCGTCGTCGATCCCCCTTCGGGAAGGGTATGGACCGCCAACTCCCGCGTAGTCGACGGCGAGATGCTGGCGAAGGTGGGCGACGGCGGCTACGACCTGGGCGCTCGCTCGCGGCAGATCCGCGATGGCCTCCTCGCTCTCGACAAGGCGACGCCTCGGGACATGCTCGCCATCCAGCTCGACGACCGCGCCCTCTTGGTCGAGCGCTGGCACAAGCTGCTGCTCGATGTCCTGACCCCTGAGGCGATCGCCAACGATCCGCGCCGCCGCGAGCTGCGGCAGCTCCTCGAAACCACCTGGACCGGCCGCGCCTCTGTCGACTCGGTGGCCTACCGTGCATCGCGCGCCTACCGGAACTTCCTCGTCGAGCCGGTGTTCGACACGCTGGTGGGGCAGGCCGGCAAGCCCGAGGAGGAGCGCTTCGGTCCCAACCCGCAGTTCGAGGGGTGGCTGTGGCGGCTGGTCACCGAGCGCCCGGTCCACCTGCTCGATCCGAAATACAAGAGCTGGGACGAGCAGCTCCTCGCCGCCGTCGACGCCATGCTCGACTTCCAGATGGAGCGCGGACCGAACCTCGCCGACCGCACCTGGGGGGAGCGCAACACCACCCGCATCCAGCACCCCTTGAGCCAGGCCCTGCCCTGGGTTGGCCGCTGGCTCGACGTTCCGGGGCGCGCGCTCCCCGGCGACGAGAACATGCCGCGGGTCCAAGGCCCCGCCCAGGGCGCCTCCGAGCGCCTGGTCGTCTCCCCGGGCCAGGAGGAGAAGGGCTTCTTCCACATGCCCGTGGGCCAGAGCGGCCATCCCATGTCGCCGTACTACCAGGCGGGGCACCGGGCCTGGGAGAACGGCGAGCCGACCCCGTTCCTGCCGGGCCCTGCCGAGCACACGCTACGGCTGGTGCCGGGCGGGTAAGCCGAGATCCGATCACCTGAATGGAGGAGCTGATGTCGAAAGAGATCGTCCACGTCGTGGCGACGTTCGTCGCCGCGCCGGGCAAGGAGAGCGAGTTGGAAAGTGCGTTGGCCGCGCTGGTGGAGCCGACCCGGAAGGAGGCTGGCTGCCTGCGCTACGACCTGTTCCGGGCGCTCGACGGCTCGGGAGACTTCGTCTTCGTCGAGGAGTGGGAGTCCGTCGAGACACTCGACGAGCACGGCCGGTCGGCGCACATCCAGGAGGCAGGAGCGAAGGCGCCGGCCCTGCTGAGCGCGCCGCCCAAGGTCACGCGCTACCGGCAGATCCGGTAGCGCGTGAGGACGGCCTTCTTCAGCGTGCCCGCTTCCTGGCGAGGATGACCTCGCGCCCGGTGAGATAGAGCAGCACGACGAGGACTCCGAAGGGGATCAGCGAGAGGAGGTCGGCGGAGGCCCCGTTGAAGAAGGGGTTGCTCGCGGTCATCGTCTCGGTGATCCGGTTGTTGAAGTCGGTCAGCACGCCGGCCATGAAGGCGATCAGGATGCCGGCGATGGCGCCGCCCGCGATGTAGCCGGAGGCCATCAGCACGCCGGGGCTCTTGTCGCCCTCGGCGACCAGCTCCTCTTCGGTGAGGTTCTGGTGCGCGAGCTTCTTGCGCATCTGACGGTCGACCAGCCAGCGGATCAGGCCGCCGATGAAGATCGGGCTGGAGGACGACAGCGGCAGATAGACGCCCACCGCGAAGGCGAGCGACGGGATGCCCGACATCTCGAGCACGATCGAGATCATCACCCCCAGGAGCACCAGCCCCCAGGGTAGCTCGCGGTTCAAGATGCCCTTGATGATGTAGGACATCAGAGTCGCCTTGGGAGCGTCGAACTTGGTGACGGTCGAGCCGTCGGGCCGTGTGCGGTGGATGCCGTTGATGCCGGGGTCGACGAGGTAGACGGGGACGCCGGCGTCGTTGACGAGGTACTTGCCGGCCGGGCCGCCAGTCTCGTCCGTCTTGTGCCACACGCGGTAGGTGCGCGAATCGGAAGCCGCCTGCGAACCCGCGAGGCTCTCGGTCGACAGGGTGGGGAGCACCGCCGCGGGCACCCGCAGGTCGGGCGCGTAGCCCTGGGTGGTGATCTGGCCGGTGGCGTTGGCCAACGGCACGTAGACGGTCGAGGCGTCGTTCAGGCGGAGCAGGATGGGGCCGAGCACCAGGGCCGAGGCGAGGGCGCCGACCAGGATGGCGATCTGCTGGTACTTCGGGGTGGCGCCCACCAGGAAACCGGTCTTCAGGTCCTGCGAGGTGGTGCCGCCGTTGGACGCCGCGATGCAGACGATGGCGCCGATCGAGAGCGCGGTCACGTAGTAGGTGGGCCCGGTCCAGCCGATGGCGAGGAAGATCAGGCAGGTCAGCAGCAGCGTCGCCACCGTCATCCCCGAGATCGGGTTGGACGACGAGCCGATCTCGCCGGTGAGCCGCGAGGAGACGGTCACGAACAGGAACCCGAAGAGGATGATCAGCACGGCGCCGAGCAGGTTCCACTGCAGGTGGAGCGCGGGGGTGATCATGATCATCGCGACCAGGGCGACGATGCCGCCGGCGACGAGCTTCAGGGAGAGGTCCTGGTCGGTGCGCGGGGTCGCCGTGCCGCTCGCCGAGACGCCTTGGCCGCCGCGGAGGTCCGCCAGGCCGCCCTTCATGCCCTGCCAGATCGTGGGCAGCGAGCGGAACAGGCTGATGATGCCGCCGGCCGCGACCGCGCCGGCGCCGATGTAGAGGACGTAGGCGCCGCGGATGTCGTTGTGGGTCATCTCGCCGAGCGGGATAGTGCCGGGCGCGATGACGCCGGTCGCCCCTTCGCCGAAGAACGCGATCGCCGGGATCAGCACCAAGTAGGCGAGGACGCCGCCGGCGCACATGATCGAGGCGATGCGCGGGCCGATGATGTACCCGACGCCCAGGAGCTCAGGGGAGATCTCGGCGGCGATCGAGCCGTTCCGAAACGGCGCGCCGAACACCCTCTCGGGCACGTCCTTCCAGGTCTTGAAGGCGGCCATCGCCGTCTTGTAGGCGAGGCCGATGCCGAAGCCGGTGAAGATCGTCTTGGCCCCTGAGTAGGTGGCCTCCTCGGCGGCGGGCGCGTGGCCGGCGGCAGCCGCGGCGGAGTAGCGGGCGGCGATCGCCCTCTCCTCCGGAGAGGCACCGGCCTTCAGCACCTCCGCGCAGGCCGTCCCTTCGGGGTACTTGAGGATGCCGTGCTGCTGGACGATCAGCGCCCGGCGCAGCGGGATCATCATCAGGATCCCCAGGAGGCCACCCAGCACCGCCACCAGCATCACCCGCGTGATCTCCAGGTCAAAGCCCAGGATCATGATGGCTGGCATGGTGACGCCGACGCCGAAGGCGATCGATTCGCCCGCGGACCCTGCCGTCTGCACGATGTTGTTCTCGAGGATCGTCGCGCCGCGAAAGCCCACCTTGGAGAGGAGCCGGAAGATGGTCAGCGAGATGACCGCCACGGGGATCGAGGCGCTCACCGTCAAGCCCACCTTGAGCACCAGGTAGAGCGACGAGGCGCCGAAGATGATGCCCAGGAGGGTGCCGACGATCAGCGGCAGGGGGGTGAGCTCCGGCAGCCGCACCTCGGCCGGGATGAACGGCCGGAAGCCTGCGGCGCGCGGCTCCTCGGGGGTCGGCCCGACGATGTCGGGGTACGTCTGAGGGGGTTCGGAAATTGCCATGGCGGGGACCTTTCTTCTATCAGGACTTAGAGCATGGCGAGCTGGACTCGGGCTGGTACCCTAGCAAGAAGGGGACCATGGCCGCAACTCCTTACGGGAGAGGGTAGAGAGGCCAGGCTCCCGGAGCGAGCGTCCTCCGGAGAGGCCGGCGGAGTCACAAACCGAGCTGGGCGAGCGGCACGGCCTTGCGGCTCACCTGGTCGAAGGTGCAGGCCTCGGGCTTCTTGTCGGGTCGCCAGCGCAGGAACTTGGTGCCGTGGCGGAAGCGGCCGCCGGAGAAGTGGTCGTAGCGCACCTCGCAGACCAGTGCAGGGCGCAGCGGCTCCCACTCGGTGGACCGCCCCCGGCTCCAGCGGCTGGGGCCGCCCGGAGCCTTGCCGGTGAATCCGGGGGACTCGACGAGCGGCGTGAGGATCGGCTCCAGCTCCTGGCGTTCCTCGGCGGTGAAGCTGGAGGAGAAGCCCACGTGGTCGAGCCGGCCCGCTTCGTCGTAGAGGCCGAGGAGGAGCGACCCGACGCGGTCTCCATACTGCGCCCAGCGGAAGCCGCCCACGACGCAGTCGGCAGTTCGCTGGCGCTTCACCTTGACCATGCCCTCGCGCTCACCGGAGAGGTAGGGGGCCTCCAGCCGTTTAGCCACCACGCCGTCCAGACCGGCGGCGCCGAGCTCGCGGATCCAACGTTCGGCGAGGGCGCGGTCAGGCGTAGCCGGGGAGAGATGGACGGACCCCTCGGGCAGCTTCGCGAAGAACGCCTCCAGCGCATCCCGCCGCTCCTGGAGCGGGAGCTCGACGAGGGACGTCCCGCGGCCGTTCACCAGGAGGTCGAAGGCGTAGAAGCCGGCCGGCGTCTCGCGGGCGAGCTTCCGGATGCGGCTCTCGGCCGGGTGGATGCGCTGGAGCAGGGCGTCGAACTCGAGCCCGGACTCTCCCTGGATGACGATCTCGCCGTCCAGCACGAAAGAGCGGGCCGGCAGGGCGGTGAAGGCCTCCACCACCTCCGGGAAGTAGCGGTCCAGCGGCTGGCCGGCCTTGGACTGCAGGACGACCTGCGCGCCCTGACGGAAGACCAGGCAGCGGAAGCCGTCCCACTTGGGCTCGTAGAGCCAACCCTCTCCGCCGGGGATGCGCTCGGCCGGCCGCGCCTCCATGGGCGGGAAGGGCGGCCGGACGGGGAGGTCGATCTCGGGAAACTCGCCGGCCAGCTCCTCCGCGGGCAGGGCGCCGGTGGTCGCTTTCAGGGTTCGAGCCATGCTGCTGGCTCGTGCAAGGAGTCTGCCGCTAGTTGACCGCGTTGGGGACCGCGAGCGAGAAGGGGGCGATCTCCGCCTCGAAAAACTCGCCGTTGTCGAGCGCCATGCGGTACGAGCCGTGCATGGTGCCCACGGCTGTGGAGAGGGGGCAGAAGCTGGTGTACTCGAAGTGCTCTCCCGGCGCGAGCACGGGTTGCTCGCCCACCACGCCGGGACCCTGCACGCGCTGGGTCTCGCCATTGGAGTCCGTGATGAGCCATTCGCGGCTGACGAGTTGCGCCGGCTCGGTCCCCAGATTGGTGATCCGGACCTGGTAGGCGAAGAAGTAGTAGCTCTCCTGGGGAGAGCTGCGCTCTTCGTCGTAGAAGCTCTGCACCTGGACACGGATGCCCCGGGTCGTGACGTCGCTCATGAGGCGGCCATTATGTCACGGCGGCGGGGCAGACCCTGAGATACAATCCGCCGCGCTCGACCGGGCGGACCCCAAAGGGAGGAATGCGATGGAGTGGTTGAACAACCCTGAAAGCTGGATTGCGCTGGTGACGCTGACGGTGCTGGAGATCGTGCTCGGCATCGACAACGTGATCTTCATCTCGATCTTGGCCGGAAAGCTGCCGCACGAGCAGCAGGCCAAGGCGCGCAAGGTGGGCTTGGCGCTCGCGATGTTCATGCGCATCGGCCTGCTCGCTTCGATCGCCTGGATCGTCCGCCTGACCGCCCCGCTCTTCACGGTGCTCCGGCAGGAGATCTCCGGGCGCGACCTGATCCTCCTGGGCGGCGGCCTCTTCCTCCTCTTCAAGGCCACCCGCGAGATCCACGACCGTCTGGAGGGTGAGGAGGGGCACGGCAACGCTCGGGCGGGCGTCACGTTCACCTCCGTGATCGTGCAGATCCTCCTCCTGGACATCGTCTTCTCGCTCGATTCGGTGATCACCGCCGTGGGTATGGCGGACGAGCTGGGGGTGATGATCACCGCCGTGGTGATCGCCGTCGGAGTGATGATGTTCGCGGCCGGGCCGATCAGCGACTTCGTGGCCGACCATCCCACGGTCAAGATGCTGGCCCTCTCCTTCCTCCTCCTGATCGGCATGTCGCTGGTGGCCGAGGGGCTGGACCAGCACATTCCCAAGGGCTACGTCTACTTCGCCATGGGCTTCTCGGTCCTGGTCGAGATGCTCAACCTGAAGATGACGAAGAAGTCGAAGGGCAAGCCCGTGCACCTCCACCAGGAGTACGTGGCGGAGGTGCCGGCAGGGGCGAAGCCGGCTCCTACGGCCGGCGGAACTCCCGCGTCTCGCCGTCCGCAAAAACCAGGACCAGGTTCTCCTGGCCGGCGGACTTGACCTCGCAGGTGCCGAAGAGGGAGAGGGTCAACACGTCTCCTGCGCGCAGGCTCCCCGGGTCGCGGTCGCCCAGGATGGGAGGTAGCGGCAGCACCTCGCCCTCCGGCCGGGGAGGCCGCACGGGGATCTCGGCCCGGGGCGGCGCCACCGGTTGCAGGATCGGGTGGGAGCAGTTGTCGCAGTTGCCGCAGCTCTTGGAGTCGAGCTCCTCGCCGAAGTAGTCGAGGATCGTCTTCCAGCGGCAGAGGGCGGTCTGGGCGTAGAGCAGCATCCGGCGCAGCCGCTCGCGGTCCCCTTCCGCCCGGTGCTCATAGTGAGCGGCCATGCCGTCCAGCTCCTCGGTGGAGAGGCCGCCGCGGATCAGCCGGAAGCTGCCGGGGCTGGGCTCTTCCACCATCTCCAGGTCCTTCATGGTGGCGAGCACCACGCGCACCTTGGGCTGGGCGACCTCGCCGGCCCGGGCGTGTACCTCGGCGACCGTGACCTCGCCGTCCAGCCGCTCCAGCGCCTTGTAGACGGCCGCGAAGTGCTCCCGCTTCGGGTAGCGCCCATTGAGGAAGAAGACCTGGGTGTTCTTGTCTTCCTGCAGATAGAGCAGCACACAGCGGGCGGGCTCGCCGTCGCGGCCGGCCCGCCCTGCCTCCTGGTAGTAGGACTCGAGAGAGCCGGGCAGGTTGTAGTGGAAGACGAAACGGATGTCCGCCTTGTCGATCCCCATGCCGAAGGCGTTGGTGGCGACGATCACCTTCAGCTTGCCGGCCATGAAGCGCTCCTGGGTCCGCTTGCGCTCGCGCGCTCCGAGCCGGCCGTGGTAGCGCTCGACCTCGAAGCCGAGGCTCGCCAGGTGGTCGGTCACCGCATCGCAGTCCTTGACCGTGGAGACGTAGACGATGCCCGTGCCTTCCTGCTGGCCGAGCTGGCGGGCGAGGATCTCGCGCTTGGCTTCGTCGCTCCTGGCCGGGATCACCTCGAAGCGGAGGTTTTCGCGGTAGATCCCGGTGGCGATCACGACCATCTCCTCGCGGCCGAGCTGGCGCCGGATGTCCTCGATCACTTCGGGGGTGGCGGTCGCGGTGAGGCCCAGAACCGGCGGATTTCCCAGGGCCGCGATCGCCTCCCGGAGGTGCAGGTAGGAGGGGCGGAAGTCGTGCCCCCACTGGGAGATGCAGTGCGCCTCGTCGATCACGAAGACGTCGATCTTGTTGGCGCTCAGGGTCTTCAGGAACTCCGGCTGGGTGAGCCGCTCCGGGGTGACGAAGACGAACTCCCGCTGCTCGCTGCCGATCTGCTCCAAGACCTCCCGCTCTTCGCCCGCCGAGAGGGTGCTGTTGACCTGGGCAGCGTCGATCCCCAACTCCTGAAGTTTGTCGACCTGATCCTTCATCAGCGAGATGAGGGGAGAGACGATGACCGTCATTCCAGGAAGCTGCGATCCCGGGAGCTGGTAGCAGAGCGACTTGCCGCCGCCGGTCGGCATGATGGCCAGGGTGTCCTTCCCCTCCATCACGGACCGGATGACCTCCTCCTGCCCCTCGCGCAACGATTTGAACCCGAAGGTGCGGCGCAGGGTTCGGCGCAGACCTGACATATGAATGGTTTCAGCCATGATGGATTCCTATGGGAGTAAGGACTTCACCCGGGGCGACAACGAGAGCGCAGCCTCCGGGCACGTGGGTGCCTTCACCTGTGAGCAATCGCCATGCCGGGCACGGCGAGGGTAAACGTTTCGGCCTTCCGCGACGTATACCTTTCGAGTTCGCGCCGACCGAGGATTGACGGGCGCGGTGGTTGACGTTAGACTAGTCTTACAAAATAGTTGAAGGGGTATACGGCAGGACTTGCAGTACCCCAAGGGGCGGCGCCCCGACGGGTAGGGCATTACTTTTGGCGAGGCAGGCAATGTTTACATTCGCGAGCATCTTGATGGTTGGAGCGGTGGCGGGCTGGGCGATGGAGCAGCAGTGGGGGCAGCAGATCGTCCGTTGGAGCCGGCAGCACCGGATGCGCATGCGCGTATTGCGCCGGCAGGGAGTCAATCCCCTGCGAGCGTTGATCGATCCCGAGTAGCTTTTCCTCATCTACCCGGCAGCGAGGGGGCGAGGTCAGGCGCAGGTGACGCTCAGGCGGTGCCAGGCGTTGTTGGCGTAGCCCTTGAAGTTCCACACCTGGGCGGGGTGCTCGGGCTGGGTCTGGGCGGCCGAATCCCAGGCCCGGCAGACGATCTCGTGCCGGCCGGCGGGCAGGTCGAACGTCGCATCCCACTGGCGCCAGGTCCAGCGGTCGCCGCCCGAATCGAGGCTCGCCAGCGTCCAGGTCCTGCCGCCGTCGAGGGAGAGCTCCACCCGGGCCACCTCGCGCCCGCCGCCGACCATCGCCCAGCCGCGCACCGCCACCGGGCCCGCTGCCAGCGTCTCCCCCTCGCCGGGAGCGCAGATCACCGAATTGACGGGCGACTCGCCGAGCATCAGCCCGGTGTCCCAATCCACCGTGTCCGCGCCCACGCCGGCCGGAAAGAGGCGGTAGGCCTTGGCCTGGAAGTAGTTGTCGGAGGGGTCTTCCTGGAGGTCGATCCGCGACACCCACTTCACGCTGCGGGCGCCGATGTAGCCCGGTACGACGACCCGCAGGGGGGCACCGTGGACCGGCGGCAGCGGCTCGCCGTTCATCTCGTAGGCGAGCAGCACCTCGGGCCCCATCGCCTTCTCGAGCGGGATCGAGCCTCCGAAGTTGAAGCGGTGGCCGTGACGCTCGGCCTCGTCGAGGCCGGTGAAAGCGGCGTGCCGCGCCCGCCGCCGCGGCTCCGCCGCCGCGAGCAGGTCGCGGAGCTGGACTCCCGTCCATTCGGCGGTGCTGATCGCCTCCGTCCCCCAGGGCAGCTCGTTGGGGATGGGGGCCACGGCCATCAGCTCCAGGCGGCGGTTGCCGGCGCACTGGAGGGTGGCGGCCACCGTGACCCGAGGCAGTTGGCGGATCTCCTCCAGCGTCAGGCTCAAGGGCCGCTTCACCAGGCCGTTCACGCGCAGGCGGAAGGCCCCGAGGTCCACCTCGGGGATCCCGCCGTGGTTGCGCACGAAGAAGAGCTCGTTCGGGGTGAGGGAGCTGCCGGGCAGCAGCCGCGGGTCGGGCCCGCCGTTGAACGGGTTCTCCTGGCGCACCAGCAGGCCTGAGCTCTTACCGAAGGGGGGCTTGGAGAGGGGCAGGGTCTCGCTCATTCGTCGTAGGAGAGAGACTTTTCATGCCGCCGGTAGAGGTCGTCGCCGGCGGGCTCGAAGATCGAGCAGTGGTCCATCTCGCCGCCGTAGACGTGCAGCGTCAGCGCGACGCGGTCGGACGTGGCGTTGCCGAGGACGTGGTGATCGAACGGGGGGATCAGCGCCCCGGCCGATCCGGCGGCGGCGTGGGCGCCGCCGCGCTCGGCGAAGCGGTAGAAGCCGTCCTCCCGCTCCTCGAGCAGCTCGTAGCGCCGCACTTCCATCTCGCCCTCGACCACGCCTTCGACGCACCAGATGCCGGCATGGTCGTGGAGCGCGGTGCGCTGCCCCGGCGCCCAGGTCATGATGACGGCGGAGAAGCCGAGCTCGGGGTCGTTGTAGAGCAGGCGCCGGCAGTAGGAGCCGGGCTTGGTCTGCCGGAAGCGGTCCGGCAGACGGAGCCCCTCGGCGGGGATGAAGGACTCCAGGTCCCCCTTGATCCGCTCGGTGATGGCGGCGGCGTCGCCCAGGCGGGCGGCGGCGCACAAGCGGTCGATCAGGGGATCCACGACGGTCGCTTCGGTCTTCATGCGTAGCTCTCCACGAGATCAGATGGACGTCAACGAAGCACAGCTAGTCCTGCTCCAGGTAAGTGTACCCCGAGAGCCCTTCCTCATAGCGGCGCACCAGCAGCTTCGACTCCTCGAAGGTCATGCGCTTGGCGCGCAGGGCCTGCTCGGCGGCGCGGCGCACCTTGGCGACCAGATCGTCGCGGTTGTAGCGCACGTAGCGGAGCACGTCGGTCACCGTGTCGCCGCTGACCACCCCCTCGATCGTGTAGTCCTCCACCGGGTCGAGCGCCACGTGCACGGTGTTGGTGTCGCCGAAGAGGTTGTGCAGGTCGCCCAGGATCTCCTGGTAGGCCCCCACCAGGAAGACGCCCAGGTAGTAGGGCTCGCCGGTGACGTAGGGGTGCAGCTCCAGCACGTCTTTGACGTCGCGCCGGTCGATGAAGTGGTCGATCTTGCCGTCCGAGTCGCAGGTGATGTCGGCCAGCACGCCGCGGTTGGACGGCTCCTCGTTCAGCCGGTGGATCGGCATGATCGGGAAGAGCTGGTCGATCGCCCAGGAGTCGGGGAGAGACTGGAAGACGGAGAAGTTGCAGAAGTAGGTGTCGGCCAGAGAGCGCTCCAGCCCCTCCAGCTCCTCCGGCACCTGCTGCAGGCTGCGGGTGATCTTCAGGATCTTCTGGCAGATCGCCCAGAAGAGGTCCTCGGCGAGGCCGCGGTCCTCGAGCGACAGATGCCCGAGGTTGAACAGGCTCTGGCACTCGTCGCGGTAGGCGATGGCGTCGTGGTAGGACTCCAGGACGTTCTTGCGCGACACCTCGCGGTAGGTCTCGAAGAGGTTGCGTAGCGAGGGCTCGCCGTCCGCCGGCGGCTTCCGGGGGAGCTTGCCGACCTCGAACTCGGAGATGCCGAGGACGTCCATGATCAGCACCGCGTGATGGGCGACCGTGGCGCGGCCCGACTCGGAGACGATGATGGGGTGCGGCACCTCGCGGGCGTCGCAGACCTCCATGATGCCGAAGACGATGTCGTTGGCGTACTCCTGGAGGGTGTAGTTGAGCGACGACGTGAAGTTGGTCTGCGAGCCGTCGTAGTCGACGCCGAGGCCGCCGCCGACGTCGAGGTAGGCGAGCGGCGCGCCCATCTTCACCAGGTTCACGTAGACCTGTGCCGCCTCGCGGAGGCCGTCCTTGACCGAGCGGATGGAGGAGATCTGGCTGCCCAGGTGGAAGTGGAGCAGCTCGAAGGTGTCGATCAGGTCGTTCTCCTTCAGGAACTCGACCGCGTGCAGCAGGTCGCGCCCGGAGAGGCCGAACTTCGAGCGGTCGCCTCCCGAGGCCTCCCAGTGGCCGGCCCCCTTGGCGGAGAGCCGGGAGCGGATGCCGATGCGCGGGCGCACCCCGGTGCGCTGCGCGATCTGGTGGATCAGCGGCAGCTCGGACGGCTTCTCGACGACGAGGATGACGTGGCGCCCCAGCTTCGAAGCCAGCAGGGCCGTCTCGATGTACTCCTCGTCCTTGTAGCCGTTGCAGATGATCAGCGCCTCCTCGTCCTCCAGCATCGCCATCACGGCGAGGAGCTCGGGCTTGGAGCCCGCTTCGAGGCCGAAGTGGTAGGGGCGGCCGTAGCCGACCAGCCGCTCGACGAGGTAGCGGTCCTGGTTGACCTTGATCGGGTAGACCCCACGGTAGGTGCCCTTGTACCCGTACTCGGAGATGGCGCGGCCGAACGCCTCGTTGAGCTCGACGACCCGGGCCTTGATGATCTCCGAGAAGCGGATCAGCAGGGGAAGCCCGATGCCGCGCTCGCGCACCTCGTCCACCAGCTCCTTGAAGTCGATCGACGGCGTGCCGCTGCCGCCGGGGTGGACCAGCAGGTTGCCCTGGCTGCTGACTGAAAAGTAGTCGTTCCCCCAGCCTTTAACGTTGTAGAGGTCGAGGGAATCGGCGGGGGTCCAGCGGCTGCTCAGAGGGGCTGTGGCCATCTCGTACGGAGACTCCTTCTCAGGGGCCCAAAAGGGCGGGTTTCAGGTCCGGCGGTCGGGTATTGAAGACACGTATCCCGGGAAGGCACCCCGGGGGCAGGGACTTTAACATGAATCTCGGGCTCGCTCTTCCCTGGGAAATCTTCGGGAAATCTTCAGACGTAAGGGTTCAGCCTGCCCGCTCTGCTCCTTCGTGTGCGCGCCTGCGGCGCTGCCAGTCGCTGCCGCGGGGCAGGCCGAGACTTACGGCAGGGCGCGGGCGCCGCGGCGAGCGGTGAAGATGAAGATGTGCTGGGCGGGCAGGGTCTCGATCTGGTTGACCAGCTCGAATCCCGCCGGCTGCCACTCGGCGAGCACCTGGTCGGCGGTCATCCTGTGGTCGATCTTGATGTGGGAGGCGGTCTCCCCCTCACGGCGGTACTCGATGAGGACGACCCTGCCGCCCGGCGCCAGGCTCTCACGGATCTTGGTGAGCATCGGCTCCGGCTGCTGGAACTCGTGGTAGACGTCGACCAGCAGGATGCGGTCGACCTCCCCCGGCGGCAGCTTGGGGTCCGTCTCGGTGCCGAGGACAGGCACGACGTTCGAGACCCCGGCCTCGGCCGTGTACTTCTTGAGCAGCTCCAGCATCTCGGGCTGGATGTCGACCGCGAGGACCTTGCCGGAAGGCCCCAGCGCCTTGCCGATCCGGCGGCTGAAGTAGCCCGTCCCGGCGCCGATCTCGGCGACGGTCATCCCCTCCCTCAGCTCCATGGCTTCGAGCACCACCTCGGGCTTCTCCTCCTGATCGCGTCCCTCGCGCTCGAGCCAGGCCGCCCCCTCGTGCCCCATCACCTGGGCCGGCGTGCGCTTGCCCTCCTGCGGCGCCTCGCTCCCCGCCGGCAGGGGCGCGCCGCAGGCGATTCCCAGGACGGCGACGGCCGAGAGGGCCCAGCGGAGGACTGTGCGGCGGTTGGTTGGGGAAACGGGTCTGAAGGCTGAGCTCATGAGAGGGTTCTCCTGCGGCAGGACAACCGTGGGCGGGCAGGGGTCCATTCCCGGGCCTCAGTCCGCCGCCGCAGGCGCCTCCCCCAGCGGCCGCTCGGCGATGAGGAAGTCCTGCACGGGCCGGCCTCCGAGGAGGTGCTCCTGGAGGATGCGTTCGAGGACGGGCGGGTCGCAGTGGCCGTACCAGGTGCCTTCGGGGTAGACGACCGCGATCGGGCCGCCGACGCAGATGTCCAGGCAGTTGGCGCGGGTCGCGTAGACCCCGCCACGGCGGGCGAGCCCGAGCTCTTTGAGCCGCTTCTTCAGGTACTTCCAGGCTTCGAGGGTGCGTTTGCGGCTGCAGCACTTGGCCTTGGTCGGGTCGCAGCAGAGAAAGATGTGGCGCTGGATCTCCGTGACGCCGAGCTTCTCCGCGCAGC
>Ga0190265_10000934_pt1 | contig 19110 bp, 14 predicted proteins | sample Popmic124T_FD_133135 | JGI IMG/M metagenome (GOLD analysis project Ga0190265, IMG submission 133135) | Populus adjacent soil microbial communities from riparian zone of Indian Creek, Utah, USA - 124 T | ecosystem: Environmental > Terrestrial > Soil > Riparian zone | place: USA: Utah | collected...
AACGGAGAGGGAGGGATTCGAACCCTCGAGAGAGCTTGCGCCCCCTACTCGCTTAGCAGGCGAGTGCCTTCAGCCACTCGGCCACCTCTCCGGGCGTTTTGATTGTAGGGCGACGGCAGGGATAGGCTGATCCGCGCGATGCCGAGCCATGCCGAGTACGAGTCGACCTTCGCCGAGGTCGAGGCGCCCTTCGCCTTCGTCGACCTCGACTCGATGTGGTCCAACGCGGCGGAGATGCTGGGGCGGGGCGGGGACAAGCCGATCCGGGTGGCGAGCAAGTCGCTGCGCTGCCGGGCGCTCCAGGAGCGCATCCTGGCCAGCGACGAGCGCTTCCGCGGCCAGATGACCTTCACCCTTCCCGAGACCCTGTGGCTGGCCGAGCAGGGCTTCGAGGACCTGTTGCTCGCCTACCCGACGACGGACACCGAGGCGCTCGGCGAGCTGGCGCTGCGCTCGGCGGCCAACCCGGGAAGCGCTCCGATCGTGATGGTCGACTGCACCGACCACCTCGACGCGATCGAGTCGGTGTTGGGCACCGGCGCTGCCCCGGTGCGCGTCTGCATCGACCTCGACGCCGGCTGGTGGGCGCTGGGTGGACGGGTAAAGGTTGGGCCGAAGCGCTCCCCGGTCCACACCCCCGACCAAGCGGTGGAGCTGGCGCGCGAGATCGAGCGCCGCCCGCAGCTGGAGCTGGCGGCGTTGATGGCCTACGAGGGACAGATCGCCGGCGTCGGCGACATGCCGCCCGGGCGGCGGCTGCGCGGTGGCGCGATCCGCTTCATGCAACGCCGCTCCGCCGCCGAGCTGGCCGGGCGGCGGGCCGCGGTCGTCGCCGCGATCCGCGAGGTGACCGAGCTGGAGATCGTCAACGGCGGCGGCACCGGCAGCCTCGAGCTGACCGGGTCCGAGGACGCCGTCACCGAGCTCACCGCCGGCTCTGGCTTCTACGCCCCCACCCTCTTCGACTACTACAGCCGCTTCAAGCTCTCGCCCGCGGCCGGCTTCGCGCTGCCGATCGTGCGCAAGCCGACGGGAGGCGTGGCGACGGCGCTGGGCGGTGGCTACCTCGCCTCCGGCAGCGGCGACGCGGCGCGACTGCCTTCCCCCTGGCTGCCGCCGGGCCTGAAGCTCGACCCCGAGGAGGGCGCGGGCGAGGTGCAGACGCCGCTCAGCGGACCCACGGCGGCCGAGCTGCAAATCGGCGACCGCGTCTACATGCGCCACGCCAAGGCCGGCGAGCTCTGCGAGCGCTTCGACTCGCTGCACCTGGTCCAGGGCGGCGAGATCGTCGACGAAGTCCCCACTTACCGCGGCGAGGGCCGCACTTTCCTCTAGGCGGCGAAAACCAAGCCTGGCAAGGACGCAGGAAGCGAAGCGTGCTCTGCACGTGAGCGACCGAGGACGCCGCCAGGCGCCGGTTTGCAGCCGCCTATGGGCCGAGGACGCGCGCCGCGTACTGGTTGGTGAAGACGCGGTTGGGATCGAGCTGGTCGCGGGCCGCCTGGAAGTCGGCCCAGCGGGGAAAGCGCGGCGCCAGCGTCTCCGCCGTCTGGAAGTGGCGCTTGCCCCAGTGGGGGCGCCCCTCGTACTCGTCCATGATCGCCTCGACCGCCTCGAAGTAGGGGCGCCACTCCATGCCCCGGTACTGGTGCACGGCGATGTAGGCGGTGTCGCGCTCGTGGGAAGGGCTAATCAGGGCGTCGTCGGCCGCGGTCACCCGCATCTCGATCGGAAAGAAGACCGGGTAGCGGTTGGAGCGCACCCACTCGATCACCCGGCGCACCGCCTCGGGGCCATGCGCGCGCGGCACCCCGTACTCCATCTCGGTGAAACGGACGCGGCGCTCGTTGGCGAAGATGCGGTCGCTGCGATCGGTGACGGCGCCGCCGGAGGCGAGCCGGGCGGCGAGCCGCGAGAGGCGCGGTATGGCCGCCGGGAAGACCTTGCCGGCGGCGGAGATCGCCTCCAGCGCCCAGTTTTCGAGCACGACGTCGTTGAGGTAGGTGGCGACCGCTCCCCGCGGCCGCGGCGGCTCCTCGGTCCGGTTGCGCTCGAGCACCAGGGCGGAGTCGGCGTAGGGGAAGGTGAAGAGCTCGAAGTGCTCGTGGGCGGCGGCGCGCTCCTCGAAGGAGTCGAGGACCTCTTCGCGGGGGTGCGGCGCGTCGACCCGGCGCAGGGTGAAGGCGGGGACGCAGCGCAGGGTCACCGCTGAGATTGCGCCGAGCGCGCCGATCGAGACCCGGGCCGCGCGCAGCAGGTCGCCGTCGGCGGGACCGAGCTCGCGCACGCTGCCGTCAGCGAGGACCAGCTCCAGCCCCTCGACCTGGGCGGCGAGGTTGCGCAGCTTCGCCCCGGTGCCGTGGGTGGCGGTCGAGATCGCCCCGGCGATCGTCTGTTTGTCGATGTCGCCGAGGTTCTCCTGCGCCAGGCCGAGCCGGTGGAGCTCCTCGTTCAGCTCGGCGATCACCGTGCCGCCGCCGACCTTGACCAGCCCGGTCGAGGTGTCGGCGTCGATCGTCCCGCGCAGCGCCCGGGCGTCGATCATCGTGCCCTCGCTGATCGCGGTCTCGGTGAACGAGTGCCCCGAGCCGACGACGCTCACCCGGCGACCCGCGGTCGCGGCGGCGAGCACGGTCGCGGCGAGCTCGTCGCGGTTGCGCGGACGGGCCATCTCCGCCGGGCTGCAGGTCTGATCGCCGGCCCAGTTGCGCCAGGCCGGGGAACCCTGTGTGTTCCCGGGGGAAGCCATCCGCGGCAGCGTAGCCCTCCGGCGAGGACCTAGGCTTCCGCCGGCCTCACCGTCGTCGGCCCGAGCACGCGGAACCCGTAGGCCGCCGTGCCCAGCAGCAGGGCGACGATGACGAAGCTCGGAGCCGCGTAGCCGACCGCGCCGGCCACGCCGGCGCCGGCCACGCCGCCGACCACCTGACCCGACGCCCAAGCCATGTTGGAGAGGCCGGCGGCGTAGCCCTGGTGGAGGCTGCTGGCCTCGGCAGCTTCGGAGAGCATCGCCAGCGCCGGCGCGAAGCAGGCTCCCGCCCCGAGCGAGGTGGCGATCAGGGCGACCATCACCACCCCGAGGGTCTGGCCGACCCCGACCAGCGCCATCGCGATCGCGCAGATCAGCAGCCCGGCGACGAGTGGCCTGCGGCGTCCGGCCCGGTCCGAGTAGCGGCCGGAGATCGGCGCCAGGGTAGCCTCGAGCCCCGCCCCTGCGATGAAGCCGCCGGCGATCAGCGCGTGGCCGCCCCCAAGCTCGTCGATCCGCAGCGGCAGCAGCACCTCGACCGCGCCGAACATCACCGACGGGATCGCGACGAAGCCGGTCGCGACCAGGATCGGGCGGCTTCCCATTGTGGCCACCACCTGGCGCAGGCTCTGGCTCTCCGGCACGCGGGAGTCGGGCATGCGGGCGGCAAGGGCGGCGAGCACGAAGGCGACGCCGAAGACCGCGCCGAAGACCGGCTCGGTGCCCACTTCCGCCGCGAGCGCACCCAGCGCCGGCCCGAAGAGGGCGCCGGCGACGGCCGCCCCGAGCGCGGTGCCGATCACCGAGCCACGGCGCCCCGGCGGCGCCGTGGTCATCAGCCAGCTCAGCGCCCCCGACCAGATCAGGGCGCCGGCGACTCCCTGGGAGAAGCGGGCGGCGTCGAGCAGGAGGATCTGCTCGACGAAGCCGAAGGCGAGGCTGGCGACGCCGAGCAGCAGCAGCCCGATGATCACCGTGCGGCGCGGTCCCAGCCTGGTCGCGAGCAGCCCGGCCGGGAGGGAGGCGAGCAGCGTGCCGGCCGCGTAGGAGGCGGTGAGGATCCCGGCCTCGACCTTGCTCAGCCCGAACTCGGATACGTAGTCGGGCAGCAGCGGAGCGATTGCCGCGAAGAAGACGACGTCGAAGAAGACCATCGTCGAGGCGAGTACGAGTAGGCGACGCATTGCAGACAAATCCAATCACTTTGAGCACTCGCAGTCCTCTGCCCCTGCGTCTAGCATCCGTACCGTGCCTACGCCTCGGAGGGGTGGCAGAGCGGTTGAATGCGGCGGCCTTGAAAGCCGTTGGGCGTCGTAAGGCGTCTCGTGGGTTCGAATCCCACCCCCTCCGTCTTCCAGCTCAGCTCCCGCCGGCCGGCGGAATAGCCTGCTTATCGTGTCTGCGGACCGTCGGGAGAACTCCAGAAGCTGGGTGCTGGACTGGGTGCAATCCACTCCGCTGACGGCGCGTCGGGCGGCGGTGATCATCTCGATGTTCACTCTCGCCCTGACCCTGCTGGGGGCGACAATGGCCTTCCTGCTCGACCGCGAGGACTTTCCCAATCTCGGAGTCTCGATCTGGTGGGCGCTGCAGACCGTGACCACGGTCGGCTACGGCGACTTCGTCCCCCACAACACGGAGGGCCGCATCATCGGCTCCTTGGTGATGCTCGGCGGGATCAGCTTCGTCGCCGTGGTCACCGCGTCGATCGCCGCGGCCCTGGTGGAGTCGGCCAGACGGCGGGCGAAACGCACACCCGACGACCTCGTGACCGTCAAGCTGGAGGAGATCGTCTCCAGGCTGGAGCGCCTGGAGCAAGCCGTGAGCCGCTCCCAGTCCTCGGGTCCCGGGCGATAGTCCGATGACCGGCTCGGAGAGCCCAGCGGGAATGGCCAAGTGGGGAGTCCTCGTCGTCCTCGCCGCCGCCCAGTTCCTGATGGTGCTGGACCAAGCGGTGATGAACGTCGCGATCTCCCAGCTGGTCGAGGACTTCGACACGACCGTGACCACGATCCAGATGGTGATCGCGCTCTACGCCCTGGTGATGGCGGGGCTGATGCTGACCGGCGGCAAGCTGGGCGACCTCTGGGGACGGCGCCGCGCCTTCGCGATCGGCCTCTGTATCTACGGCGTCGGCTCCGGCCTCACGGCCGCCTCCTGGAGCGTGCCGACGCTGATGTTCGGCTGGTCGATCCTCGAGGGCATCGGCGCGGCGCTCGTCCTGCCGGCTCTCGTCGCCCTGGTCGCGGGTAACTACCGGGGCAGCGATCGCGCGATCGCCTACGGAGTGCTGGGCGGGGTCGCCGGCGCCGGGATCGCGGTCGGGCCGATCCTCGGCGGCTGGGTCACCACCGACTTCACCTGGCGACTGGTCTTCATCGGCGAGGTGGTGGTCACGATCGGCATCCTGATCGGCACGCGGCTGATTCGCGAGCCCGAGAGGACGGGGCCCTCCCCCCGCCTCGACTGGGTCGGCAGCGTGCTCTCCGCCGCCGGACTGGCGCTAATCGTGTTCGGCGTCCTGCAGGCGAGCAACTGGGGCTGGCTGAAGCCGCTGGACTCGCCGGTCGAGCCGTTCGGCTTCTCGCTCACCCCGTTCGTGATCGCCGCCGGAGTACTGGTGCTGGCCGCCTTCCACGCCTGGGAGCGCCGCCGCGAGGAGCAGGGCCTCCCGCCGCTGATCCACTTCCGGCTCTTCCGCATCCCCTCCCTGCGTGGCGGGACCGCGATGCTGCTGGCCCAGAACCTGGTCCTGATGGGGATCTTCTTCACGATCCCGCTCTTCCTGCAGATCGTCCAGGGACTCGACGCGCTCGACACCGGAGTGCGGATGCTGCCAACCTCGGTCGGCCTGTTCCTCACCGCGCTCGCCGGCTCGGCCCTGGCGTCGCGGTTCGCGGCCAGGACCCTGGTGCGGGCCGGGCTGGGCGTCACCTTCGTCGCCACCCTGCTGCTACTCGGCACGATCGAGCCCCAGCTCGACAACGCATCCTTCCTCGTCGCGATGGGTGTGCTCGGAGTGGGGATGGGCCTGATCGTCTCCCAGCTCGGCAACGTGGTCCAGTCCGCGGTCGGCGACAGCGACCGCAGCGAGGCGGGCGGAGCGCAGAACACGGCCCAGCAGCTCGGCTCCTCGCTGGGCACGGCGCTGCTCGGCGCGATCGTGATCAGCGGTCTGATCACCGCCTTCTCGAGCAACGTCGAGTCCGACCCGAGCATCTCCAAGCAGGCGAGCAACCAGATCCAGGTCGAGCTCAGCGCCGGCGGCAGCTTCGTCGCTTCCGATGAAGTCCGCAAGAGCGCCGCCGCGGCCGGGCTCGACCAGAAAACGGTGGATGCGGTGGTGGGGAACTACGAAGACGCGCAGCTGACGGCGCTGAAGACGGCGTTCCTCTTCGCCGCGCTTCTCGTTCTCGCCTCGTTCTGGGCGACGCGGCACCTGCCGACCAAGCGCTTCGACCAGCTCCAAGCCGGGCCGGACCCGCCACCCGCCGAGCCCGCCGCCACCTGAGGCGCGTTACTCGCCGAGCTCGACCCGCTCGATCGCCTTCGGCTCGAGCGGCTGGTCCGAGGCGTCCGTCTCCGACCCCTCGATCGCGTCGACGACGTCCATGCCGTCGGTGACACGGCCGAAGACGGTGTGCTTGCCGTCCAGCCACGGTGCTGCATCGGTGGTGACGATGAAGAACTGCGAGCCGTTGGTGTTGGGGCCGGCATTCGCCATCGCCAGCGCCCCGCGAACCACCTTGTGCTCGTTGAACTCGTCCTCGAAGGTGTAGCCGGGCCCGCCGCGCCCCGTCCCCTCCGGACAGCCCCCCTGGATCATGAAATCGGGGATGACCCGGTGAAAGACCAGGGTGTCGTAGAAGCCGTCGGCAGCGAGCTTGCGGAAGTTCTCGACCGTCTTCGGCGCCTCGTCGTCGTGCAGCTCGAGCACGATCGCCCCGGCGCTGGTGTGGAGGGTGGCTTGCGACATCGCCTCACCCTATCTCAGCCGCTGACCTCGACCGTCACCGGTCGCGAGGCACCCGGCACGTAGGGCCAGCGCTCCTCCGCAAGGGCGACGGCGCGAAGGCGGATGCTCGCCATGCCGCTGACGTAGCGGAAGCGGTACCGGGCCCGGAAGCGGCCGTCGTGATCGCTGCGCGTGACGAGGACCGGCCGCCAGCGGCGGGCCGCCGACTCGTAGTACTGGATCGCGACCAGCTTGCCGCGACGTGGCAGCGGCGCTCCCGCGGCTCGCACCCGGCCGTGAAACCGCACGAGCTCGCCGGTGCGCAACGTGTGCGGCGCGGCGCGGAACAAGAGGCCGCTCCGCACCCGCAGCGCCAGGGCGGGACGGCGTGAGGGCTCCAGCCCATCGTCGCCGCGGTAGTTGACCGTCACCCGCCGCGAGGGCCCCACCGGCAGCGGCAGGCGGAAGCCACCCTGCGGCCCGGTGCCGATTGTCCTGACGCTGGGACGGCTCAGCGCGCCGCGCGAGGGTCGCGAGACGACTCGCAGCTCGCGCCCACCGAGGCCGGCGCCATCCGCGTCGATGAGGCGACCGCTGAGCACGGCGGTGCCCCCGAACGGAATCGTCACGGCGGGGCCGCTCTGGCGACGCCAGCGCAGGCGCGCGAAGAGGCGCGTCTTCGCCTGGGGGCGCGGCGCGCTCGCCCGCCTCGCCTCCACCACCGCGACGCGACGCCGCAAGGACATCTCGGTGCCATCGGCGCGGCGGGTGGTGGTGGCGGTATTCCCGGCGCGGTCAAGGCCCTCCGCCCGGAAGAGGTAGGTGCCCGCGGGGAGCGTCTCGGGGAGGCGGGCGACGAGATGCGCGGTGCTCGCCTCCGAGCCCCGCTCGAACTTGGTCGGCAGCTCGGTCCACTGCTCAGCCTCGATGCGGCGGTAGTGGATCTGACCACTCTCTGGCCCCGAGTGCGCATCGTCGACCTGGGCCCGCACCACCTCCGGCAGGGCGTCCTCGGCGGCGACCGTGTCCGGCGCCCGCTCGAAGGCGATGCCGGGTGCGACTTCGTCGAAGCGCAGCGGCACGTCGACGGCGGTGCCGGGCGCTTCGTTGCCGGCCTCGTCGCGCAGCCAGACGCGCAGCGTGAAGACCCCGACCCGCGGCGCGGCGAGGTTCTCGAGGGTGGTCCGGCCTCGTCCGGCGGCGTAGCGCACGCCGCTGTCGTAGCCGGCCGGCCCCTCGATGCGCCAGAAGGCGCCCCCGATCGGGCTGGCGGCGCCCTGGTCGGGATTGGTCCAGAGCGCATCGAAGTCGTTGGTCCGGTGCCACTCCTCGCCCCCGGCCAGCGTCAGTTTGCGTGGATGGGCCGGCGGGTTGTTGTCGACGAGGAATCCATGCGCGGGCGTGCAGCCGACATTGCCCGCGAAGTCGGCGATGCAGTGATGGGCGCTGTGCGGGCCATCGCTGAAGCGGGTGGTGTCGATGGTCGCGTTGCCACCGATCCCGAGGCTGCAGGGCCTCATCGCGGTGGCCCGCCACTCGCTGCCGATCAGCGCCTTGGCACAGCCATACTCGGTGAGGTTGACGCGGCCGCCGTCGACGAAGGTCTCGCTGAGACGGAGCCCGGAGCCGGTGTCCGCGCCCCAGAAGGCGACGTTCTGGCCGCCGCGGCGCCAGCCGCCGGTGAGAACGTCGCCGCCGATGCTCGCGACTGGCCAGTGGTCGTCCTGGACCGTGATCGTCAGCGCCCGCACGCCCACCCAGGAGCCACGGTCGAGGCTGCACCATTTGCTCTCCAACCGGGCGCAGAGCAGCCGGCTCTCGAGCGCCGGCTGTGGCGGGTTGAAGCCGGCGACGAACTCGCGCAGCGCGGTGTCGGTCGCGGAGGCAGCGGCGAAGACGTCGAAGCCGCCGCCCCAGGTGCCGACGCCGATCCGGTGCTCCATGCCGTCGTGAAGAGCATGCCACCAGGTTCCCCGCACCTGGGAGATCGCGGTGCCGGCAGGAGCCTCCCAGCGCCAGCGCCCGAAGCGGGTACCCGAGACGGTCCCCTGGCCCTCACGGGTGAAGCTCTTCAGGTGGACGCCATTGAAGGGGTCTTGGCCAGCCGGTGGCACGCACCAGCCGTCCTGGCGGAACTTCGCGCCGCCGGTCGTGTCCGCCCAGCTCGCGTCGGCGCCCACGTACCAGCCGCACTGGGCGACCGCGTACTTGCCGGCCTGCGCTTCCCGCGCGCCGAGCAGCAGCAGGGCCAGCGCCAGCGCGACCCCCAGCACCGCGATCCGGGCGAACCCGCTCCCTGTCCTCGACATTCGTCCCTCCTCGCTCGACGTCATCTGCCGGGGTTAAGGGCCGGGGCGCCCCGGTCTCTCCCCCCGCCGGACGACGCGGCGCCCGGCGCCAAGGCCGGGCTTTGCGAGAATGGCCTCGATGCCCCTCCCCACGCAGGACCAGATCACCGAGAAGCTGCGCGCCGTCATCGACCCAGAGCTGCGCCGCTCGATCGTCGAGCTGGGCATGGTCCGCTCGATCGAGGTCAAAGACGACGGCCGGGTCGAGGTCGTCGTCTCGCTGACCACGGCGGGCTGCCCGATCCGCTCCCACTTCGAGCAGGCGGTCGCCCAGCAGGTCTCCGAGCTGGACGGCGTCACCGAGGTCGCGGTCGGCTTCGACGTGCTCTCCGACGAGGAGAAAGGGCAGCTGCAGCAGACGCTCGGGCGCGGCAAGCTGCCGCAGGGCGCGCTGGCCCAGGTCAAGAACGTGATCTGCGTCGCCTCCGGCAAGGGCGGAGTCGGCAAGTCGACGATGACCGCCAACCTCGCCGCCGCCCTCACCGCCGAAGGCCACCCGGCGGGCGCTCTCGACTGCGACGTCTACGGCTACTCGATCCCGCGCATGCTCGGGGTCAACCGCAAGCCGGAAGTCAACGGCGAGCGAAAGATCCTGCCGCTGGAGGCCGCTGGAGGCGTCAAGGTGATGTCGATCGGCTTCTTCGTCGAGGAGAACTCCGCCGTGGTCTGGCGCGGCCCGATGCTGCACAAGGCGATCCAGCAGTTCCTCGAGGACGTCGCGTGGGGAGAGCTGGAGTACCTGCTGCTCGACCTGCCGCCGGGAACGGGCGACGTCTCGATGACGCTCGCCCAGCTCCTCCCCCAGGCCAAGTTCCTGATCGTTACCACGCCCCAGCCGGCAGCGCAGTCGGTGGCCAAGCGCGGCGCCGAGATGGCGCTCAAGTTCGACCTCGAGCTGCTCGGCGCGATCGAGAACATGTCCGGCTTCACAACGCCGGACGGCGAGCGCTTCACGATCTTCGGCGAGGGCGGCGGCCAGCAGTTGGCCGACGAACTCAACATCCCCCTGCTCGGCAAGGTGCCGCTCTCCGAGCCGCTGCGCGAGCACGCCGACGCTGGCACGCCCCTGGTCACGGCGGCACCCGACTCGCCCGCCGCACAGGCGATCCGCCAGGCCGCCCGCGGCATCGTCGCCGCCACCCCGCAGGAGCTTCCGGTCCTGCAGGCCACACCGGCAACGGCCGAAGCGCCTCCGGTCAGCGGCACGCCGCTGCCGATGGCGTAGTAACCACCTCGCGGCGAGGCTATTGGCTCGCTTCCGCCTGCGGCGGCATGCCATCCGTGATCACAGCGTTACGGCCGAAACCGGTGCGGGCATCGCGCAGCGCCAGGACCGGGACCCGATGGATGCCCGTCGCCGTGTAGCGGGTGAGAGTGAGCCTGTCCAACCTCACTCGCTCGACCGGGCGGAAGGCCGGCGGCAGGTTCGGCGGCCGGCCAACCACCACCGCCTTGCTGATCACGTCGACCTCGCGGATCGGCACCTTGCCGCGGTACTTGCGCCGCGAGGCGTGGTCGAGGTAGAACTGAACTCCATCTGCGGCGAGCGTCCAGGTAACGATTGCCCGCGGCCGAGTCGGTGACCCGAGCTGCTCGACCACATCACGGAAGTCCGGCCGCTGCAGGTTGAGGGTCCGGGCGACGTGGACGTCGAAGGCGAGCCAGTACACGCAAAGCATGGTCGCCAGAGCCAAACCCACCCGCCGCGCGCCGCTTGCCGCAAAGCCAACCGCAGCGGCGAGGACGAGCGGGACCAGGGCGGGCAGCAGGTTGCGCTCGACGATGTAGTCCTTGCCGGCCAGGGCGATTCCGGCGGCAAGCAGCACCACCCCGATTCCGATCGTCAACCCCAGCGCCGCAGTACGTTTCTCCCGGCTGGAGCCGCGCAGCGCCGTCAGGAGCAGGGCGGCGCCGATCAGCAGCGCGGGAATCAATGCGTAGCGCTCGCGCGGAGGCTGGGCGATCACGTGACCGGTCTCTCCCATCAGAAAGCTGCCGCCGGTCTCGAACAGGCGGGTGGACAGCGGACTGTGGTCGATCCAGCCGATGTGGGTCGGGTTGATCTGGGCTGAGATCAACGGCAGCAGCGCCAGCCCGACCGCGACGACGCCACCGACCGCGAAGAGCACCAGACGCCACCTGGTCCGCAACGCGACCAGCAGCCACACCGCCTCGATCGCCACCGCGAAGACGGCGAAGTAGTGACTGCAGAGGGCGAGGGCGGAGGCAAGCGCCCACAGCCCCAGATCCCGCCCCTGGCGGGTGCGCAGCGCCCGTGCGAAGAAGAGCAGCGCGAGGGCGCCGAAGAAGACGAGCAGCGCGTAGGAGCGCGCCTCCTGCGAGTACCAGATCAGCATCGGGCTGACGGCGACGAGCGCGCTAGCGATCAGGCCGGCGCGGTTGCTCGCCAGCTCGCGGCCGATCAGGAAGGCGACGGGGACGGTGGCCGCGCCGAAGAGCGCCGTCAGCGAGCGCAGCCCCACCTCTCCGGTGCCGAACGCCTTCGCCCAACCCCATGCCAGCACGTAGTAGAGGGGCGGATTGGACTCGCTCCCCTTCACCTCACCCAGCATTTCGGTGAAGCTCCCGGGAATGACCCGCATGGCGGTGATCACCTCGTCGTGGTGGTAGCTCTGCACGCCGAGACTGGCGAAGCGGATGGCGAGCCCGAGCGCGGTCAGGCCGGCGAGCGCCCAGAGGACGGTCGATTGCGTACGTTCGGCCGTCAAGGGGCGCAGCGACTCTTCGGCATTGGCCGCTGAGGGCCGAAGGAGGGCGGCAGAGCGGCGGCGGAGTCGCCCCAGGCGCGGTTCGGTCGCGTCCCGAGACGGTAGGTGAGGGTTGCTCCACGCGCCAGCGCGCAGACGGTCGTCCACGGCCGGCCGTAGGGATGGCCGTTGAAACGCATGGCCTGAATGTATGGGGCTCGGCGCAGGGGGGCACGCCGGGCCGACGCGGCGATCCGCAGCTTGCGCCCACCCGCCAGCCGTACGGTCGCCTGGCGGAAGAGCGGGCTGCCGATCGCCAGCAGGCCGGTGCCGGGGACCTCCGGGTAGAGGCCGAGCGCTCCGAACACGTACCAGGAGGAGAGCGTGCCGAGGTCGTCGTTGCCGGGGTATCCCGACGGCGTCGGACTGTAGAGCTCGAGCAGCGCCCGGCGCACCGTTGCCTGCGTCTTGAATGGCTGCCGCGTCCAGTCATAGAGCCAGGGGACGTTCAGGTTCGGCTCGTTGCCGAGCAGGGCATGGTCGGCGTGGGTCGCGCCGCCGCTGCCGTTCAGCTTGCGCAGGAAGCGGTCGAGCCGGCTCGCCGCCCTGGTACGACCGCCGATCGTGGCGAAGAGACCAGCCGGATCGTGAGGCACCATCCACGTGTACTGCACCGAGTTGCCCTCGGCGAAGCCGGCCCCGCGCAGGTTGTCGTAGCGGGGAGGGAACGTACCGTCGGCGAACCGTGGCTCGATCTGGCCACTGCGAGGGTTGAGGAGATTGCGCCAGTTGCCTGAGCGCCGCATGAAGGAACGGTAAGTGGCACGGTCGCGGAGGGAGCGGGCTGCGAACTGGGCGATGGAGAAGTCGGCGACCGCGTACTCGAGCGTCGTCGCCGCCGAGGCCCAGACGGCCTCGGGGTCGCCGAACAGCGAGTTCGCGTTGCGGCGTTTGACGTCGATATCGAAGGGGACGTAGCCGAGCGCCTTGTACTCCTCGAGGCCCTGGCGCTGGACGTAGCCGCCGTCCGGGGTGCGGCAGCCCTCGCTCGCGCCCTTGACCATCGCCGCCAGGGCGGCGACCTCGTCGAAGCCCCGGGCGCCAAAGGCGGAGGCGGAGGCGATGATCGGGTCGGCGGGATCGCCGACCATCGTCATGCTCTGGCCGTTGGCGTAGGACCAGCGCGGTAGGCAGCCGCTCTGGGCGGCACCGGCGAGCATCGAGGCAACGATGTCGCCGGCGCGGTGCGGCATCAGCATCGCCAGCAGCGGGATCTGGGTGCGGTAGACGTCCCAGCCCGAGAAGTCCGCGTACTGGGTGCGCCGGCCACTGTCGTGGATCAGCCCGTCCATGCCGATGTAGCCGCCGCCGGCGTCGTTGAAGGTCCGCGGCGCGAGCAGCGCGTGGTAGAGGGCGGTGTAGAAGGTGTTGAGGTCGCGCGACTCGCCGCCGCTCACCCGGATCGCGCCGAGGGAGCGGTTCCAGCGCCGCTTCGCCGCCGCAGCGACGTCACGGAGACCGCCGCCGGAGCTCTCGGCGGCGAGGTTGGCGCGGGCGCCGTCGACGCTGACGAAGGAGACGCCGACGCGGACGGTGACGACTGGGTTGCGGCGTGTGTCGAAAGAGGCGTAGGCGCCTGCCTGGGCGGTATTGGCGGGGACGTTCGAAGGAGGCTTGCTGTCGCTGGCGCCGGTCGAGCTGGGTTCCAGCGTCTGGCGCGTCCAGGTGCCGTGGGCATTGAAGCGACGGTTGAAGACGGCGGCGAAGTAGACCCTGTAGCGCGGCCGCTGGGCACAGAAGTAGCCGCTCGACGCCGAGCCGGTGATTTCGCGGGCGGCTGGGTCGACCTGTACTTCGGCGGAGTCATTGGCCTTGGCACTGCCGCCCGCGTCGATCAGCACGCTCGCGTGCGGGGAGCGCGGAAAGGCGAAGCGCGCGATCCCGGTTCGGGTCGTCGCCGAGAGGTCGGTGTCGATGGCGCCGCCCCCCACCGGGTTGAGGCGGACCGAGTAGCGACCGGGACTCGCCCGCTCGCTGGCATGTGAGAAGCCGGGCTCGAACCGTCCGGCGAGCCCTCCGGTGCCGAGTGCCGGGGAATCGCGGAGCGGCTCGGTGGTCGGCAGGAAAGGGAAGTCCCCATACAGGGAACAGCCGGCACCGTTGAGATGGGTGAGGCTGAATCCGGTGATGTGGCGGTCGCGGTAGTCGTATCCGCCGGAGTGCCGGTCCGAGGGAGCTGTGTCGGGCCCCCACTGGACCATCCCGAAGGGAACCGTTGCCCCTGGGAAGTTGTGGCCGCCGCCAAAGGTACGGGAGCCCGGCTGGGTGCCCGCGAGGGGGTTGACATGGTCGGCGAGGCTGGCCGCGGACACCGATGGAAACACGAGGGCGGCGAGCAGCAGCGCTTTCAGGATTTCGCTGACTGCTCGCTGCACGAAACAGGCACGCTACAGGCCCATTCGCTCCCGACTCGAGAGCAGGTCGGGTTCTACGCCGAAGCCTTGCTCTTGTAGTAGTTCGCGTTGATCTCCGCGTATTTGGCCCACTCGGCGGGGAGCTGGTCCTCGGCGAAGCAGGCGTCCACCGGGCAGGCCTCAACGCAGGCGTCGCAGTCGATGCACTCGTCGGGGTCGATGTAGAGCATCTCGACCGAGTCGTAGTCGGGCTCGTCCGGGGTCGGATGGATGCAGTCGACAGGACAGACCTCGACGCACGAGTTGTCCTTGGTGCCGATGCAGGGCTCGGCGATGACATAGGTCATTCGAGGCTTTCTCCTAGATCGTTTTCCGGGTGCCCGCCGGGAGCCCCGGCCAAGCGCGAGCACCCATTTTAGGGATGATGGAGGCGATGCTGCTGCTGACAGGGGCAACTGGAAGCATCGGTTCACGGCTGCTGCCGTTGCTGCTGGAGCGCGGCGAGGACGTGCGCTGCCTGGTCCGTGAGCCGCGGCGGCTCGGCGAGCGGCGCGTCGACGTCCAGATCGCGCTCGGCGACCTCGGCGAGATGTCGGATCCCTACCTGGTGCGGCAGGCGCTGCGCGGCGTCGACACCGTGGTCCACCTGGCGGCGACGATCCGCGACCAGCCGCCGCACCGGATCGAGGAGCTGAACGGCCTGGCGACCGTCCGCCTGCTGCGCGACGCCGAGCGCAGCGGCGTCAAGCGCTTCGTCTTCTTCAGCGCCCTCGATGCCTCCGCCACCCAGCGCACCCGCTTCTTCCGCGCCAAGTGGCTGGCCGAGCAGGCCGTCCGCTCCTCGGCCCTGGAGACGACGGTCTTCGCCCCCTCGATCGTCTACGACCGCAGCGACCCCTGGGTGACGCTGCTGAAGCGCTTCTCCTTCCTGCCGGTGATGCCGGTCTCGGGCGAGGGCCAGGCCCGGTTCCAGCCGATCTGGGCCGCTGACGCCGCCCGCTGCGTGGTCGCAGCCCTCGACCGAGACGGGCGCGACCGCTACGAGCTGGCCGGCCCCGAGACGCTCAGCTACGACGAGATGTCGGACCTGGTCAGCCGCGTCGCGGGGAGACCGCGGCCGCTCGTCCACCTGCCGCTTCCGCTCGTCCGCTCCGGATTGATCGCACTCCGCTCCATCTTCGGCGAGGCCGTGTTCGCTACTTGGGAGGAGGCCGAGCTGATGGAGGTGGCGATGGTGAGTGAGCGCGGGACCGCAGATGCCGAGGACCTCGGAGTGATGCCGCGAAGGATGGGCGATGTTCTCGCCGAGTCGTAGCCGGATCGCGCTGCTCGCGATCGCGCTGCTCGCCGCCGCGCCGGGGCAGGCGCAGGGCCTGAGCCTGGCGCCGCCCAAGCCGAGCGTCTTCTTCGGCGTCAGCGACCGTGGGACGACCCAGGAGTTCAACGAATTCACCGAACTGCTCGGCGGCAAGCACCCGGCGCTGCTCTCGACCTTCCACCCGTGGGGCAACAGCCTCAACCAGGCCTACGAACGCTGGCGCGAAACGGCGACCCGCCCGATCCTGCACATCTCGACCGCCGACGACCAGACGCTGGCGGAGCTGATCACCCCGCAGCAGATCGCCCTCGGCGCCGGCGACAACTACCTGCTCCAGCTCAACGACTTCTTCTTCAAACGCGGCCTGCCCGCCTACATCAGGCCGCTCGGCGAGCCCAACCGCTGCCTCAACGTCTGGTCCGCGGTCAACTGCGAAGGGGTGCAGAAGGGCGGCGAACACACGACCGGCTGGTACAAGCAGGCGTTCCGCCGCATCGCCGCGATCGTGCGCGGGGGCGGCACCCTCGAACAGATCAACGCCACCCTGGCCGAAATCGGCCTGCCGCCGGTCAACCGGACCAAAGGACCGCCGCCGACCAGTCTGCCGGCGGCGCCGGTGAGCATGATCTGGAGCCCACTGCCCGGCGGCTCGCCGCGGGTCAAGGGCAACTTCCCCGGCAACTACTGGCCGGGCGCGCGCTGGGTCGACTGGGCGGGCACCGACTTCTACTCCGAATATCCCGTCTGGAAAGACCTCAACCGCTTCTTCAAAGGCAAGCAGTGGCGGGGCAAGCCGATCGCGCTCACCGAGTGGGCCGTCTCCGGCAAAGACGACCCGCGCTTCGTCAAGCAGCTGGTCGCCTGGACGGTGAAACGCCCGCGGGTGCGGATGTTCGTCTACTACAACGGCTTCGGCACGACCGGAAACCCCTACGACATCCACCTCTACCCGCGCACGATGAACACGCTGCGGCTCAAGGTCCGGCGCGAAAGCTTCGTCCAGTACGCCGAATACAACGCCGGCCTGCTGCCGCCGCTGCCTCCGCCGCCGCCCAAAGCCCCGAAATCCCCCTAGCCCAGCCGACGGGCCGATAAGACTTCCTTGGCTGCCTGATTTGGCCCGACGACATCGCGACGAAGACATTGCGGACCGTCGGACTGAATTCCCAACCGCCCGGTCAAGCCTGGGTAAGCAAGCGGCGGATCGTCTCCGCAAGAACGGCGGGTTCGAACTCGACCTGCTCCCAAGTGCAACGCGAAACCCGCCAACCCGCAACCTGAAGCCTCTGCTCCCTTCGCCGATCATCGACGAACGCGATGTCGGTGTCGTGAAAACGACGGCTGTCGGCCTCGAGAATCAGCCGCTCACGGCGCCAGAGAAAGTCGGGCTTGAAGCGCCGATCGCCGACCTCCAGCGTCGCGTTGACCTCTGGCTGCGGCAACCCGGTCTGCAGGCACACATGCAGGAACATTCGCTCCAGCTCGCTACGGCTCCGTTTCGTCTGGGGGTGGATCTCGTCGAGAAGCAGGCGCAGCCGGGCAACTCCGCGCCGACCTCTTCCGCGGCGGATTTGATCCCGGAGCCGCTGGTGATCGACGAGTCGCATGACTTCCGCCTCGCCCAGGGCCTTTCTCAGATACCGGGCTGGAAGGATGGCCGCCAGATCCAACAGCGTCCGGGCGACAGTCGTGCAGGGCACGCCACGATAAGTGGTTCTGTCAGAGGGCGGAAGCCGGCCATCTCTGTGAGCGACAATGCCCTGCGGACTACGACCGCGGCGATTTGACGCCATGACATGAATGTCGCTGCCCTTCTCCTCCCAGAATCCCCAGAGGGTCGATGCGGAACCGTGGGAGAGAACCGCGTCGGACCCACAGGCCAGGGCCGCGCCTAGGAAGGTCGCCTCGCGACTGAGGCATGGATGCCCGACGGCGAAGACTCCCTGGTGGATCCTGTGAAGGCGCCCCGATCGCACGCGGGCCGCGGCCGTCCTCCGATCCATTCCCAGACGTTCAAGCTGGGCCAGCGTCACCAACCCATGCTGGCGATTGGCGATCGCGGCGATCTCCAGGTCCCAGCGCCGCGGCCGCAGCCGACGGGCCGAGGTGTCGAAATCGGTGGCGCCGGGGGCCGACCTGTCTGACAATGGTGGGTTGATCGGCCCGTCGGCGCCTTGAGGGATGGAGGGGCTCATTGCCTCTGAGCCTGGCGGTGGCGAGCGCATGTGTGGGGCGCACTGTGTGGCGCCTTGGCGGCGAAAGTGTGGCGAAACGCGAGAGGGGGCCAACGCTTGCGCCATCCCCCTCTCCGAAGTCACTCGCCTGTTGAGGCGAGCATACGCCTGGGCGGACGACCCGCGGGCCTGTCTCGGAAGATCCGGGGTGTGCGGCTGGCGAGCGCCGAACCAATCAGGGCAAGAACGCAAGGAGCCCGAATAGCAGAGCTATTCGGGCTCCTGAGGACGCCGCCCTGAGCCGGTCCGCCGCCGCCAGGCGTGCGCACCGGGCTTTTGAGCCAGGTCCGTGGGTCGTTACATCATCCCGCCCATGTCCGGCATGCCACCGCCGGGCATTCCGCCGCCGGCGCCGTCCTTCTCCGGCGGTTCGGCGACGATGGCCTCGGTGACGAGGATGTTCTTGGCGATCGAGGCCGCGTTCTGCAGCGCCGAGCGCGTCACCATCGTCGGGTCGATGACGCCGGCCTTGATCAGGTCGCCGTACTCGCCGTCGGCCGCGTTCAGCCCTTCGCCGGGCTTCAGGTCACGGACCTTGTTGACGACGACCGAGCCCTCCAGGCCGGAGTTCTCGGCGATCTGACGCACCGGCTCCTCGAGAGCGCGGTGGACGATCCGGGCCCCGGTATGTTCGTCGGCGTCGCCGATCTTCTCCGGGTCGAGCCCATCCTGGGCGTTGAGCAGGGCCACGCCGCCACCAGGGACGACACCCTCCTCGAGCGCCGCCCGGGTCGCCTGTAGTGCGTCCTCGACACGGTGCTTCTTCTCCTTCATCTCGGTCTCGGTGGCAGCGCCGACCTTGACCACCGCTACGCCCCCGGCCAGCTTTGCCAGCCGCTCCTGGAGCTTTTCGCGGTCGAATTCGGAGTCGGTGCTCTCGATCTCCTGCTTGATCTGGTTGATCCGACCCTTGATCCCCTCGCTCTCGCCACCGCCGTCGATGATCGTCGTCGTGTCCTTGGAGACGACGATGCGACGGGCCTTGCCGAGCTGATCGATCTGGGTGTTCTCCAGCTTCAGGCCCATCTCCTCGGTGATCACCTCGCCGCCGGTCAGGATCGCGATGTCCTCGAGCATCCGCTTGCGGCGGTCGCCGAAGCCCGGAGCCTTCACGGCGACGCCGGTGAAGGTGCCGCGGAGCTTGTTGACGACGAGCGTCGCGAGGCACTCGCCCTCGACGTCCTCGGCGACGATCAGCAGCGGCTTGCCACCCTGCATCACCTGCTCCAGCACCGGCAGGATGTCGCGCACCGAGCCGATCTTCTGGTTGGCGATGAGGATGTAGGGGTCCTCCAGCACCGCCTCCATGCGGTCCTGGTCGGTGACCATGTACGGGGAGATGTAGCCCTTGTCGAACTGCATCCCCTCGGTGAACTCCAGCTCC
>Ga0190265_10000935_pt1 | contig 19069 bp, 23 predicted proteins | sample Popmic124T_FD_133135 | JGI IMG/M metagenome (GOLD analysis project Ga0190265, IMG submission 133135) | Populus adjacent soil microbial communities from riparian zone of Indian Creek, Utah, USA - 124 T | ecosystem: Environmental > Terrestrial > Soil > Riparian zone | place: USA: Utah | collected...
CTACCTGGCCTTCCAGACCGGGTCCCGTTTGTCGAGAAAGGCGAGGACCCCTTCGGTGGCGTCTTCGGTGCCGAGGGCGACCGATTGGGCCTCGCCCTCCCAGGAGAGGGCGTCGGCCAGGCTGATCTGGAAGGCGGCGTTGATCGTCTGCTTGACAAACATCTGAGCCAGGGGCGCGCCGGCCAGGAATCCCTCGGCGATCTCGGCGACCCGATCGTGGAGGGCGTCGACGGCGACGACCTCGATGACCAGCCCGATCCGCAAAGCCTCTTCGGCTCCGACGATGCGGCCGGACAGAGCCAGCTCCTTGGCCCGTTGCAGACCAACGATGCGCGGCAACAGCCACGAGCCGCCAAAGTCCACGGTGAGACCTCTGCGAACGAAGATCTCGGCGAACCGGGCCCGCTCGGTCGCCACCACCACGTCACAGCCCAATGCGAGGTTCAACCCGGCGCCCACCGCCACCCCGTCGACCGCGGCGATGGTCGGCTTGGTGAGACGATGCAGGGCCATCGCCGACCTGCCCACGACCTTCATTCGGGCGTGACGATCCTCGACGGCTTGGAGCCGATCCAGCCGTGAGGGGTCGAGATCGGCGCCGGCACAGAACTCGCCTCCGGCGCCCGTGACGACGAGGACCCTCTGTTCCGAGGACTCGAAAGACTCGAAGGCGGCCCCCAGCTCCTGCCACCCGTCGAATGGAATTGCGTTCTTGCGCTCGGGGCGATCGATGGTCAGCCAGCGCACCGCACCCCGGTCGTCGCTCTTGAGCCAGGTCACGACGGTGACGGTAGACGGCACCGGGTGGGGTTACCGTTCAACCCATGGGCTTCAACCCGTTTCGCGATCACGAGAAGGACGTCGCCGACATCGTGGCGATGGTGATCGCATTTGTCGCCATATTCGCGGTCGTGGCATGGGCGATCTTCTCGGGGTGACCGTGACCCCGGTGCAGCCCTATGCGGCGCGCAAGGAGTACATCTGCCCCGGATGTGAGACGACGATTCTTCCCGGCACCTACCACATGGTGGTCGTACCCGACGGGGAGCCCGACCTGCGCCGACACTGGCATCAGGGTTGCTGGCACAAGGAGATGAGACGCCGTTTCGGCGTCGCTCACGCGTCGCGGCGGTGAAGACCCCACCACGTGAGAAACAGGCCGAGTGCGGTCCACCCCAGCACGATCGCGACCGCATGGGCCAAAGAGAGGTCAGAGCCGGGAATGAAGGAGCCGAAGTCACCCTCGATATCGATCTGGAAGAGGGCTGTGGTGGCTGCGGACAACGAGACGTTCTCCCAGGGGCCCCAAAGGCCGAGGATCGGATCCACGAAGTAGAGGGCGAGGGCTGCACCGATGGCAGGCCCGACCGAGCGCAGCATGGCGACAGCACCGAGACCGATCGCGGTCCAAGCGAGTTCGATCAACCCCACCTTCCACACGATCCCCAGCCAGTCGGATGTGGTCGGACCGCCCTCTCCTGGGACGGCAACAAGGGCGACCAGCGCCCAGCCGGCGATGGCGGCAGCAATGGCCAGCCACGAGGCGGCGGCGAGGACGACGAAGCGGGCCGAGATCTGTTGGACACGCCTCGAGTCCCGGGTGAGAGCCGTGGCCCAAACCGTGCTACCGAATTCGCTGCCCAACATGACGACGGCCAGGATCAGGGGGAACCAGGTCTGGCCGGCGACCTGCTGGGCGCCGAAGATGTAGGCGCCCGGTTTCTCCAGGATCGGGACTCCTTCGGCCAACTCAGGGGCGATCTGGGCGAAGATGAGGAGGAAGAAGGCGAGCAGCCCCACCAGGGCGGCGAGGATGATCACCATCAAGTAGTAGAGCCGACGGCGACTCAGCTTCAGGTATTCGGCGTGGACGAGGCTCATTGCTCCTCCTCGCCGGTCATGCCCAGGAACACCGACTCGAGGGTGGCGCGTACCGGGCCCACCTCACTCGGGTAGACCCCGGCGTCGGCCAGCACCTTGATCACCCTGCTCCCGTCTTCGTCGTCGACGACGAGAAACCCGCCATCGTCTCTCACCCCGATGCCGGCGGTCGCGAGCGCAGTGCTGGCCTCGACCGGCCGGTCGACGACCACGCGGGTGGCGCCGCCCGAGAGCATCTCTTCGAGTGGGCCTTCGGTGACCAGCTTGCCGCGGTTCAGCACAACCACGTAGTCGGCAAGGGCTTCGATGTCGGCGAGGTCATGACTGGAGACCACCACGGTCTGGCCGCTGTCGGCAAGCTCACGAAGACGGGCCCGGAACGCCATCTGCCCGGCCGGATCCAGGCCATCCAGCGGCTCGTCGAGCAGCAAGAGCTGGGGGTTTCCGATCAGCGCCGCCGCCAGGGCTAGACGCTGACGCATCCCCTTCGAGTACTCGTCGATCTTCCGCTTCGCATCAGCCTGCAAGCTGACGAACTCGAGCAGCTCTTCGATCCGATCATGCCCGAACCCGAGCTGGTCGGCCGCCACCTGGAGGTTGACCCGCCCGGTGAGCGCTCGAATCAGCCCTGGCTCCTCGATGATCGCCCCGACCTTCTTGGTCACCTCGAACAGCTGCTTCGGTATTTCGTGATCGAGCACGTGGACGGTGCCGGCATTGGTCCGGGTCAACCCGAGGAGCGAGCGGAACAGGGTTGTCTTGCCCGCCCCGTTCGGCCCGAGCAGCCCGGTGATGGCACCGGAGGGAATAGTGCAGTCGAGCCCGTCGAGGGCGGTTGTCGACCGGTATCGCTTGACCAGCCCCTCGACCCGAATCGCCGGGTTGGCCAGATTCATGTCCGAGATATAGGGGCAGTCATGGAGGCGGCAGTCAACCACACCCGGGCACCCAGTGGACCAACACGTCCTCCGGGCCGATCCGAACCCCGAGGAAGTCGACCCGCGTGGCCCCGATCCGTCCTGCCAGAGCCCTCACCCGACGTCTCTTGGCAGGGCCCACAGCGTCGATCGGGTCTCCCTGGCCGGTGACGGTCCTCACTTCGATCACAACGCGGACATCGCCGTCGACAGCGAGAAGATCGAGCTCACCACGACGTAGCTCTACATTGTGCGCAACGACGTCCAGCCCATGATCGGTGAGGAACCGTGCCGCGATCCGTTCGCCGGCTTCCCCCACCTTGGCTCGATCGGTCAGATCGAGATCTCTTGCTGCTCCAGCTCTTCGACGTTCACGTCGCGGAAAGTCAGCACCTTGACGTGCTCCAGAAATCGGGCTGGTCGGAACATGTCCCAAACCCATGCGTCTTTCATCTCGACCTCGAAGAAAACCGAACCGTTGGCTTCGCGCACCTCCAGGTTCACCTGGTTGGCCAGGTAAAACCGCCGCTCGGTCTCCACCACGTACCGGAACATCGGAAGGACGTCGTGGTACTCCTTGTAGATCTTGAGCTCAACCTCGGATTCGTAGCGCTCCAGGTCCTCTTCCATGCTCTCCTCTTCACACGGGCCGACAAATGATCATATGCACGGCTCGTTTCTTAACAGCTAACAAACCACGGTGACGTTTTTTCTCAGAGCCCGCCGAAGTTGGAGATGGGCCAGATGGTGACGAAGGCCTCACCGATCAGGTCGTCGAGCGGAATGGGACCGAATCTCCGGCTGTCGAAGGAAGCATTGCGATTGTCGCCCATGACGAACACCTCGGTGGGCCCAAGCGTGATCGGAGGCTCGTCGGGCATGAACACCTCGGGCAGGTACGGCTCGTCGAGAGGAGACCCGTTCACGACGATCTGGTTGTTGCGCACCTCCACGGTCTCCCCTGGCAAGCCGATCACACGTTTGATCAGGTCTTCCCGGCCGCGGGTCCTGATCCCAACCGCCTCCAGCACGGAGCGGATCACCGCCTCGGGTATCGACTCCTCGACCTCTTCCTCACGCGGGTCCCGGAAAACGACGACGTCGCCCCTCTGCGGCTCGCCCCATTGGTAGGCCAGCTTGTTGACCATGACCCGGTCATTGACCTCGATCGTGGGCAGCATCGACTCCGACGGAATCCAGAACGGCTGAAGCAGGAAGGTCTTGATGACCACCGCGATCGCCAATGCGGTGAGCAGGAGCCCGGGCAACTCGGCGATGAAAGAACGCCGGCGCGGCGGCGCCGGCGTCGTCTCGGGGACCAATTCCTCGTCGACGGGGTCCGGTTGGGCGGAAATCAGTCGCGTAGCTCCTTGATGCGGGCCGATTTCCCGACCCTGTCCCGAAGGTAGTACAGCTTGGAGCGACGAACGTCGCCCCTGCGGACCACCTCGATCCGGGAGATGATCGGGGCATGGAGCGGGAATACCCGCTCCACGCCGACCCCGAAGCTGAGCTTGCGAACAGTGAATGAAGCGCGGGCACCGGCCCCGTTGCGGGCGATGACGAGTCCCTCGAATAGCTGGACCCGCTCGCGGCCGGCTTCGACCACGCGAACGTGGACTTTGACCGTGTCACCGGCCCGAAAATCGGGGATGTCGTCGCGGACGTGCGCGCTCTCAACTACGTGAAGATCGTTCATGGAGGACTCCTAGAGCGGTCGGGAGCAGCCTTCTTGGCCCGACCCGTCGGAATTGTATCAGGTATCGGACGTCCCGCCATCGGGGAGCAGGTCGGGACGGCGCTCTCTCGTCCGGAGCAGCCGCTGGGCCCGTCTCCACTCCTCGATCCGGCCGTGATTGCCCGAGAGGAGGACCTGAGGCACCTCCCATTCCCTGAAAACGGCTGGGCGGGTGTACACCGGCTCTTCGAGCAGCCCCTGGCGAAACGATTCGCTCTGTGTCGACTCGGGATTGCCCACCACACCGGGCAGGAGCCGGGCAATGCCCTCGATGGCGAGCGCTGCGGCCACCTCCCCACCCGCCAGGACGAAGTCGCCCACCGAGGTCTCCTCATCGATGAAATGCTCGATCACTCGCTCGTCGACACCCTCGAACCGACCGCAGACGAATGTGACCTCGGGCAGCCCGGCCCAACGGTCGAATGTCGCCTGGGTGAGCGGCGCGCCAACCGGCGTAAAGAGAATCCGTTGGGTCATGGCCAGTGGCTCCAGGACAGCCGCCAATGGCTCGATCATCATCACCATCCCCGGCCCACCGCCGAACGGCGCATCGTCGAGCTGACGGTGCTTGCCCAGGCCGTGCTCACGCAGGTCGATCAGCTCGATCTCGAGGGCCTCCGCCTCGATGCCCCGGGCCACGATTGAGACGCCGAGCGGGCCATCGAAGTACTCGGGGAACATGGTGATCACGTTGATCCGCACCCCCGGAAGGGTAGAAGGAGGCGAACGGGGCCCGGTCTGAATCGGTATCCTCACGACCCGACGCACGCCCTGCGCCACCCCCGACGAGGTTGACATGTCCATCGGCCACATCCCGACACCATGACTCTGGAGCATCTGCCGGTGGACAGCGTTTTGCTCGTCGCAGCCGGGCTGATGGTGATCGGCGTCTTGTTCGTCGGGTCTTCGGACCGGCTCCGGGTGCCTGCCGCCCTGCTCTCGCTGGGGGTCGGCATCGTCTTCGGCAGCGACGTCCTCGGCCTGGTCGATTTGAGCGACATGGCCCTGGTCCGCGACCTGAGCGTCGTGGCCCTGATGATCATCCTCTTCGAGGGCGGCCTGACCACGAAGCCCTCGGTGATTCGCGAGTCGGGGATCCCGGGGTTCGTGCTGGCCAACGTCGGAGTGCTGGTAACAGCCGGAGTCACCGCCGTCGGCGTCCAGCTCCTGTTCTCACCCGGGTGGGAGACGGCGCTCATCCTCGGAGCTGTCGTCGCCTCGACCGACGCCGCCGTGGTGTTCGACCTGGTCCGTCGGGCACCGATCCCGAAGAGACTGGCCGGCATCCTCGAAGTCGAGTCCGGGGTGAACGACCCGTTCGCCATCCTCCTCACCATCGGTCTCATCGAAGTCACCAGGTCCCAGCCGACGGCCGGGGAGTGGCTCTTGTTTGGCGCCCGCCAGCTCGTCGGAGGTCTGGCCATCGGTCTGATCGGCGGTTGGCTGGGGACCAAGCTGCTCTCGATTCGGCTGCGGTCATCGGGCCTCTACCCCCTCCTCGCCATGGGCGTGGCCGGCCTCACCTTCGCTGTCGCCGCCACCCTCTCCAGTTCCGGGTTTTTCGCGGTCTACATCTGCGGATTGATCGTCGGCGCCCTGGCGCCGCGACACCGGCGTGAGATCCGCAGCTTTCACTCGAGCCTGGCCAATGGGGCGGACATCACCCTGTTCCTGCTGCTCGGTCTCCTGGTCTTCCCCAGCGAGCTTCCCGAGGTCGCCGTTCAAGGGCTGGTGGTGACCGCAATCCTCCTGTTCGTCGGTCGCCCGTTGTCCGTTCTCCTGGCCATGATCCCGTTCGGCATGAACTGGAAGGAGAAGACACTCCTCTCATGGGCCGGATTGCGCGGGGCGCTCCCGATCGTCCTCGCCACCTTCCCGGCCACCGCCGGAGTCGCATCCGGAGATCGAATCTTCAACACTGTCTTCTTCGTTGTGATCGTCTCCGCCCTGCTCCAGGGGACCACGGTCGCCCCTCTGGCCAAGCGTCTCGGGCTGGCGGTGGATCGGCCTGCCTGGCAATCGATCGCCGAGGCCGTCCCCCTCGACGACGTCGACGTCGACCTGATCGAGATCGACATCACCGCCGATCTGCCCCTCGTCGGCACCAGGCTCGCCGACAATCCGCCCCCGTCTGGGATGCTGGCGACCACGATCGTTCGCAACCATCGAGCCATGATCCCGGGCGCCGACACGGTGTTCGAGGCAGGCGACTTCCTGGTGCTGGCGGTGGATCGGGCGACGGTACGGGTCTCGGACGCCACCGCATGGGCCCGAGGCGAGAAGAAGGGGCCGGGTGAGCCCGAGGAGACCTAGTGCTCCGGCTCGTAAGTTCCGTGCGTGTAGCGCCGAGCCATTCGGCGTTTCCTGGCAAGGACGTAGGACGAAGGCGCACGTGACCGTTCGTCGAGGACGAGGACGCATCCAGGGACGTCGAGGGCCGGCGGGACACGTGTGAGACTTGCGGGTCGGTGCACTAGCCGAGGCGCTCGACGATCATCGCCATCCCCTGGCCGCCACCGACGCACATCGTCTCCAGACCGATGGTCTTGTCCAGAGTCCTCAGATCGTTGAGCAATGTCCCCATGATGCGGGCCCCGGTCATGCCAAACGGGTGACCGAGCGCGATCGCCCCACCATGGGGGTTGAGCCGGTCCATGTCGATGCCGAGCTGGTCCACACTGGCGAGGACCTGGGCGGCGAACGCCTCGTTCATCTCGATGACATCGATGTCCCCCGGCTTCATGCCGGCCTGGTCGAGCACGGCCCTCACCGCGCCAACCGGGCCCATCCCCATGTACTCCGGCTCCAGACCTACCACGGAAGAGGCGACGATCCTGGCCATGGGTTGCAGTCCCAGGTCATCGGCACGGTTCCGGGACATCACCAGCACCGCCGCCGCCCCGTCGTTGAGGGGACAGGAGTTCCCGGCAGTCACCAGGCCGTCAGGCTGGAACACCGGCGGAAGCTCGGCCAGCTTCTCCAGCGTGGTGTTGGGCCGAGGCCCGTCGTCACTGGCGATGATTCTCCCGTCGGGGACCTCAATCGGGGTGATCTCGCGGTCGAAGAATCCGTTCTTCTGGGCCTCGACCGCCAGGTCCTGGGATCGCTTGGCGAACTCGTCCATCCGCTCCCTGGTGATCCCGTACTTGGCGGCCACATTCTCCGCCGTGTTGCCCATCGGGATGTAGACCTGGTCGATGAAGTCATCCCGGCCTGAGTCGGTGAACCGGGGGTTCAAGTCTTCGGCGTCGAGCGCCTTACCGTAGGTCCGGGTCACCGATTCCCCCCCGGCGGCGACATAAGTGTTTCCCTCCCCTTGCTCGATGGCATGGAACGCCATGCGGATGGTCTGGAGAGAAGATGCGCAGAAGCGGTTGACGGTGGTGGCCGGAACGCTCTCCGGCATCCCGCCGAGGAGAGACGCCGGGCGGGCCAGGTTGAAGCCCTGCTCATGATGGGTCAGCGCGCAGCCCACCATCACATCTGCCACCGAGGCCCGGTCCACCTCCGGTACGGTTTTCATCAACGAATCGATGGCGAACCCGGCGAGATCGTCGGCGCGGACATCGATCAGTGAGCCTTTGTAGGCGCGCCCTATCGGCGAGCGGGTAGTGGCGACTATCACGGCTTCGGGCATGGTGGATAACTCCAGGGAATCTTGACTACACACTCAAATCTTACGACTACACGCGGCCTCCTGGAATGAGACCTTTCCGGTGGCTGGCCCTGGTGCTCGTCGTGGCCTGCGCCCCCGGAGCTGGTGGCGAGACCACCACCACCCCGGCCGCCCCCACGACCACAAGCCTTCCCGCTGCTACCACCACATCGATCGAGCTCGCCGACCCTTCAGCCGGATGTTCCGAAGACGAGGGGTTCGTCGACGCCGGCCGGGTCATGAGCGCCGGCCAGGCGACGTCGGACACCAACACGCTCGGGCCGATCGCCTGGTTGGTCGAGGATGGGTGTGAGCGGTTGACGGTGCAGTTCGAGACCAATGAAGGCGCCCCGGCGACGACACCGCCGGCGGTGATCGTGGAATTCCTCGATTCCCGTCAGGTGCTCCGGATCCGGGTCGACCTGGGCTCGACGGTCGTGACCGACCAATTGATGGAGACCCCGCTCGTCGATCGCCTGTTCGTGGTCAGGGCACTCGACGGGGGGATGTTCATCGATCTCCACCTTCTTGGCCCGACACAGGCACGTGCCGAAGTATCCACGTCCCCAGCTCGACTCACGCTGGAACTGGAGGCCGGAGTGCAAGCCCTCGACGCCGCGGCAGCAATCGGAGGTAACACTGTGCTCATCAGCCCGAGCGACGGAGCACAGCCTTCGGCGGGAGCGATCGAAATCGCCGGGTATGCCCGAGTCTTCGAGGCCAACGTCCTCGTCGTCGCCAGCATCGGCGGCCAAACGGTGGCCCAAACGACGGCCACGGCCGCCGATTGGTCCGATACCTGGGGTGAGTTCCGGACCCCGATCCAGCTTCCGCCCGGCGAGGTCTCACTCTTCTTCGGCGAGGAGAGCCCCGCTGACGACAGTCGGGTCGGCCCGACGATCAACCTGACGGTTCGATGAGACCCGGGATTGCGACGATCTCGATCCGTTCGGCTTCCCTGTCGACCAACGGCACCAGGTCGTCGACGAAGGGGACCTCGAACGTGCCGCCGGTCACTCGCTCGACCAGGAGCCTTTCCTGGCCGGGGCCGAAAACGACCTCCTTGACGACACCCAGCGCCTGACCCGTGTCATCGAACACGGCCAGGCCGATCAGGTCATCCGGCCAGAACTCACCCTCGCCGAGCTCGCGTCGCTCGGAGACCGAGACGTCCATGCCACGAAGCTCGTCTGCTCCCTCCCGGTCGGTCACGTCCTCGAAGGCGACTTGATAGCCGCGGTCGACCCGCCGGACCGCGCGGACCGAGTAGGGACGGTCATCGACGAAGACAGTTGCACCCGGCTGGACGCTGACGATGTCCTCCTCGTCCACGTAGAGACCGAGGAAGCCGTCCAGGCCATGAGGTCGGCCGAGACGCCCGATCACGAACCGATCAGTCGAGGAACTCGACCCCGGCGTTGATGCCCTCTTCGTCACCGGCTGCGCCGGCCGCGGCACGGATAGCCTTGGCGACCCGGCCACGACGCCCGATGACCCGACCCATGTCACCCTTGGCCGTGCGGACTTCGGCCACGACCTCATCTGGTCCCTGCTCGATCATGGTCACCGTGACCTCGTCGGGCTCCTCCACGATGCTCTTGACGACGTAGGTGACCACCCTCTCCACGATTTCGCCCTTGGCCAAGTTCACTCCTCCTCGGTGGTGGTGTCGGCTGCGATCTCCTCTGCACCCTGCTCGGTCGGAGTCTCCCCTACCGGCTCCTCGGCTGGTGTCTCCCCTGCGGCCTCCTCGGCCGCGACTGCTGGTTCGGGAGCGATTGCTGGCTCGGGAGCCGCAACTGCCGGCTGCGAGCCAACCGTGTGGATCTGGCCGGTGCGAATCTTCATGGTGTTCAGGGCACCCGAGATGTTGAGCAGCTTCTCCACAGCTTCCGTGGGCTGGGCGCCCTTCGACAGCCACGAGGTGGCCTTTTCATTGTCGATTTCGACCAGAGATGGGTCCTGCTGGGGGTCGTATCGCCCGATCTGCTCGATGTAACGGCCGTCGCGCGGCGCTCTCCCGTCCACGACCACGACGCGGTAGGAGGGGGACTTCTTCTTCCCCATCCGCATCAGCCTCATTTTCACGGCCATCAATTCACCTCTTGGTTCGCTGTGCCGAGAGGAGACCCTGCAACGAGGGGGTCCCCTTGCCTCCGGCCAGCATCTTCATCATCTTCTGTGCATCGACGAACTGCTTGAGCACCCGATTCACGTCCTGTGGGCGGGTGCCCGAGCCGGACGCGATCCGGCGCTTCCGGCTCCCGCCGATGAGCTTTGGGTTCCGGCGCTCCTCTGGAGTCATCGACTGGATGATTGCCTCGACGCGACGCAGGTCACGGTCGTCGACATCCACCTCGCGCACGAGCGATCCGGAGCCGGGGATCATAGCAAGGATGTCCTTCAGAGGCCCCATCCGCTTCATCGCCTGAAACTGGGCGAGGAAGTCCTCGAGTGTGAATTCCCCCTTCTGCATCTTCCTGGCGGCCTTCTCTGCTTCCGCCTCGTCGAACGTCTCCTCGGCCTTCTCGATGAGCGACATCACGTCGCCCATGCCCAGGATCCGGGACGCCATCCGGTCGGGATGGAAGGCCTCGATATCGTCGAGGCCCTCCCCGACACCGGCGAACTTCACGGGGGCCCCGGTCACCGCGCGCACCGAGATGGCCGCTCCGCCGCGGGCATCGCCGTCGAGTTTGGAGAGCACGACCCCGGTGAGCCCAACCTGCTCCTGGAAACCCGACGCCACGTTGACCGCGTCCTGACCGGTCATCGCGTCGACCACGAGCAGCACCTCGTCAGGATCGGCCGCCTTGCGCACGTCGTCCAACTCCCGCATCAGCTGTTGGTCGATCTGAAGACGGCCGGCCGTGTCGACGATGACCACGTCACGGCCGGTCCTCGCCGCCTCCTTCATCGCGGTCTTCACCAGACGGGCGGGTTTCCCCTTGCGATCGGTGAACACCGGAACCTCGATCCGCCGGCCCAAGGTCTCCAACTGGTCGATGGCGGCGGGACGTTGCAGGTCTGCCGCCACCAGCAAGGGCTTCTTGCCCTGCTTGGCGAGGAGGCGGGCCAGCTTTCCGGCGGTGGTCGTCTTACCCGAGCCCTGGAGACCGACCATGAGGATGGTCAGCGGTGGGGCGGCTTTCTTCAACGGGACCGACTCGGAGCCGAGAGTCGTGACCAACTCGTCGTGCACGATCTTGATCACCTGTTGACCCGGTGTCAGCGAATTGGAGACATCCTCGCCCAGGGCTCGCTCCTTGACACGGTCCAGGAAGCCCTTGACCACCTGGACGTTTACGTCCGCCTCGAGCAGGGCGAGCCGAACCTCGCGCATGGCGCTGTCGATGTCTTTCTCGGAGAGACGGCCTTTGCCCCTGAGCGAGGCGAAAACGTCTTCGAAGCGCTGGGTGAGTGTGTCGAACATTGCAGGCGGTGAGCCCGTAACGGTAGGGGGTGGTTGCCGGTATCCGCTATCCGATGTCGCGGCGGCGGAAGCCCGCCAGACCGGCGGCGATGAGAGCGACCGCGATGGCGAGGAGCCAGGCCATCGGCGCCACCTCGATGTCCTCGGACGGGAAGAGGGGGACGTGACTGAAGGGCGACAGGTTGCGGCTCCATTGCGGGAACTGCAGGATCTGGCCCAATTGACCGAGGACGAGACACCAGACGAGGAAACCCCAGCTCAGCGCCGCATATCTCGGTGCGAGCCCGTAGAGGGCCATGGCAGCACCGGTCAGAACCCAAACCGCAGGGAGCTGGACCATCGCTGCCCCCAGGACGCCCGGCACCTGGCCACCGACATCGCCGACCATCGCTCCATAAGTCGCCCCGGCCACGATGCCGGCCACTGCCAGGATCAGGACCGGGCCCAGAACCCCGAAGAACAGATGGCTCCACGCCCATCCGATGCGAGGAGTCGCCGTGGCGAGCACCGGCTCGGCCCGAACCCGTTCCTCCTCCACCTCGAGCCGCAGCACGGCCCTGATGGCATAGGCCGAGGTAATGAGCGCGATGATCCCGACCGCCGCGGAGAAGAAGGTGTCGGTGAGCCCTTGCCTCCCGCCCAGTTGCTCGAAGATCTCGAGAAGCTGCGGGTTGCCCTGCAACATGTCGCCGATTCCCTCGGCGGCACCTCCGTAAACCGCGCCGAGAACCGCAAGCCCTGCTGCCCAGCCGACAACCGATCCCCGATGGAGCCGCCAGGCCAGACCGAGTGGGCTGCCCAGGGCGGAGCCGGCATGGGCGGGGCCGGGGCGGGGCGAGATCGCCCCCGCTCCTACGTCGCGTCGCGAGGCGATCGCCGCCGCCGCGGCCACCAGGGTCAGGGCCAGCCCGATCCACAACAGGAAGACCCACCATTGCTCGCCGGCGAAGGGACGGAGCCGGCTGAACCAACCGATCGGCGATAGCCAGGAGAGCCATTCGACCCCTTCGCCACCTGAGTCCCCGACCATTCGGAGCACGAATGCCAGCCCGGCGATGCCGACCCCAATCCCCCGCGCCGTCGACGAGGCGGATGTCAATTGGGCGGCCAGGGCGCCCACTCCAGCGAAGGCAGCGGCGAGACCTATGAATCCGAGGCCAAAAGCCAGCGAGCCGGCGGGAGGAAGACCGACTGCGATCAGCCCGCCGGCGATGAGTACCCCGAGGACTGCGCCGGCGGCCATGGTCACCGTCAGCGCCGCCGCGAGCGGGGCGTTCCGACCGACCACCGTCGAGCCGAGAAGCTCACGACGTCCGGTCTCCTCCTCCTCTCGTGTATGGCGGATCATGGTGAGAATCGCCAGCAACGCCACCATGAAGGCACCGATGGTCCCGAATCGCCATGCAGTGAGCGCCCCGATGCTCGAGTCGTAGAGGGGGCCGAGCAATGTGGTGAGAGCCGGGCTGGTGGCCACGGTGGCCAGCAGGACCTCGCGAGAGGCCTCGGTGGGGTAGAGACCGATGAATGCGTTCGCGGTCACAGGCGGGATCACCGCCAGCACCAACAACCAGACGCTGAGCCGGACCCGATCCCGGCGGAGGATGAGACGAACGAGCTTCCCGGTTCCGGTCACCGTGGTCATCGTGAATCACACCAAGTCGACTTCACCGCGCTCGAACCAACTTCGTCTGCCCGGATAGTGAACCAGACACAGGTCCAAGAACGTAATGACTCATGGCCGACGCGGCTGCAATCAATTGCGTAGTGTCTGAGATGGATCCCGGAACCCGGGATCCTCCCAGAACGGAGGCGTCCATGTATCCGAGCAAGTTCGACTACGTCGCCCCGACGAACCTCGACGAGGCCCTGGGCCTGCTCGCCGAGAAGGGGCCCGCCATCAAAGTCCTGGCCGGCGGTCAGAGTCTCATCCCGATGATGAAGCTGAGGTTGGCCAACCCACCAGCGTTGCTGGACGTCAACCGGATACCCGGTCTCGACTCGATCGGGGAGTCGAACGGGCATCTCACGATGGGAGCGTTGGTCAGGCACAACCACGTGGTCAAATCCGATCTGGTCAAGAGTGCCAACCACACCGTCGCGGCGGCGGCGCCCTGGGTCTCCGACCCCATCGTGCGCAACCTGGGGACAGTGTGCGGGTCGCTGGCGCATCACGACCCGGAAGGAGATTGGGCCTCGGTGATGCTGGCCACCGGCGCCGAGGTCGTGCTGAAGAGCACCCAGGGGGAACGCGTGCTACCCGTCACCGATTTCTGCGTCGACATGTTCCAGACACTGTGCCGCCCCGACGAGCTCGTCACCGAGGTCCGGGTCAACAAGCACAGCGCCCGGGGTGGGGGCGACTACCAGAAGCTCGAACGCAAGGTCGGCGACTACGCCACCGTGGGCGTGGCCACATCCCTCGAGCTGGACGAGCATGGCAGGATCGCCAGTGCGGGGATCGCCCTCACCTCGGTCTACGCCCACAACCTCAAGGTGACCGAGGCCGAGCTTCTGCTGAGGGGCAAGGCACCAAGCGCCGAGTTGTTCCAGGAGGCCGGAGCCATAGCCGCCGCCGCCTGTGACCCGGCCGGCGATCACCGGGGCACCGCCGCATACAAGCGCCACATCGTCGGTGTGTTCACCGAGCGGGGTCTCACCAGATCACTCGAGATAGCCCAGGGAGGTCGGTCGTGAACGTCACCGTCATCATCAACGGGGCCGAGCGCTCGGCGGATGTCGAGCCGAGGCTGCTCCTGACCGACTTCATCCGGGGCACCCTTGGCCTCACCGGCACCCACATTGGCTGCGACACCTCGAGTTGCGGGGTGTGCACCGTGCTCCTCGACGGGGTGCCGGTCAAGTCGTGCGCGGTCTTCGCGGTGCAGGCAGACGGGAGAGCCATCACGACAGTGGAAGGCCTCAAGCAGAACGGCCAGCTGTCCCCCATCCAGCAGGCATTCCATCAAGAGCACGGTCTCCAGTGCGGGTTCTGCACCCCGGCGATGATGTTGGTCGGCACCGCGCTGCTCGAGGAGAACCCGAACCCCACCGACGAGGAGGTCCGCTGGGCGATATCGGGCAATCTGTGCCGGTGCACCGGGTACATGAACATCGTCAAATCGATCCAGGCCGCAGGCGCCATGAAGAGTGAGGAAGTCTCAGCATGACCACCACCGCCGAACCCACCCTCAAGACCACGCCCGAGGTGGGCGGGATCGGGCACAGCCGGAAGCGGGTCGAGGATGCCAGGTTCATCGAGGGCCGGGGCAACTACGTCGACGACATCGTCCTGCCCGGCATGCTCCACATGGCGATCCACCGCAGCCCCCTGGCCCACGCCAGGATCCTGTCCATCGACACCTCCGAGGCCGAAGCAGTCGAAGGGGTGATCGCGGTGGTCACCGGGGAGCTGCTCGCCGGCTACAACCTGGCCTGGATGCCGACCATGTCCGGGGACACCCAGGCGGTGTTGGCCACCGACAAGGTGCGTTTCCAGGGCCAGGAGATCGCGGCTGTGATCGCCACCGATCGTTACATCGCTCAGGACGCCGCGGACAAGGTCGTGGTCGAGTACGAGGAGCTGGAGCCGATTGTCACCCCCCAACGCTCGCTGGAGGCGGATGCCCCTCTGATCCGGGACGACAAGGAGGGCCAGGAGACCAACCAGTGCTACACCTGGGAGTCGGGTGACAAGGAGGCCACCGACGCCGTCTTCGCCAAGGCGGACAGGGTGGTGACTCTCGACACTTTCTACCCACGCTCGCACCCTGCGCCGCTGGAGACATGTGGCATCGTGGCCGACGTCAACTCGGCGACGGGACAGGCGACCCTCTACATGACGTCCCAGGCGCCGCACGCCCATCGCACCGTGTTCGCCCTGGTGGCCGGGCTCCCCGAGCAGAACATCCGCATCGTGTCCCCCGACATCGGTGGCGGGTTTGGCAACAAGGTGCCCGTCTACCCCGGATACGTGGTGGCCACCGCCGCCTCGTTGGTCATCGGCAAGCCGATCAAGTGGGTGGAGACCCGCTACGAGAACCTGATCTCGACCGGTTTCGGCCGCGACTACCACATGCACGGCGAAATGGCCCTGTCCAACGACGGAAAGATCCTCGGCTTGCGAGTCGACATGCTCTCGGACCAGGGGGCGTTCTTCTCCGATGCCCAGCCCACAAAGTTCAAGGCCGGGCTGTTTCACATCGTCACCGGGTCCTACGACTACCCGGTGGCCCATGTGACCACCCGGGGCGCCTACACCAACAAGGCGCCGGGCGGGGTGGCCTACCGCTGCTCGTTCCGGGTCACCGAGGCCTCGTACATGATCGAGCGGCTGGTGCAGAACGCCGCCTACGAGATCGGGATTGACCCGGCCGAGTTCCGGAGGAAGAACTTCATCAAGAAGGACCAGTTCCCCTATCTCTCCCCAACCGGGTTCGTCTACGACTCCGGCGACTACGAGGCGGCGCTGGACCTGGCCATGGAGATGGTCGGCTGGGACGAGATCCAGCAGGAGAAGGAGCAGGCCCGGGCCGAGGGGAGACTGGTCGGCATCGGGCTCGCCTCGTTCACCGAGGTCGTCGGCGCCGGGCACGGCGACGAGTACGACATCCTCGGGCTCCGCATGTTCGACTCGGCCGAGCTCCGGATCCATCCCACCGGCAAGGCGATCCTCAAGCTGGGGGTGCGCACCCAGGGCCAGGGGCATGAGACCACGTTCGCCCAGATCGTCGCCGAGGAGCTGGGCATCCCGTCATCGGACATCAAGGTGGTCGAAGGCGACACGGACAACACCCCCTACGGGCTCGGCACCTACGCCTCACGATCGACACCGGTGGCCGGCGCCGCCACCGCGGTCGTGTCGAGGAACCTGCGGGAGAAGGCGAAGAAGATCGCTGCCCACCTGCTCGAGGCGTCCGAGGACGACCTGGAGTGGGAGGTGGGCAAGTTCTACATCAAAGGTGATCCCGACTCGTCGGTGACCATCCAGGACGTGGCCTTCGCCGCCTACACCAATGTCGGCGAGGGCATCGAGCCCGGATTGGAGGGGGTCCACTACTACGACCCGCCCAACATGACCTACCCGTTCGGCAGCTACATCGTGGTCGTCGACGTCGATCCCGGCACCGGTCAGTGGAAGGTGCGCAAGATGGTGGCTGTCGACGACTGCGGGGTCAGGATCAACCCGATGATCGTCGAGGGCCAGATCCACGGTGGTCTCACCGAGGGTTACGCCATGTCCTCGATGCAACACATCTCCTTCGACGAGCAGGGCAACTGCATCGGCGCCAACTTCCTCGACTACCTGGTCCCTACCGCCTGGGAGACTCCCCGTTTCGAGCTGGGGGAGACGGTGACGCCGTCGCCTCACCACCCGATCGGGGCCAAGGGCGTGGGCGAGTCGGCCACCGTCGGCTCCCCTGCCGCCTTCGTCAACGCGGTGGTCGACGCCCTGTGGCACCTCGGGGTGCGCAACATCGACATGCCGGTGTCGGCGGACCGGGTCTGGGCGGCCATGGAAGAGGCGAAGGCCTGAGAGGTCAGGGATGAATCGGGAGTTGCTGGCACTGGCGTCGGAGCTGAGCCGCCGGCACCAGCCGTTCCTGGTGGCCACCGTGGTCTGGGCACGGGGGCCGTCGTCGGGCAAGCGCGGGTCGTCGGCGATCATCGACGCCGACGGCAATGTCACCGGGTGGATCGGAGGCGCCTGTGCCGAGCCGGTGGTGAGACGGGAGGCACGGGAATCGATCGCGGACGGCAAGCCGCGCCTCCTCTTTCTGGGCACACCTGAGGACATCCGTGAGGTGAGCCGGCCAGATGTCATCTCGGTGCCTATCTCGTGCACCAGCGAAGGCGCCCTGGAGGTGTTCTTGGAACCCATGCTCCCCCAACCCCACGTCGTGGCCGTGGGCCGCTCGCCGGCGGTGAGGACCCTGACCCACCTCGCCGCCGCCCTCGACTGGAGGGTGACCGTGATCGACGATGACGGCCGTCCCGAGGATCACCCTGGTGCAAGCGAAGTCGTAACCGCCCTGACGATGCCAGAAGGGGTCGATTCCCGCACCTCGATCGTGATTGCCACCCAGGGTCATTACGACGAGCCCGCCCTGGAGGCGGCCCTGGCCACCGACGCCGGCTACATCGGCCTGGTGGCATCGGCGAAGCGGGCGGAGACCGTGCTCGGCTATCTCAGCGACCGTGGAGTCCCCAAGGAGCAGCTCGATCGGATCACGGCACCGGCAGGGATCGACCTGGGCCCCATCCAACATCGGGAGATCGGGCTGGCCGTCCTCGCCGAGTTGGTAGCCATGCGAGCCGTAGGCGAATTGAGCGACGGCGCGCCATCGGTCGAGCCGGCGCACGTGACAATCGACCCGGTGTGCGGGATGGAGGTCGAGGTGGCCACCGCCAGGTGGATCACCGAACACAAAGGCGAGACCTACTACTTCTGCGCCCCCGGCTGCAAGACGGCATTCGAGAAGGACCCGGAGTCGTTTCTGGCCGGTGCCCGCTAGACCTCCTCTCCGAGGTCGAAGGCCGGGCCGAGCTCGGCCAGGGCGGCTCCCAGGAAGCGATAGGTCCACTCCTCGGCGAACTTGCGGTTGTCACAGAACACGATCGGGACGCCCGGATAGCGGACCTGGAGGCGAGCGACCAGCTCTGGAAGCCAACCCGGTTCGACATGCACCACCTTGAACAACGACGTATAGCGATCCTCGACCACCACAGCCGCCGCGGGGAGACCGGAGAGCTCGGCCATGACGAAGGTCAGGCTTCCCGAGACGAGGTCGGTTTTGAGGTTCTCGGAGGTCTTCCTCTCCACGCTGGCCACCACCGCCTCGCCGGACATGACCGCATAGTCCCCGGCCGAAAGTGCCCGCCGCTCAATGGTCACCGGTCGATCCGCGAAGCGGTAGGGATATCGCTCGCGGGTATCGACATAGACCGTCCACTCCTTCATGCCCGACGCCCGACGTTTCGGCACGCGCACTCCGGGACGGGCCTTGGTCACGACCTCGGCCGTCTGCCAGAAGATCATCTCCCGCCCGCGACTCCGGGTGAAAGCGAATTGGCTTCGGTAGTTGATCCGGCGGTCGAGCACGAGGTCTATGGCCGAGCCCCGGCTCCGGCATTGGGCAACGTCCACCTCCTCGAGGATCTCGGCATCGGCCGGCCACTCCTCGGCCGGATGGCAGTAAGACCGATTGGCACGCGGCCACGACTCCCGGGTCTTGAGGACGATGCCGCCCTCGATGGGCAACCTCACCAGATAAGGGAGGCTCGAATCGGGGTCAGGGTTGCGGGCGAGGAGAAACGGCTCCACGAGGCGAGTCTGCCACCAATTGACGTGGTTTAGGCTTCTGACCTGTGATCCCTGACACGATCGAAGGACTCGGACAGCGTCTCGACGACCTCGACTACTTCGCCGACGAGAGCCTGGTCGTCGC
>Ga0190265_10000936_pt1 | contig 19021 bp, 16 predicted proteins | sample Popmic124T_FD_133135 | JGI IMG/M metagenome (GOLD analysis project Ga0190265, IMG submission 133135) | Populus adjacent soil microbial communities from riparian zone of Indian Creek, Utah, USA - 124 T | ecosystem: Environmental > Terrestrial > Soil > Riparian zone | place: USA: Utah | collected...
CACCTCCTCGGTGCCGAGCACCGCCGAAAGCGGAAGCACGCCGCCGCCGAACGCCTTTCCCACGCACACCATGTCCGGGGTGACACCGGCCTGCTCGTGCGCGAAGAAGGTGCCGCAGCGGCCGAACGCCGTCTGCATCTCGTCCAGGATGAGCAGCGCGCCCGCCTCCGTGCACAGCCTTCGCACCTCCTCGAGATAACCGTGCGGCGGCACGATCACACCGGCCTCGGCCTGCACGGGCTCCAGGAGTACGGCGGCGACGCTGTCATCGAGAGCCGCAGCGAGCTGGCCCGCGTCACCGAAGTCGACCTGCCGGAAGTGCTCCATGAACGGGCCGAGCAGCGCCCGGTGTTCGGCCCGGTCGGAAGCGCTGAGCGTGGCGAAGGTCTTGCCGTGGAAACAGCCGCGCGCGCTGATCACGCCAGGACGGCCGGTCGCCGCACGTGCCAGCTTGAGCGCGTTGTCAATGCTCTCTCCGCCACCGTTGGCGAGGTACGAGTACGGCAGGCGCTGCCCTGTGACCTCCGCGAGCCGTTCAGAGAGCCGAATCTGGACTTCCTCGAACATGATTTTGGTGCTGTTGAGGACGCCGGTGTCGAGCTGTTCGCGTACCGCGGCGACGATCCGGGGGTGGGAGTAGCCGAAGGACTGATTGCCGTACTGGTCGAACAGCGCCAGGTACGAGGTTCCTTCGTCGTCCAGGACTCGGCTTCCCTCGCCCTTTCCCTGGACGCCGCAGCCCATGACGAACGCCATTTTCGAATAGGCCGGATGGTTATGCGCAGCCTTCGCCTCAGCGAGGACCTGCCGTCGAGTCCGCATCCTCTCCCCCTCCCTGCTTGTAGCTGTCGTAATCCCCGAAGAAATACTGCAGCAGACGGCTCTTCTTTCCTTCCGGTGTGCTGTTCCGTCTCACCGCATCGGCGACACCGAGAGCTGCGACGAGACTGAGCGGTGCCCCCTGGAAGCGAGTGTCCTCGTACGGCTCGTGCAGGGCGACGAAGCCGATTTCCTTGTAGAAGCCGCGCAGCCCTTCGGAATCGTCCACGAAGAAGTCGCCGAGAATGTGCGTCATATCGTGCTTCCGCGCGCTGCAGATCACGGCTTCACGCATCAGGGCCATACCGATCTCCCGATGGCGCACCTCCGGCAGGGTCATCAAGTGCCCGAATTCCACAAGCCGGTTTCCCTCGCGCAGGCCGGAGAGGTCCACGGTGTCGTCGCAAGGCAGTCCGGCCTCCCCGTCGGGGATGACCTTGACGGTGCCGACCGGCCTTCCGTCGTCGTCGTATGCGGTGATGTACTCGGCGTAGGGGTCGAAGCGATCGAAGGTCGTCGCGGCGTCCGCCACATCAGCGAACCGGCCCTGGTCGCCGACGTACACAACGTGGCGAAGCCGCCGGACGTCGGCCTTTTCCGCATCGGTACGCGCCACTCGAAAGGTCACGTTCACCTGCTTCTCCTCTCAGCTGCTCACGAACGGTGTGACATCGGGGCACGCGCTCACTTCCGGAGCAGCTTTCCGGCGTACTCGAAGTAGCCACGGTTGAAGTAGCGAATGCGACCCCGGACCTCCGAGTGCAGATCCGGCAGCCGTTCCAGCGGAAGATTGGGCATCAGATGGTGCTCGACGTGAAAGTTGTTGCCATTGGTGAACCAGGTCATGACGCGATTGGACCGAATAGTCCGGGTGTTGGAGAACGGGTCGCGGTTCAAGGTCTCGCAACCGTAGTGTTCCGGCAGCTCTATGAGGGCGTGCACCGGTCCTGCCACGAGAACGAGCGGGAGAAGCCATACCCACACGATGACCGCGGAATCCAGCCGCCAGGACAGCACGGAAAGCGCAAGCAGCAGGGCGAGCGCAATGTAGTGGTCCCGGCGTATACGCCGGGAAACTCGCTCGCTTTCCCCGCTCGGGTCACGGCCTATGAGGAAGCGCCCGAGGTTCGTTACGAACAGCACGTAGTGATGGACCATTGTGAACCGTGCAGTCCAGTCCAGGAACGTACCGAAAGTGGAGCGTTCCCCCTTACCGTACTGGTTCCCGTAATCGAAGAACTCCCGGTTCATGGGGGTACCGAGGTCGCGGTGGTGACGCATGTGCGCCGCCTTGTAGGCCGCTAAGGAAATCAGCATCGGCAAGCCGAGAACGACTCCGGCAACCGTGTTCGCCCTGCGGCTGCGGTAGGCGAGGTTATGCAGCGTCTCGTGCTGGAGTTCCGCAGCGTGCGCGAGCATGCATCCGATCAGTACGACACCGGTGACGCGGCACCACCACACGGGCTGTAGTACCACCACAACACCTATCGCAGTGAGCAGCACACAGAGAGCGAATTTCCGGGAGAATACCCACCCCCGGGGTTCCGAGCGCAGGTGCTTCAGCGCTGCTCTGAGTTCCGCGGCATCCTGGGTCTGTATCGTCGGACCGCCGCCGTCCGCTTGCAGATCCATCGGTGTCCCCCCTCGTCCTCACAATTGCTGTCCCAGTTGTACTTCCCGTTGCTTTTCCCGGCGCTGCTCCGTGCCGAAACGTTCCGGCACATACCCTTGCCGCGTTCCCATACCTCCCGGGAAAGACCGTAGGCCATGAGGGCACCGAGACGATCCGTCGATGGCATGTGGCATGCCGTCGTGCGGGCAGACGGAAATCTTATGTGTTGCGTCCAGAAATTCAGGGGCGAAGAATCAGGCCCCGATGTCCCCCACTTCAATGTGCGGATCAGCCGTCTCCAGCGCACGCAGCAAGGAGAGCAGGCCATCCATGTGCCGGTCGGTATCCTGAGAGCTGTACAGCTCGGGATTTACGTCGAGAATGACTTCGGTGGTCCCGTCGGCCGAGACCTGGAAGAAATACACGGTCACGTCAGCCGTGAGCGGGATCGACATAGTACGCATGACGGCGTGAGCCCCGTCGAAGTCCAGTTTGTAGTCGAACTTCATGACGTTGACCATCGGTGCCCACAGCCGCGGTCCGCCGCCTTTCTCCGTAATCTGACGAGAAATCTCAGCAGTCGGATAACGGGAATGCAGAAGCACTTCGCGCACCTCACGCGACACCTGCCGCGTGAACGCGGTGAGCGAGGACGCACTGTCCACGGTGAGACGCAGCGGAAGGATGTTCATCGTCATGCCGGGCACGTTGCGCGCCTGCGGGCTGAGGCGCCCGCCCGTGGGCAGGCCGAGCAGGAGCTCGTGGGCGCCCGTCGTGCGTGCCACATATGCCGCCATGGCGCTGATGGTCAGATCGGACCAGGTCACACCGAGTTCCCCCGCCGCGCGCTCCAGGCGTCCGACGGTGTCCGGCGCGAGCACGGCGGTGCGGCGGCGCCCGATGGAGAGACCTGCCTTCCTGCCGGCCAGGCTCACCGGCTCGGGATGGCCGGTCATCTTCCTCAGCCAGTGCTCCCGGTCGCGGGCATAGCTCCTGCCTTCGCGGTATGCCGCCTCTGTCTCCGGCAACTGTGCGTAGGGAGGAAATCCGTCCGTACCGGGCGGGAGTGCTCGCGCGAGCGCGGTGTACACCGCAGCAGTGCGATTGAAGATGAGTGCCAGACTGTAGCCGTCGACAACGGCATGATGCACTCGCCGGTACAGGATGAAATGTTCGTCAGCGACTTTTATGAGGGCCGCATCACATAACTGGAGCGGGTCCACCGGACGATAGGAGTCGGACTCCATCCAGGACTTCGCGGCCGCTTCCGGAGAGGATTCCGCGCTGAGGTCCAGAAAGTTCAGCGGGGATATCTCATCACGCAGGAACTGGCGATATTCTCCATCTGTGGTGACAATACAGAGACGCAGCGCCTCAGCTTCCCGCTCAACGTGCTTGTGCGCGGCGTCCATCAGAGCCGGATCGATTCGCCCCCGGATTTCGAGATAGTCGCAGATGCAGTAAACAGGATTTCCCAGGTCTTCCGACTGGGCTGCCCAAGTGCGTAACTGCGACGCAAGTAACGGAATTTCGATACTGTCGCGACCTAGCAACGTTCACTCCTTGCGGGGGGCACCATGCTTAAATTGACGCCCACACACAGGCGCCGCGAACATCATTTCTCGATTCGCGCATCCCCATCACTGGGAACAGCGCTACACGTTGGGAAGATACGGGAAACTGTTGCCGCGGTTCTTGAACCGAACATAGATCATACACACCACTCGACGAGCCGTCCAGACCTCAATAAAAGGCATGTATCATCACCAGTGCGCAACGGTAAGCATCCCCTTGTCACTACGTCAATCATGCGGCCTGTCGAAATGTCTGGGCGCAACAGTCGCGCCGTCCAGGTCATTTCTCGCCCACCCGGCGGCTGCGCCGGCGTGTGACTATTCTTCCTGAGCCTCCATATCATGGCCCATACTTTCCTGAAGCGCATGAATAAGACATATTGACCTGCTCGCGTACGTACTGTGCCCACGGAGGACGGATGGCGACAAAGAAGTTAACGAACCAGCGCGGTGTGGCCGTTGTCGGTGCGCTCATGCTGGGCGCGTTCGCCTTCAACACGACAGAGAATCTGCCGATCGGCATCCTCAAGCTGATCTCGGACGATCTGGACCAGTCGCTGTCGGACGTCGGTCTGCTGGTGTCCGTCTACGGGCTGACGGTGGCCGTCGTCTCGGTGCCGATCGCGAGGATGACCCGCTCGATCCCACGCCGCCCCGTCCTGTGCGCCCTGCTGGCCGTGCTGCTGCTCGCGAGCACTGCCGCGGCCCTGATCTCCTCGTACTGGGTGTTGCTGGCCAGCAGGCTGGTCACCGCTGTAGCCCAGGCGCTGTTCTGGGCGGTGATGGGACCCGTCGCAGCCGGCCTGTTCCCGCCGCACGTGCGCGGGCGAGTCATGGGGGCGCTCTCCGTCGGCGGTTCGCTCGCCCTCGTCCTCGGGGTGCCCGGGGGTACCTGGCTGGGCCAGCAGGGCAGTTGGCAGCTGCCGTTCCTGGTCGTAGGCGCGCTCGCCGTTCCCTCCCTCGCCGTGATCGCCGTCCTGCTGCCCAGCTCCCGGCCGGACGAGGGGCACGCGGTGCGCGGCCTCGCGCCGGATACCCGACGGTTCGCGGTCGTGCTGACAGTCACCGCACTGACGGTCACCGGCGCCTTCGCCGGGTACACCTACATCTCCGATTTCCTCGTGCGCACCAGCGAGTTCAGCCCGTCCTCCGTCAGCACCCTGCTCCTCATCCTCGGCATCACCGGTATCCTGAGCGTGGCGGTCTACGGACGGCTCCTCGACCGCCTCCCGCGAACCTGCCTCACCCTCCCGGTAACGACACAGGCCATCGCGCTGCTCGGCCTGTACGCGGCGGGAACCTCGCAGGCCGTGGCGGTGCTCATGATCATCTTCCTCGGCGCCTCACTGGGGCCCGTCTTCATGGCCACCCAGAGCCACGTCATGCACTTCGCGCCCGGCCGCACCGAAACCGCCATCGCCGCGAACGGCGCCGCCTACAACGCGGGCGTAGCCGCCGGTGCCTTCGCAGGCGGCCTGCTCCTCCCACTCGTCGGCGTAAGCGGCACCTTCCTCACCGGCGGCCTCATGACCCTCGCCGCACTCCTGCTACTGATCGAGGAACAACTACGGCCCCGGATCCGGGCAGGACGGCGGACCAACGTCCCGGAGCCGGCGCTGGAGAGGGAAGCGACAGTTGCGCTGCCCTCTGCGGAGAGCCAGGAGTCAACGCGATAGATGACGCTCCGTTTCAGGCCGCGGCTCGCTGCGTCAGATCCAGCCTAAGCGGCGGGCGGCGTGCACCGCTTCGTGCCGGTTGGCCACCCCCAGCTTTCCCATGATGTCCGAGAGATAGTTCCGTACGGTCCCCGGCCGCAGCGCCGCGCGTTGGGCGATCTCGCCTATGGGTGCTCCGTCCGCGGCGAGGGTGAGGATGTCCACCTCGCGCCCCGTCAGCGGCGACTCCCCCGCCGAGAGGGCGTCGGCTGCCATGTCCGGATCGACGTACTGGGCTCCGAGATGGATGTCCCGGATGATGACCGCGAGTTGCTGCGCGGAGGTCGTCTTCGGCACGAAGCCGCGGGCTCCGGCCTTGAGTGCCTGCTTGAGGTAGCCGGGTGCCGCGTGTGAAGTGATCAGCATGCAGCGGGTGCCGGGCATCGCGCGCTGCAGGTCGCGGGTGACGGTGATGCCGTCCTTGCCGGGCATGTTGAGGTCCAGGACGCAGACATCGGGATTGCACCGGCCTGCGAGGTCGACCGCCTTCGTACCGTTGTCGGCTTCCGCCACCACCTCGATGTCGTCCTCCAGGGCCAGTAAGGCCGAGAGGGCTCCGAGGATCAGATTCTCGTCGTCGGCCAGCAGGACACGTATGGTCACAGACCGGTCCTGTCGCCGCCCGGCAGAGAGAGGGTTCGGCCGGCGGGGACGCCGAGTCCGGCACCGTGCACGGCTGCGGGACCGACTTCCCCCGTACCGCACCGACGCCGCGGCTCATGGGCCCCGTTCGCGTTTTCAGACTCGGTGGGGTTCATGCATCTCATTCTTGCCAACGAGCCCGTGGCGGTGAGTGAGTGGAGTCATCAATCGCCCTGCCGTTTGTCACCTCCGGCGGGTGACATCTGCCAGTGAAGCGGAGGGAGTTCTGCCGTTTCGGCGCGGAAAGACGCACCCAGAGATGTGGTGTCGGTCACATCCGACAAGTGCCAAATGGCGGACCACTTCCGCCTCGGCTGCAACGCCCGTGCCCGGGGCGTGAGTTGACTCATGGATCACCCTGACACCTGTCACACCGGAGCCATGACTTCCGTCAGCCAAGTGGAATAGACCTGTCCATTCGTGCTGTGATCCACGTCATACGCGACCTCGTTCCGTGCTGCTTATATCCACCACGTGACCGGCGTCACCCGCTACCGGCTGTATCGGCAACGGGCGCTGGAATCCCTCTTGTTCACGCGACATCACGTGGCCGGGAGGTCATGCACCGATCTTTCTCTCCAGAACAAGGAGCAGTGATTATGCGCGAGATCACCGTGAAGGCCGAGCCGAAGCTGTCGGAGTCGGACAAGGGCCAGGTCGTCGTTCCCCAGGGCCCCGTCCTGGCGACTCCCGCAGCCGTCGCGTTCGCGACCGGCGTCGCGGTCACCACTCTCATCAAGTAACAACCCCGCAAGGCCCGTTCTCTGTGGGGCCGAGCATTGATGTGACGCGTGAGAGGGCCTGTGTGCAATCGAAGTGCACACAGGCCCTTGCCACAGGTTACCGCCGCGTTCCGGGGACGGTATGCCCCTGTGGGAACCGTCACCGAGCACACGAGCCGGCAAGGCAATCCGGGGCATCCGGCCGAGTGGATTTCCCCACTTGCCGGTGTCCGTACCGCTGTTGTGGTGGCGGGAAACACGACGTGCCGGCCCTCAGTGCGGCTTCGGGCCCTGCCCCCAACACCACTGTCTCCACGCTCAAAGGGGGATGCTGATCATGCGAAGAAACCTGAGGCCTCTACGTCGGCTCGCCCAGTCCGTACTGAAGCCCCCGAGCCTCAACCGGGAGCGTGCCATCGGCGTATCGGAACGCCTGGGCGCGCTGACCACCCTCAACTCCTCCCTGGAGTACCTCACTCAGAGGAAACAGACGGGCACCGGAGGCATGAACGACTGGAAGATCGTCCGTGATGCCCAGGGCGGGTCGAACCCCCTGCTGAAGAAGGTGCTCGACGGGGTGTCAGGCCGCCGCACCACCACGGCGATCCACCTCAGCCGTGCCGCAGTCGCGGCGGCTCTGCTGATGCCCGGCGGCCAGAAGTGGCGCGGCGCCGCCAACCTCTACCTCTCCGCGACCGGCATCCTCACCTACCCGCGCCACCTCTACGGAACCGACGGGTCGGACCAGGTCTCCCTCATGGTGCAGGGTGCGACCGGCGCCTGCCGGCTCGTACGGTCGGAGGAAGGCAAGGACGCACTGATGTGGTATCTCGCGGTGCAGTCCTGCTTCTCCTACGCCGTGTCCGGCTGGGTGAAGCTCTTCGGGAAATCCTGGCGCGACGGCTCCGCCCTGCCCGGTGTGATGCGCACACGTACATACGGGCACCCGGGCATGTGGTCATGGACGCAGAAACACCCGCAGGCCGCGAAGGCCCTGACCCACGGCGTTCTCGCCCTGGAGTGCGGCTTCCCTCTGCTCTACGCCTTCGGCGGACGGCTCACCCGCCCCGTGATCGGATCGGTCGTCCTGTTCCACGGGGCCAACGCCTATCTGATGGGCCTTGGCCGGTTCTTCACGGCCTTCACTTCCATGCACCCGCTCGTCGCCTACACTGCCGTCCCCAAGACGCACCCGGTGGGAGCCAGGCGTGACGACCGCGTCCTGCCCCTGGTCTCCGCGGCACTGGCCGCGGCAGCCGCCAAGGCCGTCGTCTCGGCAGTGCAACGGCGGGTCGGCGTCATCGAGGGATCTCCCAACAGCCGTACGCTGACGGCCGGTTCCGGCAACTCCCTCCAGTACGAGATACACGCCGAGGGCGGCCCGGGCCGGCCGGCGGTGGTGTTCGAGGCCGGACTGGCGGCGACGCCGGAACACTTCGCCTGGATCACAGGCCACCTCGAAGCCGATACCGACCTGGGCGTGATCTCCTATGCCCGTGCCGGCTACAACGGTTCCATCCGCAACGTCACCGGCACGTACCGCCTGCAGGAATCCGTCACCGACCTTGTGGACCTGGTCCGCGCCACGGTCGGTCCGGATCGCAAGGTGATCCTCGCCGGGCACTCGATGGGTGGCGAGATCGCACGGCGTGCCGCCCCCCTGCTGGGTGAGCAACTGGAGGGCGTCGTCTACCTCGACTCCTCCCACCCCGGTGAACTGGAGCGCTCCCCGCAGCAGTTGGAGATGTCGAGCAAGCTCCGGGGCATGTTCACCCAGATGACGTGGTTCCTCCGTACGGGAACCGGCTCGCTGCTCTCCCGTCCGGTTTGGGTCGAGGAGCTGCCCGCCTACGCACGTGAGCGGGCCTTCGCACAGTACGCCGACAGCCGCCTGTGGACGGCAGCCGGACGCGAATGGGACGCGCTGGAAGCGGACTTCCGCGGATTCAAAGGTGATCTGCCGCCCACGCCCGGACGCGGCCTGGTCGTCTCCGCGCAGGGCACCGTCGACCGTGACCCCGAACAGCTCCTCATGCACGACGAGTTGGGCAAGGCGCACCTGGAAGGCGCGACGTCGCTGGTCGTCGAGGGCGCGAGCCACGACGGGATCCTCTCCAAGGCCGACCACGCCGTCCGAGCGGCACAGGCGATCGCCGCCTTCGCGACCGCCAGGACCACCACGGCTCCCGAGGCACAGCAGGGGACAGTGAAATGAACGTCGCCGGCACACTCAGAGACGCCGTACGGGGACCCGGCGCCGCATGGCGTCTCGCCGGGGCGGCCCTGCTTGCCACGACCATCGCCGCGCAGCACCCCCACCCGCTGTTCAACCGCGTACGGATGAAGGACCCTCTGAGCATCGTCCCCAACTGGCGGTTCTTCGCGCCTCATCCGGCAGTGCACGACTCCCATCTCCTCTACCGGACCCTCTCGGTGGACGAGGAGACCTCGGAGTGGATTCAGCTGTCGCTGGCGCCGGACCGGACACTGCAGCACATGGTCTGGTTCCCCGACCGCAGGCTCGGCAAGGCGATCTTCGACGTCGGCGACGAGATCCTCCGGAACATCGGTGAGGGATTCCCCGTCGTCACGCGGCTGCCCTCCTACCGCACTCTCGGGAACTATCTGCGCAGGGAGATCCGGGAGACGTCGGACGGCACACGCGTCAAGGGATTCCAGTTCGCCTTCGCCCGCTCCACCGGCTACGACATGCAGGAGGAGGCAGAGATGATGTTCATCTCCCCCTATACCCCGATGGACCCGGACACCCGCCCCTCGCAGGTGAGTTGAAGGGCCCCGTCGGGAAGGGGGCGCGCTCGCCGGGTTTCCTCCCCCCGTAGGGAAACAAGGTGCGCGCGCCCCGTCTCCAGCGGGCTGTACGAAACCGCGCGCCCGCGCGCCCGGCGGCCATGCGGAAGCGCCGGCCTCACGCGGATGGACTCCGGCGCCGGACCTGCCCGTACGGTGCCGGCGCGGGACGGCAGGCCCCGGCCTCACGGTGCGCGCCGGTTGCGGCCGGTGTACAGAAGAGGGATGGGGCTCTGGTTCGAGGACCTTCGCCGGTCGATGAGGATGAGTCGTGCGATGGTGGCCACCTCGGTAGCCGTGATCGTGGCGATCGTCGTGATCGACGTTCTCGCGCCGGCGCACATCCACCTCGGGCCCCTGCTGATCGCAGCCCCGGCGATCACCGCCATCTTCGCCGGCCCCCTGCCGACCGGGGTGGTCGCGGGCCTCGCCGTGGTGGCGCAGGCCGTCATCGCGGTGCTGCGCGACCGGGACGAGCTGTTCTCGGCGAACCACCAGGCACAGATTCTCGCCTTGCTCCTGGTCGGAGCGTGTCTCGTGGCCTTCTGCGTGCTGCGGGAGCGCCGCAGCGCCGAGCTCAGACAGGTCCGGTACGTCTCGGAGACCGCTCAGCGGCTCATCCTGCGGCCGCTGCCCAAGAAGGTGGGGCCGCTGCGGGTCGCCTCCGCCTACCTCGGTGCCGAGGCAGAGGCGCAGATCGGTGGCGACCTGTACGCGGTAGCCCGCACCACCTCCAGCACCCGGCTGCTCATCGGGGACGTACGGGGCAAGGGCATGCCCCCCGTCAACGACGCCGCCCTGCTGATGGACGCGTTCCATCTCGCCGGCCACCGTCACGCGCCCCTCCCCGAGCTGGCGGACCATCTCAACGCCAGCGTCACCTGGAACCTGGCCGGGCCTTCCGACCCCGCCGAGCCCGGCGCGGCCGGCGCGCCCGGCGCGGCCGGAGAAACCTTCATCACCGCCGTGCTCCTCGACATCCCCGACGGGGACGGCCCCGTCGCCATGGTGACCTGCGGGCACCCGCCTCCGATCGTGGTGACGGGCGGCCGCGTCACGACGGTCGACGCTCCCCGGCCCGCGCCTCCGCTAGGCCTCGGCGAGCTGGCGCCCTCCCGCTACCGCGTCGATACGTTCACGCTCGGGGCCGGAGACGTCCTGCTCCTCTACACGGACGGCACCACCGAGGCCCGCGACTCCTCCGGAGCCTTCTATCCGCTCGCGGAGCGCCTGCGGAAGTGGACGGACTGCGATCCCGACGTCCTCCTCCACCAGATCGGGCGTGATCTGCAGGCCCACGTCGGCGGCCGTCTCGGGGACGACGCCGCCCTGATCGCGGTCGAGCGCCTGCCCGCATCCACGTGATCAGTCGCCGGTACGGCCGCCGGGCTCCCGGACTGCGGGCAGCCTCGCAGCGTGGTAGGGAAGCCGATGCCGGCAGGAATCGGCTTCAGCGCGCGCGTGAGCGCAGGTACTTCGCGAACTTCTCCAGGCCGTCGATGTTGCGGGGTCCGCTGATGCCCTCGTTGTAGTCGAGGACGAAGAAGTTGTTCTTCTCGACGGCCGGAAGGTCCCGGGTGTGAGGTGACTTCTTCAGGAAGTCGATCTTCTTCTCGGCGGGCTGGTCACCGTAGTCGAGGATGATGATCACCTCTGGTGAAGCCTTGGCGACGGCCTCCCAACTCCCTTGCGTCCAGCGCTGGTCGAGGCCCCCGAAGATGTTGCGGCCGCCCGCCGTCGTGATGATCTCGTCGGGCGGAACCCGGCCGCCTGCGGTGAAGGGCTGGTCCGTGCCGGAGTCGTAGAGGAAGACCGGCGGCCGACTGCCCTGGGGTGCCTTCTCCTTGACGGCCTTCACGCGCTTCTTCAGGCCGCCGACGACCTCGTCGGCCTTCTTCTCGACCCTGAAGATCCTGCCGAGCCGCTCCAGGTCCGTGTAGAGCCCCTTGAACGGGGTCGTCTTCTCCGGGTGCCCCGGATAGTTGAAGCAGCTTTCGGTGTGCATGAAGCTCTGCACTCCGAGCTTGTCCAGGATCTCCGGGGTGATTCCCCGCTGTTCGCTGAAGCCGGACTCCCAGCCCGCCACGACGAAGTCGGACTCCGCCTCGACGACGACCTCCTTGTTGAGGAGGTCGTCGCTGAGCATCTTCACCTCGGCGTACTCGGACGCCCAAGGTGACTCGCTCACAGGCGGGTTCGTCGGCGCCATCACATAGCCGTGCACGTGCTCGGTCAGACCGAGGCTGAAGAGCTTGTCGGCGCTGCCGCCTTCGTAGGCGACCGCGCGCTTGGGGACCTTGTAACCGACGCGCTCACCGCATCGGTTGACGGTGACCTTCCCGGACGCGCCGGTGTCCTTCGCCACTTGGGCTCCGCAGCCGCTGAGCAGCGATGCGCCGGTGAGGGCGGAGAGTGCGGCGAGCGCGGATGAGAGAACGCGGCGCTGCCGCGACGAGCGGTGAAGCAGGGATGCGGACATGACGTCAGGTGCCTTTCAGGGAGTACAACAGCTGTGGATCACCCGTCAGCGGGTGCGGTACGACGCTGGCTTCGACTCCGAACACGTCCCGGGCCAGCTCCGGGGTGAGTACGTCCCAGGGCGTGCCGGAGGCCACCAGGCGCCCTTGCGAGAGCACACCGAGCCGGTCGCAGGCGGCCGAGGCGAGATTGAGGTCGTGCAGTACGACCAGGACCGTGAGCCCCCGGTCTCGCAGCAGGGAGAGCAACTCGACCTGGTGGCGCACGTCGAGGTGGTTGGTCGGCTCGTCGAGCACCAGGATGCGCGTCTCCTGTACGAGGGCACGGGCCAGCAGCACGCGCTGGCGTTCCCCGCCCGACAGGGTGAGAGCTCCGCGCCGGGCCAGGTCCCGGATGCCGAGCTGGTCCATCGCCTGCTCGCACAGCTCCCGTTCGCGCCGGCTGAGCAGCTGATTGCCGCGCAGATGGGGCGTACGTCCCAGGGCGACGACCTCTTCGACCGTGAAGTCGAGGTCGACGGCACCGTCCTGGGTCATCGCCGCGACGGCCCTCGAACTCTGGCGCATCGTCAGCTCGTCGATCTCTTCCTCACCGATCCGCACGGTGCCCGAACTCGGGCGCAGCGCGCGGTACACGCACCGAAGCGCTGTCGACTTCCCGCTTCCGTTCGGTCCGACCAGGCCCACGACCTGCCCGCTCTCCACCGTCAGCGACAGCTCACGCACGAGGCTCTTGCCGTCCGTCACCACCGAGAGTCCGTCAAGCGTCAGGTCCATCGTCAACTGCCTCCGAACACATAGCGCTTGCGGCGCATCAACGTGATGAACACCGGAACCCCGACGAGCGCGGTGATGACGCCCAGCGGCAGTTCCCGCGGCGCCACCAGCGTCCGCGCCATCAGGTCGACCCAGACCATGAAGACCGCCCCGACCAGCGGTGCCACGGCCAGCACCCGGGCGTGGGCGGCGCCGGCGGCCATGCGGACCAGATGGGGTATGACGAGTCCGGTGAAGCTGATGGCGCCACTGACGGCGACCATCACGCCGGTCATCAGCGAGACCAGCACGAGCAGCCTCTTGCGGTGCCGGTCGGGGCTGACGCCCAGGCTCGCGGCGGTCTCGTCGCCCAGCGCCATGACGTCCAGCGCACGGGAGTGGCGGTGAAGCACCGTGATGCCGAGCAGCACCACGGCGGATACGACCGGGAGCGCCCCCCACGTCGCGGCGCCGAAACCGCCCATCGTCCAGTGGAGGATCATGCTCGTCGCCTCACTGTCCGGCGCGGAGTAGACGATCACGCTCATCAGCGCCTGGAAGCCGAACGACACGGCCACGCCTGTCAGTACGAGCCGCAGCGGAGCCAGTGTGCCCTTGCCGGCGGAGGCGGCGTACACCACGAGGGACGCCACCAGCGCGCCGGTGAACGCCCCGGCTGACACCGCGTAGATCCCCAGCGCCGCGAGGCCGCCGGTGACCGTGACGGCCACGGCACCGACGGAGGCCCCGGAGGAGACCCCCAGCACGAAGGGATCCGCGAGCGCGTTGCGCACCATCGCCTGTACGGCGACCCCGGCCGCGCTGAGCCCCGCCCCCACCAGCGCCGCGAGCAGCACCCGCGGCGTACGGATCTGCCAGAGGATCTGGTACGTGGTGGTCTCGTCCGCGTGAATGCTCCCCCCGCTGAGGGCCGCCCACAGCAGGCGGAGCGTCTCCCCCGGTGCGATGCCGGCGGGCCCCAGGCCGATCGCTGCGACGGCGGAGGCGAGGAGAACGGCCAGCAGAGCGGCGCACGTTGCGGCCAGTCCCCAGCGGGAGCTGATGCGGCCCTTCATGTGGCGCCGTGCTCTACGGCCCCGCCCGGGGAGCCGGGACGGGCGACCAGGAAGGCGACGCCCAGAGCCACGGCCGTGAGAACGCCGAAGACGGAGGCCATGCCGGGATAGCCGGCGAGCCCCAGTCCCGCACCGCCCAGGGACGCGCCCGCGAACACCCCGAAGCTCATCCCCGCGGCGTTGATGCTCAGGGCTGATCCGCGCAGCGATGTCCCGCAGCGGCGCACGAGGAGGCTGACCACGCAGGCCGCCACAACGGCGTGGCTCGCCGCGTGAAGTGCCGTCAGGGCGAGGGCGAGCGGGAGCCAGTACGTGAAGTAGAAGCCCGCCACGGAGAGCAGAGCGCAGACCAGCCCGAGGATCAGCAGACGTTCGGTGGCTGTCCGTGTTCCGGCGGAGTTGGTGACCCTGCCCGTGAGGAGGTTGCTCACGAAGAACGACGCGCCGCTCAGCGTCCATACGAACGCGAAGGTGGCGGGGGCCAGTTGGAAGCGCTCGTCGTAGTAGGCCGCCAGGTAGGAGAGGTAGCCCATGAAGACGGCGGTACGCAGCAGCGAGATGCCCAGCAGGGGTGTCACGCCACGGACCGCAGCCAGCGCCTTGAACGACTCGAGGTAGCCCAGGCGCTGTTCGCGGCCGCCGTCCGCGTCCGGCCCGTCCGGCTGCCCCTTCCCGCCCCGTACGAGAAGGAAGACGGCGAGCAGCACCGAGACGGCGGTCACGGCGAGGAGGTCGCCCTCCCAGCCCCAAAGGGCTGCGGGCAGCGCGACGAGAGGAGCCGCGAGCATCGCCGTCATCGACTGCGTCGCCGTGACGAGAGTCGCCGCGCGTCCGGCTGACTTGCCCGTCCCGAAACGGTCGGCGGCCGCCGCGGTGAGGGCGGGGTTGAGCAGGGACGTGCCTGCGCCGACGAGGAGGCAGAACCCGGCCAGCAGGATGAACTCGCCGCTCGCACCCAGCGCGGCCGAGGCTCCGAGCACCCCGAGGCCCGTGGCAGCGGCCGTGTGCCGCGGCACGCGGTCGATGAGCGGAGCGAGCGCCGTGCCCACCAACAGCGCCGCCAGCCCGCCCAGTCCGCGGAGCCCGCCCATCGCGGCGACGCTGCTTCCCGCGTCGTCGGCTATCGGAACCAGGTAGGTGCTGAAGACGGTGAACGGCAGCAGACTGACCACGGAGGCGAGAAGAACCGGCCACAGCGCGCGGGCCATTCGCAGATCACCCGGCAAACTCCCGTCCTCCTCGGGGGAGTTGTGACGCGGTGGGCTCTCCTTTGCGTCGGAATTCACAGCCGCTCCTCCCCCGAGGTGGCCGGCCTCGCGGCGCGATAGCGGTAGAGAGACGTCGGTTCGGCGCTGAACTGCGAGAACGGGAAGGGCTCCGCGGACAGCGCGGTGACACCCGCGGGCAGGAACGCGCGGGCGACGGCGCTTCCGGTCTGCGCGTACACGACCAGCGGAACGTCGTGGTCCCGGCAGTGTTCGAGGATGAGGTCGAATGTGCCGTTGCCGAGTGTCATGCCGGTGGCGACCACCACATCGGCTGCGCCCAGGACTTCCGTCATGTCGTCGGTGACCGGGTCTCCCCACCCGGTCGTGCTCCGGTTCAGGTCGCAGGGCAGACAGACACCGCCCCGCTCGCGTATCGCCTCGACGAGAGGGTCGACCACGCCGATGAGCGCCACCTTCGCGCCCGGCCGGCTGCCGAGAAGACCGGCGACGGCCGCGTCGCGGGCCTGTGCGCGTACCTCCGGAGGTCCCGCGGGCAGCGTGACGAGCTCGGCCTGCGGGGCGTTGCGGTGCGGCATCGCCTGTGCGAGGAAGGCGTCGAGGGCGGCGATACGGACCGGTGTGCACTCGCTGCGCAGCAAGGTGTCCAGGGGCCGGCCGGAGGCGTTCTCACAGAAGTCGGGGGCGAGTTCACCGGCTTCGAAGGCACATGCCCCGAAGGACTGTCCGACCCGGAGAAGCAAGTAGTGGGTGTGGGAGGTGACTTGGCTGCCTGCCAGCCTCGTCGTGTGATAGAGCCAGAAGGCGCTGGTCACGGTCGACTCACGCGGATGGGGACTGCAGGCGCCGGACAGTACGGCCTCGGTCAGTTCCGCGACCGTCTGCGGCTTGATGGGTGACATCTCAGTTCTCTCGTCTGTGGCTTCGGGGACCGGCTTGAGTGGTGTGCGAGGGCTCAACTCATCGGCGCTCCGGTCGCGTTCGGGCTCAGGCCTGCGCGAGAGGCCGCCGCCATCCGCGGCCAGTGAGCGGTCGACCAGGGGTGTCGCAGCTCGCCCGGCGTGGTGACGCGGTGCGGTTCCAGGGCCTCGGTCCCGCGGGCTTCCGGATGCCTGGCGTAGGCGTTCTCGACGTAGCGGTGGCCCGTATCGGCTGCGATGAAGACGCAGGTACGCCCCTCGCACCGGCGGCGCTCCCACTGGGAGGCCAGATACGCCGCGCCTGCGGAAAGGCCGGCGAATATCCCGCTGTCCCGCAGCAGGGCGACGGCGCCGGACATGGCGTACTCGAAGTTCACCCAGTGCATCTGGTCGTACAACTCGTGCCGTACGTTCCCGAATTCGATGGCACTGCCGATCCCGGCAATGATCATGTCCGGGTCCGATACGTGTTCCGAGCCGAAGGTGACGCTCCCGAAGGGCTGCACACCGACCAGGGCCACGTCTCTGCCCGCATCGCGCAGATACGTGGCGATGGCTCCGGTCGAGGCACCCGAGCCCACTCCGCCCACCAGGGACAGCGGGCCGTCGGGTATCTCCTTCTCGATCGTCCGGGCCACGTCGCGATATCCGAACCAGTGGATGCCGTCGTGGTATTGACGCATCCAGTGGTACGCCGGGTTCGCTTCGAGGATCTCGGCGATGCGCCGCACCCTCAGTTCCTGGTCGAGGCGGAGGTTCTTCGACGGCTCGACCTGCTCCAGCGTGGCGCCGAGGATCTCCAGTTGCAGCCGCAGCGTGCGGTCCACCGTCGTCGAGCCCACGATGTGGCACTTCATCCCGTAGCGGTGGCAGGCGAGCGCCAGCGCCTGTGCGTAGATCCCGCTCGAACTGTCGATGAGCGTGTCGCCGGGTTGGACGACGCCCGACTCCAGAAGGTGACGGACCGCTCCGAGCGCCGAATAGATCTTCATGGTCTCGAACCGCAGACAGACCAGATCCGGCTGGAGCGAAATCAGATCAGGTTCCTTGACCGCTTCTGCGATGTGCTCGTACATGCCTTCCCACCTCCATGCGTCCTCCCTCCTTCTCGTCGCGCAGACGCTGTCGACGTCGCAGAGCATCACATCAGATGAAAATGATTGTCAATATGGTTAGGCTGTCGCCGGACAGAGGCAGACCACAGGAGGAGTCGGCGTGATGCCGTCCAGCGAGCTCAAGGCACGACCTGCTCCAGCACGGGAGAGACCAGCCGGGGTGGGCACCGCGTTCGGAACCTTCGGGGAGCTGCTCCAGGGCGAACTCCCGGAGAAGGACGGGCACTTCCTGGTGACACTGCCCGTCGCCAGATGGACGCGGGCAAGCTTCCACCGGGACTCCGGCTCTCCGGACCTGGCGGTCAGCCCGCCGCACAAGACGAAAGCGCTTCAGCTGGCACGTCTGATCACCGAGGAGGCTCCGGAACCCGTCGGCGGGCTGCTGACGCTCAACAGCGTGATCCCGGAGGGCAAAGGGCTCGCCAGCTCATCGGCGGACCTGGTCGCCACGGCGCGTGCCATGGGCCAGGCACTCGGCACCGGAATGCCACCCTCGCGGATCGAGCGCCTTCTGGGGTGCATCGAACCCACGGACGGCGTGCTCTACCCGGCCATCGTCGCCTTCCACCACCGCGCCGTGCGGCTGCGCGCCGTCCTCGGCACCCTTCCCTCCATGGGGGTGGTGGGGCTCGACGAAGGCGGCTCCGTCGACACCGTCGACTTCAACCGCACCCCCAAGCCGTTCACTCGGTCCGACCGGCACGAGTACGCACGTCTGCTGGACCGGGTCACCGGTGCCGTACGTACGCGGGACCTCGGCGAGGTCGGCAGGGTCGCGACCCGGAGCGCGCTGATGAATCAGGCCCTGCGGCACAAGTGGTCACTGGAGCCCATGCGCGAGATATGCCGTGAAGTCGGCGGGCTGGGCGTGACCGTCGGCCACAGCGGTACGACGGTGGGGATCCTGCTGGAGACCGCGGACCCCGCGTACACGCACCGCGTCAGCGCAGCAGCGCGCGCATGCGCGGAGCTGGCCGACGGTGCGGCGGTCTACCGGACGCTCAGCTTCCCCGGCACCCTCCGCACGTCCGTCCGCGTCCCGGCGGACGGACGCCCCGGCTACGCCGAACTCGACGGTGCTTAGCATGGGTGCTCGGCATGGACACCATCACCATCTGGGAATTCGTCGCGCTCGCCGCTGCCTCCGCACTCGTCGGGTTCTCGAAGACCGCCGTCAGCGGTGCCAACACCGTCAGCCTCGCGATCTTCGCGGCGGTGCTGCCGGCGCGTGAGTCGACCGGGGTGCTGCTGCCCGTACTGATCGTCGGGGACGTGCTCGCCGTGCTCACCTACCGGCGGCACACCCACTGGCCCACCCTGATCCGGCTGTTTCCCGCGGTCACCGTGGGCGTGGTGGTGGGCACGGTCTTCATGGTGTGGGCCGATGACGCCGCGGTACGCACGTCGATCGGAGCGATCCTGCTGCTGATGGCCGCGGTCACGCTGTGGCGCAGACGTCCGGGAGCTGACGACGCGCTGGCCGGGAGCGCGGGGAGCAGCCGGCTCAAGGCACGTTCGTACGGCGTGCTCGGCGGCTTCACCACGATGGTCGCCAACGC
>Ga0190265_10000937_pt1 | contig 19018 bp, 10 predicted proteins | sample Popmic124T_FD_133135 | JGI IMG/M metagenome (GOLD analysis project Ga0190265, IMG submission 133135) | Populus adjacent soil microbial communities from riparian zone of Indian Creek, Utah, USA - 124 T | ecosystem: Environmental > Terrestrial > Soil > Riparian zone | place: USA: Utah | collected...
AGCACAGCAGCTGGGCCGCTGGGCACCTGAGAGTCCTTCCGCCTACCTCGCCGCGCGAGGGCCGCGACGTTTCTTGCGGGACTGCTTGCCGCACTTGACCTGAAGCTTCGGCCGCAGGGTGATCCGGTCGCCGTTGTGGGCGGCGGCTTTGACCGTGGCGCGGTTGGTCCCTTTGCAGATGTCGCGGCTGTTGATCAGCAGGCCCTTGCGCCCGCCCGGTAGCTGCAAGACCAGTTTGGTGAAGGGGGCATCGGGGACGAAGTCGAAGGTGTTGCGGATCCCGCCCCTGATCGAGTCGGTGCGACCGGCGGCCTCGACCCTCAGCGGCTGGTAGGCCGGGCCCCTGAGGTCGGGGACGAGGTCGGGCAGGGTGTTATCGGAGGAGCGCAGGTAGACGTTGCCGCTGAGCGGGTAATCGAGCAGCGGTGTGGTCACGGTCGCTTTGCCGTAGACCGAGGCCGCTGGGCAGGCATCGGCGGCGAACTGCACCCTGGTGCAGACGGTGCCGATGTGGGCCTGGTCGAGGAACTCCGACCTGGGCAGGGCGACTGAGATCGCCGCCAGGTTGGCATCGCCCGCTCGTGGGGTGAGGGTGGCGGTGAGCGCAGGGTGCCCGCCGCGCTTGGTGCCGCCTTTGAGCTTGAGCGCCAATTTGGGCTTGAAGCCGAGCCGCGTGCACTCGGCGAGCTGGAAGCGCGAGGAGACGCTGGCCGCTGTCGGCGAGCCGAAGATCGTGCCGTCGAAGCTCATCGGGTTGCAGGAGGTCGGGTTGAGGGTGAAGCCCGGCCGGTCGGCGTCGACGTGCACCGAGCGCACCTGCAGGGGAATGCCTTGCAGGATCTCGGGGAAGGGGTCGCTGGCGACCGTGATCTCGGTTGTCTTGGGATCGACCTGGGCGGCGCTTCGCACCACGACGGTGCCGAGGTCGAAGGGACCGGCGACAGCGGGGGTGATCACCGCGACCGAGATCGGGGCGCCCTTATAAGGGGCGGCTAGGTAGGCGGTGCCCTGGGCGTGGTAGGGAGTCGGGCCGGCGCCGGCGCCGACGATGACGGTGCCGAGGCGGCTTTGGGCTGGACAGCTGGGGGCGGACTGCTCTGCCCTGCCGCCGTTTGCTGCCGCCGCAGCAAGGGCGGCATCGGAGCAGGTCGCCACCCCGGCCAGCTTGCCGGTAAGTCCCTGGGGCAAGTCAAGGGTCAAGCCCTTGAGGGCCTGGGAGCCGTCGGGGCGCGATGTCTTCACCACCAGCGGGCTGAAGGCAGCGGCGATCGGGCTCACCGTGCCGGCGTCGAAGGGCGGGGCGAAGGGCAAGGCGGCGACATCGGCGGGGTTGCCCGCTTTGCTGGGATCGCCCGCCACGCAGGCACCGCCGTCTGGGCCGTGGTCGATCGTGAAGCTGTCGGTTTTGACCAGTGGTGGGTTGCCCGACCAGGGGTAGAGCTCGCTCTTCACGTCATAGGTGCCGCAGGTAGAGGGGGTGATCAAGGGTGCCCGGTTGCCGATCTTGAAGGAGACCTCGAGATGGGAGAAGGGGAACTGGGGGTTCTGATCGAAGCTCGCGGTGAGCTGTCCCGTTACGGGATCGGGCTCGATCTTTCCGGCCAGCTTGACCGCGACGCCGCGCTCTGGGGACTTGATCACCAGGTAGCCGGCGAGCAGCGTGTCGAAAGGATTGTCGTACGGGGTGGCGAGGAAGACCGAGCCGCTCAAAGGGTCGTTGGGCAGAAGTGGCGTCTCGACCTGCACCGAGGCGACCTTGGAGGAGGCCGGGCAGCCCGAGCCGAAGTCAGAAGACGGGGTCTCGGCAGCTAGCTGAGCCTCAGAGCAGGCGCCGAGCCCATCGGCGGAGGCGGGGTTGACCGTGAGGCCCTCGGGCAAGGTGACGACCGCCTTCTTCAAGTCCGACTCGGCGCTGCTGTCAGGATCGGCAAGGCCCGGGTCGTCGACGTCGATCGAGAACTCAAAGCCCGAGGGGCTGGCGGCGTTGGGGGTTGTGGGGGTGGCGCCGACGTCGGGATCGAAGCCGAGGGTCTCGCAACCGGTGGTGGCGGGAGCGGTGGTGCTCTGGTCGACCCAGGTATCGGGGTCGGCCCAGGAGGCGATCGAGAAGGGGAACTCCAATGGCTCGCCCGGGCAGGAGCGCGGCATGGTCAGGAAGGCCTTCTCGGGGACGCCGGCGGGACCGCCCCGCTCGGCGTCATGAGCTGGGTCGGCGGGGTTGCCCCAGATCGTCACCCGCGAGGAGTAGACGAAGGAGGCTTGGGAGACGTTCTCGACCGTGGCGATGATGCGGTAGGGCGGCTCGGGACTCACCGTGGCGATGATCGAAACCGGCAGGATCCCGACCGGGATAAAGCCGAACCGAGCAGCCTGACCAGAGGCGGGGGCGAGGTTGTAGATTTCTTGGGTGTAAGGGCTGACCCCGGTTCCGGTGGTTATTTTGGAGATCCCCACGATGCTCGAGGCCGGGCACTGTTTGCCGGAGCCGGATTCGGAGCCAGCGACGAAGGTCGCGTAGGGGCAGGTGGGAACGGCGGAGGGATCGCCGATCAGGCCCACCGGCAGCTCTGCGCTCAGGTCCTTCAACTCCCCCTCGGGGATGGTCAGGCGGGTCGGGTCGGGCGGGTCGTCGGGACTGGGGATGGTGTTGAGGTCGAAGTCGGTGGTGAAGGCGTAGGGGTGGGAGCCGGCCTGGGTAACAGGCGCATCGCCTGGGTCGGTGAGAGTGACCTCGAGGTCGCTGAAGCCGAAAGCGGCCTGGGCGCTCGCCGGTGAACCGATTGCCAGCAGGAGTGGCACACAGAGCGCCAGCAGCGCTCGTGTGAGGCGATGCGGGATCACGATGCTCATTGCTTTGCCCTCCCCCTCTGGCTGGCGGCTCGCCGCCGGGGTTTCACGCAGCGCACTTTGCCCCCGCGCCTCACCTTGCGCCTGCCTTTCGGGCAGCCCTTGGGCCCGCCGCGGTCTTTGCCCTGGTTGGGCGGGCCGGAGAAGACCGCGGAGCCCGCGGAGGGGGTGCTCGGCGCCGCGGCAGCAGCGCCCTGGCAGGCATCGCCCAGGCAGGGCGGCGGCACCGGCGGGTAAGCGAAGCCGCCGCCGACGCGGGCGTCGTAGACGTCGCGCAGGTCTTCGTCGACGGAGACCAGGTCCTGGTCGGTGCCGATGAAGACGTCATCTCCCGTGGCGGAGGCGTCGAGGAAGGAGGAGTCGCTCTCCCCTTGGCCGCTTGAGACCAGGCTGAGGCAACCGCCGTTGGCGGCGAAGAAGCTCGGGTCTGTGGGCTCGCAATCTCCAGTGCCGGGCGCCTGCCACTGGTAGACGTCGGCCTTGCCGTTTTCGTCTTGGGGCAGGAGGCGGTCGAAGCTTTCGAAGAAGAGGCGCGAGCCGTCATCGGAGAGGACGCGAGACTCGTGCAGGGCGTACTCCCAGCCGGGGATGCGGGCGGCGAGCCAGGGAGGAGGCGTACCTTGCAATGGAGGGCCTACAAGACGACCGTCCGGCCGCGCTCCGGTCGGGTTGCAGGAGACGCAGCGCAGCTGGTCGGTGGCGGCCTCGTAGCGGAAGACCTGGCCATCGGCCTCGCCGCTTATCGCGTCGGTGTTCTCAACCCCGGTCAAAGGGGCTTGCGACATGAAGACGAGAACCTCGCCGTCGGCAGTGGCGTGGGCCAAATGCTCGAAAGGACGGGCGCTGTAGCTGCTCCTATCGGCGGCACCGCCGCCGAGCGTGGCGATGAAGGAAAGGCCCGAGCCCTGCTCGTAGAGGTAGAGGTTTTGCTCCCCGGCGTCGGCGCCGGCGTCGAGCACCTCGGTGGAGACTAGGTAGATACGCGAGAGATCCTCGGAAGAGGCGAGTACGCCACCACGACCTTTGATGAAATCGTCATCGGCCAACCCTCCCGCGATCAAGCTCGAGCTCTCGCTCGCCAGGTCGTAGAGGTAGAGCTCGCCGCCGTGGGGGCTGCTGAGGCTGCCTTTTGTGCCATCGAAGCTGAACAGAGCCCGCGAGCCGTCGGGGGTGGCGGTCCAGAAGTGCGCTGGGCCGGGGTCGACGGTCTCTGAAACCGCCAGTGTGCAGGCGCGGTCGGCCTTTTTGGTGCACTCGCCATCTGCGATCGGGCTCTGGGCGCGGTCGGGGTTTAGGCGGAGGTAGATGCGGCTGCCAGCGAAGAAGCCGGAGCCACTAGGTGGTTGGGTATTGTCGGTGGCCGTCCAGTAGACGCGCGAGCCATCCTCGGAGACGGCGCGGGCGAGGGTACTGCGCTCAGCTTTCAGTTCTGGTCCCTCGGGGGTGCCGAGCGAAGAGTGAGTGGTCGCGGCAGCGCCGGGTTTGGTGCCCCCCGGACTGGGCAGGACGCTGACCAGGCGCAGGGCGCCTTCGTTGTATAGGTAGAGGGAGAGGATGTTGCCGGTGGGGGAGGTGGGGAGCAGTTCGCCATTGGCGCGCAGGAAGACCTTCGAGCCGTCGGCGCTGAAGCCCTGCACGCGCGGCCAGTACGTGTCTACTTTGTTGGCGGGAGGGTTTTTGGGTGGTGCGATGGTGAGGGTCTCGAAGCCCTGGGGCTCCTCGCAGTTGCGGCGCCGGTAGAGATCCGGGTAGCCGGCCTGGTCGCCGGCGGCAACCGGGTTTTCGGTCTCGTTGACGAAGAAGGCGAGGCAGAGGTCCTCGCTGAGGCCCTGCATGTGGGGCATCTGGCGGGCGAAGTTGTAGTGGGAGAGGCCGAAGCGGGGCGGGTTGAGGGAGCGGCTCTGCCAGCCCGCCGCAGGGTCGCGCTTGGCGAGGTACTGGCTGGTCCAGTCCGAGGAGGCCGGGTCGGCGAAGGCGTGCTTGGATGAGTAGGAGAAGGCCCCGCCCTCGGGTGCGGCCTGGTTGAAGTTCTCAGCTTCCCAGGCGCCGACGTTGATGCCGCCGTCCTTCTCCAACGGCGAGACAAGCTCATAGGCGCGGCAATCGGGCAGGGCGGCAGAGGGGCCGGTGCGAAGCGCCTGGTTGGGGCAGTCTGTCTTCGGGGCAGCTGGCTCGGGGAAGGTCGTGAAGGTCTGGTCCGGGCCGAAGACCGGCCCGCCGCCGCTGCTCTGGGCGACGAAGCGGTAGTGATAGGTGGTGTCGGGCTCCAGGCCGCTGAGCTCGACCTCGGCGGGGAGGTTGGCGTCGATGACATCGTCGGTCAGGTCCGTGCCGGGTGGCACAGGCTCGGAGGCACAGCCGCCCAACGAACAATCGGCGCTCCCGTACTGAACGTAGTAGGTGGCGTCGGGCCAGAAGCGGGGGTTGATCTGCGCCTTCAGCGTCGCCGCGTCGGTCTCGACCGAGAGGGCGAAGGAGTCGGCGATTGTCGGCGGGTTCGCGGGCGGCGGGCAGAGGTTGGGGTCTGGCGGCGGGCCGTAGGCGCGGACGAAGCTGTTGGAGAAATTGGCGTTCGACAGGTAGAGCTCGTCGCCGTCGAGCCCGCAGGCCGTGCCGATCGCGAGACCGGTGGAATCATCGAATCTGTCAAAGACGAACGGCTCTTTGTTCTGGTCGAAGACTCCGATTTTGTTGCCGGTAGAGTCGAACTCGAGGATCCGCACGATGTGATTGCCAGGCTCGAGTGTATTGCCTGGAGCCTCGTCATCGAACACATACACAGTGCCCTCTGGATCAACCGCCAGGGCCCTGGGGATGCCAGCTGCGAGCGTGTCAGTGGTGCTTCCCGTGAGGGGATCTATTCGGTGAACGTTGGGCGGATTTGCTTCACCGTTGACGAAACCTTTGTTTTTGAATGCGACGTAGAGGTCGCCGCTGCTTGGGTCGACGGCAAGCGACTGAACCGTCTCCCCCGCCAGGGCGATCTCGCCATGGTAGGTGCCGTCGGTATCGAATTCCTGGATCCGGCCCTCGTCGCCGACGTAGAGGATGTCGTCGGCGGCGGTCGCGGTGCCGGCGGTATCGACGGCGACGTTGCTGCCAATGGCTGATACCGGCCAGCCGAACTGGCCTGGAACAGAACCTTCGCTGCCGGCGCCGCATGTATCGCCATTGTCGATATGGGCGGCGGTGCAGAGGTTACCTGGGTTATTGGGACCCTGGTTGACCCCTCCGCCGACCATCCACTCGAAGGCTGGCTCGGAGCCGGCAAGATCGAACTTCTGCACGCGTTGATTAAGCAAGTCGACTACATAGACATCGTGCTCACCGTCGACCGCTACTCCCTGTGCTCCATATCCTTTGAACTCCCCTGTGCCACTTCCCGAAAGACCCGGCAAGCACTCGGTCAGCTCGTCGCAGGTCTGCAGCTCGGGAGAGCCATCGACCACACCCCAGCCGAAGGCACGAAGGAAGGTACCCCAGACGTCGAACTCCTCAATGCGTCGGTTCTCTTGGTTGGCTACGTAGAGGTGGCCGCTGCTTGGGTCTGAGGCGAGACCTCGGGGAACAAAGCACTCTCCGGCCGCAGAACCGGTAGGGCACTTCTCCCAGAGGACCGGCGGGGCGGCGTGGGCTTGGGCGGAGTAGGCGAGGAGGCCCACCACGCCGAAAAGCAAGGCAACGAGAAGGAACTGCGGCCGGTGAGCGGTCCGCGCTTGGTGTGGGTTCAAGTGATTAGTCATAGAGATTCCATTTGACTGTTAGAAGGCCTGACGACGAGACCGGTCCGGCCAGGAAGAACCCGGCCGGACCAAGCCGCGTCAACTATGAAGTGGGAGCGGTTACCGCCCAGTGGCCGTAGACCCAGCCCCCTGGGGACCCTTCCACCGCGAGAATTACCCCTTGTGGCGAGTTCCCGGGTCCTCCTCCATCGACGGTGCTGGTCGCCAAGATGCTTATTTCCAATTCAGCTGACACATACACACACAGATGCCCCGGTGCAGCTTGTCCAGGGCCTGGACAGTTAGGATTAGGTGCTTTTTTTATGATGTGTACATTCGCGTCAGGCAGTGCGGCAGCAAGCGGGATCGTGTACGAGATGGGTGCCGGGCTGAATTCTTCCGCCCCTATAGATGCTCCCCACGCACCTGTAAGAGTCTCGCCCGGCGGCAGGGTCCCACCCACGGTCCATGGTTCTCCGTCTTCGCCCGGTTCCCCTACCAGCGCAGTGGGGCTGCCCCAACTCCCGGCTTCCTTCGGGCCGTAGATCTCGGACACTTCGGTGTCGATGTAGAAGTCGCCGGTGGTACCAAGCGAGGCGGCCGGCGAGCCTTCGCCGTTGAGGACGGTCTTGCCGGCGGCGCCGGGCGCTCCGGCGGCGCCGTTTGTCCCGTTGGCGCCGGGTGTGCCAGCAGGACCGGCGGGACCCTGGGGCCCAGCGGGACCGGCGGGACCGGCGGGGCCTGCTGCACCGGTGGCGCCTTTTGCCCCTTTGGCCCCTTTCGGTCCTTTCAAGGCTTTTTTGGCCGAGGCGGTGGCGCCGTTACCTGAGCCGCCGAGGTTGTCGGCGGCGAAGGCGCCTCCTACCAAGGCGAAGACTAGGGCGATGACCGAGATGACTCCCGGGATGCCAAACCGCGTGCGTAGCGTCGAGAACATCGAAATCTCTCTCCTTGTCCCGTGAGCCCTTTGCTGGCCGCTTCCCTGGGCGGCGCTCCCGCGAGGCTCTGTTGTCCCTGTTTCCCTGCTGGTGCTTCAGCTATACCGTCTTCGTACCTTTGAGAAGACAGGCGGGAGTGTAAACATGGAGGTACGTGATTGTCAAGAGACGCACGCGGTATGGCTAAGCGCCTCGGCCGCTGAGCGCGGCGTCGCGGTCGTAGCTGCGCGAGAGTGCCGCCTTGGGCGCTAAGCGCCGGCTTGGCGGCGGCGGGCTTCGAAGAGCTCGGCGGCTTGGGCCGGCTCCTGATCGAGGGCGATGACGCGGCCCTCTTGGGGGCCGGGCTCGCTGAGGCGGTAGAAGGCGAGGACATACTCGACCAGTGGGCCGGTGAGGTCGCGTAGCTTCTTGGCGCGGCCCTGCAATACCTCGCTGGCGACCCGGGAGGCGATGCCGCCAACGATCACACCCTCGACCTCAGGTGCAGGTATCGACTGGGGTGGCAAGTCGGGGGCAGCAGCGCGCAGCAGGGTGCCGTAGCGCTTCAGCCACTCGTGGTAGCGGAGGGCAATCTCCTCCCCCGCCGAGGGCGCCTCGACGAAGAGCAGACGCGCGACCTCGGGCTCGGAGGCAAGCGCGTCGAGTGCGGCTGAGAGAGAGCGCTCGACCCGCTCCTCGATCCCGGCGCCATCGTCGCCACAGGGCACGGTGAGAATTTCGAGCAGGCGCTCGTGCCCCGCCTCGTGAGCCGTCGCGAAGCAGTCCTGCTTGTCCTTGAAGCTCTTGTAGAAGGCATTGCGCGAGACGGCGGCCGCTTTGACGATGTCGGCGACCGACGTCGCTTCGTAGCCCTTCTCCGCGACGACGCCCGGCACGGCGGCGAGCAGGCGCTCGCGCTGATCCCGCGCCACTTCCTCAGGAGCGAGAGCGTGCCGCCCGCGGGGGAGGCGGCGCGGGCCCGTGGATTTGGATCTGGGGCTGGCTTTGGCCATGGTCGCAATACAAACAATCCGTTACGCGTACAGGCTAGTTCTTAAATACGCCCAGGTCAACGGTGGGCGCGGCCAGGCAGCGCTACGGCGGTCCCGACGGCGACCCGGCCCCTCCCCCGCCTCGCCTTCTTGCGGGAGCGCTTGGTCGAGCGTCGCGGGCCTACGAAGGTGGGTGGCCTGGCGACGGCGACGGAGGACGCGCCCGTCGCGATCCCGGCGCCCTGAGCCCCGCCAGCGCCGCCCAGGGCATCCTCGCCCTCGAGCGGACATTCGAGTTCGGACCCGCCCCCCGATTCGAACGGGCCGTAGGCGAAGACGTTCGACAGTTCGCCGTTGCCGTCGGTGACGAAGAGGACGCCGGTGGCGGGATCGACCACGATCCCGGAGGGTTCGCCGTGGACCGGCCCGACGAAGCGGTCGAGGAACGCCCCCGCCGAGTCGAATTCGAAGATTGCGGCCTGGGGATGTTCAAACCCCGGTTTGAGGTTGTCGACCACCAGCAGGTTGCCGTTGGTCGGGTCGACCGTGATCGCCGCGTCGACCAAGGAGTTGAAGCACCCGATCGCCGCGACCGGGACAAGCGGGTCGACGGCGGGTTCGTAGACCTTCACCGTCTGGTCGGCCGCGTCGGGCACGTAGACCCTGCCGCCGGAGACCGCCACCCCGTAGCCGTCGCCGAGGCTGCCGAGACCGATTTTGAGCGGCTCCCCCCCGTCCAGCACCGGCGCCCCCGACGGCTCGTAGACCGCAACGTAGGTGCGGTTGTTGACGTAAACGTCGCCGCTCGCTCTTACCGCGACTCCGGCCGACGCGGAGAAATCGCCCAAGCCGAATTTGTAGAGAAGGGAGCCGCTGGAGTTGAAGACTTCGACCTGGTTGCCTCTATCGAGGTAAATATCGCCGTTGGAAGGGTCGGTGGCCACCGCGAAGCCTTTGAAGAAGTCGGAGCCGGATACGAATGGGACGGCTTTGGTAAACGCCGAAGTCGAGTATTTCCGCGTCGGCCCTTCGTTGGCGTAATAGGCGACGTAGAGGTTTTCGACGGAGACCGCCATCTGACAGGGGACGATCGAGGTAGCGATGCCTCCGGAGTAGTCCGTCTCTTCGATTGCTCCCCCCGAAGGGGAGTAGCGCCAGATTTGTTCGCTGAAGAAGTCACCGATATAGAGATCGCCACTCGACTGATCGACGGCAACGCCGCAGGGTTCGCTGAAATTGGCGGACGGGGTGCTGGAGCCATCGAGAGCGCCAAGCGGCATGCCGTCGGTAGCGAAGATCTCGATTTTGTTGCTCTGGCTGTTGGTGACATAGATACTGCCGTCGGCGGGGCCGCCCGAGTTGTCGATTGCGATCTGGCTAGCGGTCGGTTCCGTGAAGCCGAAGCCAGTCAACGTGCTGGCGCCGGCATTAGGGCCGGCAGTGAAGTTTTTAGGCAAGCCGCTGGAGTTGAAGCGCGAAACGGTGTCGCCGGTTGAGGAGATGACGTAGAGGTCGCCGTTGGACTGATCCACAGCGATCGCCTGGGGGTCTTCTCCAGAGAAGACGCCATAGGAGAGGCGAGAAGCGCTGGGCGAAAAGGAGTCTTTATAGACATCGACCCGATGGGCGTTCGGATCGGCAACGTAAACGTCGGGCGGGTCGACCACGACGCCAGTCGAGCTGTCGGTGTCGAAGACCTGGACGGTCGGCTCGAGCCTGACCACCCGCTGGTGCCAGACGTTGACGTAGAGGGCGCCGCCGGGCCCGGCGGCAAGCCCGCACGGACCCTCCGGCGGCACGGCGCCGCCGGCGGTCTGCCCGGAGAACATGAGTTCCGGGCCGGCGAAGAAGTTGACCGTGTTGTGGTGGTAGTCGGAAAGAAGGAGACGACCGCCGGCGTCCACGGCCAGCCCGCAGGGACCTTCGACCTGCCCTTCGGGCGGCGGAACCGGGTTCAGGAGTTCGGCCGGGGTCGGTTCATCGCAGTCTTTGTGTTTGCAGAACGTGGTCTGGACCGCCGTTTCCGTGAGCAGCTCCCTGGCGCCCTGAGCCGTGGCGGGGCCGATCGCAACCGCCAGGAACAGCGCGCAGAACAGGCAGCCCGCAAGCGCCCTCGCCCTCATCTCCGACCTCCCCTCCTCTTGCCGCATTTCGCTTTCACCTGCGGGCGAAAGATCCAGCCCCGGTTGTTGTGCCCACGCAACCTCGCTTTGGCGAACCGCGGCTTCGAGCAGAAGTTCCTCGTCGCCAGGACGAGCAGTCCCCGCTTGCCCCCGTACATCCTCAGCGTGAACTTGGTCACGGGGGCGTCGGGGATGACGTCGAAGGTGCCGCGCAGGCCGCCGCCGACCGCGTCGATCCGCCCGGCGACGTCGACGTCGATCCCCTGTCCCTCGAGGGCGAAGACGAGATCGGGCAGGGGGTTCTCGGAGGAGCGGAGGTAGACCGGGCCTTCCAGTGGTTTCTCCAGCAGCGGGGTGAAGGCGCGCGCCCGGCCGTAGGCCGAGCTGGGAGGGCAGTTCTCGGCGGCGAACCTCGCTTTGGTGCAGATCTCGACGATGTTGTCCTGGTCGAGGAAGAGCGAGGAGGGCAGGGTCACCTGAGCCGCGGCGATGTTGGCGTTGCCCGGCCGTGGCCTGACCACGACGCGAAGCGAGGGATGGCGGCCGCGTTTGGTCCCGCCCTTCAATCTGAGGGACATGCGCGGTTTGAAGCCGAGCGCGCCGCAGTTGAAAGCCTGGAAGGGGGCGGTGGCGGTTGCCAGCGTGTCGTCGCTGCGGTCGGCGAAGCGCGCGCCGGCCCCGTTTAGGGCCGAGGCCAGGGTGAAGCGTTCGCAGCTGGTCGGGTTGAGCGTGGTCTGCGGGCGGTCGATGTAGGCGCGGACGTCGCGCAGGTGGATCGGGATGCCCTGGACGATGTGGGGGATCGGGTCGGTGCCGGTGGCATCGATCGAGACCTGTGCGGTCCGCGGGTCGACGCGAATCGCCGAGCGCACAACGACGACGCCGAGGTCGAAGGGCCCGACCAGGGCCGAGTCGATCGCCACCACCGAGAAGGAGGAGCCGCGGTAGGGGCCGGCGAGGTAGAGCCCGCCGGGGGCATAGGAGAGGACCGAGCCGACGCCGTAGCCGGCGACGGTGCGCCCGATCCGACTCGCCTCGGGGCAGGACGGAGCATCGCGCTCGGCCACCCCGCTGCGCGTCGCCGCCGCCGCGATCGCCGCGTCGGGGCAGTAGGGGATGCCGGCGATCTTGCCCAGCAGGCCCGGCGGCAGCTGGGCGGAGTAGGAGACGATCTCCTGCTCGACGGCGGTCCTCGTCAGGTGCAGGTAGAAGGGCGTGTAGGCGCCGGCCTGGGAGTTGAGGGTGCCGCCTTTGGCCTGAGGGGCGAACGGCGCCAGCCCCTGCGGACACGGCCCTCCCCCCTGCCCCGCTGTGATCGAGGCCGGCAGCGAGAAGAGTTTGACCAGGCTCGCGTCGCGCCAGGGCGTCAGGTTGGCCTCGGTGGCGATGGCGCCGCAGGCGCCCGGGGTGGCCAGGGGGCTGCGCTGGCCTTCGCGGAAGTGCATGCTGAGCTGGAAGTAGGGGATCTGCGGCAGCCGGTCAAAGACCCCCGTCAGCCTCCCGGTCGAGGGGTCGGCGCGCAGCTCGCCGGCCACCTTGACCAGGATGCCGCGGTCGATCGACTTCGCCACCAGGTAGAGCGCGATCAGCGAGTCGAAGGGATTGTCGAAAGGAGCCGCGAGGAAGATCGCCCCCTGGATAGGGCCGGAGATCAGCGGGCTGCGGACGGTGAAGTCGCCGATCTTCGATTCATTCGGGCAGCCCGCCCCGGGAGGAGAGGAGGGCGTCTCCGCCGCGTACTGGGCCGGCGTGCAGACCCCGAGGCCGGCACCGACCGAGGGATTGATCGTGACCCCCTCGGGGAGGGTGACGACCGCCCTTCTTAGTGGGGTGGGCGCTCGCCGCAGGGGATCGGAGACGCCGCTCGTGTCGACGTTGATGTCAAAGGTGTAGCCGGAGGGAGAGGAGGTGCGCGGGTCCGTGAGCCGGGCGGCCGGTTTCGGGTCGAAGACGAGCGCAGAGCACCCTTTGAGCGGAGGCGACTCCGCCGTCGCAGTCGCCTCCCCCGGCTGCTGCCACGAGGTCGCGGCGGCGGCGAAATGGAGCGGCGCGTCGCAGAACGTCGGCAGGGTCAGGTAGGCGGTGGCGGGAGTTTTGGCAGGCCGCCCGACCGAGCATTTCGCCCAGCCGAAGCCGGGCTCGAGGGCGTTGAGGCAGTCGCCGCGCTGGGCGTCGTGGAGAAGCGACCAGGGCGTCCCCCAGATCGTCAGGGCGAGGCCCTCGATACCGACCAGCTGTGCGGTGTTCCGGGTCTCAAGGGTGAGGCCGTATTCCCCATCGGCCTGACGTATCCGCGGGGTGAAGACGATCGGGCTGCCATAGGGGTTGAGCCCGAACTGCGACGGCGCGCCGGGCGGCGGCGAGAGGTTGAAGACGCCGAAGGTGCGGGTCTCTCCCCCACCGCGGGAGGAACGCAGCGTGGCGATCCCGATCTGGCTCCTGTCCCGGCAGTCCTCGCCCGCGAGGCTCGCTTCGAAAGGCGAGGAACGAGGCGTGTGGAAGAGCGCGTCGGAGCAGGCCGGGACGGCCCGCGGGTTTTCGACTAGCCCCGGCGGCAGCTCGAGGCTCAGGTCGCGGAGGTCGTCTTCGGGGAAGGGCGCACCGCCGCCGTCCGGTTTGAAGTTGAGCTCGAAGGTCAGGGCCACCGGGTGGGAGCCCGCATCTTTCGCGACCTGGCCGCCCTCGTCGAGCACCTGCGCGTCATAGCCTTCCTCGCCAGGGAGGAAGCCGATGGCGCCGGCGGAGGCGGGCACAGCTGCCATCGCGACAAGAGCGATGCAGAGGGGAAGGAGGCGAGTCACCGCCCCCGCGCTCCCCGACTCTTGTTGCGGCTGCCTTTGTCGCGAGCGCCTTTCTGGTGGCCTTTCCGCTTGCCCCTTCCCTTCCGCGACCTGCGTTTCCTGCGTTCTTTGACGAAACGAGGCGGAGGGTTGCCTGAGGTCTCGATCAGGGTCGCCGGAGTGGGATCGTCGGGCGGTGAGGGCAGCGCCTGGCAGGAGTCGCCGACACAGGGAATCGGCCTGTTCGGCTGCGGGAAGCCACCGTTCACCCTGGCGTCGTAGAGGTCGACCGAGCCCGGATCTGGCTCGATCAAGGACTCGTTGGTGGTGAAGAAGATGTCGGCTCCGCTTTCGGAGGCGTCGATGAAGAGGCTGTCCTCGGTGCTCCTGCCGTTGGAGATCAGGCTGATGCAGCCGGGTGAGAGCTGACAGTCCCCGGTGCCGCTCGCCTCCCACTGGTAGACGTCCAGGTGGGAGTTGGTGTCGCCGATCACCAGCTCGTCGCTGGTCTCGAAGAAGAGCCGCGTGCCGGCGGCGGAGAGTGCCCGGGGGCGGTACGCGCGGGTCGAGCCGTTGACGAGGGCGCCCGGCATCGAGGACGGCGCCAGCGAGCGTTCGCCGTTCGGCTTGCAGGAGGCGCAGACCAGGCCCGGAGCTCCGCCCCCGGCGGAGGGGCCGTAGAGGTAGACCTGCACCTGCCCGGCGTTGTCGAGCAAAGTGAGCTCAGCGGCGGAGAGGAAGGCGAGGTGCTCGCCGTCGGGGCTGACACGGGCGGTGCCGGTCGCCGGAGGGAAGTTCGCCGGCGCGGCGGCGTCGGCGCCCGGCGCGATCGTTGTCGTCGCGCCTACGCGCCAGCGCTTCAGGGCGGAGGCGTCTTGGTAGTAGACGGAGTCGCCGCTCGCCGAGGCCCCGAGCACGCCGGCGACTCCTCCCCCAGGGGTGAGATCCGTCACCGCTTCCGTCGCCGCCGCGAAGCGATATAGGTGCCCTCCCTTAGAGAAGAAGGAGATTCCTCCGTCGCTGGACGCGGTCTCGAAGGTCCCCCCGCTCCCCACCGAGTCGTCGACCGCCAGGGTCTCCGCGCCCTGGCGCAGGTAGAGGCCTCCCCCCTGCGTCCAGTAGACCCTGGCGCCGTCCGCGGAGACCGCGCCGACCACTGCAGCGACCTCCGCCCCCGGGGCTCCTGTCACCTCACCCGGCAGGAGGTTGACCAGGCTCAGGCCGGCGGAGGAGCGGACATAAAGGTTCTGGGCATCGGGGTCGCATTTCCCCGGTCCGTCGGCGACCTCCGTCGCGTTCGCGGTGAGCGCGGCGCAGCTGGAGAGCACGACGTGGGAGAGATTCGGGCTGGCGGCCGCGAAGGAGACCTCGAAGTGCTCCGGCTCGACCGCGGTGTGGGCGAGATCGGCGGCGCTCAACAGCGAGGTGAAGACGCCGCTCGCGCTCTCGCGCAGGTAGTAGGCCATGTAGCCCGGCGGGGCGCCCGTGCCCGGCAGCACGGGGTTGGGCGCGGGGCAGCCTTCGATGTCTCCCCGGCAGGGCAGGCCGCCGAAGAGGAGCCCGCGCGAGAGGCTCGAGGAGAAGAGCCGGTACGGGGCGCCGTCCGGCTCGTCGCCGTAGGCGGCGGACTCCAGCGGCGCGGAAACGTTCTCGGTGACCCAGCCGTTGGCGGTGCGGCGAGAGATGTACTGCGAGGCCGGCGGAGCACCTTTCGCGCCGCCGAAGGAGCTACTTGAGCTATAGGTGACGGCGCCACCGGCCGCGGCCGCCTGGAAGGCGCCGCCGCCGAAGATCGATCCCGGTGCAGCGACGGCGCCGCCGTTCTTGTCGACCGGCGAGACCATCTCCCAGCCGCGGTTGTCCGGGAGGCGGAAGGCGGTTGCGAACGGCTCCGTGGTGAAGGCCTTTTCCTGCCCGATCGTCGTGCCGGCCGAGTTGGTCGCCACCACTCGGTAGCGATAGGTGGTCACCTGAGCGAGGCCACTGACGATCTCGACCACTGTCGACCCCACGACTGCTTTCTCTTTGCCCGACGGGGCTTTGGCGGCGCCGAAGAACCCATCACGGGGTGGGGTCGCGTCCAGGTTTGCCTGGAACGCCGCCTCGCTGATGTACTCGAAGCGGTAGGTGGTGGCGAAGTCGTTGGGGTCGATTTCGGCCCGCAGCCTGGCGCTCGTCGGGGTGACTTCGGTCACCCAGGTGTCGAGGACCAGAGGCGGCCCCACCGCGGAGGCCGGGGGCGCGCCCACGAGCACGGCGACGCTCGCCGCCAGAATCACCAACGCTCGCCTGCCCCGCTGCTCCCTCACTCGCCTTTCCCCGCTATCGGAAACCCCACCTATCCGCTATGCGTCCAGTGTAGTTCCTAAACAGCGTACGGACCGAACGTTGCGGCCGCGCAGTTCCACACAGAAGGGCCGGCGTCTCGCCGGCCCTTTCAGGTTGTTGGTCGACGCCGGATTAGCCGAGGCTGGGGCGCATCTGGCGCAGCCTCTTGACCCGCTCTTCGATCGGCGGGTGGGTCGAGAAGAGTCTCGTGAGACCGCCGCCGGAGAAGGGCTTGACGATGTAGAGCGGCTCGGCCGCCTGGTTGACCTGCATCGGGATCGCCTCCGCCCCCTGCTCCAGGCGCAGCAGGGCGCTGGCAAGCGACTCGGGGTTGCCGCAGATCTGGGCGCCGCCGGCGTCGGCCGCGTACTCACGCTGGCGCGAGATCGAGAGCTGGATGATCGAGGCCGCAATCGGCGCCAGCAGGACCAGTGCCAGTGATGCCACCAGGCTGAGCGGCGACTCGTCCTCGCCCCCGAACCACATCAGCATGTAGGCGATGTAGGTGATCGCGCCGCCGATCGCCGCGGCGACCGACTGGATCAGGATGTCGCGGTGCTTGACGTGCGCGAGCTCGTGCGCGAGCACGCCGCGCAGCTCGTCCTCGGAGAGCAGTTTGGTGATCCCGCGGGTGACCGCGACGGCGGCGTTCTTCGGGTTGCGCCCGGTGGCGAAGGCGTTGGGCTGGTCCTGGGGGATCATGTAGAGGCGCGGCATCGGCAGGTCGGCGCGGGTCGTCAGTTCCCGCATCACCTGGTAGAGCCGCGGCGCTTCGGACTCCTCGATCGGCTGGGCGCGGCTCATCTTCAGCGCCAGCTTGTCGCTGAAGAAGTAGGAGCCGAGGTTGATCAGCAGGCCGATCCCGAGGAAGAGGGCGGCCGTGCTGGGCCCGCCGATCAGGGCGCCGATCAGGACGAGCAGGCCGGTAAGGGAAGCCAGCAGGATCGTCGTGCGCAGCGTCGCGCCGAAGGTGGACTCTCTCGTGGTCTTCATGCTCTGCTCTCCTTGTCGAGTGGACCGGCTGCGTAAATCATCCCGCTAGCAGGCGAAACTGGCCATAGGGGGCAACCCCTATTCTCGCCCTGTGACGACCCTAGTCATCGTCGTGCTCTCCCTCGCCGTGATCGGCCTGCTCGTCAACCTGATCGCGCTGCGCCGGCGCTTCGCGCCGCTGGAGAGGCTGATCGAGGACATGGAGAAGGTCGACCTAAGCAGTCCCGGCCAAGTCCTTCCCGCCTCGATCGACGGCGTCGGCGAGTCGGAGGAGGTCGAGCGGCTCGAGCTCGCCTTCCTGCGGATGATGCGACGGCTCGAAGCAGAGCGCCGGCGCGCCGGCAGCGCGGCGCTGCGGGCGCAGGAGGAGGAGCGCGCGCGCGTCGCGCGCGACCTCCACGACGAGGTGAACCAGTCGCTGACCGGGCTGCTGCTGCGGCTCGAGGCCGCCCGCGAGGCGGCGCCTCCAGAGCTGGAGGGGCAGCTGGCCGAGACCAAGGCGCTCGCCAACCAGGCGATGCGGGAGCTGCTCTCCCTCGCCCGCCAGCTCCGCCCCACCGCACTCGACGACCTCGGCCTGGCGGCGGCGACCGCGGGGCAGGTCGAGCAGCTCTCCCGCGGCGACGTCGAGGCCGAGTTCGCCGCCGAGGGCGACTTCTCCGACCTCGGCGACGACGCGCAGCTGGTCGTCTACCGCGTCGCCCAGGAGGCACTTTCCAACGCGACCAGGCACAGCGGTGCCGAGCGGGTGGCGGTCGCGCTGCGGCGCCGCGAGGACGGCGGGGTCGAGCTCGAGGTCGCCGACGACGGTCGCGGCTTCGCCTTCGACGAGTCCGAGGGCGGCCTCGGCATCGCCGGGATGCGCGAGCGGGCGCTGCTGGCCGGCGGTGAGCTGACGATCGAGTCCCGGCCCGAAGCGGGAACCACGGTGAGGCTCACAGTGCCCGGTTAGTCGCCATGCCTTCCGGCAAGAGCCACGGTCAGCGCTTCCGCCACGCGTCTTCCCTCTGCGTTGATCTGCCGTTCGGCGAGGTGCATCACGCCGTAGCCAAGACGCATTAGCTCCACCTCACGACTGCGGTCGTCCTGAAAGGCCGCTCGCCCGCGGTGGTAGCGGTAGCCGTCAGTTTCGACGACGAGTCGCTCCTCTCGCCATAGAAAGTCGACGAGGAAGGGACCGATGCGGACGTTGACCTCCGGCTGTGGCAGTCCGTAGCGTCTGCAGATCGCGAGAAAGTCGCTCTCGAGATCGCTGCGAGTGCGATCGGCAGCAGCGTCGTCGCCAATTGGCAGGCCGATCACGCTGGCCTGCCGAATTGCCTTTTTCAGTTCCCCGCTGGAGACCATGCCAGGTCGGCCCATTGGGATAGCCCTGCGCAGGTCGACGATCGTCCGCGCGGGAATCGTTACGGGGATCCCGCCGCGAAGCGTTACATCGCTGATAGGCAGTGAAAGCGACCGGTGCACGCGAATGCCATCGCGTTGAGCCTTCCCTGCATTCCCAGCGACGATCACGTCGGATGCTCTTTGCCTCGCCGGCAAGAGACCCCACAGCGTCGCGGCGCTTCGGTGACTTACTGCTGCTCCCCAGCGCTCCAAGACGCTTTTGGCGTCGTCGTGTGGTCCTCGCCCGACGGCAAGCACCGCCGCCAGGCAACGTCCCTCCGTCGACAATGCCGAGTGGCCGACGGCGTAGACGCCGCGATGCACGCGATGAAGGCGCGCGGCAGCGACACGCCTTCCGATTATCTTTTGGCTGAAGCCAAGGCGCCGTAGCTGAGCAAGCGAGACCACCCCGTATTGCCTCCCCGCTATTTCAGCCAGGCGCGCGTCGTCCCTGGCGACTTTCTTCCCCATCCAGAGGGGGTAAGTCGCCAAGCCACGGCAATTCGCCCCCAAACGGGCCGGCTGGGAGACTGAGCGCATGCGAGTCCTGATCGCCGACGACCATGGGATCGTCCGCTCCGGGATCCGGCTGTTGCTGGAGCAGCAAGGTGACATCGAGGTCGTCGGTGAGGCGGCCGACGGCGCCGAGGCGCGCGAGCTGGCGATCCGGGAGCGGCCTGACCTGGCGATCCTCGACGTCAAGATGCCGAAGCTGACCGGGCTGCAGGCGACCCGCGAGATCAAGCAGCAGGCGCCCGAGGTCGCCGTGCTGATCCTCTCCATGCACGACGACGAGCGCTACCTGTTCGAGGCGCTGAAGGCGGGCGCCTCCGGCTACGTGCTGAAGGCGCAGGCGGACACCGACCTGCTCGCCGCGATCCGCGCGGTCGAGCGCGGCGAGCCCTTCCTCACCCCCGAGGCGCAGCGCAC
>Ga0190265_10000938_pt1 | contig 19013 bp, 12 predicted proteins | sample Popmic124T_FD_133135 | JGI IMG/M metagenome (GOLD analysis project Ga0190265, IMG submission 133135) | Populus adjacent soil microbial communities from riparian zone of Indian Creek, Utah, USA - 124 T | ecosystem: Environmental > Terrestrial > Soil > Riparian zone | place: USA: Utah | collected...
CCACCAGTTCCAGGAGCCCAGCAGCGACATGGTCGCCGGGACGAGGACCATCCGGACGACGGTGGCGTCGATCAGGATCGCCACGGCGAGACCGGCCCCGATCTGCTTGAGGATCAGGTCCCCCTCGGTCGCGAAGCCGAGGAAGACGGCGACCATGATCGCGGCCGCGGCCGTGATCAGCCGGCCGGTCGCCGCCAGCCCGGAGACGACGCCGGCGCGGGCATCGCCGGTGCGCCGCCACTCCTCGCGGACCCGGCTCAGGAGGAACACCTCGTAGTCCATCGACAGCCCGAAGGCCACCGCGAACATGAGGATGGGCAGCCAGCTGGAGATCGGAACGTCCTGGTCCAGCCCGAAGATCTGCCGGCCCCAGCCCCAGGAGAAGACCGCCACCACGACCCCGTACGCGGCACCGATGCTCAGCAGGTTCATCACGGCCGCCTTCAGCGCGACGATCGGCGCCCGGAACGCCAGCGTGAGCAGCAGCACCGAGACGCCCACGACGAAGCCGATGACCACCCACAGGCGGGCGTCCAGCAGGTCGTTGATGTCGGCGAAGACCGGCGTCTGGCCGGTGACGGCCACCCCGTCGGGCAGGACGTCGGCGCGCAGGTGGGTCAGCAACTCGGCGGTGCGCTCGTCGGCCGGCGCCGTCGTCGGCTCGAGCACGAGGACGGCGGCGCCGCCGCCCGGGGCGACGACCGGTTCGGCGACCGTGGCCACGCCCGGCACCTCCGCCAGCTCGCTCCGCAGCGCCCCGAGCCCGGCCGCCGGCACCTCGTCGAGGTCCACCGCGACCAGGAACGGACCATTGGCCCCGGGCCCGAACGCGTCGCCGATGAGGTCGTAGGCCTGCCGGGTGGTCGACTCCTCCGGCTGGGCGCTCACGTCAGCCGGCCAGATCCGCAGGTCGAGGGCCGGCAGAGCGAGCGCGAGGAGGAGCAGCAGCGCCCCCAGCGCCCAGGGCAGGGGCCGGGCACCGATGCGCTCGGCCCACCTCGCGGCGAGCGGGTGGCGGTCCACCGCGGGGTCGGCGGCTCCCCGGCGGACCCGGCGGGGCAGCACCCGGGTACCGGCCAGCGCGAGCGCCGCCGGGACCAGCGTGAGCGCGGCGGCCATCACGCTGACCACCCCGATCGCCGTCGCCGTCCCGAAGCTGGCGTACGTCTGGAGGCCGGCCAGGCCGAGTCCCATCAGCGAGACGAGGACCGTGGCCCCGGCGAAGACGACGGACCGGCCGGCGTTGGCCGTCGCGGTGGCCGCGGCGTCGCGGACGCCCATCCCGGCGCGCAGCCCCTCCACGTGCCGGGTGACGAGCAGCAGGGCGTAGTCGATGCCCACACCCAGGGCGACCATCGTGGCCACCGTCGGTGCCGACGTGCTGACGTCGGTGACCGCCGCGAGGAGCAGGACCCCCGACGAGCCGACGCCGAGCCCGAGGAGGGCCACCAGGATGGGCAGCCCGGCGGCCACGACCGAGCCGAACGTCAGCACGAGCAGCGCCAGGGCCACCAGGACACCGACGGCCTCGCCGGTGCCGCCGGCGGTCAGGCCGGCGCTGTCGGGCACCTCGCCGCCGAAGGCCACCTGCAGGCCCGCGTCGACGGTCGGCTCCGCGGCCTCCAGCAGCGGCGCGGTGTCGCCGAAGATGGCGAGGTCGGTGACCGGGACGTCGTAGCGGAGATCGAGGAGGACCGTCGCCCCGTCGTCGGAGACCCGGGGGTCGAGCACCGAGATGACGTGCGGCAGGCCCGCGAGCCGCTCCGCCAGGCCGGCCACCTCGGCGTCGGGCACGGGGGTGCCGTCCGGGTCGTGCACGACCACGCGGTCCAGGGCTCCGGCGGCGTCCGGGAACTCCTCGCGGAGCAGGTCGGTCCCGGCCTGGGCGGCGGTGCCGGGCACGTTCCAGTCGTCCTGCGGCGTGCCGCCCACCGTCGCGGCCAGGCCGACGGCGGTCGCCACGACGATCAGCCAGGTGGCCAGGACGCGCCACGGGTGGGTGGCCGCGGCGCTCCCGAGGCGGTACAGCATGCGGGTCATTCCGGTTCTCCTCGTCAGGCGGGCGCAGCGAGATCTGCGCCCGGTCGCGAGGAGGGTGCCGGGAGGCGCTTGGAGACGGCTGAAGCCGACTTGGACTCCGCTGAGAAGCCCCGGGCTCAGGTCCCGGTGATGTGCTCCGGCCGGATCGGGACCCGGCGCAGCGCCGTGCCGCTCGCCGCCCGGACGGCGGCGGCGACGGCGGGGCCGGACGAGATCGTCGGCGGCTCCCCCACCCCGCGCACCCCGTACGGGGCGTGCGGGTCGGCGTACTCGAGCACCTTCACCTGCATCGGCGGCATGTCGAGGATCGTCGGGATCAGGTAGTCGGTGAACGACGGGTTCCGCACGTGCCCGTCGGTCACCACGATCTCCTCCATGAGGGCCAGGCCCATCCCCTGCGCCGACCCGCCGTGGATCTGGCCGACGACGGCGTCGGGGTTGATCGCCTTGCCGACGTCCTGCGCGGTGTCGAGCGCGACGACCTTCACCAGGCCCAGCTCCACGTCGACGTCGACGACCGCCCGGTGCGCGGAGAACGCGAACTGCACGTGCGCGTCGCCCTGACCCGTCTCGGGGTCGATGGCGTGCGTCGGCCGGTGCCTGTACTCCGTCGTCTCCTCGACGGCGTCGTCGCCCAGCACCTCGGCCAGCCCGGTGAGCACCTCGCCCGAGGCCCCCACGATCTTCTCGCCCTCCAGCCGCAGTTCGGCGGCCTGCCGGCCGAGGGACAGCGCCGCCCGCTCGAGGACGACGGCCCGGACGGCCTCGCAGGCCGCCTTCACCGCTCCCCCGGTCACGTACGTCTGCCGCGACGCCGACGTCGACCCGCCCGACCCGACCGTCGTGTTCTTCGGGTGGACGACGACCCGCTCCACCCCGAGCTCGGTGCGGCAGATCTGCTGCTCGACGGTGATCAGGCCCTGCCCGACCTCGGCGGCCGCGGTGTGCACGGTCGCGACGGCCTCGCCGCCGGTCATCTCCAGCCGCACCCGGGCGGTCGAGTAGTCGTCGAAGCCCTCGGAGAACCCGACGTTCTTGTAGGTGACCGCGTAGCCGATCCCCCGGACCACGCCCTCGCCGTGCGTGGTGTTGCCGACCGACCCGGGCAGCGAGCGCAGGTCCGGCTCCTCCTCGCGGTCGGGCGGGAGCGGCAGCTCGGAGACGATCTGCAGCAGCTCGGCGACCGGCGCCGCGGAGTCGATGACCTGCCCGGTGATGTTGTGGTCTCCCTCGCGCATGCCGTTCAGCTGCCGGATCGCGACCCGGTCCACGCCGACGGCGTCGGCCAGCTCGTCCATCAGCGCCTCGTGCGCGAAGGCTGCCTGCACGCAGCCGAACCCGCGCATCGCCCCGCACGGCGGGTTGTTGGTGAACACGCCGTAGGCGTCCACGGCCACGTTCGGGATCCGGTACGGGCCCAGTCCGAGCGTGCCGGCGTTGCCCACGACCGCCGCGGTCGACGAGGCGTACGCACCGCCGTCGAGCAGGACCTTCGCCCGCGCGTAGACCAGCGTGCCGTCGCGCTCGGCCCCGAACTCGTAGGTCATCCACGCGGGGTGCCGGTGCACGTGGCCGAAGAACGACTCCTCGCGGCCGTAGGACATCTTCACCGGCTTGCCGGTGCGCAGGGCCAGCAGGCAGGCGTGCACGTGGACCGACAGGTCCTCGCGGCCGCCGAAGGCGCCGCCGACGCCGGCCAGGTGCAGCCGCACCTTCTCGGGCGGCATGCCCAGGGCCAGGCACATCTGGCGCTGGTCGACGTGCAGCCACTGGGTGGCGACGTACAGGTCGACCCCGCCGTCCTCGGCCGGGACGGCGAGCCCGGACTCCGGACCGAGGAAGGCCTGGTCCTGCATGCCGACCTCGAAGTCGAGGGAGACCACGACCGGCGCGGTGGCCGACTGGTCGCCCCGCCGCAGCCGCAGGTGGCGGACCAGGTTCCCGGGCCGGTGCACCGGCGGGGCGTCGGAGTCCATGGCCCGCCGCGGGTCGGTGACGGCGGGCAGGACCTCGTAGTCGACCCGGATCCGCTGGGCGGCCCGGCGGGCGGTCTCCGGGTGGTCGGCCGCGACCAAGGCGACCGGCTCGCCCTCGTACCGGACGAACTCCGAGGCGAGCACGGGCTGGTCGGCGTGCTCCAGACCCACCGCGTTCTCGCCCGGGACGTCGTCGGCGGTGAGCACCGCGGTGACGCCCGGCACGGTGAGCGCCTCGGTGACGTCGATACCCCGGATGCGTGCGTGCGGGTGGGGGCTGCGCAGGGTCACCCCCCACACCATGTCGTCGTGCCAGAGGTCGCTGGCGTACGCGAACTCGCCGGTGACCTTGAGCGTCCCGTCCGGACGGAGCGGGCTGTCCCCGATCCGGCCGGTGGTGGCCGTCGTCGTCGTGGTCCGAGTGCCGGCGTCGGTGCTCATGCCTGCGCCTGCCGCGCGGCGGCCAGCCGGACCGCGTCCAGGATCTTCTCGTAGCCGGTGCAGCGGCAGAGGTTGCCCGCGAGCGCCTCCCGGATCTCCAGGTCGGACGGGTCGGGGACCCGCTCGATCAGGTCGTGGGCCGCGACGAGCAACCCGGGCGTGCAGAAGCCGCACTGGACGGCGCCGGCCTCCACGAACGCCTCCTGGACCGGGTGCAGGCCGCCGTCGGTGGCCAGCCCCTCGACGGTGGTCACCTCGCGGCCGATCGCCTGGCCCGCCGCCACGAGGCAGGCGCAGACCGGCTCGCCGTCCAGGTAGACGGTGCAGGAGCCGCACTCCCCCTGCTCGCAGGCGTTCTTCGACCCGGGCAGTCCCATGCGCTCGCGCAGCACGTACAGCAGGCTCTCGCCCGGCCAGACGTCGTCGACCTCGTGTTCGGTCCCGTTGACGGTGGTGGTGATGCGCATGCTCAGGCCGCCTTCCGCAGGTCGTGCTGGTACTGGGCCCAGGCCCAGGTGGCGGCGCGCCGCGCCATCACCGACAGGGAGTGCCGCCGGTAGGCGGCGCTCCCCCGGACGTCGTCGATGGGGGACGCCGCCGCGGCGACGCGCTCGCCGAACGCGCGGGCCAGGGTGTCCGGCAGTTCACCGCGGGAGTCCCAGAGCCCCGCGGACTCGAGCTCGCCGGCGAGGAAGTCCTCGGCCTCCGGCGCCCGGCGCGGCGTGGGTGCGGCCGAGCCGATCCCGGTACCGACCGCCCGCCGGTCGGGGTGCAGCGCGCAGGCGAACGCCGACACCGCGATGACCATCGCGTTCCGGGTGCCCACCTTGCAGAACTGCTGCGGGCCCGCCGCGGCGGGCAGGAGCACCGCCGCGATCAGCTCGTCCGCGGCCAGGGCGTTGCGCTTCACCCCGGTGTAGAAGTCGGCCGCGGGGATCCGGCGGACGCCGCGCGCGGCCGACTCGACCTCGATCACCGCGCCGGCCGCGAGGAGGGGCGGGTGGGCGTCGCCGGCCGGGGACGCCGACCCGAGGTTCCCCCCGACGGTCCCCCGGATGCGGATCTGCGGCGACCCGACCGTCCGCGCGGCCATGGCCAGCCCGGGCAGCCGGTCGCCCAGGTCGTCGATGATCCGGGAGTAGGGCACGCCGGCGCCCAGCCGCAGCCAGTAGTCGTCCACTGTCCACTCCCGCAGCTCCCGCACCCGGCCGAGGTCGAGCAGGGCCCCGGGCCGGCGGCGGTCGAAGTTCAGGTCGACCATGACGTCGGTCCCGCCGGCGATCGGGACGGCGTCGGGCCGCTCGGCACGGGCCTCGAGAGCATCGGCCCACGACGTGGGTTGCAGGAAGTCCATCGGTGCCTCTCGCCGGTTCGCCGGAAGTCTTCCTGGAGACAACCGCGCCCGGCCGGGCGTGGCAAGGGCGCCACGTCCTCCGTTCCCGGACCGAGAGGAACCTGCCCCACCCGTGTGACGCCGGCGTTTCCGCCAGGTCGACGACACCGGCGGGGCCGGGGACGCCGCAGGAGGCGCCCTACCCGTCCGAGGGGCCGATCCCCGCGCGGCGGACGGGCGGCCGCCGCCCGACGCCTACGATCTCGCCCGTGCGGCAGGAAGGGAACGCGTGACCGACGTCGTGGAGGCGCCGGCGGCGACCCGCGCGGTGCCGGAGCTGCCGGACACCGCGCCCGCCCCGCCCGAGCCGCGCCGGCGACGCCGCTGGTCGGCGGCCACCCGGGTGCTGGTGGCCGCCGCGGCCCTGATCGTCGCGCAGCTGCTCGTGCGCGGCTGGGTCGCCCTCGCCGGCGCCCTGTCGCAGGAGGACCTCGTCGTGGCGGGCCGGTCCGCCCGGCAGCCGCTCCTCTCGGCGGAGTTCCTGTACCCCGACGCCGACCGCTTCGCCCCGCTGGCGGACCTGCTGACGGCCGGCCTGACCCGGCTGGCCCCGCTGGAGTACTGGCCGATGGCGGCCGCGCTCGTCCTCCTCCAGGGGCTGGCCTCCCTCGCCGTGCTCCGCCTGCTGCGCCTGCTGCTCGGCACCCGCCCCGTCCTGCTGCTCCCGCTGGTCCTCTACCTGTTCTCGCCGCTGGCCCTGGCGGCGTTCGACAACTGGTCGATCGCCGTCGGCGCGGTGCCGTTCCAGGCCGCGCTGGCCTGGATCTGCGGCGACGCGATCGCCCTGCACCGCACCGGGCGGCGCTGGCGGTTCGCCGTGTCCGGCAGCGTCGTCCTGGCTCTCGGGCTCGGCTTCGGCGAGAAGGCGGTGGTGGTCCCGGCCGTCGCGTTCGTCGTGCTCGCCCTGGTGCTCCGCCAGTCCGGCGACACCTCACCGATCGTGGCGAGCCTCCGCCGCGGCCTCTGGTTGTGGGTCGGCCTGGGGGCGGTCCTCACCGCCTTCGTCTGGCGATTCGGCCCGGCGGTGCAGCCCCGGACCGTCCCCGCCGACCAGGCGGGCACGGTGCCCACGGCCGTCGACGCCGTGGGCACCAGCGTCACCGACGGCATCCTGCCCGCCCTCGTCGGCGGTCCCCTGTTCTGGACCGACTTCGGCACGTGGGCCGATCCGCCGACCGCGCTCGTGGCCGGCGCCGCGGTCGTCGCCGTCGCCGCCGTCGGCTGGACCGCCCGGCGGCGGCAGGGCGGCGGCGTCATCTGGGCGCTGCTCGCGGCCTACGTCCTCGCCTGCGTGGTCGTCCTGGTCGTCGGCCGCCTCACCACCGGGGTGACCGCCGAGTTCGCGCTCGACCTGCGCTCCTTCCCCGACATCGTGCTCGTCGCCGCGATCGCCGTGGCGCTCGTGGCCCGGGCGCCGGCGCGGGAGCCGGCCCGCGGCGCGCTCCTCCAGAGCACCGAGCGTCGCGACGCCGCCGTCCTGCTGGCGGTGTTCTTCGTCGGGCTCAGCCTCTGGTCCACGGCGGGCTACGGCCAGACCCGGGACAACCAGCCGACGCGGGACTACCTGGCCACCGCCGAGCGGAGCCTGCGGGCCGCCGACGCCCCGCTCCTCGACCACCCGGTCGACGCCTCCGTCGTGTGGGGCCTGTCCACCCCGTACAACCGCGTCTCGTGGGTCTTCGCCCCGGTCGGCATCGAGACGTCGACCAGCACGGACGACCCGAAGGTCCTCGCGCCGAGCGGCACCCTGGTCGACGCCCGTGTGGACGCCGAGTACGCGTCCGTCCCGGGCCCGGCGCCCTCGTGCGGCTACCTCGTGGAGCCCCTCGGCACGGGCCGGATCACCCTGGGCACGCCCGCCGCGGAGGCCGAGTGGACGGTCCAGCTGAACTACCTGGCCGGTAGCGACGGCTGGATCCTGGTGCAGCTCGGCAGCGGCGAAGGCGAGGTCGCTCCGGTGCGCAAGGGCGTCAACGCCGTCTACCTGTCGCTGCGCGGCGAGGGCGGCCGGCTGACCGTCAGCAGCGAGACCCCGGACATGGCGCTCTGCATCGACCAGGCACTGGTGGGCGTGCTGGAGGCGGCGGACTAGCGCAGGCGCCGGCGGGCTCAGCGGGTGCGCCGTTCCACCGACCGGGCCGCCAGGCGGCGGATCCCGTCGGCCCGGGCCGAGAGCACCCGGTCCAGCGTGCGGCCGATCGGCGGCAGCTCGCCGAGCCGCGCCAGCCCGGCCCATCGCGGGACGGCCACGGTGCGCGCCCTCCCGGCGGTCAGGCAGGACGCGATCCGGTCGGCGACGAGGTCCGGCGAGACCCCCCGGGACAGCCGGTCCCGGGCGTCGGCGTCGGACTCCGGCGGGTGGCCGTGCCCGCGGGCCAGCCACTCGGTCCGCACGAAGAACGGGTTGACCGTGTGCACCCGGATCCCCCGGGCGGTCACCTCGCGCCGCAGCCCCTTCACGAACCCGTGCAACCCCGCCTTCGTCGCCGAGTAGACGGTGAGCGGTGGCACCTGCGACCACGCGGCCGCCGACGACACCGCCACGACGTCGGCCCGCCCGTGCGCGCCGGCCGCGGCCAGCAGGTGCGGCAGCGACAGCCTGGTCAGCTCGATCGCGCCGGTGAGGTTGAGGGCGACGATCCCCTCGACCGCCTCCCCCGGCATGTCCTCCAGCAGGCCGGCCCAGCCCAGCCCCGCGTTGAGCACCAGCCCGTCCAGCCGCCCGTGCTCGTCGAGGACGCGGTCGACGAGCACCGCCCGGTCGGCCGCGTCGGCGACGTCGGCGACCACCCCGGTGACGCCGGGGAGGCCGCCGATCGCCTCCTCCAGCCGCTCCCCGTGCCGGGCGCAGGTGACGACGCGGCAGCCGTCCCGGGCGAGGCGGGCGACGGCCGAACGACCGATCCCGGCGCTCCCACCGGTGACGAGGACGACACGGTTCTGCGGAGGGGTCATGGGCGCGTACTACCCGCGGGGGACATCACACGCGCCGGCGCATCGAACACCGGACGTTGGGCATGATCGAGCCATGCGTCTGCCCGAGCCGCGAGGCCCCCTGAGCGAGGCCCTCTGCCGAGACCTGGCCACCGGCACGTCGCTGTCCGCCACCACGATCGAGCGGGCCGACCGCGTCGCGGCCGCCGGGGCCGCCGCCCTCACCGACGAGGACCTGCAGCTCGGCCTCGCCGTCCTGTACGAGCTGCACTACCGCGGCTTCGACGGGGTCTCCGAGGAGTGGGAGTGGGATCCCGCCCTCCTGCGGGTGCGCGCCGCGCTCGAGCGCCGGCACCTGGCCGCGCTGCGCGAGCTGGTGGGCCGGATCGAGGTCACCGACGAGCCGATCGACCGGCAGCTGACCGCCCTGATCGCCGCCGACGACGGCCCCTCCCTCTCGTCGTTCATGGCCAAGCAGGGCAGCCTCGAGCAGTGGCGGGAGTACCTCGCGCTGCGGTCGGTCTACCACCTCAAGGAGGCCGACCCGCACACCTTCGCCATCCCGCGCCTCTCCGGGCGGGCGAAGGCGGCCATGGTCGAGATCCAGGCCGACGAGTACGGCGGGGGCTCCGCCGCCCGCATGCACAGCGAACTGTTCGCCGGCCTGATGGCCGCGCTCGGTCTCGATCCCGCCTACGGCGCGCTGTGGGACGACGCCCCGGCCGCAGCCTTCGCGTCGGTGAACACCATGTCGTTCTTCGGCCTCCACCGCCGCTGGCGCGGGGCCGCCCTCGGGCACCTGACGGCGGTCGAGATGACCTCCTCGGAGCCCAGCCGGCGGTACTCGGCCGGCCTGCGCCGCCTCGGGTTCGACGAGCGGGTCACCCTGTTCTACGACGAGCACGTCGAGGCCGACGCGGTGCACGAGCAGATCGCCTCGGTCGACATGTGCGGATCCCTCGTCGAGGAGGAGCCGGCGCTGGCCGCCGACGTGCTGTTCGGCGCCGCCTGCTCGCTGGCGATGGACGGCCTCGCTGCGGTCCACCTGCTGGGCGCCTGGAAGGACGGCCGGTCCGGCTTGCGGAGGCAGCGCACCCTCGCTGCCTGAGCCGTCGTCCCCGCATCGATCCGACCCGTCCGACTGGATTCCGGGTCCCCGCTGCCGAAGCTCCCTCGGTCGGGACAAGCAGTACCGGAACACCAGGAGTTCACATGTGGGGTCGCCAGGGCACTGCGGCGCAGCCGGCGGGCGGCGACGCGTTCCCCAAGGACGTCGAGGCCCTCGAGCGGGTGATCGCCGCGCTGGGCGGGGACGTCAGCGACGAGGTCGTCGCCCACCAGCGGATCCTGCGCAGCCTCGTGGACTCGCTCGACCTCGTGTACGGCGCCGCCTGGCTGCCGGACCCCTCCGGCGACTTCGTCCTGCGGGTGACCGAGGGCGAGCTCGCGCCGACCATGACGGCCGCCTGGGCCGACGGCACCGCGATGGTCTCCGGCGCCGGCTACGGCGGCCAGGCGCTCCGCGACCGCCGCACCGTGCTGATGGACGGCGGCTCCAGCACCGCCGGCTGCCCCCGCTGGGCGACCGCCGCCGCGGCCGGGGCGCGCCAGGGGTGCTTCCTCCCCGTCGTGGAGGACGGCGTGGTCACCGCCGTCCTCGAGTACTACAGCCGCCGCGAGCTGCCGTTCTTCGGTGGTCGCGCCGAGAAGTGGGAGGCCATCGGCCGGCTGGTCGGCCACGCCCGGCGCAGCGCGCTCGCCACGGCGCAGCTCAAGGAGAACCTCGACGACCGGCTCGCCGTCACCACCGTCGTCCGCAAGGTGGGCGAGGCCCGGGACGAGGCGGAGGCCCTGCGGACCGCGCTGGAGACGGTCCGGACGGCGTTCGGGTGGGCCTACGGCTCCTTCTGGGCGCTGGACGTGGCCGCCGGCGTCCTGCGCTTCGACGTCGAGTCCGGCTCGGCCGGCGAGGAGTTCCGCAGGGTCACGCTCGCCGCGAGCTTCGCCGAGGGCGTCGGGCTCTCCGGCCGGGCCTGGCGGCAGCGCGACCTCGTGTTCGTCCGCGAGCTCGCCGAGGTCACCGACTGCGTGCGGGCGCCCGCCGCCCAGCGCGCCGGCGTGCGGTCGGGCGTCTGCTTCCCGATCACCGCGGGCGGCACGGTGATCGGCACCATGGACTTCTTCGTCACCGAGACGATCGAGCTGTCGGAGTCGCGCGCCTCCGCCCTGCGCAACGTGGCCCAGCTGGTGTCGCAGCGTCTGGACATCCTGCGCCGCGCCGAGGCCGACGCCGCCAACTCCCAGGCGCTGCTCGAGACCGTCGGCCGGCTCCGGCAGGCGGCCGACGACGCGGGCCGGGTCGCCGAGCGCGCGGTCGCGCAGGCCTCGTCGATGACCGCCGAGGTGGAGGCGCTCGGCACCGCGTCCGCCGCCGTCGACGACGTCATCCGGATCATCGGCGCCATCGCCGACCAGACCAACCTCCTGGCCCTCAACGCGACCATCGAGGCGGCCCGCGCCGGCGAGCTGGGCCGCGGGTTCGCCGTCGTCGCCAGCGAGGTGAAGGACCTCGCCCGCGAGACGGCCGGCGCCACCCAGCGGGTCTCCGAGCAGGTCGCCGGCATTCAGAGCAGCAGCCGGTCGGTGTCGGCCGGCATCCACGCCACGAGCGAGGTGATCGGGGAACTGGACGCCGTCCAGACCCTGATCGGCGAGGTGCTCGAGGAGCAGGTGGAGATGGCGAAGGCGTTCGAGTCCTCCCGCTGAGCCGCCGGGATCAGCCGACCCGGGCCTCCGAGCGGTCCGCGCCGGAGGTCCGGGTGATCGCCCAGCCGAAGGCGGCGGCGACGGGGAACATGACCACCCCGTAGACCGCGGCCGGGACGGCGAGCTCCACGCTGCCCAGCACGCTGACGGCGACCGCGATCGCCAGGGTGGCGTTGTGCACGCCGATCTCGAACGCGCTGGCGATCGCCTGGCGCTCGCCGACGCCCAGCGCCCGGGGCACGAGGAAGCCGAGCGTCAGGCTGACCAGGCAGAACAGCAGGACCGGCAGGCCGACGTCGCGCAGGTACCCGGCGACGTTCTCCCGCTCGGCCACCATGGTCCCGACGATCACGGCGGCCAGGACGACGGCCGACAGGATCCGCACCGGCTTGTCCATGCGCTCGGCGAAGGCCGGCCGCGCCTGCCGGATCAGCATCCCGATCGCCACCGGGACGAGCACGACGGCGAACACCTGCACGGTCTTGCCGAACTGCAGGCCGAGCGTGTCGGCGTCGGCCGGGTCGAAGTACCCGATCGCCAGGTTGGTGACCACCGGCAACGTGACCACGGCGATCAGCGAGTTGACGGCCGTCAGGCTGATGTTCAGCGCCACGTCGCCGCGGAAGAGGTGGCTGAAGAGGTTCGCCGTCGTCCCACCGGGCGAGGCCGCGAGCAGCAGCATCCCGACGGCCAGCAGCGGCGGCAGGTCGAACAGCAGCACGAGGCCGAAGCAGAGGGCCGGCAGCACGAGGAGCTGCAGGGCGAGCGCGATCAGGACCGCCTTCGGCTGCCGCGCCACGCGGGCGAAGTCGCCGACCGTCAACGACAGCCCGAGACCGAGCATCACGATGGCCAGGGCGAGCGGCAGCAGGACGGTGGTCAGCGCTGACCCCATGGAACCTCCCGGTCGGGGTGCCGGTGCCTCGCGGGCCGCGGCAGGACGTCCGAGCATCGTCGGGCATGGCTGCCGGTTTGCCCATCCCGCGACACGCGCGGGTGAACTGCGGGTCCGCTCAACCGGCGGGGCGGCGGGACTCCCGGACGAGCTGCGCTGCCGGGCGGGGCCGGCTCGGCGCGCTGGGCGCCGAGAAGCCGGAGCGCTTGTGCGACCCGTCGCAGAACGGCTTGATGCCCGACTTCCCGCAGCGGCAGAGCGCGATGGTGTCGCGGCCCGGGTCGATGTCGTTGCCGTCCTGGTCGACGAGGCGGAAGTCGCCGCGCACGATCAGCGGCCCGTCCCGATAGGGCGTGATGGTCGCGGCCGCGTCCTCCGGAGGGTCTGGCTCGACGTCGTCGGGCAGCTCGGGCACGGCGGGCAGAGAGGACGACACCTTCCTCCTCTGCCCCGCTCCCCCGGCGGGCACACGCGCCGGCGGCTCAGCCGGGCGATCGGTGCCGACGGCGACCGTCGTCGGCCTCCGCCGAGGCCCGCGCGTGCGGCAGCCGCCCCTCCTCGGCGCCCCGGTCCTCGTCCGGCACCTGCGCGCCGGTCTCGTCCGCCGCGGCGGGAGCGCCTGCCTGCTCGACGGTCAGCGAGGGCGCCGCCAGCGCGCGGACGGCGGGAACAGCGAGCGCCGCGCCGACCAGCGGCGCGAGCAGGAACAGCCAGACGTGGGCCAGCGGGTCGCCGCCGGCGAACAGCGCCGGGCCGAGCGACCGGGCCGGGTTGACCGACGTCCCGGTGAGCGGGATGCCGATCAGGTGGACCGCGGTCAGCGTCAGCCCGATCGCCAGGCCGGCGAACCCGGGGGTGGCCGCCTTGCCGGTGACCAGCAGGATGACGGCGACGAAGACGAAGGTGAGCAGCACCTCGAGGACGAAGGCGCCGCCCAGGCTGATCGTGGCTCCGTAGTCGTTGGCGCCGAGCGTGCCGGTCTGGTCGGTCATGTCACCGAAACCGCTGGTGAGCAGCTGCAGCACCGCGGCCCCGGCGATCCCGCCGGCGAACTGGGCGACCCAGTAGTACGCCGCCTCGGTCCCGGACATGCCTCGGGAGAGGAGGACGCCGAGGGTCACCGCGGGGTTGATGTGGCAGCCGGAGATCGGCCCCAGCGCGTACGCGAGGGCGAGCAGCGTCAGCCCGAACGCGAAGGCGACACCGAAGGGCCCGATGGCGTCGATGCCGGCCACCGCCGACCCGACGGCGATGAAGACGAGCAGGGCGGTGCCGAGGAACTCCGCGGCGACCTGACGGACGAGCGTCGGGGACACGAGCGACCTCCGGACCGGCCGCACGCCGCTCCCCCGCGCCGCCGTCGGCGACCGCGTTGCGGACCGGTGACAGCCTGTCGCCGTCGCCTGACCTCCGACAGGGCCTTTCGGATCTTGCGGGACTCAGCCCGCCGGGGGGCGGCCGTAGAAGACGTCGTCCACGACGGCGCGGGCGCGGCGGGTGGTGCGCCGGTAGTCGTCGAGGAACTGCCCGGGATCGGTGTCGGGGCCGTACCCGCACGCCCGGGCGACCCCGGCCAGCTCCAGCCCGGGTCGCGGCAGCTGGTCGCTCGGTCGGCCGCGGACCAGGAACACCGCATTGCGGGCGCGCGTGGCGAGCTCCCAGGCCGAGCGCAGGGCCTCCGTCTGCTCGGCGTCCAGGAGCTGGGCGTCGCCGATTGCGGCCAGCCCCTCGACCGTCGGCTGCACCCGCAGCTCGGGCACCTCCGCGGCGTGCTGGAGCTGCAGCAGCTGCACCGTCCACTCGACGTCGGACAGGCCGCCCCGGCCGAGCTTGGTGTGCGTCGCGGGGTCGGCCCCGCGGGGTAGCCGTTCCCGCTCGACGCGGGCCTTGATCCGGCGGATCTCGGCGACCTGCTCCTCGGTCAGCCCGGCCGCCGGGTACCGGACGGGGTCGATCATCGCCACGAAGTCGGCACCGAGCTGCTCGTCACCCGCCACGGGGACGGCGCGCAGCAGGGCCTGCACCTCCCAGACCGACACCCAGCGCTCGTAGTACTCCCGGAACGCCGACAGGCTGCGCACCAGCGCGCCCTGCCGGCCCTCCGGCCGCAGGTCCGCGTCCACCTCGAACGCCGGGTCCGGCGCCGGCTCGCTCAGCAGCCGGCGCAGGGTGTGGGCCACGGCGTTGGCCGCCGACGTCGCCCTGGCGTCGTCGGCGCCCTCCCGCGGCCGGTGGACGAACAGCACGTCGGCGTCGGACCCGAAGCCCATCTCGCCGCCGCCGAGGCGGCCCATCCCGATGACGGCCATGTCCATCGGCATGTCGGCGGGGTCGATCCGGGTCTCCAGCGCATGCGCCCGCACCGCCACGTCCAGACCCACCTGCAGGGTCGCGGCCGCGATGTCGGTCAGCGCCCGCCCGAGCCGGACGACGTCGAGCCGGCCGAGGAGGTCCGATGCCGCCATCCGCAGCAGCTCCTGGCGGCGCAGCCCGCGGAGCACGCGGATGCCCTCCTGCGGGTCCGCGGCCCGCCCTGCCGCCGCCCGCCAGGCCTTGGCCAGGACCGCGGCCGGACGCGGCTCGAGCTCCGCGTCGTCCGCGAGCAGCCGCAGCGCCTCCGGGGTCCGGGTCAGCAGCGAGGCGACGTACTGGCTCGAGCCCAGCAGCTGGGCGAGCCGCTCGGCGACCTGGCCCTCGTCACGCAGCAGCCGCAGGTACCACTGGTTGCCCCCGAGCGCCTCGCTGACCTGGCGATAGGCCAGCAGGCCCGCGTCCGGGTTGGGGCACGAGGCGAAGGTCTGCAGGAGGACCGGCAGCAGGTACTTCTGCATCGACGCCGACCGGGAGACCCCGGCGGTGAGGGCGGCCAGGTGCCGCAGGGCGCCGTCGGGGTCGGCGAACCCGAGCGCGCGCAACCAGTCCCCCGCGGCCTTGGACCCCAGGGCCAGGTGCTCGCCGGGAACACGGGCGACCGCCGACAGGAGCGGACGGTAGAAGAGCTTCTCGTGCAGCCGCCGCACCTCACGGGTGTGCAGCGCCAGCTCGGCGTCGAGGACGTGGACGGCGGTGCCGCGGGCGTCGGGCTTGTATCCCAGCGCGCGGGCCAGCCACCGCAGCTGCTGCTCGTCGGTCGGCAGGAGGTGGGTGCGGCGCAGCCGCAGCAGCTGGAGCCGGTGCTCGACGGTGCGGAGGAACCGGTAGGAGGCGATCAGCGTCGCGGCGTCCTCCCGGCCGACGTACCCACCGGCCGACAGCGCCATCAGGGCCGGCAGGGTGCCGCCGACGCGCAGCGTCGGGTCGGCGCGCCCGTGCACCATCTGCAGCAGCTGCACGGCGAACTCCACGTCGCGCAGGCCGCCACGGCCGAGCTTCAGCTCCCGCTCGGCCTGGGCCGGCGGGATGTTGGCCTCCACCCGCCGTCGCATCGCCTGCACCTCGCCGACGAAGCCGGGCCGGTCGCCCGCCTTCCACACCAGCGGCCAGAGCGCGTCGACGTAGGCCAGGCCGAGGTCGGGGTCGCCGGCGACCGGCCGCATCTTCAGCAGCGCCTGGAACTCCCAGGTGCTGGCCCACTGCTCGTAGTACGCCCGGTGGCCGGCGACCGTCCGGACCAGGGCGCCGGCCTTGCCCTCCGGCCGCAGCGCGGCGTCGACCTCCCAGGCCGCCTCCCGGCAGATCCGCATGAGGGCGGCGGCGACGCGCGTCGCGCTCGACAGCGCCGCGCTCTCCGGGTCCTCCGGCTCGACCGGCTCGGCCACGAAGACGACGTCGACGTCGCTGACGTAGTTGAGCTCGCGGCCCCCGGTCTTGCCCATCGCGATGACGCCCAGCCGGCACGGGGCCGCCGTGGCCGGCTGCTCGGCGACGGCCAGGGCCAGCCCGGCGGTGAGGACGGCGGCGGCGATGTCGGCCAGCTCGGCAGCCACGTCCTCGGTCGGGACGCCGTCCCCGAGGTCGCGGCCGGCGAGGGAGAGGATCGCCCGGCGGTAGGCCAGCCGGAGCTCGCGGATCCGCTCCGGGGAGGCATCGGGGGCGGCCTTGCCCAGCCGCACGCCCCACGGCGGGTCGTCGGGGTCGGCGCCGACGGCCGACAGCATCTGCCGGCGCAGCTCGTCGGGGCTCGGCCGGTCGGAGCCGCGCGGCATGCCGTCGCCGTCGTCGTCCAGGACGGTCCAGTCGGCCGGGTGGGCCGCGAGGTGGTCGGCCAGCCCGGCGCTGGCGCCGAGGACGGCCAGCAGCCGGCTGCGCAGCAGCCCCGAGCCCCGCAGGCCCGCGAGCAGCGACGCGGCGGCGGCGCCGTGCGGGTCGGAGCCGTCGAGCGCCTCGACGAGCCGGTGCAGCGACCGGAGGGCGAGATCGGGGTCGCCGGCCCGGGCGAGCGCGGCCACCACCGGCCCGGCCTCGGGGTCGGCCGGCTCGTTGCGCTCGAGGTCCCAGAGACCCAGTGCCGGGTCCGACAGCAGCAGGGCGGCGCGGGCGCCGTCCTCGAAGCCGAACCGGACCAGCCGGACGACGGCCCTGCGCGGGATCTCCTCCTCGGCCAGCGTCATCGGGGGGTCAGGCCGCCTGGCGGGCGGCGCGGGCCCGGACGAGGTCGGTGAACCGCGCCGCGAACGGCGCCCAGGCCTCCTGGATGTGCGGGTGCGCCTCGTCGGAGAGCCGGCAGATCGTCTCCCGGTCCCACGGGGACGCGGCGACGCCGACGACGTCGCGCTCGGCCCACTCGTGGATGACCTCGGGGCTGGTCTCGATGTGGAACTGCAGGCCGTACACGTGCCGGCCGACGCGGAACGCCTGGTGGGCGTACATCGGGCTGCTGGCCAGGAGCGTGGCACCCGTGGGCAGCTCGGAGATCTCGTCGTGGTGGAACTGCATCACGTCCGGCGTCAGCGGCAGCGGGCCGAAGACCGGGTCGGCGTCCGCCGCGTCCCGCTTGGCGACGAGCAGCGCGCCCACCTCCGGACCGTCGATGCCCGTCCGCACCCGGCCGCCGCCCACCTGGGCGAGCAGCTGGGCGCCGAGGCAGATCGCGAGGGTCGGGAAGTCGGCGGCGAGCGCCTGCCCCAGCAGCCCGCGGACGCCGACCAGCTCGGGGCTGGTCCGCTCGTCGTCCAGCGCCGACTGCGGGCCGCCGAGGACGACCATCCCGTCGAACCCGTCGAGGGCGTCCGGCAGCTCGTCGCCGGCGCTCAGGTGGCGCTCGTCGAGCTCGGCCCCGGCATCCCGCAGCCACTCGGCCAGGCGGGCCGGTGGATCGGTGCGATGGACGACGACGACGAGCAGGCGGGCCACGCGGACGAGGTTAGATGACGGACCTCGCCGCCCTCCGCGCCTCGCACGGCCCGCCACGGGCCCCCGCGACGGGGCCGCACCGGCCGCGGCTCACCAGCCGGTGAGGGCCATCAGGTCCGGCTCCAGCACCGGGCGGACCGTGCGCATGTACATGTTCGTGACGTGCGAGTCGTCGCGGTACACCCGCACGTTGCCGACGACGGACGGGCACTCGGTGCTCGTGCAGAAGTACGGCCGGGTGTCGAGCAGCTGCACGCCCGGCGGCAGGTCCGCGTCGAGGACCGCGTCGTCGTAGATGTCGGCGGGCGACACCGCGCACTCGGGCGCGGAGTCGCCGAGCTCGGCCATGCAGTCCGGCACGTCCCGCTCGTGGCGCGGGTTGTCCCGCAGGCCGATCACCGGGATGTCGAGGTCGGAGAGCTGCTGCCACGCCTCGACGAAGCCCGGCGGGAGGACCTCCCGCTCCCCGTCGGCGATGCGGGTGCCGAGCGCCAGGACGACGTCGGGGTCGACCGCGACGATCCGGTCGACGATCCCGGACCGCCACTGCTCGCACTGCTCGAGCAGCGAGCGGTCCACCCGGAACTCCGACTCGGTGGACAGGTTGCACCCCGGGTTGATGAGCGCGACGAGCTGCCAGCCGCGGGCGTCGACCAGCTCCGCCACGGGCTGCAGCCAGTGCGCGACGTGCGAGTCGCCGACCAGCACGATGCGGCGCTCGGCCGTGGCGTCGCCGCGCACGCAGCTGAAGGGCTCCAGCGGCGTCCCGCCGTCCTCGTCGCCCTCCAGCACGCAGCGGCTGTCGGAGATCCGGGCCCAGTCGTCGCGGATGACCGACAGCGGCGGGACCGCCTCGACGTCCCCGGCGTCGGCCATCAGCCCGGGCCGCAGCAGCGCCCGGGCGCCGGGGTAGTCCGGATCGTCGGCGGCGGGCACGAAGCCGGCCAGCTGCCGGTCGAGCTGCGTCGTGGTCGCCGCCCCGGCCACCACGAGCGGGGCCGCGCAGGCGATCACGAGGACCACCGCCCAGGCCGGGCGGCGGGAGCGCAGCAGGTCCAGCGCGGGCACCTCGGCCAACCGGTAGGTCAGCGCCGCGAGCACGACGGCGACGGCGATGATCGCCACCCCGGCGACGAGCGACGGCCGGCCCTCGCCGTCGTGGACCATGTAGAGGACCAGGATCGGCCAGTGCCACAGGTAGATGCCGTAGGACCGCCGGCCGACCCACTGCAGGGGTGGCCGCGACAGCAGCCGGTGCGCGCCGTGCCGGCCGCCG
>Ga0190265_10000939_pt1 | contig 19004 bp, 19 predicted proteins | sample Popmic124T_FD_133135 | JGI IMG/M metagenome (GOLD analysis project Ga0190265, IMG submission 133135) | Populus adjacent soil microbial communities from riparian zone of Indian Creek, Utah, USA - 124 T | ecosystem: Environmental > Terrestrial > Soil > Riparian zone | place: USA: Utah | collected...
CGTCTCGAGCTTGCGCGCGAACTCGGTGCGGTTGACCAGCCCCGTCAAGGGATCGTGGGCCGCGGCCCAGCGCAGGTCGCGCTTCGTTCGGCTGTCGGCGATCGCCAGCGCGGCGAGCCGCAGTGCGACGTGGATCGGCGATTGCGGCGGAGCCTTGAACTCGACCGTCGACCGACTCCAGGCCATCATCGCCCCGATGATCTCGGGGCCGGTCGGCGCTTCGATCGGAACGAGGTAGGCGACGAGGAACCCGGCGTCCCTTGCGATCGGTCCGGCACCGCCGAGTCGCGGATCGTCGAGATCGGTGAACGTGATCGGTTCGACGATGCCCAACGACCAGACCAGTGCGGCAGCTGCGGCGAGGCGATCGTCGATCGCCGGCTCGCCGCCGGCCGTCACGGAGAGCGTCCGGGCGCCGTGCTGCCACGCGAACGCGCAGCGCGTGGTCATTCCGAGGCAGTGATCGGCGAGCCTGGCGACGACGGGCAGGACCGTGTCGACGTCCGATCCCGACCCGAGGAGCTCGATCGCCCGACCGATGTCGGACCGGTCGCTGATGAGCTTGCACGTGCACAACACACCGTTGACCGCTGGATCGTCCAGGAGGGTGTAGGTAGTCGCCTCGAAGTACCGCCACGTGCCATTCACGTCGACGACACGGATATCGGCCGATTCCGGGGGATGTTCCGGATTCCACCGGTTGTAGAGCTCGGCCGGCTGGTTGACGTTGAGCATCGTCTCGAGCACCACACCCAGATCTTCGGTGTGGACGAACTCGGTGGCGCTGCGGCCGGCGAGATCCGTCCAACCGAGGATCGCGGTGAGCGATTCGCAATGCCACAGGATGTCGAAATTCTCGTCGAGGAGCAGCGTGAACTGACCGGCCTTGCGATGCGTCGCATTGAACGCTCGCTGCGCGGCAGTGTCCATAAAGTGCTTCTTCGGCCGCTCCGGACGCTTCTTGAGGTTTCCGCTCGCGGGCCGATGGGCGGGCGCCTCTCCACGGCCGGTCCCTGGCTGGTCAGGGCGGGTCGCCGACCGGGCCCGGCATGATCCACGGTTGGCCCAGCGGTCGGTACGGCTCGCGACTCAAGTCGACAGATGGGTCGACGAGGCGGTGCGCGGCCCGGCCGTTGAACGACACGAACGCATCGGCACGCACCTCGACGCGGCGCCCGTCGGACCGGTAGACGCCGGCGACGGCATGCGCCGCCTGGCGGATCAACTCCGGATCGCTCGCCATCGCTCGCCACTGCGCCGGCGTGTACAGATCCTCGGCGGTCTCGACCCACTCGGTGCCGGTCGTGGGGTCGGTGACCCGGAAGCGGACGTCGGCCCCCTTCTCGGTGAGCAACACGTTCCACGAGAACCGGTACCCCTCGTTGGTCCATCGCGCGTCGCCGGGAATCAGGTGGTGCCGAAGCGGGATCGCGATGATCGCCGTCACCCACAACGCGGCTACCACCGCGTGCCACGTTCGGAGCGACCCGATGGACGCGGCGACTGGCACGCGGGTCGGCACGGCATCGGGTCGCCATCGCGGCATCCGCACGCTCGTCGCCACCCGCGCCGGCCAGTCGGGCGCGAAGAAGATCGTGGTGACCCCGATCATCAACCATGGGAACACGCCGATCGGGAACAGCACCCACGTCGCGACGTGGAACGCCGCGATCGCCACCCACGCCAGGGAGCGAGTGCGTCGCCACAACAGCAACGCCACGATGCTGCAGTCGAACGCCGCCCCCGCCCAGCTGAGCGCGTAGGCGGTCCACCGCTGCTCGAGCACCTGACCGACGACTGGCAGGTCCGACCGGGCTGGAAGCCAGAGCCGCAACGGCATCGCATGCAGCAGCCAGTCGCTGTTGAGCTTGGCGAGCCCGGCGAACACGTACACGACGGCGACATGCACACGCACCAGCCACACCCACCCGCGACGAATCATCGGCGTCGTGGGGCCACGCAGGGCGAACCTGGCGTCCATCGGCGCGACTGCCATGACCAGCCCGAGCGTCGTCATGAACCAGTAGTGGTTGAGGTATGTGGTGACGTCGAGGAACTCGATCCACGCGAAGCCGACGACGAACACGACGATGGCCGGCCGGTACCACCAGCCGACCATCACGGCCAGCGCGGCGATGGCGACGACGGCGAGCAGCACGTACGAGCCGGCGACGCCCGGTGGCGCGACCCACCCGAGCCCGGGATACGAGAACCGGCGCGGCGCACCGGCGTACAGGTCCTCGACCCATCCGTATCCGACGATGCGCACGACGCTCAACACGCCCACGGCACCGAACACGATCCGCACGACCGCCAGCGACGCACCGTCGATGGGCTCGACCGAGCGACTGACAAGACGATTGATAAGTTTGCTTAACATCTGCTACACACTTCGCCTGTGACATCACGTTCGATCAGGATCACGGCGGCATCCATCATGGTCGCGACGCTGGTCGCCGCGTGCGGCGACGACGACGACACCGGTACAGCAGCGACCGACACCGCGGGCACCAGCGCCTCCTCCGCCTCCTCTGCCTCGTCGGCGCCGACAGGGACCGAGCCGGAGGCAGCCGGTCCGACCGACGACGAGCTGCTCGCCGTCGCCACCACATATACCGATCTCGTCCACGCCGGCTACGAGGCCGCGATCGCCAGCGCCACCGAGATGAAGACCGCGATCGAGGCGTTCGTCGCCGATCCAACCGACGCCACGCTCGGGGCCGCGAAGGATGCGTGGCTCGCCTCCCGCGACGACTACGGCCCGACCGAAGCGTTCCGCTTCTACGACGGCCCGATCGACAACCCCACCGACGGACCCGAGGGCCAGATCAACGCGTGGCCGATGGACGAGGCGTACGTCGACTACGTCGAGGGCGACGCGACGGCCGGGATCGTCAGCGACACCGCCGGCTACCCCGACATCACCGTCGATGTCCTCGTCGAGGCGAACGAGCAAGGTGGCGAGACCAACATCTCGACCGGGTGGCACGCCATCGAGTTCCTGCTCTGGGGCCAGGACCTGTCGCCCGACGGGCCCGGCGAACGACCGCTTGCCGACTACACGACCGACGCCAACGCCGAGCGGCGGGCGACGTATCTGCAGCTGGCAACGCAGTTGCTCATCGACGACCTCAACTCGGTCGCCGAACAGTGGGCACCGGACGCCGCCTATCGCACCGAGTTCCTCGCCGACCCGGCCGTGGCGGTGCAACGACTCCTGCGCGGCATCGGCGCCCTGTCACGCGGCGAGCTCGCCGGGGAACGGATGGCCGTCGCCTACGAGACCAAAGATCAAGAGGACGAGCATTCCTGCTTCAGCGACAACACTGCTGCCGACGTGACGAACAACGCCCGTGGCGCCGAGATCGTGTACCTCGCCGAGTTTCCCGGCATCGATGGGCCAAGCCCGTCGGACCTCGTCGCCGCAGTCGACCCCGCCCTCGACGAGGCCCTGCGTGCGCAGCTGGCGACCTCGGTCGAGCTCACCAGCGGCTTCCCTGCGACGTTCGAGACGATGATCGCCGCACCCGAGGGCGACCCGGCCAACGAAGCGCTGCTCGAGGCCATCGTGTCGATCGAGGACCAGGGCGACATGATCGCCGAGGCGGCAGCTGCACTCGGGCTCGAGATCACCCTCGAGGTTTGAGCGGGGATCGAGTCGCGCCGGGGTGATCGGACACGACCGACGCCGCCGTCACCGTTCGCGTCACCTCTGGCTCGCCGTCGGCGCGTGCGCGATGGCGGCGGCCTGCACGGGGTCCGACTCGTCGACGTCGAGCGCACCCGAGCCCGGCCCATCGTCGGCCTCGACGGAGCCGGCGGCGACCGATGTGGCGGGCACGCCCATTGACAACACCGAGGCGCGCTCGGGTGGCGACGCCACGGTGTTCGTCGCCGGCCGCAACGCGTTCGGCCAACCGATCGACAGCCTCACCCGCGAGGAACGCCGCGCGTTCGCGGTCGGCAACAACTTCTTCAACGACAACTGGGTGACCGCGCCGGCATCGACGGAGGGCCGTGACGGCCTGGGTCCGATGTTCAACGCCCAGTCGTGTTCGTCCTGTCACGAGTTCGACGGCCGCGGCGCGCCACCGCTCGCGGCCGACGATCCCGAGCGCGGCTTGCTCCTCCGCCTGTCGGTCATCGCGCCGGACGGCAGCGCGCTGCCCGATCCCGTGTACGGCGGGCAGCTCCAGGACCGCGCCATCAACGGGGTCCCGGTCGAGGGCCGCATCGTGATCGAACGCACCGAAGTCCACGGCACGTATGCCGACGGGACGCCCTACACGTTGCTCGCCCCGACGTACACCATCGAGGACCTGGGATACGGCCCGCTCGCCGCCGACATCGCCGTCTCACCCCGCATCGCGCCGGCCGTGTTCGGGGTGGGGCTGCTCGAGGCCGTCCCTGACGACGCCCTCCTCGCCCTCGCTGATCCGGACGACGCAGACGGTGACGGGATCTCCGGACGTGTGAACCGCGTGCTCGATCCTTCTGGTGACCTGGTCATCGGCCGCTTCGGATGGAAGTCCAACGTGGCGACGGTGGAGCAGCAGACCGCCAGTGCCTTCCACGGCGACATCGGGATCTCGAGCCGGCTGCACCCGGTGCAGGACTGCACTGACACGCAGGCCGAGTGCGCGGCCGCGATCGACGGCGGCGAGCCCGAGCTCGACGATGCGAAGCTCGAGCGCGTGACGTTCTACACCCGAACGCTCGCCGTGCCCGCGCGGCGCGACGTCGGTGATCCAGACACCGACGCGGGTGCCGCGGTGTTCGACGAGCTCGGCTGCTCGTCGTGCCATCGTCCCGAGATGCGCACCGGGCCGGCCGCGATCGCGGCGACATCGAACCAGACGATCCGCCCGTACACCGACCTGCTGTTGCACGACATGGGCCCAGACCTCGCCGACGAACGACCGGACGGCGAGGCGACGGGCAGCGAGTGGCGCACCGCGCCGTTGTGGGGAATCGGGCTCATCGACGACGTGAACGACCACACCCGACTGCTGCACGACGGCCGGGCGCGCAACGCAGAGGAGGCGATCCTGTGGCACGGTGGCGAAGCGGCCGACGCACAGAACCGGTTCCTCCAACTCGACCCGGCGGCACGCGGCCAACTGCTCAAGTTCCTGGACTCGCTATGAGACGACTCGGTGCCATCCTCGTGGTCAGCCTCGCGTGCGCTGCGTGCGGCGGCGAGGACGATTCGACTGGCACGACCGCCGAACCGGAGGCCAGCGAGTCGCCGAACAACGGCGCCGGTACGCCCAGCCGCGACGACGTCGTCGCAACGATCGTCGCCGACGTGATCGTTCCCGGGTACGTACGCATGGACGCGGCGACCGCCGCGCTGCGAACCGCGATCGACGACCTGTGTGCCCAACCGGCCGATGCGCAGCTGGCAACCGCCCAACAGGCCTGGCGCGAGGCGCGGCAGGCCTGGTCGGCGACCCGCGCCTATCGCCTCGGGCCCGCCACTGATCGGCGGTCGATGTCGAAGATCGACTTCACCATCGACCCCGCCAAGATCATCGACCTACTCGCCGGAACCGATCCCGTCGACGTCACTGCGATCGGCTCGCTCGGATCCGATCAGCGTGGCCTCGGCGGGATCGAGCTGGCGCTGTTCGGGAGTGCGCCGGTCGATCCGCGATCGTGCGAGTACGCCGCGTCGGCATCCGAACTCGTCGCTGCGGCCGCGACCGCCCTCGCCGACGACTGGGCGGCCGGCGTCGAGATGGGCACGCAGGTCGTCATCGAAGACCTGGTCAACGGCGTCGTGTTCGCACTCGCCGATGTCGCCGACATGCGACTCGGACCCGCGAGCGGCAGCACTACCGGCAGAGCGGCGCCGGCCGAGATCGACGCCGGCCCGGCGCAGAGCGCCCTCGACGACATGGTCGCCGTGCTCGACAGTGTCGACGCCGTGGTCGGCGGCCTCGAGCCCCTCGTGTCGGAGCAATCGGTCGAGACCACCGACCGACTCGCGACGCAGCTCGACAAGGCGCGCACGAACATCGGCCTGATCCCCGCTCCGCTCGCGACGACGACGGACGAGGACGCGATGACGAACGCCTACCGCTCCACCACGGCCGCACTCCTCCTCGCACGTACCGAGGTGGCCAGCCTGCTCGGGGTCACGCTCACCCTCGGTGACGCCGATGGCGACAGCTAGCCGAATCCTGCGCAATCCCGTCGCCCCGCTTGTCGTCATCGCGGCACTCGTGATCGCAGTCGCGACGTGGGCATCGACCCGCACCAACGCTCCGGCGGACACGCGGGAGCCGCTCCGTGTCCGCGCGACCTCGGTGTACGACTTCTCCTCTCTCGACGAGATGGGCGCCGCCAGCGATCTCGTCGTCGAGGCCGATGTCGTCGCCGTCGAGCGCGGCCGCCTCGTCGGCGAACCCGACGAGGGCGGGGTTATCAGCCGCATCGTCACGTTGGCGGTCGCCGACGTCATACGCGGCGGCGCGACCACCGCTTCGACGCTCATCGTCGAGGAGGAGGGCTGGCTGCCCGACGGCACGCCGATCATCGTCGACGATGTGGAGCCGAGCGTCGTCGGGGATCACGGGGTGTGGTTCCTCGACGAGCTCGAGGCGCCGGACGACGCCGATGTCCCGGTGTACCTCGTGATCAACTCACAGGGCCGGATGCTCGAGCGCGACGGGGGCGTGGTCGGCGGCGACCAGACCGACCCACTCGTGCGAACGGTCCAGCAACAGGCGTACGACGAGTTGATCCGGGCCCTGAAGGCCACAACGTCGAGCACACCACCGTGATTCCGGCGTCGCCTGACGTCGTGATCGCCGCGCCGGCGGTACGGTCGCGCTGCACACGGGGAGGTCATCCATGGACATGGAATTGATGGCGGACGCGATCGACGCGTTCGAGCAGCGCCTCGGCGCGGTCGATGCGGCGCAGTGGAGCGCGGCGACACCCTGTGACGACTGGGACGTACGCACGCTCGTCAACCACGTCGTCGGTGAACTGCTGTGGATCCCGCCGTTGCTCGAAGGAAGCACCATCGCCGAGGTCGGAGACCGCTTCGACGGCGACATCCTGGGGAGCGAGCCACTGACGACCGCGCGATCGGCAGCGTCCGACGCGCTCGCGGCAGCGTCGCAGCCGGGTGCTCACGACCGGATCGTGCACCTGTCGTTCGGCGACTTCACTGGCGGTGACTACCTGGGCCAGGTTGTCTCCGACGTGATCATCCACTCCTGGGACCTCGCCCGGGCGATCGGCGCGGACGATCGACTCGATCCGGCCCATGTCACATTCGTCGACGAGTTCCTCGGCCCTCAGCTCGATGCGTGGAGGAGCGCCGGCGCGTTCGGGGCGGCAGTCGAGGTCGGCGCGGGCGCCAGCGCGCAGGATCGGCTCCTCGCCCAGACGGGGCGATCCGCAACGTGGACCGGGCGGTAGCGCGCAACACGGCGCGCCGTTGACGTTCGACCTGCACGCGAGTTTCGACAACGGGCGAACGTGGTACCCGTGTCGCCATGATCATCGTTGGACTCGTTCTGCTACTGCTCGGCCTCGTCCTCAGCATCCCGATCTTGTGGACGATCGGCATCATCTTGGTGCTCGTCGGCGCGATCCTGTGGATCTTGGGCGCCACCGGAAGGGCGATCGGCGGCCGCAACCACTACTGGTGACCGCGCAGCTCGCGGTCACGCTTCCAGGTCGTCGAGGACGTAGCGTCGGACCCCGACCGCGCTAAATGCGTTGAGCGGGGCCTCTGACTGCGCGAGTCTTCCGGGCGTGCTGACGGTCGCCGACATCGACGGGTTCCGTCGCGGAGACTCGGATGCCGTCCGTCAGGTGTACCGCGAGTACGGCCGGCTCGTGTACGCCGTCGCTCGCAACATGCTCGCATCGAAGGAGCTCGCCGAGGAGGCGACGCAGCAGACGTTCGTCAAGGCGTGGCAGGCGGCCACGAGCTTCGACTCCAGCCGTGCGCTGGGTCCGTGGCTCACCACGATCGCCCGCCGCACCTGCATCGACCTTCACCGCCGCGAGGCGCGCCGATCGGCAGTGAGCATCGACGACGTGGCGGCGGCCCACCCGTCGCTGGTCACCGCCGGACCCGATTTGGACCAGGGATACGACGCGTGGGCGGTGCGCCAAGCGATCGACGAGCTTCCCGACGACGAACGAGCGGTGGTCCGCTTGCAGCACGTCGAAGGTCTGTCGCACGTCGAGATCGCCGAACAGCTCGGCGTTCCGGTGGGCACCGTGAAGTCCCGGTCGTTCCGCGCCCATCGTCGCCTCGCCGCTGCCCTCGGGCATCTCCGCGAACACGACCGACGACGCGACCACATCCCCGAGCAACCTTTCGACCCTCCCAGCCCAGAACCATCCTCCGACGCGCGACGTACTCTCGGGTGACGGGACATCCAATGAACGACGACGACCGAATCGCCTACCTGGCGGGTGAACCGACCGGGTCGATCGACGACTCGGACGAGCGCGCCGATCTGGATGAACTGCGGGCGTTGCTGGCCGATCCCGGTCTGTGGGACGAACCCGCACCAGGTCTCGAAGACGCGGTCGTGGCGGCAGTCTCGGGCGCCGTCGGAGCCCGTCCCGGACACACCGTCGCTCCGATGCCACCCGCCGCGATCTCAACAGCCGCTCCGACGACGAGCATCTCGCCGACAGAGTCCTCGGCGTCCGTGATCCCGATCGCTCGACACCGCAGCCGCTGGACCCGTTCCGTCGTGCTGATGGGCGCCGCCGCGGCGGCCGTGATCGCCGTGGTGGCGACGATGGTCGTGCTGACCGGCGGGCAGGACGACCGCGAGACGTTCTCGATGGTGCTCGAGCCGACCGACGCGCTCCCGGCCGCCGCCGGCGAAGCCACACTCATCAAGACCGACTCGGGTTGGCAGATCGAGCTCGATGCGACCGGCCTGCCGCGCCTCGACGAAGGCGACTTCTACCAGGCGTGGCTGCGCAACGAGGACGGAACGCTCGTGCCGATCGGCACGTTCAACGAGGGAGCCGACGTGGTGCTGTGGGCTGGCGTCTCGCCGGTCCTCTTCCCCACGCTGACCGTCACCAGGGAGACGGCCGACAACGTGCAGGACTCGTCCGGCGACCGCGTCCTCGTCGGCACGATCACCCAAGACTGACCGTCCCTCCCCCACCACTCTCAGGTTTGTGTCACCGACATCAGCGAAGGTCGCCGGTATCGGTGACACAAACAGGTGCGGGGTTAGGGGCGGGTTCCGGCCATCGCCGCGACCGTCTCGGCGAGGATGGCCGGGCTGGTGGCGAAGTTGAGGCGCGCGAAACCGTTGCCCTCGGCACCGAACTGCGGACCGGGGCTGAGCGCGACGCCTCGCTCGCGAAACGTCACGGCCGGGTCGTCGCCGAAACCGAGGTCACGGCAGTCGAGCCAGGCGAGGTACGTCGCGTCGGGTGGCGTGTACTTCACGCCCGGGAGGTCGGAGGCGAGCAGGTCGGACAAGGCGTGGCGGTTCTCGTCGAGCACTTCCAGCACGGACGCCAGCCACGTGTCGCCCGACGTCCACGCGGTCGCCGTCGCTTCGACGGCCATCACGTTCGGCGCGCCCAGGTAGTGGTCGGGCAGACCGTCGAGCACCGCTCGGATGGCCGCGCATCCGGCATGCAGGATCGCCCATCGCAGACCGGCGAGGTTGAACGCCTTCGATGGCGACGTCACCGTGATCGTCCTCGCCGCGACGTCCGGCCCGAGTGACTCGAACGGCACGTGTCCGTGCGGAGCGTGCACCAGGTCGGCGTGGATCTCGTCAGCGACGACGACAAGATCGTGGCGAGCCGCGATCTCGGCGAGGCGCTCGAGCTCGGGCCGGGTGAACACGTGGCCGGTCGGGTTGTGCGGGTGGCACAGGATCATCAGCCGCGCCGGATGCCGAGCGAGCGCGGTGTCGAGCGCCTCGTGGTCGAACGGCCACGGGACCCGCACGATCCGCCGTTGCATCGATTCGATCGTGTCGAGGAACGGGTGGTAGGCGGGCGTGTGCAGCACCACGCCGTCACCAGGATCGGTCAGGTGGTGCACGGTGACGCGGATGCCCTGGATGACGTCGCTCAACTCGTACAGCCGTGGCAGTTGCGGCACCCAGCCGTACCTGGTCGTCATCCGCTCGACGAACGCGACCACCGCGGGTGAGATGCCGCGCTTGCCGCCCCAAGGCGGGTAGCCGACGTCGGTCGACGCCACCTCGATCAAGCGCTCGCGGATCGCCGGCGCGATCGGGAAGTCCATGTCGGCGACCCACGCGGCGTAGTCCGCCCGATGGAACTGCCACTTGGCCCCCGGCCGCGCCCGCGCCTGAACGATGTCGAGCGCACGGAGTCCGAATGGGTCGCTCACGCCGCGATCAACGGTTGAGCCGGAGCCGCGCGTCGTCCGGTTCGAGCCCGAGCTCGGCGGCCCGTTTGGCGATGAAGATCGGGATCCCGAAGTCGCCGCCCGCGTGGAGGTTCGTGACGAGCTCGCCGTCCTCGGCCCACACGTGACACGTGTTCAGGTTCGACGCCCACCGCTCACCGCGCCGATCGCGCCCGGGCTCCTCGGGTTCCGTCGCTCTGTTCGATTCCGCCGCATCCATCGACCAGAAGCACTGCACCGCGACCGGCGCCATCGCCTGCAACAGCGCCGTGGTGTGCGTGCAGCCACGCGGGCCCCCGAACAGTTCGCGCACCTTGTGCGTGAACCCGCGGGCGATCGACAACCCGACGAGCCCGCCGTAGTGGTCGATGATCGACGGACACCCACCGTGGGGATGGGTCTCGAACCGCACCGTCGCCTTCATGATCTCGAGCGACGGGAACCCGACCTCTAGGTCGATCTGCATGTGGTGGATCGTCAGCGGCCGGTCGTCGTCGGCGATGTAGAGGTTCGGTGGCTTCTGGTCGCGGACCGCGCCGCGGATCAAGAGCCGGTCGCCGGACATGCGGAAGGCGCGCACGCGGTACTCCCGATCGTGCAGCACATCGAGCTCACCGATGTCGTCGATGCCGTCGTAACCGACGTCGTCGTCGGGCAGGATCGATCTGGTGTCGAAGGGCGTCTCGGAGGGGGTCACGGAACACAGGAGTAGCAGAGCGCCGGCGCTTGGCTACGGTCGGCTGGTGCCCACGCCCATCGAGCCGTTCACGCTGACCGGCGTCCACGTGCAACTCGAGCCGCTGGCGTCCGAGCACGCGCCCGACCTCGCCCGGGCCGGTGCGATCGACCGGTCGAGCTACAGCTACACCCCCGTTCCCGACGGGCTCGCCGAAGCGGAGCGCTACATCGACTGGCTGCTGACCGACCGCGATCGCGGTGCGGTCGTGCCATTCGCCCAGCGCCGTCTCGACACGGGCGAGCTCGTCGGCTGCACGAGGTACCTCGAGCTGCGGCATTGGCGCGGTCGGGCGGTACCCGACGAGGTCGAGATCGGCGGCACGTGGCTGGCATCGACCGCGCAACGGACAGCCATCAACACCGAGGCCAAGCTGCTGCTGCTCACGAATGCGTTCGAGCAGTGGGAGGTGTGGCGGGTCGCGATCTGCACCGATGCCCTCAACCAGCGCAGCCGCGACGCCATCGAGCGACTGGGCGCCCAGTTCGAGGGCATCTTGCGATCGCATCGCTTGGTGAACCAGCCCGGCGAGACGCGGCCCCGCGACACCGCCGTCTACTCGATCATCAGCGCCGAGTGGCCGGGCGTGCGCGACGGATTGGTCTCCCGGCTCGCACGATCCGGCGGATCACACCCGCCGGGCGGCCCGCCATCAGCACCGGGATGATCCAGCTCGACGTCAGCAGCAACAATCCGAGCAGGCTGACCGGGAGCCCGATCCACCACTTGGTCGACGTCGCTGCGCCGCCGAGGCTGAACGCCGCGCCGAGAACGGCCGGCGCACCTGCGGGCACCGAGCCGGCGACGACCGTGGTGGTGGTGGTCGTCGTCGACGACGTCGAGGTCGTGCTCGTCGGCGCCGCGGTCGACGATGTCGACGGGGAGGCGGTCGGCGCGGCGGTGATCGGTACCGCAGCGGAGCCGGCGAGGTCGGCAGGCCGGCACTCCGGCAGGTGGGTCGCGGTCAGGCGACCCGCTTCGAGTCGTGTCCCGAACAGCTCGAGCTCGCCCAGCGTCAGCATCCGGCCGCGGTACAGCTCTCCTTCGACCGACGTCCGCGACTCGGGGTTGCCGACGAGGAGGTTGATCATGCGACCGTCACCAGCGTCGACCGTCACGGTGCTGGCGGTGGGGACGTTGACGAGGATGTCGTTCGAACGGTCGGTCCAGTCGTCCGACGTCGGCGACACCGCGACGTGCTGGCCCTCGACGTTGATCAGGACCGTGGCGTCCGGTGGCACGCGGTCGAACCGCACCGGGCCGACGAGGCGGCCGGACACATGGAACACCTGGAGCGCGCTGACACCATCGCCGACGAACGTCGTGAGCGAAGCGTCACGGGTGACGATGCCCGATGTCGCGGACGCGGCGAAGCATCTCGCACTCGACTCGAGGGCGGCCACCATCGGCGTGAACGCCGACACCGCGTTCGGATCCCGGGTCACGGTGTCGGGCGAGCCGGGCGTTCCCGTTCGGATCGTCCCGTACTTCAGCCCGCCCGTCGCCGGCAAGATGATCGAGGCATCATCGCCCACCGCCAACGACCCGCCGATGGCGAACACGCGGGCGCTGGCCCGCTCGATCCGCAGCGAGCCGCCGTCAACCGTGAGATCACCGAGGGCGACGACGATGCCGGCGGTCTCGACGTTGCGCACGACGCTCAAGTCACCGGCGACGAACGTGTCGACGAGCCGGTCGCCCATCAACACCTCCCGGCCGGACGCGACGACTTGATCGGCGCGGCGCACGGCGCTGGCCGTCACGGTGACACCGACGACGATGGTGGTGGCACCGACGACGCGGACGAGTGCCCGTCGCAGCCGTTGATCCACCTCGCCCACCTCCCGTCCGCCTGATCTCCACGCGCGCGATAACGCGCGTCCGCCGCTCGTGCGTTGGGCATCGGCACACCGGGCGTGGACCTTGAGCGCCGACCGCCCGAGCACCTGGTGTGCCGCACACGTACACTCGCCGCCGCATGCAGGCACTCGTGGTGGTCGCTCATCCGTGCGACGACAGCTTCACCCACGCCGCGGCCGAGCGGGCGGTCGCCGGCCTCCGGGCCGGCGGTCACGTGGTCGAGGTGGTCGACCTGTACGCGATCGGTTTTCGCGTTGCGATGTCGCCCGAGGAACGCCAGGCGTACCACGGCGAGATGCCACTCGTCGACGAGCAGACCCGCGAGCACGCTCGGCTGGTGCAGTGGGCCGACTGCCTGGTGTTCGTGTACCCGACCTGGTGGAGCGGCCTCCCTGCGATCCTGAAGGGCTGGCTCGAGCGGGTGATGGTGCCCGGTGTTGCGTTCGTCTTCGACGAGCGAAACGGCAAGGTTCGACCCGGGCTGCGCACAGTGCGTCGCCTGGTCGGCATCAGCAGCTACGGATCGCCACGATGGACGGTGAGGCTGATCAACGACAACGGACGCCGGACGATCAGTCGAGCGTTGCGCATGGCGTGCGGGCTCCGGACGCGCACGAAATGGCTCGGCCTGTACGGCATCGACACCGCCAGTGAGCCCGTCCGACGCGAGTTCCTCGACCGGGTCGAGGCGACGATGGGGCGACTGCGGTGAACGTCCTCGTCGTCCACTGCCACCCCGATCCGGCGTCGTTCATCAGCGCCGTCCGCGATCGCGTGCTCGCTGGGCTCGAACGGGCTGGCCGTGTCGTCCGCGTCACCGACCTGTATGCCGAGGGATTCGATCCGTGCTTCGATGCCGACGACCGCCGCTCCCACCTCGAGCCCGGCACCGCGCCGGCGCTGCAGCGCCACGCCGACGATCTGCGCTGGTGCGACACGTTGGTGCTCGTCTACCCGACATGGTGGAGCGGGCAACCGGCGATGCTCAAGGGTTGGATCGACCGCGTGTGGGCGAACGGTGTCGCATGGACTCTGCCCGCCGGCTCCAGCCGCGTGCGGCCGCTGCTGTTCAACGTCCGCCGCATCGTCGTCGTCACCACTCACGGGTCGTCGAAGCTCGTCAACGCATTACAGGGCGAAGGCGGCAAGCGGGTCGTCACCCGCGCCCTGCGATCGCTGTGCAGCCGGCGCTGCCGCACGGCCTGGGTGGCGATGTACGGCGTCGACACTTCGAGCGCCGATGATCGCAGCAAGTTCCTCGACCGCGTCGAACGGCGGCTGGCGAAGCTGTAGCGACGCTGCGTCAGCGGCCGGCGGCGGCTGCGACGGCGATCTCGGCCGCGACCTCCGCGTTGTGCGCGGCGAGGGCGAGATTGGCCGGAATGCTCTGGCCCTCGGTCGCCTCGGCAATGCGGCCGAGCACGAACGGCGTGACTGCGGCGCCGACGACGCCCGCCAGAGCGCACTCGTCGAGGGCCCGGTGCAGCACAGTGTCGAGCTCGTCGGCGTCGAGCTCGTCGGACTCGGGGATCGGCACGCCGACGAGGACGCCGGTTGTCTGCCTGGTGCGATTGCGCAGCGTGGCCACCACCTCGACCGCCGAATCGATACGGTGTGGCACGCGCAGCCCCGACGAACGCGTGTAGAACGCCGGGAACCAGTCGTGGCACCAGCCGAGCACCGGCACTCCGACGGTTTCGAGGTACTCGAGCGTGCGGGCGAGGTCGAGGAACGCCTTCGCCCCCGCACACACCGTGATGACCGCGTGATGAGCGAGCGCATCGAGGTCGGCGCTGATGTCGCCGGTCAGCTCGGCGCCGCGGTGCACGCCACCGATCCCACCGGTGGCGAAGACCTCGATGCCGGCTGACGCAGCCAGCGCCACCGATGCCGAGACCGTGGTCGCGCCGAAATCCCACCGTTGCGCAACGGCGACCGCGAGATCGCGTTCAGCGGCCTTGCGCGCCGGTCCGAGGATGCGATCGTGCTCGGTGTCGTCGAGCCCGACGCGTGCAACGCCGTCGAGCACGGCCGTGACCGCGGGCACCGCGCCGCGGGCGCGGATCGCCGCCGTGCAGCGGGCCAGCGCGGCGGCGTTGGCCGGCGATGGCAGCCCGAGGTTCGAGAAGATCGTCGACTCGAGAGCGACGACGGCAACACCGTCGGAAAGCGCCGTTGCCACCTCCTCCGACAACCTCGGTTCCAGCACGGCGTCAGTGTGCCAGCGCACGGGCGTCGCGGGCGGCCTCACGGTCGGCGACGAATCTGGTCACGGCTTCCACGTGGTGCGTCATCGGGAACAGGTCGAGCACCTCGGTCTGCACGTGGCGGTAGCCGTGACCTCGCAAAAGCGCGGTGTCGCGGGCCAGCGACACCGGGTCGCAACTCACGAGCACCAGCACCGGGGCACCAGCGGCCGCCAACGCCGCTGATCCCGGCTTACCGAGCCCGCTGCGCGCCGGATCGGCGATGACGACGTCGACCGGCTCGCCCTCGGCCCGCCACGCTCCGACCTCGCCACGCACGACCGTCGCCGCCCGTCCGGCGAGGTTCACCGCGGCGTCCTGAACCGCCGATCGCGATGTCTCGAGGCTCGTCGTCCGGCTCGACGCAGACACCGCCGCGAGGCCGAACAGCCCGACACCCGCGTAGGCATCGACCACATGATCGGCCATGTCGATCTCGGGCGCCGCCCGACGCACTGCATCGACGAGCAAGCCGGCGGCGGCCGGGCCGGACTGGAAGAACGAGCCGGCCGACACGCGGAACCGGTGGCCGGCCACGTCCTCGTACAGCACCGCGTTGGAACCCGTCTGCACGGAGCCGGGCAGTCCCGCCACGTCGCCGGTGCGGCGGTCCCAGATCGCGGTCATCTGACCGGTCGCCTCCGAGACGCGGAGTGTCAACTCGACATCGCGATCGATCGTCACGTCACGCAGCACGTCGAACAGCGCCGGGTGGGCCACCATGCACACGTCGACCACGATCGGCTCGTTCGACCGCTCGCGGCGGAACGCCGCCCGTCCGGATGACGAACCGACCACGCGCACACTCGTGCGGTAGGCCGTCGGTGGCGCCGATTCTCCGGTGATGATCACCGCTTCGTTCAACCCACCGGTGCGTCGCATCGCGTCGGCGAGGAGCGCCGCCTTGGCGGTCATCTGGGCGGACACCGCGACGTGCTGCCAATCACACCCACCGCATCCGGCGATCCGATACGGGCAGGGCGGGATCACGCGGTCGACCGACGGTTCGACCACGTCGACGACGTCGCCGCGCGACCAGTCGCGCTTCTCCTCGGTCACCTCGACACTCACCAGTTCGCCCGGGAGAGCGCCGCGCACGAACACCACCCGCCCATCGTCGGCCTTGGCGAGCGCGTCGCCGCCGGCGACGAAACGCTCGGTCCGGAGCGTCAGCACCGCTGGGCTCTCCACCCGGCGAGCGTAGGCGCCATCGCGTGCGCGACACTGGAACGATGGGCGATGAGGACACTGAGTGGTATTGGGATCTCAGCAACAAGGTCGCCGTGCCCGCCCGCGAGCGCGGACCGGCGATGCGGGTCCTCGGTCCGTACCCCTCCAAGGCCGCCGCCGAGAACTGGCGCGACACCGTCGAGAACCGCAACGAAGCCTGGGACTCCGAAGACGCCAGGTGGAAGGGTGAGGACGCTCCATAACGCGGCCGCCGAAGCGCCTGACGGCGCCGGCGTGCCGAAGAGGGCGTTCGCCCCTACCCCGGGAGATCCGGCAACTGTTCCAGAACGCGGCCGCCGAGCGTCCTCGCCAGCCCGCGCACGACGATGCCAGGGCGCGACGCGGGACGGCCGGTAGCGTCGAGGTCGATGGCCAGACCGATCAAGATCGTCCCTTCGGTGCTACCGGCCGACTTCGCGCGGCTCGGTGAGGAGGTCGTCGCCCTCGAGGCGGCCGGCGTCGACTTGATCCAGTGGGACGTGATGGACGGCCAGTTCGTGCCCAACATCACGTTCGGGCCCGACGTGATCGCTGCCGCCCGCAAGCACGTCTCGTTGCCGTTCGAGGCCCACCTGATGGTGCTCACGCCCGACGTGCTGGCGGGGCGGTTCATCGACGCCGGCTGCGAGCGCCTCATCGTCCACTCCGAGGCATGCCTCCACCTGCACCGCACGCTCGGCGCGATCAACTCGATGGGTGCCCGGGCGGCGGTGGCCATCAACCCGTCGACACCGGCGTCGGCGGTCGCCCACGTCCTTGACCTCGTCGACCTGGTCCTCGTGATGACCGTGAACCCCGGCTTCGGCGGTCAGGAATACCTGCCCACGATGGAGCGCAAGATCGCCGAGGTCCGCCGCATGCTCGACGATGCCGGCCTCACCGACACCGTCGACGTCGAAGTCGACGGTGGTATCAGCCCGGCGACGATCGCCGGGGCGGCCGCTGCCGGGGCCAACGTCCTCGTTGCCGGCAGCGCCCTGTACCGCGACGAGGAGGGTCTCGGCCATGCCGTCGCCACGCTCCGCGCTGCTGCCGAAGCCGCTGCCGCCTGAGCTCCGGCCATCTGGCACGCGATCCGGCGCAGTTCGCGCATCCCTTCTCTACGATCGGTGATGTGCCGATCAGCGTCGATGCCACTGCGCCCGGCCAAGCCCTCGACGCGCTCGCCGCCGCCGTGCAGCGGGCCAAGGCCGGCCGATTGCTCGCACCGGTCACGGTGATCGTCCCCACCAACACCGCCGGGGTGATGGCCCGCCGGGCGCTCGGCCGGCTCGGCGGGGTCGCCGCCGTCGACATGCTGACGCTCTACCGGCTCGCCGAACTGATCGGGTCGCCGGCACTCGTCGCCGACGGCCGCTCGCCCGTGTCGACAGCGGTCGTCGACCTGGCGATCCGCCGCGTGCTCGCCGAGGCGCCGGGATCGTTCGAACCGGTCGCCGAACATCCGTCGACCGTCGTCGCCCTGCGCGACCTGCATCGCGAGCTCCGCCTCGCCGGCCCCGACGCCGTAGCGGCGCTCACCGCATCATCGGCTCGCGGGCGCGAGGCGGCTCGCGTCAGCCAGCTCACGTCGCGCCGGCTCCGGGCCGACTGGTACGACGAAGGCGACCTGCTCGAGCACGCCGAGCTCGCCACCGGACAGGGGGTGCCCCCACAGCTCGCAAACACGATCGTGTTCCTGCCCCAGCAACTGCGCGGACGCGAACTGCGCGTGCTGCGAACGCTTGGACAGGTGGCCAATGTGCAGGTCATCCTCGGAGTCACCGGCGACGACGAAGCGGATGCCGAACTCGCCACCATCGCAGCCGCTCTCGAGCCCGGCTGGTCGGCGCCCGACTCGCCCGCCGTCATCACTCCCCTGGCACAGCCCTCCACCGTCGAGGTGATCTCCACCACCGACGCCGACGACGAGGTCCGGCTCGCCGTCAGAGCGGTGCTCGACGCCGGACGCGCCGGAACGCCGTTCGGTCGGATGGCCCTGCTGTGGACCGCGGAGCGACCGTACGCACGCCTCGTCGAGCACCACCTCGAGGTCGCCGAGATCGAGTGGAACGGCCGGCCCGGTACGCGGCTGGTCGAGCGCCTCGTTCCGCGGCTCGTCATCGACCTCCTCGACGTCGACCGGCGCGGCCTTCGTCGCCGCGACCTGTTCGACCTCCTCGCCGACGTGCCCGCCCGCGGCGCCGACGGCGAGCTGCTCCACACCGCAGCGTGGGAGCGGGTCAGCCGCGCCGCCGGCGTTGCCCGCGAAGACCACTGGAAACCGCGTCTGGGCTCGTACGCCGAGCGCGAGCGACGACGCGACGACGCCGAACGCGGCGCCCGCAACGCGGCGGACGCCGACCGGCTGGTGAAGTTCGTCGACGGGTTGCAGTCGACGCTGGGTCACCCCTCGGCCGCCCGCCCGTGGCACGAATGGGCGGAGTGGTGCGGTGAGCAGATCGAGCGCTGGATCGGCCGCCGAACCCTCCAGCACCTCGACGACGCCGAACGTGCCGCTCACGAGCAGGTCGAACGCGTCCTCGACCGGCTCCGCCAC
>Ga0190265_10000940_pt1 | contig 18998 bp, 15 predicted proteins | sample Popmic124T_FD_133135 | JGI IMG/M metagenome (GOLD analysis project Ga0190265, IMG submission 133135) | Populus adjacent soil microbial communities from riparian zone of Indian Creek, Utah, USA - 124 T | ecosystem: Environmental > Terrestrial > Soil > Riparian zone | place: USA: Utah | collected...
ATCGGGGTCGCCCATGGCGCCGACCCCGGTCTTGCCGCCGTATTCGTATTCGCCGTCATAAAGCCAGTTGATCTCAGCCATGGGGTGAATCGGAGAGGTAAACCCCTGTTCGTCATCTGAACTGTATGTTTCCAGCGCCTGTCCCAATGCCCGCATGTTCGCGAGACACTTCGTCTTGGTTCCCTCGTTCCGCGCGGCCGACAGCGCGGGCAGCAACACCGCCAGAAGTATCGAAATTATTGCAATCACGACAAGCAATTCGATGAGCGTGAACGCCATCGCGCCGCCGCTCCCCCACCGAGATCGACATCGTTGCATGGTTTGATTTACACGCATCCAGTTTATCGCCGAGAAACCCGGCGAACCTCGATTTGATCGTTCACGCCCCCGCCAGACACCATCCCACTTCGCTTATCTTGCCCCGCGCCGGGCTGCAGGTCAACGAAAATTGGCTGAAATCAGCAAATTCTAGTCACCGCCGGCCGGGCAGGCGTGCCGGGCTGCCCCAGCAGTCGTTCCGAGTTTCCTTTCGGAGTTCTTGCGCCGCGTGGTCGAGCCAAGCCCGAAGCAGATTCCTGCTACAATGCCTCCGGCGATCCGGCGGCGACAAAAGGGTTCAGCTCATGCCTCGTACATGCATCCTCATCGTCCTGGTTACCAGTCTGTTGACCGGCTGCGCGTCGGCCGACAAGGTCATCACCCGAGAAGAAAAGTACGCTGACGGGAATCTCAAGAGCAAAATCGAGTATCGCATCCGCGAGGGTGAAGAGGTGCTCTGGGGCAAGGCGACCTACTACTTCCCGAATAGCACGGTGGAAGTGCAATGCGAACATGCCAACGGAAAAAAGCACGGCCGCTATGAAGCGTTCTACGCCAACGGCGCCCGCAAGTCCGCCGGAGCATATGCGTATGGGAAACGCGACGGCCAGTGGTCGGAATGGGGCGAGGACGGCACGGAACGCAAGACGCTCTACAAGGACGGCGCCGAAGTGAAGCCACCGTGACACTCAGCCGACGATAAATCGCCGGCGCGTCACATAGTCCCACACGACGTATCGATCAAGGTCGCGCCCGCCGACAAACAGCACGCGACCCGAGGTGCTTTCGGCCAGCCGCTGGGCAAACTGCACGTCCTCCTCCGATTGCGACCAACTCGACAGAAGAAAAATATTGATCGTGATGCCATGCTCGTGGCACAGAAGCCCCTCGCGCAACGTCTCTCGCTCGGTGCGCCGATCCGGCGGATAAAGCAGGTACAGCCAGTTCTTCTCGAAGTGCGCCGTCGGCAGGCCATCCGTGATCAGAAAAATCTGGCGGTTTGGCGTGTCCTGCACCTGCAAAGTCTGGCGAGCAAGGCGCAGGCCGTGCTGAATGTTGGTGAAGTGGGGCGGAATGTCGCGCTCGCTGACTTCAGGATTGCTCATGTCGGCCTTAAGGCGCACCCAGGGCTCGTGAATCGTCACCGGCTTGGGCAGGAGCTGCGGCACCTCCGAAATGTGCCGCCGCCGCGGCAGCGACGCGATCTCCACAAAATCGACGAAGTCGCCGGGATACTCCGTGCGAATCAGCCCGTGCAGCGCCAGCGCCATCTGCTTGACGTTGATGTACTGCCCGTTCCAGCGCATTGACCCGCTCATGTCCATGCAAAGCACGGTTGCGCACTTGGGGGTGTTGCGCGTCCTATGGATTTCAATGTCCTCGGGGAGCATGCGGACCGATTTTGGAGCTTGGTCTTTGGATTGCGGATTACGCGCCCCGCCCTCAATGGCCTCGCCTCGTTCGCGCACCACCGCATTGAGCACCGACTGCACGACGTCCATGTTCGCCAGCGAGTCCCCGAACTCATACGGCTTCGTCCGCTGCAGCTCGACCGCCCCTTCGCCAGAGACATCCACCTGGTGTCGCCCGGTCTTGGCCGCCTGCAAGTCTGAAAATATCTGGTCGAGCAGCTTCGTCTGGAAAATCTTGAGCGCCTTGGGCGTCAGCGTGTAGCGATCGCCCTCCTGCTTCAGCCCCTGCTCCTCGGCCATGTGCCGGAGCATTTCCTCGACTTGCTGCCGAATCCGCTCCATGCCCTCGATCTGCTCCTGGTCCGCGAAGCGGGCCAGCTCGTCGAGATTGATCAGATAAATCTTCGCGTTCTTCGCGGCCTCCTTGAGCTGCTGAATCAGCCGGTCGATCGTTTCCAGCTCTTCCTTGATCTCGATCGCCTTCGGAACGTCAATCTCCCGCTTGCCGATGAACCGATACTTCGCCGCAAGCTGCTCAACCTCGAACCGATTGCCGAGGTGCCCCATCAATGACATCACCTGCCGCGCGAATTCGCCCGATTCGTCGAGCCGATACCACAGCTTCTCAAATTCGTGAACCTGCGCGCCGCGCACGGCCGATTCGAATTGCTTTGCAAACTGCTTCGGCGGTTGGACCCGGTTGACCGCGTCATCATACGCACGGCTCCCCTCGGCGCGGGCATGCGACGTCTCGTACGTTTCCAAAATTCGCCGCTTTCGCTCTTCGAGCATTGCCAGCAGCGCGGAAATGCTCGGCCCCAGGCCCGCGATCTGCGACGGATCAATCTCCACCGCCTCGGCAAGTTGCTCGGGCGTCAAACCGTGCATCGATCCATACGCCATCAGGTGATCGAAGGCGGGCGTGACCAGATCGGGCGCCTCGGTGGCGGGCATGGGAAACCGCTGCGGATCGTACCCCAGGTAGGTGTGAACGATCCCGCCGGGACTCCGGTCTTGTTTCTCACGATTCATGGTGAAGATTGTAGCGTCGAACTCCCTTATTACCGGAACGCCGCATCGATTTGTGATTTAGGCCCTTGATTGAACCGAAAACTGATCCGAGGGCCGGATAGTGCGCCTGATCGTCGGAACCAGTCAGATTTGTGCCAACACCAGTACAAAGACGCCGCTGGAAAACACATTTCCGACCTGACGCGACCAGCCGCCGCTGCGACGTTAGCCACCCTATGTTATTTCTATTTCCGCGGGGGCCACCTAGCGGAGCGGCTCGAATAGTCTGCTATTTTGGCCCATCGTTAAGTCTCGTAGGCCACCCGCCCATGCCGGCTCGATCGCGAAATCTTCTCGTGCGCATATAACCCAGCCAAGACAAACTCGACGCAGCTCGCCCGCATGGCGGGGTCGCTGGAATTGTTCACCTCGAACGCCTTCTCCCATGCCGGCGGCACGCGCTTCATCCGCTCCGCGTACGCCGATGACGGCAGCATGTCACCCACCTCGATCGACACGCCCTTGCCGAAGATCGACGAAATCTCCTCGATGCCGTGCTCGTCACAGTATTCGTCAAACACCTTGCGGATGGCCGCCACCTGCACCGCCTCGATCACCTGCTGCTCGGTCATCTGATGGCTGCCCATGAGATCGAGTTCGAGCTTGCCCATCGACGACGAGCCGATGTGCGCCAGATCGCTGATTCGCGGGACGGCGAGCGCTTCGCCAAGCAGCACGGAGCGGCGTCGAGCGCTGGCGATCATCGTGCGGTAGTTGGCGATGCTGAACCGGGCGCTGACGCCGGAGTGAGCGTCCACGAAATCGCTCTTGCGCGCCTCGATCGTGATCTGTTCGCAAATCTCCTTCATGAACAGGGGCACCCGCACGGGAAACTTCGCGCCGCCGCTCTCGACCGGAGCGAGTTCCAACTCAAGCCCCGCCTCCTGCTCCATGATGGCGATGCCGTTCTCCCGCTCGATCGGATAATGCGTTCGGATGATTGAGCCGATGCGGTCCTTGAGCTGCGGAATGACCTTGCCGCTGCGATTGTACGTCGATGGGTTCGCGGAGAAGAGAATCACCACGTCGATGTCGAACCGAATCGGGTATCCGCGAATCTGCACGTCGCGTTCCTCAAGAATGTTGAACAGCCCGACTTGCACCAGTTCATCCAGCTCCGGCACTTCGTTCATCGCGAAGATACCGCGGTGCATGCGCGGGATCAGCCCGAAGTGCAGCGCGTCCTCGGTGCTCATGCTCGTGCCCGCCGCCAGCTTGGCCGGGTCGATTTCGCCGATCAGATCCGCGAACTTCGAGCCAGGCGCGAGCCGCTCTGCGTAGCGCTCTTCCCGCGGCCACCAGGCGATCGGCGTGGCGTCGCCCTTGTCCGCGATCAGCCGCTTCGCGTATCGCGAGATCGGGTTCAGCGGATCATCGTGCAGCTCGCTGCCCGCGACGTAGGGGATGACTGGGTCGAGCAGCCGCACCAGCCCGCGCATCAGCCGGCTCTTGGCCTGCCCCTTTTCGCCGAGGAAAAGCAGATCATGCTTCGCCAGCAGCGCGATGCAGATTTCGGGAATGACCGTGTTTTCGTACCCGACGATGCCCGGAAAAAGGTCTTCACGCCGCATCAGCAATCGCTGCAGATTGTCATGCAGTTCCTGCTTGACCGATTTCGACTTCCAGCCGGCGGTCTTCAGCTTTCCCAGCGTGGCGATTTCCCCTGGATTGATCGATTGTTTTTCGTTGAGATTCATAGGCGGATTCTAGCGAAAATAGCAGATGTCTCCACTATCGCCGTGAGACTGAGGCATGCCTGCAAACGGTCGATGAATCTTAGAGCACATGATCGATGCGACCGGCAGGGCAGATGCACTTCCACAACGGGGACTTCGGTCCGCCGCGAACCGCCTTGCGCGCCGGCCGATTGCGACTCTCCTCATCATCAGCGCTTTACTCGTAGCACCCGCCGTCGGCGACTGGTGCCTTCTGGCGCCCGACAGCATCGCATATCTGACGGCCGCGCGGTCGCTTTACGAAACCGGCCATTTCCCGGGCCATTTCTTAATGCGCCCCCCAGGTTTTCCAGTTGCGTTGGCCCCGCTGATGGCAGCCGGCCCGCTGCCGCTTCTGGGGATTCGGCTTCTGCTTGCAGGGTGTCATGTCGCGACCGGCGTTCTCGTCTTCACGCTTTATCAAGGAACACTTGGAAAAAGTGCGGCCCTGCTTGTGGGACTTCTCACCGTCACGAATACGGCGCTTCTGAATCAAACCACCGTGGCATTGTCGGAGATGGTATTCGTTCCGGTTCAGCTCATGGCGCTGATGGCGATTGATCGCCTGCAGACACGTGGCGAAGCGCGGACGCGCTGCGCGATTGCGGGCATCCTCACCGGCGTTGCGATCATGGTCAGGACGATCGGTCTGGCGCTCGTGCCTACGGGGTTGCTCCTGCTCTGGCTTCGAGCCGGCGATTCGGTTGGGCGGCGCTTTCTGCACGCCGCAATTTTTATCGCCGCCGCCGGCGCATTGCCGATGGCATGGCACGTTCGGCAGTCCGCCTTTCCGGAAGCCGGCGGTTACGGACGAATGTGGAAACACCCCATGACCGCCGAACAGACGGATGCCACGGGGCTGTCTCTTCAGATTCAGCGATTGGCTCATTTTGGTTATCTGCGCCTTGAAGACATCAAAAGCGCCATGCTTCCCAACCGTCTCGGCTGGCGCGCGTTCGAGGCAGGCTGGTCGACGCTTGCGACCATCGGCGTCTCCGGCGTATTGATCTCGATGCTGCTCTATCGAGGGGTTCGATTGCGCCAGCCAATGGACATCTACGCCATCATCGTGCTTACAGTCCTGGCGTTCTGGCCCTGGGACGAAGGCGCGCGCCTGGTCCTCCCGCTGGTTCCGATGTTCTACGGTGCGTTGCTCTGGCTATTCTTGAATCCGATCTTCAGACAGCGTCGCACTTGGCGCATCGCGGCTGTGGCCTGCGTCGTCGTGATCGCTTCCGCTCAATTCATCGAATGGACCATCAACCTCCGACGTCTTCCCGAACAACGCGCCAAGGCCGACCGTCAATTGGTCGACATGCGCGAATTCGGCGCGCTTTTGGCGCGAATCGTTCCCGCGGATGCCGACCTGCTCTGCATCACGCCAAATCACCATAACTCCAAGCGATTGATCGCCGGCGCGACATACATCGCCCGTCTTGACCACGTGAGCTACCGCGACGTGCTCGGCGACGAATCGGTGGACTTCCCCGCTGATTCCGCGAAGTTCATCATTCTGGAACAATCCTTGCGCGACCGTTTTCCCGCTGGGACGCGCCTATTCAAAATCGCCGAATTTCAAGACCTCGACGTGCTCAAGATCGAAGCGGCAAATTGAGCCACCGCCACCGATGCTTTCCGACCAGGTTTATAAAAAATTGGGGAATAATGCCACGATGGCTCTTCGAAAGCGTGGACTATTGCCCAAATCCCTTGCGAAATCGTGAATGAATGGGTCGTACGCCCGCCACGGGCGGCATGGCATCATGCTTGCATGAAGATCGAGAGCTTCCGGCGGTGTGCCGGGACTTTGTCAATTGGGCTCGTACAGGAGTAGTTTGTTATGAACGACCCAATCGGATCGATATTTGCGTTTGTTTCGCAGATTTTGGGCGCCGTCGGCGATGTCGTCGAAGCGATCCTGGCTGCGTTCGGCTTCTAATCGGCAGTGAGCGCAGTATCAGTAAACGGCCCCTCGTGTTTTTCACGAGGGGCTTTTTTGTGCCCTGAATTTCACTGTAGAAAAGCGAGACTCACCCAATCTGCGAATCAACGTGAAAGGCCCCGACGAGGCTTCGCCGGGGCTTTTTCTGAACGGCTCGTTTTTTGGAGCTTTCACATAATCCGCGCTACTTTCCTTAGCGGCGGAATAGCGATCGATTCGACGTCGATTTCGTCTCGACCGAAACTCGACCACGCGAACCGGTTCGTCCGCCGGCCGTCGCGCCCGCCGACCCGCCGCTGAGCCGGTTGCTCCCAGCGAACCCGCCGGCATTCACTTCCCGCACGCGGCCGCCGCGGGCGACGCTCGAACCGTGACTGGAGTTCACCTCGCCGTCAAAGCCGACGGAGATGTTGAACGTGCTTGCAAAGGCCGGGCCGAACCGCGGGGCCAGCGCCTGGCTCACCGAGAAACTCACCCCGTCTTCATCGACGCCGAACGCAGTGCCGCGTCCGTAATTCACGTTGCCGCTGCGCGTGTGCGTGTTCGCGAATCCACGGCCATCGCCGTTGTATGCCGCCGTCGCGCTCGCGGTGCCGGGGCCTCGCCCATTTGACCCCGCTGAAGCGCTTGTCGAAGCCTCGCCTGCTTGCGCCACCGACGTGCCGGCCGCCAGGCACATCGCGAAAGCAAACCCCATCATTCCCTTCATCCGTTTGTTCATGCCGGTAAACACTGCGTTCACTCCTGCCGGCCGTCGCGCCGGCTCATTTACTTGTCTTTTCCTGCAACCGTTCAAGAGAACGTTTTGCTTTCCTCGAACCGGCCGGCGAGCCGGCTTGAGCGTTAGCCGACTCACCGACCGGACTTTGTACCTTGTTGATCGAACTTACCGTCGCACCTCGATGGCCGCGCTGTCCACGCGAGCGTTGCCGAATCGATTCGCACGGCTGGTGGCTACTACGCGTGCCCGGCTCGATCGGTGCGGACCGCTGGCGGAAAAACCGAAGCCATTGCTGTAGGCCGATCCGCGCCAGCCGGCTTCCGAATCCGAGCGGACGTGGCTGGTCGCCATGCCGCCGATGGTATCCGACACCGATTCGCTTTCCGCGACGGCATTGCCGCCGAAGTAGCCGTTGCTGCGGGCGCCGCTGTCGCTGATCGCCACGCCGTGACGACTCATCGCCAGAGAGGACGACCGGCTGTTGGCGAACCCGCCGAACCGGCCGCGGGCGTCGGCATCACTGTTGCTGATCGCCACGCCGCCCACGGTCACCGCGACGCTGTCGCTCATTGCGACCGCCGCCCCGCCCCGCCGGCCGACCGCATGGGCACGCGAGTTGCTCACTGACAGGCCTCTGTCAGCGATGGCCAGCGAATCGCTGACGGCAAATCCATTCCGCCGCCCGACCGCCTCCGAATTCGAGATGGCGCGACCGCCGTTCGTCGCGACGGCCGTCGAAGTCGCACGGGCGTTGCCGACCGCCGTGGCCGTCGAGGAGGCGTGCCCGCCGTTTGTCGCGATCGAGGTCGCGACCGCTTCGGCGGCGAAGGCCCTCAGAGAGGGCGCCAGGGACAGGACCAAGGCCAGGGCGAATGTTCTTTTCATCGGAGTCACTCCTTTCTTTAGCAGTTTCCGATGCTCCGCTTTCGCATCGCGACCGCACATGCGCCGCGTTGGAGAAGTAGACAGGATTGGGTCGATGCCGTTAGACAGGAGGATGGATCGTTACCGGAGGGATACGAAACAGATTAAGGCAATTTCACCCGGAAAAATGCGTGAGATTTCAGAAATGGCGTTTCGCGCGTCATCCTGACGAGCAGCAGCGAGGAAGGATCCTGCCTGTTGGCGCAACCCTCTCAATTCAAAGCACGCGCGCGCATTCGCCAGGAATCTTCGCTTCGCTTAGAAAGACGTAAAATGCTTGCCCGGCCCGTCACTAGTGCCTCGCAGCAGACACCGCTACTCCCGCTCGCCGATCATGTTGATCAACGAAGCCAGATACCCCGCCGCGAACCCGTTGTCGATGTTCACTACTGCCACGCCGGACGAGCATGCGTTCAGCATCGTCAGCAGCGGCGCGATTCCGCCGAAATTCGCCCCATAGCCCACGCTCGTCGGCACCGCGATCACCGGCGCCCGAACCAGCCCCTTGAGCACCCCCGGCAACGCGCCCTCCATGCCGGCGACCGCCACGATCACCCGCGCCGCCTGCAGCGTCTCCAAACTCGCCAACACCCGGTGGAGACCGGCCACCCCTACGTCATTCAAAACCGTCACCCGCTGCCCAAAAAGCTGGCACGTCACCCGCGCTTCTTCCAGCACCGGCAAATCACTTGTCCCGGCCGCAACCAGCGCGATCGTCCCCTCCGTCAGACGCTCCGGCGATTGCTTCATCCAGGCGCACCGCGCCACTTCCTCATGCACCGCTCGGTCGAACTTCGCCCGCAACGATTGTGCGTGTTCCGAGTTCACCCGCGTCGCCAGTACGTCGGCCCCGGCGGACACCATCTTGTCGAAAATCTCGACCACTTGGACCGGAGTCTTCCCCTGGCAATAGATGACCTCGGGAAACCCGCAGCGCAGCGCCCGGTGATGGTCGATCCTCGCAAAATCGATCGACTCGAACGGCAGCCGCCGCAGACTTTCCATGGCGGCGTCGGTCGAGGTCTCCCCCCGGCGAACGGCTTCCAGCAATGCTCTGACGGCTTCGGGCTGCATGATGCTCCTAAATTTCACATTTTAGCGGTACATTCGTTTGATTACCGCCCGCGAAGTGCATAATATCGAAAACAGTCGATTTGTTCGCGGCGGCAAGGGCATTCGCTCCCGCAGCCTTCGAGGATCGACGCCCATCTTCAGGCTCCGGTGTTGACCGGAATTCAGGAAAGCCGTTCACGCGTACGTTGACGTCCGGTCCGTGGGTCCAGAGGACAGGTGCATGAACGCCAGCGATCAAGCGGCCGCGACGCGCCTTCTGGTGACGGTTGAACCCTTCGAGACATCGGGCGATTTGACCGGGCTGACCCGCGTCCTAAGGGACGACTGGACGCCCGAGTGCCTGATGCCTTTTCTGACGGCCGGCGATGAAAAGGTTGAACGAACGGCGGCTTTGTGCCTCGGACTGATCGGCGACAGTGCCGCATGCCAGGCTCTCGTCAGCCTTTTGCACCATTCCTCCGCCGTGGTCGTCGCGACGGCCGAGCAGGCGCTCTGGACGATCTGGTTCCGCGCCGGCGGCCAAACCGCACAGGCGGTGCTTTGCAAGATCATCGAACGGATGTATGACCGAGAAACCGATAACGCCGTGCCGATGCTCACGGAGTTGATTCGCGCTTTTCCACATTACGCCGAGGCTCATCATCAGCGTGCCCAGGCCTCTTTCTTGCAAAGTGCCTATGCTTCGGCACTTCGCGATGCCCGCAAGGCGCACCGCGAAAACCCATTCCATTTCGGCGCGCTCGCGACCCAAGGCCACGCCCTTGCAGCGCTCGGACATCGATCTGAAGCGCTCGCCATCTACCGCGAGGTGCTCATGTTGCACCCTCGATGCGAGGGAATCGAAGACGCGATCGGGGAGCTTCGCGGACGTGCAGACCGTGCTGAAATTCGCTCGCGGTCCCCGATCAATTCCAACGGAGTCCGTCGCGTTCCATTGCTGTTCGTAGCAACCCGTCCGCAGGAAATCGCAGACGAGACAAAAGGGTAACGTCCGCTGCCGCGGTGCATGGCCAATGAGAAATTGAGCGTGGCTGGCCGGGCCGGCCACTCCACCGCGAGAATAGGTCTCTCTGGAAATGCGAATGAGTGGATTGAGTTGCGACCGTTAGCATGGCGCTCCCGTAATCTTCCGCACCGAGCGCAAAAAAAAACGAGGTGGGCTCGCCTCGCACTCGAGCCCACCCCTTCACACACAACCGTCCCCATTGCTGGGTTCGGCACGTCGATTCCAAGCCTAGGTCACCGCAACCCGTGCTTGGGGGTAGTAGTCGGATTTTTGACTGACTTGCGTCAGGCCGACCCCGCGGCTCGCCATCGCCGTCTTGATCGACATCTGACGAAATGCAACGGCCGTGCCAATCGAATCCCGCGATTAGAGTTTCGCACGAGCGCCATCGCGACAACCCTTTATGAAATAGACGCTTGCAAGAATCTCAGCGTCATCTCCGAATCGGGTTCACTGGGAGGGACGCGGGCAAAGTTCCGAGAACTGGGAATCATTTGGGCAATCCGGTTGTCCCCAAGTGTGAAAGTTTACCCACACTCGATAGCTCAACGATTCCGCCCTTCCCGAAAGCGAAAGCCGGCGGTCCGCATTTCTTAATTGGAAGTTCCACATTATCGCGCCACGCCCTAACTTTCGGTGGCAACCGGGAATATGATTAACCAACGAGTATTGTCCAGGGCGACGCGGCGGGGGTCTGCGTTTCTTTCTCGGCAACACGAAGCCAATCACCGAGGAACCATCGTCATGACGCGAGTGACGACGATTTGTCTATTTGGATGCCTGACCATGCTGTTCGGCCTGTCGGGCGAAACCTGTGATTCCCCCGGGAACTCCTTCCTGGATGACTTGCGCGGGCCGCCCGCGATCATTGCAACCTCGCCGGGGGAGGGCGTGGCCTCGCGTACCCTGGAGGTGGATCTCCGGCAATTCCCCGAGACGGACCGCATCTCGTGGGAATTCGGCGATGGCGGGATGGCCCGGGATCTTCCCGTCGACGCGGGCCGCCGTGTCTCCCATACGTTTAGTGGCAACGGCACCTTTACGGTCAGCGTTCATCTTTTCTCGGGCGCCGATCCCATTCGCGCCGAACCGGCGAAGCTCATTGCCACCGGCAGGCTGCCCATCGACATCCTCGGGCCGAATCAGAAGCCCATCGCGACCTTCACCGTCGAAGATGCGGCGTCCGATTCGGGGGTTGAAGGAATCACCCGGCGTTTCAACGCCGCGTCCAGTCGCGATCCCGACGGAACCATCGAAGAATTTCGCTGGGATTTCGGTGACGGCGGTCAGGCACTCGGCCGAACCGTGAATCATACCTATGCCGTTGGCGGCACGTACACCGTCCGCCTGACGGTCAAGGACAATCGCGGCGAGCGCGTGTTCACGCAGCGGACCATCTTCGTCAACGCGGCGCCGAATGCAGAATTTACTTTTGAGGTGGACGAGAGCGACACGCTGCTGCTCAGCTTCGACGGCTCCGGCAGCTCCGACGTCGATGGCGAAATCGAACGCTTCGATTGGGACTTCGGTGACGGCGAAACCCTCAGCGACGGCGGGCCGGCGGTCGAGCACGCCTATGCCGCCCCCGGAACTTTCACGGTCCAGCTTGAGGTGTTCGACGAGCAGGGCGTCTCGGATTCCGCCACGATCGACGTCGTCGTCACGACAGAGGAGTTGCTTGTAACGTCCATCTCCGAGCGATACGGTGAAGTCGAAACGACGATCGACGCCCTGGAAATCGATGGCGTGAATTTCGACCAGGGCGCAACGGTCCGCCTGGAGCGCGGAGCGACTCAGTTGTCTGCCACGCAAGTTGATGTCAGATCGGAAACCCAGATTACAGCCGACTTCGACCTGTCGGCGGCCGAACTCGGCGACTACGACATCGTGGTTGAAAACCCTGACGACACCACGGACCGCCTTGACGATGCGTTTCGCGTCGTGACGCCGAATCTCGTACGGCTTGAAACCTCCATGGGTGACATCGTCTTCGAGTTGGTCGACGACGCGCCGGTCACGACCGACAATTTCCTGCAATATGTCGAGGATGGCTTCTACGACGGGACGATCTTCCATCGCATCGTCCCCGATTTTGTCGTTCAGGGCGGCGGGTTCCTCCCCGGCATGATTCCCCCCGATGGCTTGCGTGATCCCATCGTCAATGAGTTCGACGTGGATCGAAGCAATCTTCGGGCTACGGTCGCCATGGCCAAGCTCGGTGGCGATCCCGATTCCGCCACGTCGCAATTCTTCGTGAACCTCGACGACAATTCGGAGAACCTCGATAATCAGAATGGCGGGTTCACGGTCTTCGCGCATGTCATCGAAGGCATGGATGTCGTCGACGCGATTTCCGAGGTTCCGCTGAACGGCGAGGAACCGGAGGAAGACGTTACTGTGATGCGAGCCGAGCGCGAATAGCCTTGCACGGCTTGTGATCCAGGCCCATCCGCCCTTCACCGCAGGTCGACGTGCGTAACATTGTCACGGGATCATCGCCTGATCATGAACGGCCTATAGTCGGCCATCGGTGGAGTGCGGTCCTAGGTTTTCAGCGCCGTTATTTCAGGTACGATGCTGGCCGTCTCGGTCGCGCGCAGGCCTCCAACGTCCACTCGCGAGGGTCGTGTCGATGAATCGTCATGGCATTCAACGATAACGGCGGTTTATCCGACGAGCAGCTTCTCCTCCGCGCCCGCGGCGGCGATCGTGATGCCTTGCAGCAACTCCTCCTGCGTCACGGACCCCCCCTGAGGCCCCGCATCGAGATCAATCCCAAGTGGCGATCCGTGCTTGAGCCAAACGACATTCTGCAAGTGACTTATTTCGAGGCCTTCCTCCAGTTTGACCGATTCAAGGGGGATGCGCGGGCCTTCCCCGGCTGGCTCTGGCGCGTCACGGAAAACAATCTCCGCGACGCCATTCAGGCACTCGAACGGGAAAAGCGGCCGCAGCCCGGCAATCGACTCACCGCCCCCGATGATGCCGGCGATTTTGCCTGGCTGAACGAGCTGCTCACCGGCGGCCTCGGGACCCCGTCCTGGCACGCCATGGGCAAGGAACTCCGCCAGTTTCTGGAGTCTGAAGTCGATTCGCTTCCCCGAGACTGGCGCAGCGTGCTGAGATGGACTTTCTTCGATGGACTCAGCGTGAGCGAAATTGCTGATAAAATGAATAAGACGACCGGCGCCGTGCATCTCATCCGCATTCGAGCCGTGGCTCGGCTTCGCGAGAGGTTCGGCTCCGACTCGCGGTTTTTGAGCGATCATTGATCGTGCGCCGCAAAACGCTTCGCCCTGCACCTTTAGCGCCTGACTATGTCCGCCGACGCCTCAGTCTCAAACTCCGACCTCGAACTGCTCGAAATCGCGCGAACCCAGATCGAAGAAGCGGAGGAGCGCACGATCGCCCAGCCGGCCCAGATCGGCCACTATCGCATTCTGGGCGTCCTCGGCCACGGAGGCATGGGAATCGTCTATAAAGCCGAGCAGCCACACACGCAGCGCGTCGTCGCGATAAAAGTCCTGCGATCCGGCTGGATCGGCCCCGAGATGCTCCAGCGTTTCGAGGCCGAGGCGAAGACGCTTGGACGCCTTCATCACGTCGGCATCGCGCACATCTACGAAGGCGGTCTGGAGGAGACTGCGGCGGCCGCGCAACCTTTCTTCGCGATGGAGTTCGTCGAAGGCCTGCCGATCACCGACTATTGCGAGGCCCACAAGCTCGATCTACACGCCAGACTCGAACTCCTCGCGAAGGTGTGCGACGCCGTCGAGCACGCACACCAAAATAACGTCGTTCATCGCGATCTGAAGCCCAGCAACATCCTTGTCGATTCCGCCGGCCAGCCGAAGGTGCTCGACTTTGGTGTCGCCCGTGTGACAGATCTCGACATCCAGTCCGCCAGCTTTCATACCGATCAGAAAAAACTCATCGGCACCCTTCCCTACATGAGCCCCGAGCAGATTCAGGGCGATCCCGACTCCGTCGACGCACGTTGCGATGTGTACGCGCTGGGCGTCGTGGGATACCGCATGTTGACCGGCCGCTACCCCCTGAATGTGAGCCGGCAATCGATTCCCGAAACCGCGCGGGCCATTCGCGAGGATGACCCGGCGCCGATGGGATCGATGAACCGCGCCTACCGGGGAGACGTCGAAACCATCCTATTCAAAGCGCTGGAGAAATTGCCTGGACGTCGCTACCAGTCGTGCGCGGACTTCGCCGCTGATTTGCGCCGCTTTCAGCACAACGAGCCCATCAAGGCGCGGCGGCCGGGAGGCTTGTATCTTTTTCGGAAATTCGCACGGCGGCACACGGCCCTTGTCGGCTCGCTAACGACGCTCTTTGTGTTGCTGCTCGGCGGCTTTTTGGTGAGTACCTGGGGATTTCGTCAATATTACCAGCGCGTCGAGGAAGTGCGCATTTTGGTCTCCGCCGCGGAGTTGGACCGCCTGCGCGATGAAGCGCTCAAGCTTGGTCCCCCTTCTCCGGAAAACCTCATCCCGATGGCTCGCTGGCTTGAGAGGGCCGAGGCCTTGCGCCCGCTGGTTGTGGAAACTCATCGGGAACTCGTCGCGCTCCATGAGCAACCTCATGCTTACATCCTGCAGCCGGTGGACGACCCGCGCCTTTTGCGAAGAACCCGTGAGCTGGGTGAAGTCCGGGAGTCGCTCGATCGAGCACGGTCCTCCCTCGATCGGCTGCTCGCGCAGTCCAATCCGGACGCCGTCACGAAGAAGCTTATCGCACAGACGCGCTCGCAAATCGAAGACCTGACCCGGACCGAGTCATATCTTGCTCGTCTCGTCTTGCGAAATCACATATGCGAATTTGACGACCACCTCGACCGGCTTCGACACGACTCGCTGGTGAAGCTGCAGCGCGATTTGCAGGACTTCTTCAATTCTTCCACCGGGCTCGTGGCCGACATCAGGCGCCGCATGAGTGTCGCCCGCACGATCAAGCGCGACACGATTTATCAGTATCGAGGCGAATGGGAGCGCGCGATCAAGTCCGTTTCCAACCCTGATGAGTGTCCGCGATACGCCGACGTCATACAACGATCTCGCGGCGCCGACGCTTCCGAAAATGCCGCGTGGCTTGTTCCGCAAATCGGTCTGGTCCCGATCGGCCGCGACCCCAAGTCCGGCCTATGGGAATTCTGCCACCTGCAGTCCGGAGCGGCACCCGCGCGCGACGCCTCGGGGAAACTGGTTGTGACGCGTGCGACGGGCCTGGTGCTCGTGCTGATGCCGGGCGGCGAATTCACCCTGGGCGCGTCGGCGCGCCTTGCCCCGGAGACGACCGGCACGGGCTTCGCCGATCCGCTGGCCGACGAGGATGAGTCGCCGGTGCATAGGGTACGGTTGCAGCCCTACTATATTTCAAAATATGAGATGACGGCCGCCCAGTGGGCGCGGATCACGCGCCCCCGGGGCGCCCCCGCATCCGATGCCGGCGCAGTCACACTGCCCGTTGAAAACATCAGTTGGGATGAGTGTGAATCGGTACTCGTCGCCGCGGGCCTCGCCCTGCCGACCGAGGCCCAGTGGGAGTTTGCCGCGCGAGCCGGCGCCGCGGGACCATGGCCGAACGGTACTGCAAAGGGCTCTCTTCGACAGACTGCAAATTTGGGTGACGAAGAGTTGACTCAAGACGGCTATCCCGGGCAGGTCGCGCCGGTCGGCCGCTTTGAGCCGAACGGCTTCGGGTTGTTCGACGTGAGCGGCAACGTCTCCGAATGGTGCCTGGATGCCTATGGCAGCTACGAGCATCCCGTCACGGAAGGCGATGCCCGGCGGCTGTCGGGCTATGGCGAGGGAGGCTATCGCGTCACCCGCGGCGGCGGATTCCGTGACGGCGCCGCGGCGGCACGGGTCTCGGCGCGCCAATCCGCGGCGCCCAATTATCGCCGGGAGGACCTCGGGGTTAGACCCGCGCGGCCATTGGACACCGGCAACCCGATCGTGGTCGAACGCTCGGTCGATTAGACACGGGCGACGAACCCCGGACTTAAAGCTGGGTTAGTTCCTGATCCACAGCAGATTTTGATCACGAAGGCTCATTTCCGAGGCCGAAGCGCCAGCGAGGTGAGGAAATTCTACTGGCCTCTAGCGCAATTCCATCAATCGCCGTTTTGAATCATGGAGCATTTGGAACAGAATACTCCGTATGCACACTCCACTCGCGCCCGCTGCCCAACCGCTCATGCGCAATATCTCCGACACCGCCCGCTGGGCCGCCATGTTCCGAGCCGAGGAGGCCGATCGTCCCGACGCTCTGTTTCGCGACCCCTTCGCGCGGCGGCTGGCGGGCGAACGCGGCGAGCAGATTCTCGAATCATTTCCAACGTCCCACCGGCAGGCCTGGTCCTGGGCGTCGCGCACATGGCAGTTTGACCGATTTATCGAGGACGAAATCTCCGCCGGTTGCGACATGGTCGTAAATCTTGCCGCGGGACTGGATGCGCGGCCATACCGGATGTCGCTGCCGCCGTCGCTTATCTGGGTTGAGGTCGATCTGCCGGATCTGATTGCATACAAAGAAAAGCTCCTCGCGGGCGAAACGCCGGTGTGCAAACTGGAACGCGTACGGCTCGACCTGGCGGACGTGGCCGGCCGCTGCGAGTTGTTCGCCCGGCTGGGTGAACGAGCCGGACGGGTCATGGTGATCACTGAAGGACTCCTGATCTATATGCATAATGACGAAGTCGCGGCACTGGCCCGCGACCTCGCCGCGCCGCCGAGCTTCCATCGCTGGGCGCTGGACCTCGCCTCGCCGGGAATGTTGCGGATTCTGCAGAAGAACATCGGCGCAAGGGTTAATGCCGCCGGCGCCCCCTTCAAATTCGGCCCGCTGGTAGGTCCCCGCTTTTTCGCGCCGCATGGCTGGCATCCGTTGGAAATCCGCGGCCTGCTCAAGGTGGCGGCAAAACTAAAACGGCTACCTTGGTGGTTCCACCCGCTCGCCTGGCTGCCGGAATCCGGTGGAGTGACGGGTTCGCGACCATGGGGCGGAGTCTGTCTTATGGAAAGGAGGCTCGACCGATCAAAGCCGAGTCCCTGAAGAAGCGCTCGGTGCGATTTGATCGACCGAATTTTGACACGCTGGATTCCAGAACCGTACAATCCATCTGGTTCGTTTCTCAACTCCGCGCTGCGAAGGAGGTGCCGCATGGCCATGGGTTCCGCGTTCAATTTCAAGAAGTGGATCGACGAGCACCGTCACCTGCTCAAGCCCCCTGTCGGCAACAAAATGGTCTGGGAGGACACCGACTTCATGATCATGGTCGTCGGCGGGCCGAACATCCGCAAGGATTTTCACATTAATCCGACCGAGGAGTTCTATTACCAGCTTGAGGGCGACATCACCCTGCGCGTCCGCGAGGACGGAAAGGTTCGCGACATCCCCATTCACGAGGGCGACATCTTCCTGCTGCCGCCCAACACGCCGCACTCGCCTCAGCGGCCGGCCGGCACGGTCGGCCTGGTCATCGAGCATCGCCGCCCCGTCGGGCAGGAGGATCACATCCGCTGGTACTGCGACAACTGCGGCGAGATCGTACACGATCCACACTTCTACCTGACGAACCTGGGCACGCAGCTCAAGCCGGTGATACAGGAGTTTCTGTCGAACGAGGAACTGCGAACGTGCAAGAAGTGCGGGACAAAGGTGGAAGTGCCGCCGCCGGCGAAGTAAATCCTTGGGAAATTCGGCCTTTCAATCCCTCCGGAGAGAAGATCGGACGCCGGTTCGAAAACGCTTATCAATGACTAGACAAATAGCTAGTCAAGAATTATGATTTGCGGATGAAACGATCCAGCAGGGATGCGGCCGATCATATTCGTCGTTGCGTAATTCTCGCCGAAGCTGGCGACTATTCTTTTCTCGAAGTGCGAACTCATTTCCGTGAACGAATGAATGCCCGGCATCTATTCTGGCATGACGTCGTGCCAATCCTTTTGGAACCCGATCGAGTGGAAGCGCGCGGGCACGACGAGAACGATCGCCAGCAAATCTGGTTGTTCGGGCGACTCCATGACGATGGAGAAGTCCGCATTGTTTGTAGCATCGACTGGGACACTCGCCTGATCACACTGAACTGGAATTGAGATTATGATGAAGCAACCTGCAAATCGATCCATCATTGTCTGGGTGGAAGAATCTTTTCCGGAGGGCCGTGTCGCGGCGCGCGTTCCCATGCTCCGAAATTCTCAATCGGGCGAGCTTTCTTATACGGTCGAGGCTATCCGCACGCTGGATCGACTTCGGTCCCTATTATTAGAAATAAGAAAATCCAGTAGCCCCGGTCACCTGCGGTCCTTGCGTGAATCAATCGGTATGACTCAGCAGGAATTCGCGTCAGCTCTCGCAGTGAGTGTGCAAACCATCAGCCGATGGGAGCGAGGTGAATCTAAGCCGCGGTCCGAAGCGATAAAGCGATTACAGCGGCTGCAGCGAATCCATCGAAACAAAGGGGTCGCTCGGCCTTCTTCCATAGGTGCATGAGATTTCATGAAAATCGACCTCCACACCCACATCCTCCCCAAGAACTGGCCCAGCCTCCGCGAAAAATACGGCTACGGCGGCTTCGTCCAGCTCGATCACTTCGAGCCGTGCCGCGCGAAGATGCACATCGACGGCGAAGTCTTTCGCGAGATTCAGGACAACTGCTGGAATCCCGAAACGCGCATAACCGAGTGCGATGCCGCCGGCGTGCGCATGCAGGTGCTCTCCACCGTGCCGGTCATGTTCAGCTACTTCGCCCGGCCGGCCGACGGGCTGGACCTCTCCCGCCTCCTGAACGACCACA
>Ga0190265_10000941_pt1 | contig 18973 bp, 14 predicted proteins | sample Popmic124T_FD_133135 | JGI IMG/M metagenome (GOLD analysis project Ga0190265, IMG submission 133135) | Populus adjacent soil microbial communities from riparian zone of Indian Creek, Utah, USA - 124 T | ecosystem: Environmental > Terrestrial > Soil > Riparian zone | place: USA: Utah | collected...
AAAGGGCGACCAAATCTCGGGCCAAAAGACCAATTATGTCCGTTCTTGAGATGAAGGTGCCAAAAATGTCTTGACAGCCTCCCTAGCCGGAACTATAGTCGTCTTCGGTACCGGCACCCCGATGATCCGGGGCGAACCGGCGCGAGGTTCTTTGACAATCGATTCAAACTTTCGTCTCCGGGCCAAGGCCATGGCGGGGCCCTGGCCCGGAGGGATTTCGGCTGCTGCCGTGGATCAGAAGGGCCAGAGTTAGAATGACCGTCATGACGAGACGCTCCTCACTCCTTGTCCTCTCCTTGTATCTGTCGCTCGGGATCCTCGGAACCAACCTCGAGGGTCAGGACCTCTCCCAGAAGTGGCGTGCCGGTCTCAAGAAGGTCGACCAGGAGCTGCGGGCGGGGCAGTGGGCGGCCGCGGAGAAGGGCTCCTCCAAACTGTCGCGGGAGATCCTCGAGGAGGCCGGCCTGGGCGAGGGGGCGGCCTACAGCTTGGCGGTGGTCACGGCGTTTCAGGCCATCGCGGAGGCCGGCCTGGGCCGCTCCGACGACGCCGCCTGGCACTGGGACGTGGCGCTCAACCTCTTCCCCGACCTCGCCAAGACCGACCTCGCTCCCTACGGCGACGCGGTGGCCGCCCTCAAAGGGAGGACCCTGCGCAGCCCGGACACCCCCAGGTTGCCTCACGGCTGGACCGGCGATCCCCCGGTACAAGCCGGCCCCGAGATCGAGCGCCCCAAGGTGATCGCCAACCCCAGGCCCCGCTATCCCAAGGCTCTCGAACGCATGGGCACCCAGGGGCAGGTGGTCGTCTCCGTCGTCATCGGGACCGACGGCAAGACCTACTACCCGCTCGTCCATTCCGCCCAAGACGGCGGCCCGGCGATGCGCTACGTCGCCCTTGCGACACTGCGGGAGTGGCGTTTCGAGCCGGCACGGCTGGAAGGCAAGCCCGTGCCGGTCTACTACAGCCTGACGGTCAACTTCGGAACCAAGAAGCCCGATTGAAGCTCCTCTCCGGAGTTAGCAGCGCCTCGCCTGGCAGCCCGGCGGCGGGGGCGGCATCGTGCAATGGATTTTCCCGGTCGCGGAATCGGTGTGGCAGACCCTCTCTGAACAGGGGCATTGCGTAGTCTTGTCCAGATTGAACCGTTCCGGCGAGCCCGTCGAGAAGTTCGAGGTTCCGCGCAGCCGGGTGTCCGGAGCCTGGTCGCCGTTGGTGTCGACGAACACCGAACCGTTCCGCTTCACCTCCGCGCCGTCATTGAAGCGCCAATCAAGGGGCCGAGCGGGGAAGGTGAAGCTTCCCTTGAGCTCCAGGTTCCGCGCGCCCTTGACCCGCGGCTTGACCGGGATGAAGCTCATCCGGGCGTCGACCGCGAGAGGCGCGACGAAGGTGCCGCCGCCCTCCTTGGTACGGTGGATGCTCATCGTCGTCACCCTCTGCTCTCCGGCGAGCGAGACGTAGACGTGAAAGGCGCCGCAACCGGTCTTGACCGGGGCGATGCTCACGAGCGACAAGGCCCGGAACTGAAGCCGCGTCACGGCGGTGCCGTTGGCGCCGAAGGCGGCATCGTCGAGCCGCTCGATCACCGTGTCCGCACCCCAGAGCTCGCCCGGCGTCCCCGTCGCGAGAGGCACTCCCTTGAGCGCCACGCGGCCGGTGAAGGCTTTCGAATTCCTGCAGAAGAAACCGGCGGGAATCGGGTTCTTGGCGAAGTCGTAATACGTGCTGCCATCCGCCATCGTGGTGAAGACGTCGATCCCACGCTGGATAGAATCGGCGGCCAGAGGGGAGAGACCAAGCAGGATCAAACAGACGAGCATTGCCAAGACGCTTCTGTTTCTCACGCAAGCCTCCTTGTCCGAAAGGATCGTGGGTGCCGCACGCAACCACGTATCTAAGGCCGCAAGACTATGCTCGCCGCGAGCTTCTGTCCAGGGGCTTCTGTGCTGGAAGTCGGTGCAGGCGGAAGATTGAAGCGGTGAGTCCTTCCCCCGAAGATCCGGGGGAAGGCGCGAGGGTTCTAGCCGAAATCAGCCTCAGAGTGCGACCGCAGATCCTCCGGGGTCGACACTAGTCCATGCATTCGATCATCAAGGGGCAGTTGGGGGGCCGTGTCGGTTCCACGCAGTGCTCGTGGCCTTCGGCAGAGTGGCATACCAGCCCCGTGTAGCAGGGGCACTCTTCACGCCACTTGTTCAGCGTGAGACGGTCTGACGACAGGCCCGGGAAAAAGTTCGAGGTGTTGGGAAGCCGAGTGTCGGCCTTCAGGTCGCCATCGGTGTCGATGAACACGGAGCTGGCCCGCTTCGCCGCCGCGCCGTCCGCAAGGGTCCAGATCACGGGGTTGGCCGGGAAGGTGAACTTCCCCGTGAGCTCCAGGTTCCGCGCACCCTTGGCCCTCGGCTTCACCGGGATGAAAGTCATGCGAGCGTCGACCGCGAGAGGTGCGACGAAAGTACCGCCACCCTCCTTCGTGCGGTGAATGCTCATCGTCGTCACCCGCTGCTCTCCGACGAGGGAAACGTAGACGTGAAAGTCACCACAGCCGGTCTTGACCGGAGCGATGCTCGCGAGCGACAAGGCACGGAACTGCAGGCGAGTTACCGCGGTGCCGCTGGCATCGAAAGCGGCATCGTCGAGCCGCTCGACGACCGTGTCGGCGCCCCGGAGCTCACCCGGAGCACCGGTAGCGAGAGGAACGCCCTTGAGCGCCACGCGGCCGGTGAAGGCCTTGGAGCCTTTGCAGAAGAAGCCGGCGGGGATGGGGTTCTGGGCGAAGTCGTAGAACGTCTTGCCGTCAGCCGGCGTGGTGAAGGCGTCGATGCCGCGCTGGATGGGATCGGCGGCCAGAGGAGAGAGACCGAGCAGGAATGAACATACGACAGCCACCCAAACGATTCTGTTTCTCAAGCAAATCTCCTGTCAAGAAAATAGTTACCTATCGCGCGGACTGTCCGCCCATCCGGAGTCGCCTTACAAGAAGGGGTGCGGCGCGGCCCGGAATGCGAGCCGCCCGCACCGGGCCGGCTCAGTAGACCTCGATCTCGTTGATGCGGGCGTAGCCTCCCTGGCTGTTCGATCCCCAGCGGGCCAGCACCCGCAGGCGGTTTGTCGTGACCGGCGCAAAGGTGTGCGTCAGGTGGGCGTTGGCGTTGAAGTTGACGCTCGCGACGGTCACCCAGGCCGTGCCGGTCCAGTACTGGACGTCGTAGTCGCGGATCTCATAGCCGCTCGTCGTGTACAGCTCGACGCGGGAGGCGGTGATCGGCGTGGCCCAGGTGAGCTCGACCCACTGCGGCATGGGGACGCCGTAGTCGTTGACCCAACTGGTGAAGCCGCCGAGGGCCGTGGAGTTGTTGCCGTCGTTCACCCGGGCGGCGCTGTAGCAGTGCTCGCCGGGGCTCGAGCAGTAGGTGCTGGTGGTGGAAGCCGCGGCCTGAAGCGCCAGGTTGCCGGTGGGGACGGTCCCCAGGCTCACGCTCCGTTCCCACATGACCAGGAAGTTCTCGGCCGATTCGTTCAGGTTGTCGAGGTAGTGGGCGGGAACGCCCACTCTCTGGAGATCGGTCATCAGCGCGGGGAGCAATCCCACGTGGGCCAGACCTTTTTTCTGCAATTCGGTGGGCCCGCCCGCACTGCTGATCTCGAAACAATCCGGGGTGCAGCTCGTGGTGAAAATGCAGGAAAGCGGTGAGTAGCGGGGTTTAAGTTGCTCGGTGAAACCGTTCAGATCGGCGCCGAAGCCGACGTTCAAACCGCGGTCGACGGCATAGATCAGCGACTGGGCGAAAGACCGGGCCGAGCCTTGGCAGCGGTTGGCGACGGGCGAGCCGGGGTAGGCCACCGTCGACTCCGGGCCTGTGCGCAGACCGACCATGCCGCCGGTCGAGGTGATCATCGAGATCTCGCTGTCGCGGATGTACTTTTCGTGCCGCTCCTCGGAAGAATCGATCGTGTCCCACATGTGGGCATGCGAGTAGAGCAGGGGGTAGCCGCCGTGCTGCTGTGCGATGTTGTAGGTGTCTGCGAAAGCTTTTCGTGAGAGGTGGGCGACGTCCACCAGCATGCCGCGGTCCATCATGGCGCGGACGAGCGCCTCGCCGTCTACCGTCAAACCTCGCTCGTTCAGGCGGGTGTCGCCGTTGCATTTCCCGGAGGATCCATTGCCGTCGCGGCAGACGATCTCGTTGATGTCGGTGTCCATGGCGAGGCCGCCGACGCCGAGGAGCGCCATCCAGAGGATCTCGGTCATGTCGGCGGCGCTCATCAGCTTCGGGATGGGGGCCGCGCCGCCGAAGCGGTTGTTGGCGTGATGGACCACCTGCACCGAGCGGACCCCCTGCGCCCGCAGTTGGTCGAGCTGCGAGATGTAATCCCCGCTGGGGAAGAGCTTCGTCACCTCGACGGACAAGACGAGTGCCAGCTTGCCCTGAGCGATCAGCGCCCGCGCTTCGGCCGGCGAGGTGGCGATGCCCACCCAACTGCCGTTGCGGGAGGCGAAGCCCTGGGCGAACGAGGCCTGGCGCTGAATGGATTCCATTTCGTCGCAGCCGTACCGGCGCGTCACGAAGGCGGTGTTGTTGCAAAGGAAATTCGATTCGGCCAGGGATACGACCATGACCCGCAATCCGCCCTGATGCGCCTGTTGCAGCCAGCCTTGCCACATCTGCTGGTGGGCGATGGCGTTCCACATCGGCCAGTGCTCGAAATGGGGACGCGGGCAGGTGCCGGGAATGTTGATCCCGAAGATCCTGCGGCAGCGGCGGCGGTCGTAGCCGCGCCGGATGCCGAGGTGCCAGCCGGTGTCGTCGCCCAGGAACTCCGAAACGAGCGGGAACACCGTGGCGGCGTGGCTGCGGAACGGGAAGTTGCCGTCGCAGCGGCGCACGGCCCAGTCCATCGGGCCTTCCAGGGAGCCCCAGAACCAGCCGCCGCCGAAGCTGTGCTCGGCCATCAGGTGCGAATGGAGGTCGGCGTAACCGACGACGGGCTGCGCCTCGGCCGGAGCGCCGAGCGAGCCGAACAGGAGGCCGGCGAGAACGATCCATAGAAAGGTTTTCCGGAGGCTCATTGGGCCACCTCCCGCTCGATCACGGGACACGGCAAGGGCCGGAATTTCGTCGTGGACGCCGCCGCCTGCGAGGCGGTCGCCGTGGGCGGGCTGTCGACGTAGAGGAGCGGCTGCAGGCAGCGGTTCCAGAGGCCCAGCTTCTGGCTCATCCTGCCGTAGACGTCGCCGAGGTAGAGGGTCATCTGGTCGGGCGCCAGAGCCATGCCGTGCACCGTTTCGGGGGAGGCGAGCACGTAGAGCACGTCGCGGGTCTCGACGCCGGTGTTCGGGTCCACCGTGACCTTGACGACCTGGCCGTCGACCACACCGTAGGCGGCCTGCTGACCGCCGGTGTCGGCGACGAACGCGAAGCTCTCCTCGAACGAGCTGCCCAGGGTGATGACGGAGCCGGTGCCGTCGGCCAGGGTGGCCTGCACCACTTCGTCGATCTCGCTGGTCCAGAGCAGGTACCCCGTCGCCGGGTCGTAGCTGATGCCGTACGGCCCTTCGACCGCGGCGGCCACGACTTCGACCTCCGAGCCGTCCAGGTTGCTGCGCTTGATGGCGTTCCCGGCATGGTCCGCCCAGTAGAGCTTCGCCGGGCGGATCGCCCGCGCCGTCCCGGTCTTCGCAACAGGCCCACCCGAAACGATCACCGAGCGGGGCTCCACCTGGGCGACAGCCGTCGAGGCCGTCAAAAACAAGCCAAGGCACCAGACATACGCCTGCGGACGAGGTCGCAATCTCATGAGGTTCTCGCTCCTTTTCAGAGGGTTACCGGACTGTGGCGGTGCGCCATTGCCATACTTCTATGGTGTCGCCCGGAGGTTCCCACGCGCCGCAGGGGAAACCTTGGCAGCAGCGGCCGCCACGGCGTCCCTTCGACAGCCAGGGAGGATATACAGTTGATGCCCTGCGCCAGGTCAGTTACTATCTGTCCGCCGGCAAGCTCAATAGAGGTTTTGGTCGATCAAGGGGCTACTGACATGAGCAGACTGCCGGATTTCGAGATCATCAAGAGGTACCGTGAGTACGGCGCCTTCCCGCTGCGCCTGCTCATCGGGGCGGAGCTCATCCGCGGCACGCAGGACAACGTGTTCAGCTATGGGCGGATGCTCGAGTTCGCGGGGTTCCTGGGGGGCCATGGGGTGCCGTTCCCCCTGTTCGGCGCCTTCCTCTCGGCGTACGCGCAGTTCCTCTGCGGCGTCCTCTTGATCCTGGGGCTGGCGGTACGCCCGGCCGCGGCGGTGATGGTGGTCAACTTCGCCGCGGCGCTCCTGATCGCCCACAGGGCCACCCCCTACCAGGCCACCTACCCGGCTTTGCTCATGCTGGCGGCGGCCCTGTTGTTCCTCTTCCAGGGGGCCGGAAAGCCTTCTCTCGACGACTGGCTGGAACGGCGGAGGCACGGAAATCCGTGATTTCGGGCTAGACTAGGCGCCGAGCCGGCCGGATGTACGCGCCGGGCTCGTCAAGGAGTTTGCCGCCGCTGCTGCCGTACCGCTTCACGTTCCTCGCCGTTCTCCTCGTCGCGCAGCTCTCGAGCTTCACCGGCCATGCCTCCGGCTCCCAGGGCTGGGGCATCGTCGTCGATCCCAAGGGAGCCGTCTCTTTCACCGACCTGCCGTCCGAGACGGTCTGGAAGATCCTCCCCGGCTCGCGGGAGAAAATCGCCATCGACAAGCACACGCGTTCGCTCGTGCTCGGGGCCGACGGCAAGCTCTACGGCAGCGAGCCCGCGCCGGAGGCCGCCGTGTGGGCCATCGACCGCGACGGCAGCCTGTCGTACGTGGTGCCTCCGAGCACCAACCTGCCCATGGACCTGCAGGCGTTCACCCTGGACGCCAAGGGGGCGATCTACTCGACCAGCGCGGGGAGCGGCACGGTGGTGCTCCAGAGACGGGGGCCGGGAGGCCGCATCGAGACCGTGGCGGGCGGCGGGCGCGGTCATGCCGACGGCAAGGGCAGCGCGGCCAAGTTCCAGGGGATCGACGGCATGGCCTGGGGCCCGGACGGCCGGCTGTACGTGACGGACGGGCCATACGTGCGCACGGTGACCGCGGACGGCACGGTGGAGACCCTGGGCGGCGGCGCGATGACGAAGACGGAGGGGGACGAGGACCTGCTGGGCCTGGCCGTGGCGCAGGATGGCACCGTCTACGCCGCCGACTTCGGCCAGCGCCGGGTCATCGTGATCCCGCCCGGCGGCCGGGCGCGGACCCTTATGCGCACGGGCCGGTTCTGGTCCCCCGCCGGGGTCGCCACGGCCGGCGGCGACCTCTATCTCCTGGAGCACCTGGGGGGCCCGCTGGCGTTCGCGGCGGACCTTGAGGTCGGCCCCTACGCGCGGGTACGCCGGCTGAGCCCCGCCGGCGCCGGCGGGAATCCCGCCGTGCTCACGACACTGTGGGGCGGCAACACGATTGCCGGCGCGGGCGTGCTCGCGATCCTCCTGCTGGTGGGCTTCTTCCTCTTGCGGCGCAAGCGGCGGGACCGCTTCGGGGCCGGGCGGCGGCTCCGGCTCTAGCCGCCGCCCGGGCCGGCCGCTACGGGCAGGTCGCGAAGGCGCTGGTGTCCAGCACCGGCCGGAAGTTCCGGCCCTGCGGGTTGCCGTAGGTCTTGACCGCACCCGTCACGGTGTCGGTCACGGTGAGGGTCACCTCGACGTTGGTCAGGCCGCCGGCGAACACCCAATAACGGTTGTTGAGGCCGCAGCCGTTCAAGACCTTGATCGTCACCTCCACGTTGGCCGGATCGAAGAACCAGAGGTAGCCGGTGTCGCCGGTGAGGGTGACGCCCTGCGCGGTGCCGCTGGCATTCACGGTGCGCCAGGTGGCGGTCACCTTGAAGCGGCCCTCGTTGAGGCACAGGGTGCCGCCGCCGGCCAGGCAGGAGCTGGTGATCTCATAGGCGCCGGAGTCGCAGCGCGGGGTGCTGGTAGTGCTCGGCCGTGGAGCTCCGCGCTGGTCGGTGGCCGGGCAGGCGTTGCCGCCGGTGCCCGGAACGGCCGGGTTGCCGGCGTCGATGGCGGGGCTGCCGGGGAGGAGGGCCTGGGTGGGAGTCGGGCCGCCGTTTTCGGCCAGTGCGCCGAGCTTGGGGTCCAGGGGGGAGGCCGTGGTGCCCACCTTGTCGTTCTTGGCGGGCGAGAAGCTGAGGCAGTTCGAGGCGTTGCCGACGACGTTGTAGCCGCCCGAGGAGGCGGAGCCAGAGCAGTCTGGCTCGGAGGAGGCGAAGTTGCCGGCGAGGATCGAGTTGCTGAACAGCGGGGCGACGCCGATGAAGGCCGAGAGCTCGGCGAAGAGGCCGCCACCCTTCTGGGCCGCCGTGTTGGCCGTGATGGTGACGTTGTTGAAGGTGGCTTCGGCGTCCGAGAAGACGTAGAGGCCGCCACCGAAATCGGTCTCGGAGCGGTTGCCGGTCAGGGTGACGTTGGTCAGGGACGCAGTGCCGCCGATGGCGATGCCGCCGCCGCCGCCGTTTGCGACGTTGGACGCGAGGGTGCTGTCGACGATCGTCAGCACGGCTTGGCCATCCGTGTAGATGGCGCCGCCGAAGCCGCTCGCGGCGGAGTTGCCGGACAGGATGCTGCGGGTGATCGTGAGCGCGCCGTGGTTCAGGATGGCGCCGCCGTTCTGGACCGCGCCCTGGGCGCGGCCGTTACGCAGATAGACGCCGTTCAGCTCCAGGCTGACGCCGCTCGCAACCGAAAGGATCCGGTCGAGCCCGGCGCCGTCGATGACGGTGCTCGTGCCGCCGTCGCCGACCACGGCCAGGTCGCCCGTGACGTCGAGGTCGCCGGTCGCGGCCTGGTCTTCGCCGGTGCCGGCGAGGGTCAGCCGGTAGACGCCCGAGTGGAGGATGATGACGTCTTCCCCGGAGCTCTGGTTCGCCGCGATGACCGCCTCGCGGAGCGAGCAGTCGGCCGCGTTGCAGGTGCCGTCCGCGGTGTCGGCGGTCTTGTTCGGGATGAACACCGCGGCCTCGGCCGCGGGAGCGGAAGCCGCCAGGGACAGCAGGGTGAAGGCGGCGGGGAGGGTCCAACCGAAACTGCGCATCATTTGATTCTCCTTGGTGTTGATAGCTTCAGTCTAAACGCTGCAATCGATTCTTGATCCGAGATCTTGCGACAACAGACTCTTTCGAGGACGTCCTTTAGCCAGGCTTCTGCAGATTTGTACGAACGGGGACGTCAAAGCGTCCAATCCCCCGGGTGCTAGACTCCGGCGGCTGGCCTCGGCAGCAGACCCCGACCACGGAGCCCCAGATGACGCGACGATCCGCCCAGCCTCTCTCCGCTCTACTCCTCACGCTCCTCCTGCCCCTGGCGTCCGGAGGCGTCGAGGCGCAGGTCGCCCTCGCACCCTCGCCGCTCGAGCCGCCGTCGACGGGCGGGGTGGCGGTGGTCGAGCGGGCGCTGGAGAAGCTCGCGACCCACAAGCGGCTGCTGGTGGTCGCGGCCCATCCGGACGACGAGGACACCTCGCTCCTCACCCTGGTCGCCCGCGGCATGGGGGGCGAGGCGGCGTACCTCTCGCTCAGCCGGGGCGAGGGCGGGCAGAACCTGATCGGCCCGGAGCTCGGGGTGGGCCTGGGGCTCATCCGCAGCCGCGAGCTGCTGGCCGCCCGGTCGATCGACGGCGGCAGGCAGTTCTTCACCCGCGCCTACGACTTCGGCTTCACCCGCTCGCTCGAAGAGACGCTCCGCCTCTGGCCCAGAGAGGTGCTGCTGGAGGACACGGTGCGGGTGATGCGCCGCTTCAAGCCGCAGGTGGTGGTGTCCGTCTTCCCCGGCGTGCCCTCGCAGACCCACGGGCAGCACCAGGCCGCCGGGGTGACGGCGCACGAGGCCTTCGCCCTGGCCGGCGACCCGGCGGCACTGCCGGGCCTGGCCGCCGAGGGGCTCACCCCCTGGACCCCGCAGACCCTCTACCGCTCCGCCTTCTTCGACCGCAACGCGCCGGCCCTGCTGCTGCCGACCTCAAGGATCGATCCGCTGGCGGGCAAGTCGATCTACCAGCTCGCTTCGGCCAGCCGCAGCATGCACCGCTCGCAGGACATGGGTCAGCTCCAGAGGCTGGGCCCGCAGGAGACCCGGGTGAGCTGGGTGAAGGGGGGCGGCGGGGCGGAGGCCAAGGACCTCTTCGCCGGGATCGACACCCGGCTGACCGCGATCGCGGCGACGATCGAAGACCCCGAGCGGCGGCGTCACGCCGGCGAGCACCTGGAAGCGGTGCAGGTGGCGGCCGAGCGCGCCTTGGGGAATCTCAACCCGGCCCGCCTCGAAGGGGTGGCGCCCGACCTCGTCGAGATCGTGAAGCACCTGCGGGCGGTGCGCGCCTTCCTGGCGGAGAAGGAGCGGCCGGAGGAGAGGCCGGTCGTCGAGCTGATCGACGAGAAGATCGAGGTAGCCGAGATCGGCCTCGCCGCCGCGGCCGGCATCGCCATCGACGCCGCCACCGAGCGCGAGACGCTGATCGCCGGCGAGGCCCTGCCCGTCCAGGCGGTGCTCTGGAACGGCGGCGGCCTGGCGGTGAGCCAGGCCAGAGTCGAGCTGGTGCCTGCAGAGGAGTGGGGGGGCGCGGCGCTCGCCGGCGAAGCCAAAGACCTGGCGGCCGGCGCGCTCGGCACCTGGGACCTCCAGGCGCCCGTGGCGGCCGCCGCGCCGCCGAGCGCCCCCTACTTCCTCAAGAAGCCGATGACAGGGAGCCTCTACGACTGGACGGACGCCCCGGCGGCGGTGCGCGGCGAGCCCTTCGGTCCGCCGCTCCTGACCGCCCGCTTCACGCTGACCGTGGACGGCGTCCCGGTCACCCTGGAGCGGGAAGTGGTCCACCGCCGCCGCGACCAGGTCCTGGGCGAGGTGCGCCGGCCGCTGCGCGTGGTGCCCCAGGTGGAGGTGGACGCCGCGGACGACCTGCTGGTCTGGCCCATCCAGCAGAAGGAGCCGCGCCGCCTGCACGTGACGCTCACCTCGCACTCCAAGGCGCCGCTGAGCGGCCGCCTGGAGGTGACGGCCGAGGGGGGAGCCTGGCCGGCGGTCCCCCCGCAGCCGTTCGTGATCGCCGCCGATGGCGAGCAGGCCGCGCTGGAGGTGCCGCTGACGCCGCCGCGCAACCTCCCGCCCGGCCAGACCATCCTGCGCATCGCCGCGGTGCTCGAGGACGGCGCCCGGTTTGACCTCGCCGTGCCGGTGATCGACTACCCGCACATCCGGCCGACGCCGGAGCGGGAGCCGGCCGCGGTGGACGTGCGGGCGTTCGACCTGGCGCTGCCGCCTTTGAAGCGCGTGGGCTACGTGCGCGGCGCCTCGGACCGCGTGCCCGAGTTCCTCCGCCAGGCCGGCGTGCCCCTGGAGCTGCTCGGACCGGGAGAGCTCGCGGACGGCGACCTCTCCCGCTACGACGCGATCGTGGTGGGCAGCCGGGCCTACGAGACCGAGCCCGCCCTGGCGCGCGCCAACCACCGGCTGCTCGACTACGCGCGGGCCGGAGGCCTGGTGATCGTCCAGTACCAGCAGTACGCCTTCGTCGAGGGAAAATTCGCGCCGTTCCCGCTGGAGATCGCCCGGCCGCACGACCGGGTGACAGACGAGACTGCGCCCGCGGTGATCCTCGATCCCGCGCACCCCGTCTTCACCTCTCCGAACCGGATCGGCCCGGACGACTGGAACGGCTGGATCCAGGAGCGCGGCCTCTACTTCGCCAGCACCTGGGACCCGGCCTACACGCCGCTCCTCGCGATGGCCGACCCCGGCGGCGCGGAGCTCAAGGGCGGCCTGCTGGTGGCGAAGCTGGGCAAGGGAACCTACGTCTACACCGGCCTCGCCTTCTTCCGCCAGCTCCCGGCCGGCGTGCCGGGAGGGTACCGGCTGTTCGCCAACCTGCTGGCGCTGCGCGGGGGGCGGTAGCCCGCTCGGACAAGTTCCGTGAGCCCGGAGAGGAGCAAACCGGATAGACTGCCGCGGACGCTCGTCGTCGAAGCGAGAGCGCCCCAAATCATGAAGAGAACCTACTTGCTGGTCTGCGCTTCACTCGCCGCGCTCCTTCCGAGCTGCGGCGACGGCCGCACCCCCATGGTGGTCTACTCGCCCCATGGGCGCGACCTCTTGAGCCTGATCGAGAAGAGCTTCGAGGCGAGCCACCCCGAGGTGGACGTGCGCTGGCTCGACATGGGCTCGCAGGAGGTCTACGACCGCATCCGCTCCGAGAAGGCCAACCCGCAGGCGGACGTCTGGTTCGGCGGGCCGCGGACGATCCTCGCGCGCGGCGCCGACGAGGGGCTCCTCGCCCCTTACCGACCGGCCTGGGCCGACGCCATTCCTGAGTCCGGCCGCCACCCGGGAGACCTCTTCTTCAGCTCGTACCGCACCGCGCCCGTGCTGGTCTACAACACGGCGGCAGTGAAGGCGAACGAGGCGCCGCAGGATTGGGAAGACCTCCTCGACCCGCGCTGGAAGGGGAAGATCATCATCCGCGACCCGCTGGCCTCGGGCACCATGCGCACGCTGTTCGGCATGATCCTGGCGCGCTCGGTCCAGGAGACCGGCAGCACCGACCGCGGCTTCGAGTGGCTGCGCCGGCTGGACGCCCAGACCAAGGAGTACGTGCAGAACCCGTCGCTGATGATCGAGAAGCTGAACCGCCAGGAGGGGCTGGTCACCGTCTGGGAATTGACTGACATGCTCTGGCAGGCCAAACGCGGCGCCCCGCTCGGTTATCGGTTCGCGAAGAGCGGCGCGCCGGTGATCGACGACTCGATCGGCTTGACCGCCGGGGCGCGCCACCCGGAACAGGCCAAGGCGTTCATCGACTACGTGGGCAGCGTCCCTGGCCAGGAGCTGGCGGCGAGCGACGCCTTCCGCCTGCCGGCGCGCACCGACCTGCCGCCCGAGCGGCTCCCGCAGTGGGCCCGCGAGGTGCTGCGCGACCTCGTGCCGGCCGAGGTGGACTGGGACCTGATCGAGAAGCACGGGCAGGAGTGGATGACCACCTGGGACCGCACCGTGCGCGGGCGCGGCGCCGAGCCCGCCGCGCGCTGAGGGCTGCACCCCGCGGAGCCGTCTTACCACCATGCCGCCGTTCCTCGTCCTCGACCGGCTCGACAAGAGCTTCGGCACCCAGTCCGTTCTGCGCGGCCTGTCGCTCACGGTTGCCCGCGGCGAGGTCCTCGCCCTGCTCGGCCCCTCGGGCAGCGGCAAGACCACGGCGCTGCGCCTGATCGCGGGCTTCGAGGCCCCCGACCGCGGACGCATCCTGGTCGAGAGCGACGACGTGACCCCCCTGCCGCCCGAGCGCCGCCACTTCGGCATGGTCTTCCAGCACTACGCTCTCTTCCCGCATCTCACGGTCGGCGAGAACGTCGCCTTCGGCCTCGCCTCGCGCCAGAACCAGGCGGAGAAGGAGCGGCGGGTCACCGAGGCCCTGGCCCTGGTCGACCTGCCGGGGTTCGAGCGGCGGCGGGTGGGGGAGATCTCGGGCGGCCAGCAGCAGAGGGTCGCCCTCGCCCGCGCCCTGGCCCCCGAGCCGCGCGTGCTGCTGCTCGACGAGCCGCTCTCGAACCTGGACCCGACGCTCCGCGAGCGCACGCGCCGTGAGCTGAAGCGCGCCATCCTGCGCGTCGGCATCACCACGGTGCTGGTCACCCACGAGCAGGAAGAGGCCTTCCATCTGGGGGACCGGGTCGCGGTGCTCCAGGGTGGAGAGCTGCACCAGGTGGGGTCCCCCGAGGACCTCTACGAGCGGCCGGCGACGCGCTTCGTGGCGACCTTCGTCGGGCGCGCGAGCGTGCTGCCCGGGGTGCTGGAGGGGGACGGCGCCGTCTGGGTGCCCCACCCGTCGCTCCTCGGCGACAGCGCGGGGCCCGTGCGCTGGTCCGCCGTGCCCTCCCCGGAGCTCCTCGGAGCGGCGCCGGGCGAGGAGGTCGACCTGGTCGTCCGCCCCGAGTCGCTCGCCTTCCGTCCGCCCAGCGACCCGCGGGCGCTCGCCGGCCGGGTCGCCGAGCGCCGCTACGCCGGCCAGGTCACCTACTACCTGGTGGCCCTGCCCGCGGGCGGTGAGTTGGAGGTGCTGGCCCCGTCGGGAGCCGCGGCCGTGGGCGACACGGTCCACGTGGCCCCCGAGCCCAAGGGCCCCCCGCCGCGCCTGTTCCGGCGAGCCCAGGGGGGGCCATGAGGCGCCTTCGCCTCGCCCCGATCCTCCTCGCCGCCCTCCTCGCCTGGCTGGTCGGCTACCCGCTGCTGATGACGCTCCTCGCGGCGCTCGGGGGACCGGACGGCTGGACGGGCGCGCACTTCGCCGAGTTCGCTGGCCGGCCGGATGAATGGCTGGCCCTCTGGCGGAGCCTGTGGATCTCGGCCGCCTCGGTGGTGCTGGCGGCGGCCGTGGGCGTGCCCCTCGCCTTCCTCTTCGAGCGCACCGAGTTCCCCGGCCGGCGCTTCCTGGGAGCCGTGGTCGCCCTGCCGGTCGCCCTGCCGCCGCTGGTCGGCGTCATCGCCTTCCTCTTCCTCTACGGCGAAAGCGGCTTCGTCTCGCGCGGCGTGCAGACCCTGCTCGGCCTTGAGTCGCCGCCCTGGCGCCTCGCGGGGCCGGGGGCGATCCTGTTGGTGCACGCCTACTCGATGTACGTCTATTTCTACCTCTTCACTCGGGCCGGCCTGGCGCGCCTCGACGCCGCTCTCCTCGAAGCGGCGGCCTCGCTCGGCGTGGGCCGCACCAGGGCGCTGCTGCGGGTGACCCTGCCGTTGCTGCGCCCGGCTCTCGCCGGCGCCGCCCTGCTCACCTTCATGACCTCGCTCGCCTCGTTCTCGGCCCCCTACCTCTTCGGGGGCTCCTTCCGGGTGATGACGACGCAGATCGTCGCCTCCCGGTTGAACGGACAGGAAGGTATCGCCCAGGTGGAGACCGTGATGCTCGCCGGCCTCGCCCTCCTGGGCCTCTGGGCCATGCGGCGGGCGGACCGCTCGGCGGAGGTGACGGGGACCGGGGTGCGCGGCATCGCGCCGGCCCGCCGGCGGCTCGGCAGCCCGCTTGCGCGCGGCATCGCCGGCCTGCTCGGCTGGCTGCTCGCCACCTTCCTCCTGTTGCCGCACCTCGTGCTGCTCCTGGTCTCCTTCGTGCCCCCCTTCACCTGGACGGCCGAGCCCTTTCCGCCCGTCCTCGACCTCGGCAACTGGACCGCGCTCTTCACCCAGCCCGAGCGCCTGCGGCCGATCGTCAACTCGCTCTGGATGGCGACCGCGGCCACCATCGCGGCCGTAGCCCTCGGCCTCGCCGCTGCCCGCTTCGCGACCGACCGCAAGACGGGCCGGCTCGGGGGCCTCCTCGAATGGCTGATCGCGGTGCCCTGGGCCGTCCCCGGCACCGTTTTCGCCGTAGCGCTCGCCACCACCTTCAGCGCCCATGAACCTTGGCTCGGGCGATTCGTATTGATCGGGACGCCATGGATCCTGCCGCTCGCCTATCTCGTCCGCAGCCTGCCGCTCACCGGGCGGTCGACCCTCGCCGGCCTGCGCCAGCTCGATCCGGCGCTGGAGGAGGCGGCGGCCTCTCTCGGGGTGGGGAGGTGGCGGCGCCTGGCGCGGGTCACCCTGCCCATCCTCCGCCCGGCGATCGTCGCAGGCGCGGGCCTCGCCTTCATCACGGCGCTCGGTGACTTCGTCGTCTCCGTCGTGCTCTACACCTACGAAACGCGCCCCATCTCCATGGAGATTTTCTCGAACCTGCGGGGAGACTTCGGGATGGCGGCGGCTTACGGAGTCCTGCTGATGACCGCGAGCGCCGCGACGTTCCTGGTCTGGGGGCAGGGGGACGCAAGCTAGAGGTCTTTCGTATGCAGTCCGGTCCGGTCAAGCAGCTCTGGGTCCTCATGGCGACCGTCTTCGTCGACATGGTCGGCTTCGCCATGGTGCTGCCGCTCCTCGCCTTCTACGCCACGGATTTTGGCGCCAAACCCTGGCAGGTGGGTGCTCTCGTCGCGACCTACGCCTTCGCCGCGCTCGCCATGTCGCCCCTCTGGGGCCGCGCCTCCGACCGCTACGGCCGGCGGCCCATGATCCTGATCGGCCTCCTGGCCGCGGGCATCGCCTACGTCCTGTTCGGCCTCGCGGACACGCTCTGGCTGCTCTTCGCCTCCCGCTTCGTGCAGGGGGCGGGCAGCGGCGGCATTACAGGCGTCGTGCAGGCCTACGTCGCCGACTCGGTGGCGCCCGGAGAGCGGGCCAAGGCCCTGGGCTGGGTGACCGCCGCCACCAGCGCCGGCGTGATGCTCGGGCCGGCGCTGGGCTCGCTCGCCGCCGGCATCTCGCCGGAGGCCCCGGGCTTCCTCGCCGGCGGCCTCTGCCTGCTGAACTTCCTCTTTGCCTGGCGCTGGCTGCCGGAGCCGCCGTCCCACGGCCACGGCGGTGCGCCGCCCCGGCGCCTGCGGCGCGCCTTCTTCGAGGTGCTTCGCCAGCCGACCGCGCCGGTGCCCGCCCTGATCTGGGTCTACGCCATCGGCATGCTGGCCTTCATGGGGATGAACGGCGTGCTGCCGCTCTACCTCAAGGACTCCTTCGGCGTGACCAAGCAGACGATCGGCTACTTCTTCGTCTACGTCGGCGGCATCGGCCTGGTGATGCGGGCGCTGCTGCTCGGGCCGGCGGTGCGCCGCTTCGGAGAGCTGGGGGTGCTGCGGCTCGGGGCCTTCTCGCTGATGGTGGGGCTCGCCTGCATGCCGCTCCCGGGCGCGCTCGACGCGCCGCTCGCCACCCGCTTCGCCCTGCTCGCCGTGATCGCCCTGCTGGTGCCGGTGGGCACCGCCCTCCTCTTCCCCGCTACCACCGCCCTCGTCTCCAGCCTCTCCACGCGCTCCGAGATCGGCCAGACCCTTGGGGTTCAGCAGTCCTTCGGCGGGGTCTCGCGGATGATCGGTCCGCTGGCGGCCGGCGCCCTGTACGAGATGGGCACCGGCTACCCCTTCTGGATCGCGGCGGCGCTCATGCTGTGCGGCACCTTCCTGACCTTGCGCCTCAGGGGCCATGAGTGCCCGGAACCCCTGGTGCCCGCCGAGGCGTCGACACCGAAGTAGTCCGCTAGAGCAGGAGGCGTCCCACTCCGCCCAGCCGGAACCACCGGTACCCGTAAGGCTCCAGCCGGATCTCCCGCTGACCGTCGACCACCGAGTAGGGCTGGTCCCCCAGCAGCTCGACGAGCTCGCCCGTGTCGCCTCCCAACTCCAGACGCACTGTGGCGTCGCGGTCCGCCAGGTTGTGCACCAGGATCACCGTGCTTCCCCGCCAGTCGCAGCGGTGGGCGAAGACGGCGGGATCGGCGGCCGGCAGGATCTTGCACCCTCCCCAGCCGATCTCCGGACACTGCTTGCGCACGCGGATCAGCCGCACCATCCAGTGGAGCAGGGAAGCGGAGTCCCGCTGCTGGGCGGCGACGTTGACCTGCCCGTGGCCGTACTCCCCCTCGGTGATGACCGGCCTCTGCAGGGCCTCGGGCGGCGCCGTCGAGAAGCCGCCGTTGGGCTCGTCCGACCACTGCATCGCCGTGCGCACGCTCTCGCGCTCGGGCTGCGTCAGGTCGTCGCCCATGGCGATCTCCTCGCCGTAGCGCAGCACCGGCGTACCCGGCAGGCTGAACATCAGGCTGTAGGCCAGCTCGATCCGCCGCCGGTCGTTGCCCAGCATGGGCGGCAGACGGCGGCGGATGCCCCGGCCGTAGAGCTGCATCCCGGGGTCCGGGGCGAACTGGCCGAAGGTGTACTCGCGGTCCTCGGGAGTGAGGCGGCCGAGGTCGAGCTCGTCGTGATTGCGCACGAAGTTCGCCCACTGGCTGGTCGGCGGCGGCACCGGGGTGCTCACCAGGCCATGGATCAGCGGCGCCGCCTCCTGCCTCGCCAGGGCCAGGAAGTAGTGCTGGTTGAGCAGGAAGCTGAACAGCATGTGGAGCTTGGCGTCGCCGCCGAAGTACTGGGCGACCTTGTCGGGCGCCACGTTCGCCTCGGCGAGGAGGATGGCGTCGCCGCGCCGCCACGAGAGGAAGTCGCGGAACTCCCGCAGGTAGGCGTACTGGTCCTCGCCCGGCGGTCCGGCGCCCTTCATCTCGACCAGGAACGGGGCCGCGTCCAGGCGGAAACCGGAGACCCCCAGCTCCAGCCAGAAGCCCATGATCCGGCAGATCTCCTCGCGCACGGCGGGGTTCGCGATGTTCAGGTCCGGCTGGTGGATGTAGAAACGGTGCAGGTAGTACGCGCCGGCCGCCTCGTCCCAGGCCCAGATCGAGTCCTGGTAGCCGGGGAAGACCATGCCTTCGTGGGCGTTGGCCGGCAGCTCCTTGGACCATACGTAATAGTCACGGTAGGGGGAGTCCGGGCTGAGGCGGGCCGACTGGAACCAGGGGTGCTGGTCCGACGTGTGGTTCACGACCAGGTCGGCAAGAACACGGATGCCCCGTTCGCGCGCCTGGCGCATCAGCTCGACGAAGTCCCCCAGGGTACCGAGCCGGGGGTCGACGCCGTAGTAGTCCATCACGTCGTAGCCGTTGTCCCGGTTGGGTGACGGGTAGAACGGCAGCAGCCAGAGGCAGGTCACCCCCAGGCCCGCCAAGTAGTCCAACCGACGGGCGAGCCCGCGAAAGTCGCCCACGCCGTCGCCGTTCGCGTCCTGGAAGGCGTCGACGTCCAGCGAGTAGATGATGGCGTTCTTATACCAGAGGTCGATCAACAGGACACCTCCCGCCTGTCAGGACGGCAAGATGCGCGCCAGCCGGTGCTTCTCAGCCGGTCCGCACTTCCCCAGCCACCACTCCGGGCAACTCGGTGACGAAGCCCGAGCCGAAGGCCCGGGAGGCGGTCCAGGCTCCGGGCTGGACCTTGCCCGCGAGCAGCCGCCCGACGGCCGCCACGGACGACTCGGCCGTGAACCGGTAGGCCTCAGGC